>Ga0247825_10000545_pt1 | contig 24006 bp, 23 predicted proteins | sample 13C_Vanillin_Day_FD_194413 | JGI IMG/M metagenome (GOLD analysis project Ga0247825, IMG submission 194413) | Soil microbial communities from agricultural site in Penn Yan, New York, United States - 13C_Vanillin_Day48 | ecosystem: Environmental > Terrestrial > Soil > Agricultural land | place...
GGCCTGGCATGTGCCGGCTCTGCCGGTCGGCTTTGCCGTCGACCGCGCGGGCATCCTTCGCTTCGGTGCTCTGGGTGAACGCGACTGGCGCTTTCCGGAAATCGAACGACAGTTGCGAAGCCTACTATCGTCGTGACAGGCCGCCCGGCCGTCCGTCGTGCGGCGGATCGGAACCGGTCCGGACGCCCAGCTTGTATTACTGCTTGTGTGTGACTTTGCCTGCTCCATTCGCGCCGGGCATTGGTGGCCGCCCAATGGCTGGGCAGACGCGGTTTGGCCGGGTCCTCCGCGCCCGGGCCAGACTCGGAAAAGAACAATAAAAAACAATAGCTTAAGGAAGTCCGCAGGGAGGCTCACAAGATTGGCATGGCGCTTGCGGCATCAGAAGCGGAGCTGAGAACAAGTTTCAGGCTCGACACAAGGGGATTTGGTCATGACCCGCTCGAAACTCTTGCTTGCGACCACGATTGTGCTCGCGTTTGCCGCGACCGCTGTCCCGGCCGCACAGGCCCAGAAAATCCAGGTTGGCATCGGCCACCAGAGCATGTGCACCGACACCTACACGGCCGGTCTCGTCATCAAGGAGATGAAGCTCCTCGAAAAGCATCTGCCCAAGACCGGCAAATACAAGGACGCCCAGTACGAGATCACCTGGGCCGACTACTCGTCCGGTGGACCGATCACGAACCAGATGCTGGCCAACAAGCTCAGCATCGGCGTGATGGGCGACTATCCGCTGATCGTGAACGGGGCAAAATTCCAGGCCACCAACAGCCTGCGAAGTCTCTACGTCGCCGGCACCGGCTACAACGTCAAAGGCTCGGGCAATGCCATCGTCGTCCCCGTCGCGTCGAACGTCTATTCGATCGAGGACCTGAAAGGGAAATCGGTTTCGACACCGGTCGGCTCGGCGGCCTGGGGCATGCTGTTCAAGGCGATGCAGGACGCCAATATCCCCGCCAATGCGTATGAGCTGAAAAACCAGGCGCCGGCAGTTGGAGCTGCCAACATCGCGGCCGGCAAGATCGACGCCCACGCCGACTTCTGCCCGTGGTCCGAGATCATGGAATTCCGCGGCACCGGCCGAAAGATCTACGACGGCTCGGAAACCGGCGTCCCCTATCTGCACGGCGTCGTCGTGCGCGAGGACTTTGCCAAGGAACATCCGGAGGTCGTCGTCGCGTATATCAAGGCGGTCTATGAGGCCGGCGTCTGGATCAAGCAGGACCCAATGCGGGCCGTCGAGATGATGGAGAAGTGGTCCGGCGTGGAGAAAGAGGTGCTGTATCTCTATTTCTCCAAGGGCGGCTTCCTCACCCTCGATCCGACCATCAAGCCCGCCTGGGTCGACGCGCTGAAGCTCGACCACGGCGTGCTGGCGAAGGAGCAGCAGATCCCCGTCCTCGACTTCAACGCGTGGATCACCGAGAGCTACGTCAAGACTGCCTACAAGGAGCTGGGCGTCGATTACGAAGCTGAGAAGGCAAAGATCGTCGATCCGGTGAAGGCCAACCAGGGCTTGCCGATGGAAATCTGGCATGCCCGCGACGGCATGAAGAGCTTTCCGACCATGACCGACTTCCTGAGGGCGGTCGCCAAATACAATGCTGAGGGCGCGAAGCTCAACTCCACTTACGTCTACGACAAGGAAACCGGACTGAAGCTGTTCGGCAAGACCGCGTTCTATGTGAAGGGCGGCGACGGCGAGTTTGCCACCTTCCTGCGCAAGCGTGAGGCGGAAGCCTATGCCAAGAAGGTCGGCGGCGCCGTCGTGACCTACGATCAGGCTTGGGGCTCATTCTCCTCCTGACGAACGTTCGAGACCCGTCCCTGCGGCGAACGCGCCGCCGGGGCGGACGGCTCCACCGGATCTTCGTGCGGTGGAGCGACTGGTGTTCGGGACGTGACGGCCGGGATACGGACCATGAAAAACTCCACGCTCGCTCTGGCGAACGAGGTCAGTGTCAAACCGCAAAAGGCGCAAGATCCGCCGGCTGCGGAGCTCGTGCAGCCCATGCCGGTAGAAAGCGCCGCTGCTGCCGCGCCGGAAGCCCGCGAAAAATTCGGCGATCTTTTCAAGCGCACGGTTGCGGAAATCGACTGGAGCGGTCTGGCGAAAGGCTGGGCGGTGAGTCTCGCCTCGCTCGCCCTGGGCGTGTTGCTCTGGCATCTGGCCTGCGCATACAAGCTCGACTTCTTCGTCAAGTTCGAGAATGTGCCCGCGCCGCTTGTGGTGCTGACCGCGTTCCTGAAACACATCAACGAAGCCAAGTTCTATATCCACATCGTCGTCAGCATCAAACGCATCCTGATCGGGTTCGCGCTTGCGACCGTGCTCGGCATCTGTATCGGCGTGGTGATGGGCCGTTCGCGCATCGCCCGCGATATGGTGACGCCCTACATCGAAATTCTCCGGCCGATCCCCGCGGTCGCCTGGATCCCGCTGGCGATCCTTATGTGGCCGACCGAAGAATCGTCGATCGTCTACATCACGTTCCTCGGCGCATTGTTTCCGATCGTGCTGAACACCGTGCACGGCGTCGAGCAGACGCCGGAGGTCCTGGTGCGGGCCGCGCAATCGCTCGGCGCGTCGCGGCTCCACATCTTCTGGCACGTGGTGATGCCCGCGGCGTTGCCGTCGATTGCCACCGGGCTCGCCATCGGCATGGGCGTGTCTTGGTTTTCGCTTCTGGCCGGCGAAATCATCTCCGGCCAGTACGGCATCGGCTATTTCACCTGGAATGCGTATTCGCTGATCAACTATCCCGACATCGTGGTCGGCATGCTGGTGATCGGCGGGCTCGGCACGCTGTCGACGCTTGCGGTGAAAAAGCTCACCCAGCCCATGCTCTCCTGGCAAAGGAAATCCCGATGAGCGTCCTTGCCGAACGTGACACCGATCGTCTGTTGGCGCCACGTCAAAGCCTGTTAACCGCACTTGCCAGACAGCGTGGCCTGCTGCTCGCATTCGCGGTTGGATTTCCGATTGCATTTTATCTGGTGCTGCTCGGCCTGCTGGCCGTTCGCTTCGGTCACCTGCCGAACTACGTGGTTGGTTTCAACTGGCCGAAAAACGTGATGCACATCGTCGCCAGCACCGGCTCCATCGCGGACATGGTTCCAATCGTTCTCAACGAATGGGTGCTGGAGATCGGCTACATGAATTACGACTATGGCCGGGGCGTCTCCGAATGGAGCCTTGCGATCATTCCGCACAAGGTCGCGATCGTCGCCCTGATCGGTGTTCTGATCGGGTTCAATTTCATTTTGCTATGCGAGCAGGAGCAGCTTGGCACTATGATGCGGCAGTCGCTGCAGTCCATCCGGACCGGTTTGATGACGGCACTGGGTGCGCTCTGCGCGAGTCTCACTTGCATCACGCTCTATTGGGTGGTGTGCCACTCCGGACCGACCTGGGTCGTGAGCCTCGCCATTCTCGGCATCGACGTGTCGACGGCCTATGCGCTTGAGCCGATCGGTCCGGCGGTGTCGCTGTTCGGCGTGGCTTTGCTCGGCGCATCGATATTGCTGATCGTTCGCGACGGAAAGATCGCAGGCAGCAGCGCGAAAGCGGAGGCGGTGCAATGCTGACGCGCGTCGTCTCGATGCCAATGAAAAGCGCGCCGGCCGGCAGCCCGGCGGCACGCATGGGGATAGACAAGGGGCTGGTGGAGATCGATCGCGTTTCCATCGTGTTCGGCAAGGGCCGGCAGGCTCATAAAGCCGTCGAGGAAACCTCGATCCGGGTCGAGCCCGGCGAATTCGTCTGCATCCTAGGACCGTCCGGCTGCGGCAAGTCGACCTTGCTCAACAGCGTCGCGGGCTACGTCAGGCCCAACGGCGGAGAGGTTCGCGTCGATGGCGAGTTGATCACCGCGCCGGGGCCCGACCGGGGCATGGTGTTTCAGCAGTATTCGCTGTTCCCTTGGAAGACGGTGAAAGAGAACGTGGCGTTCGGTCCCAAGATCGCCGGCAAGCCGGCGGACCAGGTGGCCAATACGTTTCTCGACATGGTTGGGCTGTCGCGTTTTGCCAACCGTTATCCCGCGGAGCTGTCCGGCGGAATGCAGCAACGTGTTGGCATCGCCCGCGCGCTCGCCAACTATCCGCGCGTGCTGTTGATGGACGAGCCGTTCGGTGCGCTCGATGCGCAGACCCGCCTGATGATGCAGGAGAACCTGCTGAAGATCTGGAATGAATTCGGCACGACGGTGCTGTTCGTCACTCATGACGTCGACGAGGCGATTTTCCTGGCCGACCGGGTGCTGATCATGAGCGCCAGTCCGGGCCGCATCATCGCCGACCTTGCGGTCGGGCTGCCGCGGCCGCGATTGCCCGAGGTGACGGCGGAGCCTGAATTCGCCGAGCTGAAGCGGCAGTGCATCGCGTACATCAGGGCCGAAAGCGTCAAGGCCTTCGAGCAGCAGAACCGCTGATGCCATGGTGGCCGGTGCGCATCTGCGTTTTTGCATGCCGGTCGCCGTGTTGATCCTTGGCTTCCAGCCGGCGCCCGCGCGAGCCGACATGATCGACATGACCGGCGTTGAGCCGCAGCACATCTGCGCCGATTGCCACGGCCTCGATGGCGCCGGCAACCGCATCAAGTTTCCGAGGCTTGCGGGACAGAATCCGAAGTATCTGGCCAAGCAGCTTCGCGACTTTCAGCTTGGTCACCGCAAGAACGATGGCGGACAGATGCAGCAGACCGCGACCGAAGCGGAGGAGAAAGACATCCCGAAGATTGTGGAATGGTTCTCCGGTCAGGAGGCGCCGTGGCCCGCCCCGACGATGGAAGGCGAATTCGATCTGGCCCGTGCCGAAAAGCTCGTAACCGTGGGCGCCGGCGGCGTACGTGCCTGTACGTCCTGCCACAGCGCCAGCGCGCCCTATCTTGCCGATCAGCCGGTGGAGGCGCCGAGGCTCGCCGGCCAATACGACTACTACATCGCCAAGCAGCTCAGGGATTTCCGCGATGGCCGCCGCGGCAACGATCCCGATGGCATGATGAGCGCCATCGCGCGGCGGCTGACCGACGCCGACATCGCAAGCCTCGCGGTGTTCCTGTCGCAGAACCCCGCGCTGCACGAGGTCAAGCCGTGAGGATCAAGCCGTGAACCGTCCCGTTCCACCGCCCGATGTGCTTGCCGCCGGGTCGGCGCTGTTTCTGGCACAGTCCGCGGGCGAGTTGAACGAAGGCGCGAATTTCCTGTCCCGGCTCACCCGCGAGCAATGGGACAGCATGCGCCGGCTTGGCAGCCAGATTTCGATCAATGTCGGCGGCAGCGTGTTTGTTCAGGGCGACGACCACAAGGGCATCTGGCTGATCGAGGAAGGCATTGTCCGCACCTATTACTCGGCGCCGTCGGGCCGCGAGATCACGCTGGCCTACTGGACGCCGGGTCATTTCGTCGGCGGCCCGGAGATTTTCGGCGGCGGGCAACATGTCTGGTCGGCGGATGTAACCAAAACCTGTGACCTGCTTTATCTGCCGGGCGGTGCCATCCGCAGCCTGATCGAAACCCAGCCGGCCTTTGCGCTATGCCTCATTGAGGGTCTGGTCGCCAAGGGCAAATGCTATTCGGCGCTGGTGCAGATGCTGGGCACGCGCTCCGTGGTCGAACGGCTCACCCAGCTTCTGGTGATTCTCGCCGAAAACCACGGCCGTCGCGACGGAAACCGTCTGGTCATCGAGCGCAAGCTCACGCACGAACAGATCGCCACGATTGTCGGATCGACCCGTCAATGGGTGACGATGACACTCGACAAATTCCAGAAGCAGGGGATCATTTCGGTCGCGAGGCAGTCGATCGTCATCGAGCGATACGATCTGCTGATGGCGCAACTGGAATTTGAGTGACGGCGCATCCGGGCGGCCCGCATTTGCGGCCGCGGTTGGGTCAAGCCGGACAAGCATTGCGGCACCGCTGCGTTCGGACTGTCCTTGCTTCGCAGGCTGCAGACGAGGCCGCCTGGCGGTTTCCCGTGACATCCGCGCGGTGTACATTGCGGCGACGAGCCGGGATGACCTCCAATCACAGGTGGTTGCAGGAACCGGTGCGGAAAATGATTTGTAATGCACGGAAAGCTATTGACCTCCAGAGCTGCGTTCCGGCCGGTATGTCTCGGAGCCGCGCTGCTGATTGGCCTGGTCGTTTCGGCCCGGTCTCAGGAGCAGCCGGCGTCTTCGCCGTTATCTTGGCCGTCGCGGCCGATCAGGATGATTACCCCGCTCGCCGCAGGCGGCGCCACGGACGTTCTGGCCCGTGCCGTCGGCGATGAACTGTTTGCAGCGCACAAGCAACCGATGGTGATCGAGAACCGTCCGGGCGGCGGCGGGGTGCTGGCCGCAAGCGCGGTGGTGCGTGCGCAGCCCGATGGTTACACGTTGTTCCTTGGCACCGCGGGTTCGCTCACCATTACGCCGGTGCTGTTCAAGAATGTGCCGTTCGATCCCATTAATGATTTCACGCCGCTGACGCTGGCGCTGGAAACGCCGATCTGTCTCGTCGTGCACAAGTCCCTGCCGGTCAATTCGGTCGCCGAGCTTGTCGCCTACGCCAAGGCCAATCCCGGAAAACTGTCGTTCGGTAGTTCGGGGCCGAACACGACCCATCACCTGGCCGGCGAATTTTTGAAGAACCAGACCGGCATCGACATGGTTCATGTGCCGTATCGCGGCGGCAATCCCGCCATGACCGATTTTCTGGCGGGCCAGATTCCCGTGCTGTTCGCCACGTTGTCGACCGTATTGCCGCACATGCAAAGCGGCAGCTTCAAGGTTCTGGGGACGGTCGAGGCGAACCGTTCGCGGGCGCGCCCGGAGATTCCGACGATCGGCGAGAGCCTGCCGGGCTATGCGGTGCCGTCGAGTTTCCTCGGTTTTCTCGCGCCGGCCGGAATGTCCGACCCGCTGACCCGTCAGTTGAACGCGGCCTTCGTCAAAGCGATCGAAGCGCCCGCGGTGCGTAAAACGCTGGAGGCGAGCGGCTTCGAGGTCGCGACCAGCACGTCCGCCGCATTCGGAGCTGTCATCAAAGCGGCGCTCGAGCGCTACCGCACGATTGCGGCCGACGCCCGTCTCGAGCCGCAATAGGCGTCGCCATGGCCACGCACCGTCTCACCCGCGAAATTCCGGTTGACGAGAGCTACGACATCCTGGTCGCCGGTGGCGGGCCGGCCGGCATCGCGGCAGCGGTCTGTGCCGCCCGGCTTGGCGCGAAGGTGCTGCTCGCCGAAGCCAACGGCTGCCTCGGCGGCATGGGCACATCGGGCCTCGTCTCGACATTCGGTCCGGTGTCCGACGGCAAGCGCATGCTGGTCGGCGGTTTCATGAAAGAGCTGATCGAGTCGCTGTACCAGCGCGGCGACCTCGGTCCGCACGTGGTCCCGGAATATCTCTACAGCCAGCTCAATCGCTGGGTGCCGTTCAAGCCGGAGGCGCTGAAACGCACGCTCGACACCATGGCGCAGGATGCGGGCGTCGACGTGCGCTTCTTCACCCGCGTGATCGACGCCGAGGCATCGGACGGGACCGTCGACGGCGCGGTGATCAGCAACGTCGAGGGTTATCGCTTCATCCGCGCCAAGGCCTTCATCGACTGCACCGGCGACGCCGCTCTGTCGGATCTCGCCGGCGCCGAGTGCAAAGTGATCCTGCGCGACATCGATGCCATCGCGCCTTCGACGCTGTGCTCGATGTTCTCGGGCGTGAACTGGGACGATCCGGCCTATGGCGACGACTGGCGCGGCATCGACAAGGTGAAGGCGCTGTCCAAGAAGCAGATTCTGCAGGCCATCGAGGATGGCCATTTCACCCAGCCCGACCGCTTCATGCCGGGCATGAACAAGATCGGCAAACGCGCAGCCCAGCTCAACGGCGGCCACATCTTCAACCTCAACGGCTTGGACAGCCGTTCGTTGTCAGAGGGCATGATGTTCGGGAGGAAGCTCGCGGTCGAATACACCGAGTTCTTCCGCAAATACGTGCCGGGCTGCGAAGAGATCGAGCTGCTCACCACCGCGCCGGTGATGGGCGTGCGCGACACCCGCCGCGTCGTCGGCGAATTCGAATTGACGATCGAGGACTTCAAGTCGGCTCGGCAGTTCCCCGATCAGGTCGCGGTTTACAACCGGCCGACCGACGTTCATCCGACCGACACCTCCGAAAAGGAATTCAAGCGGTTCCTCGACGACTTCGAAGGCTTCCACGGCCTCGGCGAAGGCGATTGCCTCGGCGTGCCCTACGGGATCCTGGTGCCGAAGGGCTGGAAAAATCTCTGGGTGGCGGGCCGCTGCCATTCGAGCGACACCAAGGTGCACGGGTCGATCCGCGCGCAGTCCGCCGCCTACATGATGGGTCAGGCGTCGGGCACGGCCGCCGTGCAGTCGATCCACACCGGCCAGCCGGCCTGCGATCTCGACACCTGGACGCTGGTAGAAACCCTGCGCGGGCAGGGGGCGTATCTGCCGCAAGAAAAACTCAGCCGCGAGATGACGCGCGACTGAACAAATCGTCAGTTCACGGAACGCGAGTCCTGCTTGACGGAAGCGACCTGCAAGCACGCGGCTCCATCCCGCTGCACGCGCGCGAAACGGACGCCGAACACATCGTCCAGTCGTTCGTCGTGCACGACTTCGGATGTCGGGCCGTCGGCGACGATCCGGCCTTCGTTCATCAGAACGATGCGATCGAACAATTGAAACGCAAGCTCGAGGTCGTGCATCACGACAATCGACAGCTTCACCTTCCCGCGGCGCGCCAAGGCCCGGCTCACCGCGATGCGGTGCCTGATGTCCAGGCTTGCGGCCGGCTCGTCGGCCAGCAGCAGCGGTGGGTCGATCGACAGCACCGTGGCGAGCAGGGTGCGAGCCCGTTCGCCGCCGGACAGCGTCGACCATCTTCGCCGCCGGAACGGCGTCAATTCGAACTCGGCGATCGCTCGTTCGATTTCGGATTCTGCCGCGGGACCGGTTCGTTCGGCGCCGAGACGGACCAGTTCCGAAACCGACAGGTCCCAGTGCGGCTGAAATTGCTGTGGCAGATATCCGATCAGCTTCGCACGCGCGGCGCCGGAGAGCCTGGCCGGAACGTGGTCGTTGAGGCGGACCTCGCCGCTGCTGGGCGCTTCGATGCCGGCCAGGACCTTCAAAAGCGTGGATTTTCCCGAGCCGTTGGGTCCGATCACCGCGACGGCTTCGCTCGCGCCGAAATCGACGGAAACGTCGGCCAGCAGCGTCGTATGCCCGCGCACCACTCCAATGTTGCGGGCGGACAGAAGCGTCATGACCTGAGCCGCTGAGCCAGAAGCACGATGAAGAACGGGCCGCCCGCCACCGCTGTAATCAAGCCGAGCGGAATCTCGGCCGGGGGCAAAGCCGAGCGCGCGAGGGCATCGGCCAGCGTGACGACGATTGCGCCAACCAGTGCGGATGCCGGCAACAGCGGCCGATGCAGCGGGCCGACCAGCCAGCGCGCGATGTGCGGCGAGGCGAGGCCGACGAATGCCACCAGTCCCCCATATGCAACCGCGGCGGCCACGACGACCGAGCCGGCCAGCACCGCAAGGGCAATGAAGTGGCGCACATCGAGACCGAAGCTTGTCGCCATGGTCTCGCCGAGGCCGAGCAGATCGAGCCCCCTGGCAAGGGCCAAAGTCAACGCCAGACATCCTGCAGCGACGGCCAAAAGCATTCCAAGCCCGAGCCAGGTCGGGGTCTGAATGCCGCCGAGCGTCCAGCTCAGGACAACCTGCAGGTTCACGGTCTCGTCGGAAAGCGCCAGCATCAGAAACGAGCGCATGGCACTGAGTATTGCCGCGATCGCCACGCCGGCCAGCAACAGCCCCGCTGCATCGACCGCCCCGGCGATCCGCGAAACAACGACCACAGTTGCCGTCGCGCCCCAGGCTCCCGCGAAAGCCAGCAACGGCAACAGGAGCCATTGCGGCACGCCGAAAGGCACCAGCAGAGCTATGGCGGCGCCGAGCCCCGCGCCGCCGGCCGAACCGAGCAGATAGGGTTCGGCCAACGGATTGCGGAACACGCCCTGAAACACTGCGCCGCCGATGCCGAGCAGGGCGCCGACCAGCGCGGCCGCGAGCACACGCGGCATGCGCCATTCGACCAGCAGACGGCTGCGCATGCTGTCGTCGCCGGCAGCGGCACGAAGGAGTTCGGAGGGCGTCGCCCAATCGTGTCCGGCGCAGGCGGCGATCGCGAGCACGGCCACAAGATAGACAGCCAGCGTCAGCCACGGTTTCATGGCGCAAACGCCTGCGGATGAAACAGCGTCGCGAGATGCTCGATGCCGTCGACGGTACGCGGCCCGGGGATGAGCAACTGGGCGCGGCTGACCGCATGGGCGCGATGCGTGCGAACCGCGCGCAGATCTCTCCAGCCGGGACGCGAAATCAGCTCGTCGAGATCGCGTTGATTGCCGGCAAACAGCAGCACATCCGGGTCGGCGTTCAGGATGGCTTCCGGCGAGACCTGGGCCAAGAGCCCGTCGCCCGCGAACCCGGAACGTGCACCCGCGAGTGCAACGGCATCGCCCGTGTAGGTGCGCGTCCGGGCGACCAGCAGCAGGCCGCTGCCGATCCGGCCGGTGATCATGATCGCACGCGGTCGCTCGCGGTTGCTCACCCGGCGCACGACATGGTCAATTCTGGCCTTAAGCTTCGCCGCGACATCGTCGCCCCGCTGCGATATTCCGGTTGCGCGGCCGAGCAGCCGGATGTTGGCGAGGACCTCCGCGACAGTCCCCTGCTGCAGTACGATGACCGGTATGCCGATCCGCTCCATCGGATCGATCAGCTGGTTGGCAGCCTGCCGGGCCGGGGTGACGATCACCAGATCGGGCCGCTGCCGCACGACCGCGTCGACCGAAAAGCCAAGCCGCCCGCCGACCAGCGGTTTGCTCAAGACGTCCGGCGGATATCGCGTGAAGGCTTCGATCCCGACAATACGGTCGGTCAATCCGAGCGCCGAGATCATTTCGGTGTTGGACGCAAAAATCGTCACGATCCGCTGCGGTGGCGAAGGCAGCGTCACGGCGCGATTGAGTGCGTCTTGCACCGTCATCGCCTGTGAGTTCGCGGCAGCAAGATCGCAAAGCAGCAAGGCGGACGCGACGAGCGCGGGGGCAACCGCGCGCATCACCAGCGACTTTGCAGCCCGACAATGAACTCGCGTCCTGGCATGGAATTTCCGCACGCGCCATTCTGGCGGGTGGGGTTCAGGATGCAAGGCGTCTGGTCCAGCCCGATGAAGATCGGATGCCGATTGAGATCGAAGATGTTGTTGACCGCGGCGTAAAGCTTGGTCTGGCCGGTGATGGTGACCTCACCGCGCGTGTTGAAGACCCAGAACCCGCCCTTGCGGTGGATGAACGTCGTCGTCGGTTCGATGCCGGCGATGAAATTCTCCTCGGAATCGTACCACATCGGCCCCCGCCAGACACCGGAGATCTGGACCGACCAGTCGTGCCACGGGCCGCCGGTCTGTCCGAAGCGCGTTCCGAGTTGAGCCTGTGAACGATAGATTCGCTGCGGATTATGGGTGTTGGCCGTCAATGGCGCGCCCTTATCCTCCATGTCGAAGTTGTAGTAGCCGTTGCCGAATGCAGTCCAGCGCCAGGGGCCCGGACGCGCAACCCGGAAGGTGCGCATCAGGTCGGTTTCGGCCTGAAACTCGACGCCGCGCACGACGATGTCGCCTGGATTGTTGATCGTGTCGGATATGGTAGGTGTGCCCGCGCGCGCCAGTGGCGTGATGCGATCGCTGATGATGTTTTGGAAGGCCACCAGGTCGAGCCGCCAGGGATTCCAGGTGAGCGTTGTGCCGATTTCGACCTGCTTGCTGGTTTCGGGCCGTAGCGACGGATTGCCGAAGATGGTGTTCCCGGTAAACGTGATGGTCGAGCCCGCCGACAGGTCGGTTGCGGTTGGTGCACGGAAGCCCGTCGATGTGCCGAGGCGGAAGCTCAGCCAGTCCAGCGCCTGGTAGGCCGTGCCGGCCGAGTAGGTCGTGAGTGCATATTTCCGGCCTCCTGGCGGCGGTGCCTGGAACGGCGTCGGTTCGAACGCCGTCTCGCCGAAGGTGCGGCGAACGCCGCCGCGCAGGATCCATCGATCGAACAGCGTCTGCGAGTCCTCGAAATAGAACGCGTTGACGTCTTCGGTCTGGTTGTTGTCGAACGGCGTTCGCTGCACGACCGCCGCGCCGTTGAGCCCGACCATGGCGCGGTCCGAACGCAGCCGGCTCTGCTCCCAATCCCATCCGACCAGCAGATCGTTGCCTTGCCAGAGGTTGACGCGCGGTTGCACGCGCGTGCCGAGGATATATTGGGTCCGTCTGTTGTGATCAACCAACGTTCGGGTCGTTCCGATGTTGAACGGATTCGGATTGTTGAGATCGTCGATGTCGATGACGCCGTAGTGCTGGAAGAACCAGTTGGCCCGGCCGTCCGGTAGGCGGCCGGTATAGGTCAAATCGTACGATTGATTGGTGCGGTCGTCGAAGGCGTAGACGTTGGAGCTCGACCCGCGAAAGCCGGCATCGTAGATGCCGTCGGTGCGCATGTTGAGGTCGACGCGGTTGGTGTCGTTGATCTGCTTGCCGAACGACGCCGATGCACCGCGTCGGTTCCACGCGGTGTTTTCTTCGTTCTTGCCGCCGCCGATGTGGAAATTGTCGCGGCGGCCGCCCGAAAGACCAACGTAATAGTCGAACCCTTGCTTCACGCCGCCATGCTGGAGCTTTCCTTGTCCGAGGCCCCACGAGCCCGTGCTCGCGTCGAGAAACGAACCGGGAGAAGACAGCCCGGTCTTCATGATCAGGTTGACCACGCCGCCCATATTCTGGCTGCCATAGACCACCGACGAAGGGCCGCGAACGATCTCGATCCTGTCCAGATCGGCAATCGAAAGCTTGGAAATGTTCGCCGTGCCGGCGCGGTGTCCGTTGATGAGGACCAGGACCTGGCTGCGGAAATCGCGCCCCTGGCCTTCAGTGGCCGCTCCACGGATGTTCAGCGAGGTCTGTCCGGGCGTCCACTCGCTCAGAAACCCCACGGCGTTCTCGGCCATCAGCTCGGCGACCGATCTGGCCGTCGAACGCTCAATGGCTTCGCGCCCGATGACCTGTGTGGTGCCGACGACGCGACTGATTGATTCGGTGCGTCCGGTCGGTGTCGTCACATAGATCGGCTGGGTGTCGGTGATCGCAGGCGATGTGCCTGCTGCCGGCGTGCTGGGCCGAGGCTCGACGCGGCCCGATGGCGTGACCACGATGGCCGGCAACTGCACCGACTGTGCGCGAGCCTCCGCCTGCCATTGCAGGGCTGACGCGACAGCCCCCGCGGCGAACACCCCACAACGCCCCCACCGCATTTACAGCCTCCAAACGAGCACGGCTGAGCGCCGTGCGATCTCCAGGCAGAACCCTTTGGCATGTGGTTTGGCCTGCGCCGAAAGATGCGCTGCAAGCGCGGTCCTCCGGATGTCGTCCGCGGGCCAGCCAAGCCGGTCCGCCAGAAAGCTTGCGAGCTCAATCAGGTTCTCGATAACGCCGGTGAACGTCCACTCAGCGAAGTCGACTTGATGGGGCTGGTCGGCAGGCGGCAGGCCGCGAAGCGTCACATCGACGCCCGGCGTTTCGTCTTCGCCATGCCAGTGGCGCGGCAGGCATCCGGCAAAGCAAAGGCCGCGCGGTCCGTCTTGCGCAGGCACCACCCACACAACCTGGCGCCGCACCCAACGCCGGCAGTGCTTCAGGAATGTCCCGGGATTTTCCATCGTCGCGGGCATCGTCGCGGCGAGCACCGTGTCGTGCGTGCCGGACGCGATATCGGACGTTTCCCATCCGCAAGACAGCACCACGGGCGGATCGGAAAAACGCACCAGCCGGCGGCGCATGGTCGGCGACGGCTCGATCGCGGTCCATCGCGCGTTGGCCGGCCGCAAGGCATGGCCGAGCTGTCCGCCGCCTGCGCCGACATCGAGCAGATCGCCGATGTCAGGCGCAACGCGCCGGACCAAAGGCGCAACAGTCGCGACGTAGTCGGACGCGTCCATCGCCGCGGCGTAGAGTTCGAGCGGGTCGAACACACTCGCGCGCATGGACGGCGACTGAGCCAGCATTTCCGCGTTGGCAGTGAGAAAACTCAAGACGCGACTCGCGGCAGACGTGGACCGTCACCGCGTGCATGTCCGGCACTGCGTGCCGCTTGCGCGGCACCGCATCAGCCGGCCATCGCTTTGGGACACCCCGCCCAACGCGTTCGCGCGTGACCACGGCTGGTGGCAGGTTTCCTGGCTCGCGGGTCGTCGCCTTGGGCCACCTTCCCAGGGACATAGTGCCCCCAGTGGCATTTATGGCCTTCGGCTCGCCGCATACAGTTGCGGGGGCAGCTGCGGAATTGCATCCGTTACCGGACGCGCACCGCATTCCCTTTGATATCCCTTGCGGGCACCACCGGGAACAATGCTTGCATCGGGCCGTAGTCGAGTCAAGAACGTGCGAGGCCGCGCACCTGCGCAGCGCGACTTCGTTTTATGTTGTTGTCAATTCGCCACGCGGTCGAGCGCCGCGATCAGATGCGCACCCGCGCACCGACATAAACCGACAGCGGCTGCGCCGGCGTCTGCATGCGCGGGTCGGTCGGCGGATTGGCGAGTGCGTTGGCGATCTGGCCCGGCTCGAAATAGGTGGCGAAGGTGCTGAAACGCTTGTCGAACAGATTGTTCACGAGGCCGAACACCTGCAATTGCTTCGTCACCTGATAGCTCGTGTGCAGGTTCACGACGACGTAACCCGGCAGCTTCTCGTTCTGGTTGGCGTCGTCCCCGACATAGTATTGGCTGCCGACGGCGACGAGATTTCCGCCGAGCGTCCAGGCCGGCGTCATCGCGTAGTCGACGCGCGCCTTGAACTGATGCTGGGGAATGCCGGGGATGTTCTTGCCGGGTGTGATCTGGATATTGCCGTCCGCGTCGGCCGCGGGATTGTTCGGCGATGCGATGCTGCCGGTGAACCGGTAGGTCGCGTCGATGAGGCTGTAGGAAAGCAGCGTTGACCAGGGTCCGGACTTGATCTCTGCGCTGGCTTCGAAGCCCTGCCGCCGTGTCGCGGCTACGTTTTGAAACACGCCGCGTCCGGGAATGGCGCTCGCCACCCGGATGATGTCGTTGCTGCTGTCGGTGCGAAAGGCCGCGAGCTTCCATTCGAGCCGCCTGCCCGGGATCGGCGCGTTTCCGCGCAGTCCCATTTCGACGGTGCGGGCAACCACCTGTTCCAGCGGCGGGTCGGCCACCAGAAAGCCTTCGAGCAGGCAGGGCCGCATCGGATTGGCGCAGCCGAGTTCGAGCGGTGTCGGCGCGCGGTTGGATTCCGAATAGACGGCGTGGGCGCTCATCCGCGGGTTGAACATGTAGGCAAGCCCGATCATTGGATTGAAACGGCTGAAGCTGTGCGATCCGTTCAGGTCCGGGCTGGTGCCGAGCTGGTCGGCCATCGAGATCTGGGCAAGATTGAACCGTCCGCCGGCGGTGACCGAGAGCTTGCTGGTTGATGTCGAACGTGTCGCGCGCATAAAGACCGTAGTAGGTATTGCGCGCATTCAGCATCACCGGGGCGTAGCCGATGTTGCCCGCGGTGTGGATCTGCGATCCGGTCCCGGGCACCGAGCCATTCGGTCCGACAAACAGGTCGGGATAGATGTATCCGAGTTCGCTGCCGGCATCGAACCTGATCCGGCCGTGGTCGATGCTCGCGCCGGCGATGAACGAATTGCCGTGCCCGAACAGCTTTGCGTCATTGGTGAACTGCAGCGAGCCGCCGAACACACGAGAATCGGTCGAGGTGCGATCGACCGTGCCGTACGGCGTGCCGGCGACGAACGGGATCGGCGCGCCGGAGGAATTGAGAATCTGGAAATTGCCGGGAGGCTGGCCGGAAAACCCGTCGTCGTCCAGGCACAGGGTGCCGTCGAGCGGCGGGTCGCACTCCTCGATATCAGCGTCGTTGCCGTCGACGTGCTTCTGGCGAAAGCGCCGCATATAGAAGCCGGTCTGCATCGACCATGGCCCACTCAGGTCGAACTAGCCGTTGACGGCGGCGAACGCCATTTTGTTTTTCGTGGTCTGCGGCCACGTGTAGATTGACTTGTAGTCCTGCGCGAGCATCTGCACCGGTGTCGGCCCGATCACGCCGAAGAAATTCGAAGCCGCGCCCGCGCTGACATGGATCTCGTGCCCGTTGGCCTGAAATCCTAAGTCGCCATAGACGCGCTTGAGCTGTGACGGCGACTGGTAGCGCCAGCCGCGATCGGTGAGGCCTTCGGCGATCGCATAGACCGCGACATTGTCCTTGCGGCCGCCATACTGCACCGAGCCGCTGGCCCGGCCGAACGAGCCGACCTGGGCTTCGAAGGCGGTGCCTTGATAGGTAAAGCCATTCTTCAGCTGGACGCTGACCGAGCCGCCGAGCGCGTTGAGGCCGAACACCGGATTGGCGCTCCAGACGTCGGCGCGGTCGACCGCGCCGGCCGGAATGAGGTCCCAGTTGACCGTGTCGCCGAACGCTTCGTTAAAGCCGTTGCCCTGGACGTCCTGCAAATTGACGCTCGGCACCCGCTGCTGAAGCGCCTCGGTCACCGACATCGAGTACGTGCGCGAGATGTCGGCCGCCGTCACCGTGTCGACCATTTCGGGAATCTTGTCGACTTCGACGGCGCCCGGCGGCGCAATCCGCGCGGGACGTCCCGGCACGACGGCGCGGCCAGCCGTCATCGGGGTTGCCGGAACGACGCGGATGGTTGGCAGCGTCGCGTCGCTTTGCGCGTGTGCCGTGTACGACGGCAGCAGCAAAAGCACGGCAGCTACGCTCACACGCACACGCAACGCCATTTCACCGGCCCGGCACACGCACCTCGCGCGGAACACATCCGCACATGCAGGCCGTGACCGGCCGCGAATCAGGCTCGCGCCGCCGTCCGTCCGATCACGCCCCGTTGCGGATCATAGCCCGCGGCCGCGGCAACAAAAAACAGCAATCCGCTGCCCACCACCACGGCCGCGGCGGTGGGATGAAACTGCCCATAGAACGCAAAGCGAACCAGCTCGACCGCGTAGGTGAACGGATTGGCAAGCGAGATCCAGTACACGATCTCCGCGCCGCTCTCCTTGAGCTTCCAGAGCGGGTACAGCGCCGACGACAGAAAAAACATTGGAAAGATCACGAAGTTCATCATGCCGGCGAAGTTCTCGAGCTGCCGGATGTGAACCGAGAAAATCAGACCGAGCGAGCCGAGCATCAGCCCCGCGACGATCATCGCCGGCAGCGCATAGAGCCATCCGCTCCACGGCACCGTGATCCCGAACAGGGCTGCAACGATCAGGAACGCATAGGCTTGCCCTATGGAAAGAAGCACGCCCGAGGCCAGCTTGCAGAACAGGAGATACCAGCGCGGCATGGGTGCGGTCAGCAACAGCCGCATCACGCCCATCTCCCGGTCGTAGACCATCGAGAGCGACGACTGCATGCCCTGGAACAGCAGCACGATCCCGATCAGGCCCGGAACAATATAGACCTGATACTCCACATAGGTGTCATAAGGCGGCGCGATCGACACGCCCAGCACGTTCTGGAAACCGGCGGCGAACACGAACAGCCAGAACGCCGGCCGCACGATCGCCGAAAGCAGCCGTCCGGTCTGGTTGAAGAAGCGGACCCACTCACGGCCGGCCACCGCCCAGAGGGCGCGGAACGCATGCGCGGCGTTCATGGTTGTGTCCCGCCCATGCGGCACGTGCTCTCGGGACGGTCGGTGCCGAGCGTGTCGAGGTTCTCGGTCTGATGCAGGAACTGGGCGAATGGCGCCTGTGCGATCACTGCGTCGCTGGTGGTCAGCTGGACCGGTTGCCGCAGCTGATTGTCCCACGGCCGGAACGTGAGCGCCTGTCCCTTCGAGCCGTCGACGCGGAAATCCGCGCTCTTGAGATGGGCCGCGACTTTGGCGAAATCGGCGGTGCGCACGCGCAGCACCGCTTCGACAATCGACTTCACGCCGAGCCACGCCGCCCAATCTTCGCCGAGCATGGGCCGTTGCGCCAGGCGGCGGAACCGGCGCGACAGGTTAGCGCCGCCGTCGCGATCCCAGGCCCAGTGCCAGGTTTCGGCGGTGAGTCCCGCCGAGCCGATCACCGGCCGCGGGCTGAGTGTCTGATAGGGCAGGAAGCGCGCCACCTCGCGGCTCTCGTCGGCAATGAACACCACGTCATAGGCCGGCCGTCCGGTCAGCAGCGCCAGATTGTTCTGGTCGCGCTCGCGCGGATCGCTGCCCAGCACGAACGGCCGCTTCGCCACGATCCGGGCGCCGAAGCGTTTGGCGGATCGCTCGAGCGCGCGCGCCGCGTCCGCGTCGCGTGCCTCGGGGCCTTCGAGCACCAGGATGTCGCGCCACTTGCGGGCGACGACGAACTGAGTGAGCGCGTCGGTGCGCATCGCGAGGCTCGGGATCGCGTGCATGATTTGCGCCTGGCAGTCGGCGCCGCGCAACGCATCGGCGTCTGCCGCGACGTTGAACAGCATCGCGTCGCGGGTGCGCGCGGACGCAATCAACGCTTTCGCCGGCGCATCGATCAGGATGAAACGGGCGCCGCGTTCCCGGCGCAGCTTTTCGACTTCGCCGGCAACGGCGTCCGCATTCTCCGCGCGCGCCTCGGCCAGATCGATCTCGATGTCGAGCGAGCGCCCGACCGCCGCAAGATCTTCAAGCGCGAGCTTCGCTCCGTCGATTGCCCGGCCTCGCTGTTCCAGCAAGATGCCGCCGAAGCCAATGCGGTTCTCATGACGTGGGTCATCCGCGCGATCGACATAGCCGATGGTCATGCGCTCGGCCGCCATGGCCGGCGACAGCGCCAGCACGAGCAGTGCGGCCAGAAACCTAGTCATCGATGGCCACGCTGTGCGGCGAGCGTCCGACCGGCGCCGACCGGATGACCTTGCCGGCTTTGACGTCGATGACGGTGATATCGTCGCTCGTGCCGTTGGCGACGAACAGGCGGGTCTCATCGCGGCTCAGCGTGACGTCCCACGGCCGGCTGCCGACCAGGATGTAGTCGCGCACCTCCTTGGTTTTGCCGTCGACCACGGCGACACGGTTGGCGGCGCCGAGCGTGATATAGGCGGTCGCGCCGTCGCGGGTGAGCTTCAGGCCGACCGGGCGGATGTCGTCGCGGCGGAAGCCGCGCGGCTGAAACTCGATGCGCTTTGTCACCTTGTTGCTCGCTGCGTCGATCACATAGACGATGCCTTCCACTTCCGCCGAGACCCAGACCTCCTTGCCGTCGGAGGCCTGCGCGAACCGGCGCGGCCGGCTGCCGACCGGGATATCCGCCTTGATCGTGCCGCTGGCCACGTCGATCACATGAACGAGGCTCGCGGCTTCGGATGCGACATAGACGGTTGCACCGTCCAGCGACACCAGAACGCCCTCAGGTTCCTGCCCGACCTTGATCGATTTCACGACTTTCCTGGTCGCGAGATCGACGATGGAAAGCCTGCCTTCGTCTTCATTGCTGACGAACAGCTGGCGGCCATCCGGGCCGATGTCGAACACCTCCGGCTCGTCGATGCCGCCGATCCGGTCGACCACCGCGAGCTTTTCCACGTCGATCACGTCGATCCGGTTGTCGTCGCCGCACGCGACGTAGAGCCGCGTGCGTTCCGGATTGAGCTTGAGGTCGCGCGGACGCTTGCCCGTGCGAATGGTGGCAACCGGTGCGTAGGTCTTGCCGTCGAGCACCGTGACGGTGTTGCTCTTCTCGTTGCTGACGAAAATGCGGCCAGTGTCCTTCGCCGTGGCTTCGCCGCCGCCCACGGTGAGACTCGCGGCGGCAAGCATGATCCGCACAAACCTGTTCATGGCGCAGCTCCCTCCGCCGCGGCCCCCTCCGCCGCGGCCTTGGCCTTTGTCTCGATCAGGCCGAGAAACGCTTCCGACAGGGTAGGCCTTCCGGCTTTTTGCATGATGGCCGCGGGCGGCGCGCTCTCTACCACCCGGCCGCGGTGCAGAATCACGACACGGTCCGCCCGTTCGGCTTCTTCCACCAGATGGGTCGCCCACAGCACCCCAAGTCCGCGTTCCCTGCAAAGCCTGCCGACGTACTCCAGAAGGTCGCGCCGCACCGCGGGGTCGAGCCCGGCGGTCGGCTCGTCGAGCAGCAGCACGCTCGGGTCGTGCATCAGCGCGCGCGCCAGCTCGACGCGGCGGCGGTTGCCGCCGCTGAGCTTTCGCCCGATCATCGTCGAGCTTTCACCAATCCCGAGCCGGTTCAACTCTTCGCCCATGCGGGCCTTGGCGGCCGCGCACGGCAGGCCGTGGAGGCCTGCGTGGAAATAGAGGCTCGACCGGACCGGCAAATCGAGGTCGAGCGTCGAATCCTGGAACACGATACCCAGGCCCCGCAGTCCCGCCACCGGATCGCGGCGCATGTCGGCGCCGTTGATCACGATGGAGCCTGTGTCCGGCACGAACAGCCCACTGAGAAGCTGAAACAGCGTGGTCTTGCCTGCGCCGTTGAGGCCGAGCAGGGCGACGAATTCTCCAGCGCCGACATGGAGATCGATCCGGTCGAGCGCCTTCACCGGCCCGTACGATTTGGTGACGCCTTCGGCCGACACCAGCGGACCGGGCCTTGATTGGCGATCAAAGGCAGCGGCCGAGGCCATGCAGGTTTCCCACCCATTCCGCGCCCGGTTACCCGCCGGCGCGACGCGCGCTCAAGCAACTATACCGCGGTAGCATCCCACCGGACATCGCTGGCCGGGTGGCCGGTTCGGTGACCGCGCCGGGTGGGCAGCCGTGCCCAACCGCATTGCGGCCGTGCAGCCATATCCTGTCAATCCACTTTACAGACGCTCCAAAGGGGCGCGATCATTCGTCATAGCTTTGAATTCCGGCACCAGACCGTCCGCGGGCAACCGTGGCAAAAATTCAAAGTGGCCACAACGGCGAAACAAGTCGATGGGCTGCGTGGAGGAGGCGACCATGAGGAAAGCAGTATTGCTGGCTGCAACGATTGCTTTTGCAGCAGGACTTTCGAGCCACGCGTTCGCGCAGTCGAACGACGATCTCAAGAACGATGAAAAGACACCGGGCGACGTTCTCGTCTATGGCATGGGCTATTCGGGCCAGCGCTTTAGCCCGCTGACCCAGATCAACAAAAGCAATGTTGCAAAGCTGGTCCCGCTCTGGGGCCATGCGATGACCGACAACCGCGGCGCCGAAGGGTTCCCGGTCGTCCACAACGGCGTGATCTACACGACTGTTCACAACGCGACCGTGGCGATCGATGCGCTCACCGGCAAGCAGATCTGGCGCACGGCGCACGAGTATCCACCGGAGACACTGCGCGTCGTGTGCTGCGGCGTGGTGAATCGTGGCGCCGCGATCTATCAGGGCAAGATCATTCGCGCCCTGATGGACAATCACATCATCGCGCTCGACGCGAAGACCGGCAAGGAAGTGTGGAAGACCAAATCGCCGGCCCCGACCTCGGTCGAGAACGGCTACGCCATGACCGGCGCGCCGCTCATCGCCAATGGCGTGGTGGTGGTCGGTGTCGCGGGCGCGGAATACAGCCATCGCGGCTTCTTGGAAGGCTACGATCCGGAGACCGGCAAGCATCTCTGGCGCAGTTACAACATTCCGGACAAGGGCCAGAAAGGCTCGGAAACCTGGAAAGCCGACACCAACCTGGTCGGTGGCGGCTCGAGCTGGGTGACCGGCACCTACGATCCGGAGCTCGATCTGGTCTACTGGGGCACCGGGAATCCGTCGCCGTGGAATCCGCGCACCCGCGAGGGCGACGCGCTCTGGACGAATTCCATCATCGCGCTGCGTCCGAAGACCGGCGAGCACGTCTGGGCGTACCAGACCACGCCGGCCGATCCGTTCGACTATGACGGCGTGCACACGCCGGTGCGTGCGACGCTCAACATCGAGGGGCAGCAGCGGAAGGTGGTGATCCAGGCCAACCGCGGCGGCTTCCTCTATGTGCTCGACGCGGCCAACGGCAAACTTCTGGCCGCCAGCGCCTACGGCAAGGTCAACTGGGCCGACGGCGTCGACCTGAAGACCGGGCGTCCGAAGTGGACGCAGGTCTATCACGACGCGCTCCTCGGCAAGAACGTCACCGTGTGGCCGTCGGTTTCCGGCGTCACCAACTGGCAGCACATGTCGTTCAATCCGGGAACCGGCTTGCTCTACATCAACACGCTGCACATCGGCATGACCTACGAGGCGCCGGAGCCGCAGGCCATGGTGCCGGGCAAGCCGTCGGGGCCGGGCACGGTGAAACGCACCACCGTGCTGGAAGACCCGAACGTGCGTGGCTATCTCAAGGCGGTCGATCCGATGACCGGCAAGTCGAAGTGGGAGGCGCCGTACAAGAGCCCGAACTACTCTTCCACGCTGTCGACGGCGAGCAATCTGGTTTTCACCGGCGTCATGACCGGCGAATTCCAGGCGCTCGACGCCGATACCGGCAAGGTGCTGTGGAGCTTCCAGACTCCCTCCGGCATCCTCGGCCAGCCGGTGACCTGGGAGCGCGACGGCAAGCAGTACGTCACCGTGATGAGCGGCATCGGCGGCGTCTACGCGCTGCGGGCTGGCGATCCGAACCTCGCCAACGTGCCGGCGGGCGCTTCGGTCTGGACTTTCGGCCTGTTCGACAAGTGATGCAGGCTTCGACGAGAAGTGTGGGAGGCGCCGCTGGCGCCTCCCGTCGTTTCGATGGGTCATCGTCCAGCAGTTGCGAACCACGTCGGCAATGACGCGTTGCATCTCCGCTCTGAAGCCTTTCCTGAGGAATGCCGGATTCGGCGTCGTGGCGGCCGTTATCGTGACGGCTGCCGCCCATGCCGCCTGCGATTTTCCTGCCGTCAAGCAGCAGATCGATGCGGTGCTCGACCGCGACGCCGCGCGCGGCGAAAAATTCCGCCGCGAGGTCGCCTCCGGCGCCGACTCCATCGCGATGATGGAGTCGCTGGTCGCGCCGGAGATGGCGAAAAAGATCGACATCTGCCGGTTCGAAACCGCCGAGTACCTGACCAAGCGCGGCTTCCCGCCGTTTCACTGACAGTCGCAAAACGGAGCCCGGCAAGACGATGAATCCGGAAATACGCGAGAGCCGTGGCCGACGTTCCAGGCATTGCCTGACCGGCATGATACTCGCCGCGATGGCGCTGGCCGCATCGGCAGCAATGGCGTGCGCACAGGACCAGAAGAAGATCGACGCCGGCGAGCAGATCTACAACGACTATTGCTTCACCTGCCACGGCGAGAAGCTGGTCAGCAGCGGGCAGACCTTCGATCTGCGCCGCCTGACGGTCGCGGACCGCGCACGCTTCGAAAATTCGGTGCTGCAGGGAAAAAACCAGATGCCGCCGTGGCGAGGCGTTATCTCCAGTGAGCAAATCGATCTGCTGTGGCACTTCGTCCGCGCCAACGCGAACGACAAATAGTTAACGACAAACAATTTGTAATAATCGGCAAGGCGGCGTTGCAGCACGCCTCTAGTGCATTAATTCGCGCGGTGGCTTGATCTTGTGCAGCAGTTCGGGCCAAAGCTGTTCGACGACGCGACGGAGAATGGGCGGCCCGTCCACGATTTCGTGCGTGGCGATCAAATGGCGAATCTTCTCCAGTTCGTCATCATCCATCGTCTCATGCACAAGCTGCGTCATCTGCGCCTCCAACAAGGGGCCGCCTCCACGTAATAAACGACGATTTGCGGGATCGGTTCCCGAGTTCGGAAAGTGTGCGCAGAGCAGCGCTATCGCGCGCCTGCCGCCGCCCGCTGTTCCCGCATCGCCTCCAGCGAACGCGCCAGTCGCTCGGCAAAGATCGCCGCGGGGATCGGCAGATTGCGCGACCGCAACTGTCCGAGCACGAGGTTGGCGCGTGGCACATCGCGGTCGTCGATGTCGCGCGCGACATCGACG
>Ga0247825_10000546_pt1 | contig 24005 bp, 23 predicted proteins | sample 13C_Vanillin_Day_FD_194413 | JGI IMG/M metagenome (GOLD analysis project Ga0247825, IMG submission 194413) | Soil microbial communities from agricultural site in Penn Yan, New York, United States - 13C_Vanillin_Day48 | ecosystem: Environmental > Terrestrial > Soil > Agricultural land | place...
CCACACGGCCGCGGCGGACACGAGAAGCAACCCGAGGATGCCCAAGGCGAGGAGGAAGTCGTCCATGCCGGCCACGCTACGCCGCCCCGGGGGCGCCCATCTTGATCTGGCTCAAGCCGCACAATGGCGGCATGCCCGAGCCCCTCGTGCCCGCCCGCCTGGCGTTCAAGGACGGCATCCCGTACTCGGAAGCCTTCGGCGACGTCTACCACAGCGCCGCCGGCGGGCCCGGGCAGGCCGCTCACGTGTTCCTGGACGGCAACGGGCTGCCGCAGCGCTGGGCCGGGCGCCGCCGCTTCGTCATTCTCGAGACCGGTTTCGGCGCCGGCCTCAACTTCCTCGCCACCTGGCAGGCCTGGCGGCGCGACCCGCGCCGCTGCGAGCGCCTGCACTTCGTCTCGGTCGAGAAGCATCCGCTCACGCTCGAGGACGCGCAGCTCTTCCATGAAAGCTTTCTTGAATTGAGAAGCGAAGCTGCGGAGCTGCGTGCACGCTGGCCGCTCCTCGTTCCCGGCGCGCAGCGCGTCGAGCTCGACGGCGGGCGGGTGGTCCTCACCCTGTTTCATTCCGACGTGAAGGTCCTGCGCGACCTGCGCCTCGCCGCCGACGCCGTCTACCTCGACGGCTTCTCGCCGGCCAGGAACCCCGAGATGTGGTCGGCGCAGCTGATGCGCTCGGTCTCGCGCCTGTGCGGCGAAGGCGCGACGCTCGCGACCTGGAGCGTCGCGGCGCCGGTGCGCGAAGCGCTAGAGCGCACCGGCTTCGCGGTCGAGAAGCGCCCCGGTTTCGGCCACAAGCGCGAGATGCTGGTCGCCCGCAGCACGAAAGGTACAAATCATCCCGGGAAAGAGAGAAAAGCCGTTGTCATCGGCGCGGGGCTCGCCGGCGCCGCGGTGTGCGAGCGCCTGTGCGCGCGCGGCTGGGAGGTCGAGCTCCACGAGCGCCACCCCAAGCCGGCGCAGGAAGCCTCGGGCAACCATGCCGGCACGTTCCATCCGCTCGCCACGCCCGACGACAACGTCATGGCGCGGGTGAGCAGAGCCGGTTTCCTGATTTCGCTGTCCAGGTGGAAGGAGCTTCCTGATCTGCGCTGGGACCCTTGCGGCGTGCTGCAGCTCGCGCGCACGGCGAAGGAGGAATCCTCGCAGCAGCGCGCCGTCGCCGGCTGGCCGGCGGACTACGCGCAGTACGTGACGCGCGAGGAAGCGGCCAGGCACGCCGGCGTGCCCGTGCCCGCCGGGGGCCTCTGGTTCCCGCAAAGCGGCTGGATCCAGCCGCAAAGCCTGGTGCGTGCGCAGCTTGCCGCCTGTGGCGATTTACTTCACAAAAGATTCTCTTCCGAGTTGAAGGCGCTTCCGGAAACCCCCGTCGTGATCCTCGCCAATTCCGGCGACGCGCCGAAGCTGCAGGCGGTGCCGCACCTGAGGCTGCGGCGCGTGCGCGGCCAGCTCACGCATGTGCCGGCGGCGCGCATCGAGCCGCCGCACGTGGTGGTGCTGCGCGGCGGCATGGTGCTGCCGCCGGTGGATGGGGTGTGCGTGGTCGGCGCCTCCTACGACATCGACGATGAGGATGCCGCGCCGCGCGAGGACAGCCATGCCGGCAACCTCGAGCGGCTCGAGCAGGTGCTTTCGCAAAAAGTCGAAAAGGCTTCCCTTGAAGGGCGAGTGGCGTTCCGTGCCGTGACGCCCGACCGGCTGCCGGTGGTCGGCAAGATCGCCGAAGGCGTCTACGGCGCTTTTGCGTACGGCTCGCGCGGACTGGTGTGGGCCGCGCTCGCCGCGGAGCTGATCGCCTGCGAGCTCGAAGGCGAGCCGCTGCCGGTGGAAGGCGCGCTCGCCGACGCGCTCTCGCCTTCGCGTTTCGCGCGCCGCGCCGCTGCCAGGTCTAGGCTGGCCTGAGGATCGAGCGGCTGGCGTCCTTGACGTCGCGCAGGCCGCAGAGCGCCATGGTGACGTCGAGCTCCTTCTCGATGATCTCGAGCGCCCGCGCCACGCCCGCCTCGCCCATCGCGCCCAGGCCGTAGGCATAGGCGCGGCCGATCAGCGTGCCGCGCGCACCCAGCGCCAGCGCCTTCAGCACGTCCTGCCCCGAGCGGATGCCGCCGTCGAACCAGACCTCGGTTTTCCCTTGAACAGAATCCACTATTTCTGGAAGGGCACGGATCGACGAAATGGTGCCGTCGAGCTGGCGGCCGCCGTGGTTGGAGACGACGATCGCGTCGACGCCGCTCTGCGCGGCGATGCTTGCGTCCTCGGCGTCGAGGATGCCCTTGAGGATGAGCTTGCCGCCCCAGAGCTTCTTCACCCACTCGATGTCCTTCCACGAGAGGGTCGGGTCGAACTGGCCCGCGATCCAGTGCGAGAGCGTGGTTAGGCTCTTCGCGTCGGGGATCTGCCCTTCCAGGTTGCCGAAGGACTTGCGCCGGCCGGTGAGCACGTTCAACACCCAGCCGGGTTTACGCACAATGTCGAAAAAAGTCCCTGCAGTCAGTCTAGGGGGTACCGCCAACCCGTTCTTCAGGTCGCGGTGGCGCTGGCCCTGGATCTGCAGGTCGAGGGTCAGCATCAGCGCCGAGCAGCCCGCCGCCTTGGCGCGCTCGACGAGCGAGGCGGAGAAGCCGCGGTCGCGCATGACGTAGAGCTGGAACCAGAAGGGCTTCTTCACGGCGGAGGCCACGTCCTCGATCGAGCAGATCGACATGGTCGAGAGCGTGAAGGGCACGCCGAAGCGCTCGGCGGCGCGCGCCGCCAGCATCTCCCCGTCGGCCCAGTTGAGCCCGGTGAGGCCCACCGGGGCGAGCGCCACCGGCATGCGCACCTCGTGCCCGGCCATGGTGGTGCCGAGCGCGCGGTGCTCGACGTCGATGCCCACGCGCTGGCGCAGCGCGAGCGACTCGAGGTCGGTGCGGTTGGCACGCAGCGTGCATTGGTCGTACGAGCCGCAATCCACGTACTCGAAGACCGCCCGGGCGACGCGCTTCTTCGCCATCGAGCGCAAATCGTCGATGCAGGTCACCACGGGCATGTCGGGGCATTTTACAATGCGCAATGACGATGGCCACGCCCAGGGACAGGGACGAGGCGAAAAGCCCGATCCAGGTGATCGACCGCATGATGCGGTTGCTGGAGGTGCTCGCCGAGCACCCGGAGCCCCTCGGGCTGAAGCAGATCTCGCAGTACACCGGGCTGCACCCTTCCACCGCGCACCGCATCCTCTCCTCGATGTCGGCCGATCGCCTCGTCGACCGCGTCGAGCCCGGCAGCTACCGCCTGGGCATGCGCCTGCTCGAGCTCGGCAACCTGGTGAAGTCGCGCATCAGCGTGCGCGAGCTCGCCCTGCCGATGATGCGCGAGCTGCATTCGCAGACCGGCGAGACCGCCAACCTCTCGGTGCGCCACGACGACGAGATCGTCTACGTCGAGCGCACCTCCTCGGGCCGCTCCGCGATGCGCGTCGTGCACGTCATCGGCGCGCGCGCGGCGCTGCACGTCACCGCCGCGGGCAAGCTCTTCCTGCTGGAAGAAGGCTTCGCGCGGCTGCGCGAGTACGCCAAGCGCACCGGCCTCGCGCCGCACACGAAGAACACGCTCTCCAACATCACGCTGCTCGAGCGCGACCTCGAGCGCATCCAGCGCCAGGGCTACGCCACCGACAACGAGGAGGCGGAGATCGGCGTGCGCTGCGTCGCCGCGGGCGTCCGCGACGACGCCGGGCGCCTGATCGCCGCGCTGTCGCTCTCGACCCCGGCCGATCGCATGAAGGCGCACTGGGGTCCGCTCGTGAAGGAAACCGCCGACCGCATCTCCCGCGCGATCGGCCACCAGCCCACGTCCCGCATCGGCATTGCTTAAAGAGGATGTGATCGCGGGGCTGTCGCTGCCGCAGAAGGCGCTGCCGCCCAAGTATTTCTACGACGCCGCCGGCAGCCGGCTCTTCGAGCGCATCTGCCGCCTTCCCGAGTACTACGTCACCCGCGCCGAGCTCGCGCTCACCCGCGCGAACATCGGCGCGATCGCCCGCTTCGCCGGCCGCGGCTGCGAGCTCGTCGAGTACGGCAGCGGCGAGAGCCTGAAGACGCGGCTCCTCATCCGCGCGCTGCGGCCCGCGGCCTACCTGCCGGTCGATATTTCGCAGCCGGCACTCGAGAAGGCGAGGAAGCAGCTGGCGAAGGATTTCCGCTGGCTGAAGGTCGTTCCGGTGCCCGGCGACTTCTCGCGGCCGATCGAGCTGCCCAGGGCGAGGGCGCCGCGCGTCGTCTACTTTCCCGGCTCGACGATCGGCAACCTGGACCCCGAAGAGGCGCACGCCTTCCTCGCCATGACGCGCGACCAGGCATCGCGCATGCTGGTGGGCGTCGACCTCAAGAAGGACGCGAACGTGCTGCATGCCGCCTACAACGACTCGCGCGGCGTCACGGCGGCCTTCAACCTCAACATCCTCGCGCGCATCAACCGCGAGCTCGGCGCCGACTTCGACCTGCGCAAGTTCTCGCACTACGCCTTCTACAACGCCGCCGCCGGGCGCATCGAGATGCACCTGGTGTCGCTCGCGCGGCAGAGCGTGCGCGTGGCGCGGCACCACCGCTTCCGCTTCGAGCGCGGCGAGTCGATCCATACCGAGAACTCGTACAAGTACTCGGTGGAAGGCTTCCGCGCGCTGGCGGCGCGGGCGGGCTACTCGGGGAAGAAGGTGTGGTCGGACCGCAAGGGGCTCTTCGCCCTGCACGGCCTCAAGGCCGTTTGAAAAACTAGCTGCTGTGGGCGGGGGCCAGGTTGCTCTCGAGCCACTTCTTGATGCGGTTCGCGTCGCCGATCCGCGACTGCCGGCCCCATGAGTCGAGCAGCACGACGATGAGGTCCTTCGAGGCGAGGTGCACGCGCATCACCAGGCAGCGCCCGGCCTGGCTGATGTAGCCGGTCTTGGAGAGCTCGATGTCCCACGCGGAGCTGCGCACCAGGCGGTTAGTGTTGCCGAAGGCCATCGGCCGCTTGAACACCGTCACCGTGGCGCGCTCGCGCGTGGAGTACTCGCGGATCAGCGGATAGCCGTTCGCCGCGCGCACCAGGTTTGCGAGGTCGCGCGCGCTCGAGACGTTCCCGGGGGAAAGCCCGGTGGGCTCGACGAACTGCGTGTCGGTCATGCCGAGCTTCGCCGCCTTCGCGTTCATCGCCTCGACGAAGGCGTCCATGCCGCCGGGATAGGTGCGCCCCAGCGCCGCGGCGGCGAGGTTCTCGGAGGCCATCAGCGAGAGCATGAGCAGCTCGTCGCGCGTGAGGCTCGCGCCGCTGCGCAGCCGCGTGCGGCTGCCGCGGATGGCGCGCGTGTCGTCGCGGCTGAGCACGATCTTGGTCTGCAGGTCGAGGCCGCGGTCGAGGATCACCATCGCCGTCATCAGCTTGGTGATCGAGGCAATCGGCACGACGGCATCGCTGTTCTTGTCGATCACCGCCTCGCCGGTGGCGGCGTCGAGCACCAGCGCGGAAGAGGAGCGCAGGAAGACGGCCTTCTGCTTCTTGATCTCGTCGGCCTGCGCGAAGCCGACGGTGAGGAAGAGCGCGATGACCAGCGCGAACGCGGCGACAATACCCTCGAGCGGATGCAGCTTTCTTTGCATTGCGGTGAATCTTCCCTGAGCGAGCGCGATTTTCTTGGTGTCCGTCCATGCCCTACATGGCGGATGGACTTGTCGCAATATACCCTACGGTCATAAAAAAACGCAAACAAAATCATGGGGTAGGAACTAGTTCCTCGAAACGCTGTGAAAGAATTGCAGTGTCGGGCTGAGGCTACAGGGCTTCCGCCTGCTCGAGCTTGGCCTTGGCTTCGGCCTGCTCTTGCTGCAGCGCCCACATCCGCGCGTATTCTCCTTGCAACTCAAGGAGTTGCCTGTGCGTTCCGCGCTCCACGATATAGCCGTGGCTGAGCACCAGGATCTGGTCCGCATCCATGACCGTCGAAAGGCGGTGAGCGATCACTAACGTGGTGCGTCCCTGCGACACCCGCTCGAGCTCGGCCTGGATCGCCTTCTCCGCGCGCGAGTCGAGCGCCGAAGTCGCCTCGTCGAAGATGAGGATGCGCGGGTTCTTCAGCAGCGCGCGCGCGATGGCGACGCGCTGCTTCTCGCCGCCGGAAAGCTTCAAGCCGCGCTCGCCGACCATGGCTTGATAACCCTCGGGCAGGGATTCGATGAACTCGTGGATGTGCGCCGCGCGCGCCGCCTCGATCACTTCCTCGTCGCTCGCCCCGGGCCGGCCGTAGCGGATGTTGTAGAGGATGGTGTCGTTGAAGAGCACCGTGTCCTGCGGGACTATGCCGATCGCCGCGCGCAGGCTCGCTTGCCTTGCCTCTCGTATATCAAGGTTGTTGATTTCTATTGCACCCCTGGAAACGTCATAGAAGCGGTAGAGCAGGCGCGCCAGCGTCGACTTGCCCGACCCGGAATGCCCGACCACCGCGACGCGATGGCCAGCGGGGATGGCGAAGCTCAGGTCGAAGAGAATCTGCCTCTGCTTTTCATACGAAAAGTCCACCCCGCGGAACTCGACGGTCGCCGGGCCGGCGGGCAGCTCGGGCGCGCCCGGCCGGTCCTGCACCTCCTGGTGCTCCGAGAGAAGCTTGAACATCCGGTCCATGTCGAGCAGCGACTGCTTGACGTTGCGGTACACCATGCCCAGCACGTTGAGCGGGATGTAGAGCTGGATCAGCAGCCCGTTCACCAGCACCAGGTCGCCGAGCGTGAAGGTGCGCGCGACCACGCCCTCCGCGGCGAGCACCATGAGCGCGGTGACCGCCGCGGCGATGATCAGGCTCTGCCCGATGTTGAGCAGGCCGAGCGAGGACTCGCTCTTCGTCGCCGCGTCCTCGTACTTCCTCAGGTTCTCGTCGTAGCGGCGCGCCTCGAAGTCCTCGTTGCCGAAGTACTTCACCGTCTCGTAGTTGAGCAGGCTGTCGATGGCGCGCGTGTTGGCCTTCGAGTCGAGCTCGTTGGCGCGGCGGCGGATCTCCATGCGCCACTCGGTGATCAGCACCGTGAAGGCGATGTACACCGCCACCGCGCCGAAGGTGATGGCGGCAAAGCGCCAGTCGAAGCGGTTCAGCAGCACCGCGGCGACGAGCGCGAACTCGAGCAACACGGGAAATATCGAGAACAACAAATAAGACAAGAGGGTCGATATGCCATTGGTGCCGCGCTCGATGTCGCGCGTCATGCCGCCGGTCTGGCGCTCGAGGTGGAAGCGCAGCGACAGGCTGTGCAGGTGGCGGAACACGCCGAGCGCGACGCGCCGGATGGCGCGCTGCGTGACGCGGATGAACACCACGTCGCGCAGCTCGGCGAAGAGCGTGGTCGAGAACCTCAGGATGCCGTAGATCGCGAGCAGCGCCACCGGCACCGCCACCAGCGCCGTCTCGGCGTCGAGGCCGTCGATCACCTCCTTCATCACCAGCGGCACGCCGACGTTGGCGAGCTTCGCCGAGACCAGGAACGCCAGCGCGATGACGACGCGCCATTTGTATTCAAGGAGATACGGCAGGAGGGTGGCGAGCGAGCGCCACTCGTTTCTTCTTCGCATGCCGGATTATGGCTTCCGGAAGACCTGCCTCAGCCAGTACGGATCGATCACCAACGGCAGCAGGATCCACAGCCACGGCCAGGGCGGCTGCAGGTAGGCGACGCTGAAGAAGGCCGCGACCGAGCCGATCACGCCGGTCAGCACCGGCAGCCGGAACCACAGGCCCAGAAGGTAGAAGAGCCAGCCCATCGAGATCAGGATGAGCGCGATCAGGTCGCTGCCGCTCATGCTAGTATTCAAACGTTCGTTTGACCGGAATTCCCATAGGCCATGCACGCCATCAAGCCCGAGCACATCACCCGTACCCGCATCCTAGACGCCGCCGAAGAGCTGTTCATGCAGCACGGCTTCGAAGGCACCTCGATGCGCCAGCTCACCTCGCGCGCCGGAGTAAACCTCGCCGCGGTCAACTACCACTTCGGCTCCAAGGACGCGCTGATCGAGGCGGTGTTCCGCCGCCGCCTCGACCCGATGAACGCGGCGCGCATCGCCGAGCTGGCGAAGCTCGAGGGCGGCGGCAGCCTTTCCCCGGAGGCCATCATCCGCGCCTTCGTCGGCCCGAGCCTGCGCCTGGTCGAGGACGCGAAAAGCGGCGGGCGCAACTTCACGCGGCTCCTCGGCCGCACCTACACCGAGCCCTCCAAGACGCTGCGCGCGCTGATCGGGCAGATGTACGCCCCGACGATGGAGCGCTACAAGGCGGCGCTCGAGCGCGCGCTGCCGCAGATGCCGAAGGACGAGCTGGTCTGGCGCATGCACTTCATGTTCGGCACGCTCGCCTACACCCTCGCCGCCACCGATACCGTGCAGCTCATCGCCGGCTGCAAGCCCGAGGACCGCTACGACGCGCGGCTGCTCGAGGAGCGCCTCACCGCCTTCCTGCTCGCCGGACTGCTCGCGCCCTTGAAAACCTCCATGCGCAAGGCCGCTTAAGGGGAATCGCATGATCACTTACTACATCGCCGGCGCCATCGCCCTCTTCTTCGCCTGCGCCTACCTGCGCCTGCCGCTCTGGGCCTGGACGGCCGCTTTCGCCGTGCTCTTCGTTTCTACGGGGAACCCAATCCTCATCGGCATCTTTGCCGTCCTCGCGCTGCTGCTCAACCTTCCACCCCTTAGAAGGGCACTGATCTCGAACCGCATCCTCGCGGTCTACCGCCGCATCCTTCCGGACATGTCGCAGACCGAGAAGGAGGCGATCGACGCCGGCACGGTGTGGTGGGACGCGGACCTTTTCTCCGGCAAGCCCGACTGGGACAAGCTGCTCGCGGTGAAGGAGCCGAAGCTCACCGCCGAGGAGCAGGCCTTCCTCGACGGCCCGGTGGAGGAGCTGTGCCGGATGTGCGACGACTGGGAGATCTCGCATGAGCGCCAGGACCTCCCACCCCACGTGTGGCAGTTCATCAAGGACAAGGGCTTCCTCGGCATGATCATCCCGAAGAAGTACGGCGGCCTGGGCTTCAGCGCGCTCGCGCATTCGGCGGTGGTGATGAAGCTCTCGACGCGCTCGGCCGCCGCGGCGATCACCGTGATGGTGCCGAACTCGCTCGGGCCGGGCGAGCTGCTCCTGCACTACGGCACCGAGGCGCAGAAGGACCACTACCTGCCGCGCCTTGCGAAAGGCCACGAGATTCCCTGCTTCGCGCTCACCAATCCCGAGGCCGGCTCGGACGCCGCTTCGATCCCGGACTACGGCGTGGTGTGCAAAGGCACCTGGCACGGCAAGGAAACGCTGGGCATGCGCGTCACCTGGGACAAGCGCTACATCACGCTCGGACCGGTGGCGACGCTCCTGGGTCTCGCCTTCAGGCTGTATGACCCGGAAAACCTTTTGGGTTCGCAAACCGATCTGGGCATCACCTGCGCGCTCGTCCCCACCAACACCCCCGGCGTCAACATCGGCCGGCGCCACCTGCCGCTGAACGCCGTGTTCCAGAACGGCCCGAACTCCGGCAAGGATGTCTTCATGCCGCTCGACTGGATCATCGGCGGCCCGGAATACGCGGGCAAGGGCTGGATGATGCTGATGGGCTGCCTCGCGGCGGGACGCGCCATCTCGCTGCCGACCTCGTCGGTCGGCGGCGTCAAGGCGCTCACGCGCTTCACCGGCGCCTACGCGCGCGTGCGCAGCCAGTTCCGCACGCCGATCGGCAAGCTCGAAGGCGTCGAGGAAGCGCTCGGGCGCATCGCCGCGCACTGCTACATGATGGACGCGACGCGCGTCATGACCGCGGGCGCGGTCGATCTCGGCGAGAAGCCCGCCGTGCTCTCCGCCATCGCGAAGTACCACATGACCGAGCGCGCGCGCGCCTGCGTCAACGACGCGATGGACATCCACGGCGGCAAGGGCATCTGCCTCGGGCCGAACAACTGGATCGGCCGCGGCTACCAGATGACGCCGATCGCCATCACCGTCGAGGGCGCCAACATCCTCACGCGCACCCTCATCATCTTCGGCCAGGGCGCGATCCGGGCGCATCCCTACGTGCTGCGCGAGATGCGCGCCGCGAAGGAGATGCAGGGCGCCGGGGCGGCGCGCGAGTTCGACGACGCGCTCATGTCCCACATCGGCCACGTCGTCTCGAACGGCGTGCGCGCTTTCGTCTATGGCGTGACGCATGCCAGCTTCGCCCCCGTCCCCAGGAATTCCGCGAAGGAAACCAGGCACTACTTCCGGCACATCTCGCGCCTGTCCGCCGCCTTCGCCTTCCTCGCCGACATGTCGATGCTCGCCATGGGCGGGGCGCTCAAGCGCAAGGAGAAGATCTCCGGGCGCCTGGGCGATGTCCTGTCGATGATGTACCTCGTCTCGGCGACGCTGAAGCGCTACGAGGACCAGGGGCGCCTGCGCGAGGACCTGCCGCTCGTGCGCTGGTCGGTGCGCGACGCGCTCTACCACGCGCAGCAGGCGATCGACCAGATCCTCTCCAACTTCCCGGTGAAGGCGCTGGCGACGCTGCTGCGCTGGACGGTGTTCCCGCTCGGCACGCCGTGGCGCCCGCCGCTCGACTCGCGCAACCACGAGTGCGCGCGCATCGCCCTCGAGCCGGGCGCGGCCAGGGACCGCCTCACGGCGGGAATGTTTATTTCAAGAAATGAATCTGAAGCCACAGGGCAGCTCGAAGCGGCGCTGCTCGCCACCGTCGCCTGCGAGCCGATCGAGAAGAAGCTGCGCGAGGCGGTCAAGGCCGGCGTGATCGTGCCGCGCTCGGGCATCGACCTGCCCACCCTCGCCAGGGATAGCAACGTCATTACCACCGATGAGCTGCAGCAGTGGCAGCGCAAGGAAGCACTGCGCAAGAACGTGATCAAGGTCGACGACTTCCCGCAGGACTTCGGGCGCGCCGAGATCGCGCGCTCACTCCAGGAGAAGCCGGTGTCGGCGAGGGCCGCCTGATGCGCCCGCCGGTCTACATCGTCGACGGCGCGCGCACGCCGTTCCTGAAGTCGAAGAACCGCCCCGGCCCCTTCGCCGCCGCCGACCTCGCCACCCAGGCGGGGCGGGCGCTGCTTGCCCGGCAGCCCTTTTCACCGGATTCGCTGGATGAAGTCATCCTGGGCTGCGCCGCGCCCTCGGTCGACGAGGTCAACATCGGCCGCGTCGCGGCGCTGCGCATGGGCTGCGGCCAGAAAGTCCCCGGCTGGACCGTGATGCGCAACTGCGCCTCCGGCATGCAGTCGGTCGACTCCGGCATCAACAACATCCTCGCCGGGCGCTCGAGCCTCGTCCTCGCCGGCGGCGTCGACGCGCTCTCGCGCGCGCCGCTGCTCTATGGCGACAAGATGGTGCTGTGGTTCTCGAACATGGCCGCCGCCAGGACAGCTGGCCAGCGTGCCGGGCTTTTCATGAAACTGCCTTTGAAAAGTCTGCTGGCACCCGTGATCGGCATCATGAAGGGGCTCACCGACCCGATGGTCGGCCTGCTCATGGGCCAGACCGCCGAGAACATCGCCCATCGGTTCGGGATCACCAGGGAGCAGATGGACGATTTTTCCGTTCGTTCTCACCAACGTGTTTCCAAGGCCCAGGATGAAGGCCATTTGGCCGCCGGCGGCGGCGAGGTCGAGGCGCTCTACGACGCCAGGGGCAACACCTACACGCTCGACGACGGCGTGCGCCGCGACGCGTCGATGGAGAACCTGAAGAAGCTCAAGCCCTTCTTCGACCGCAAATACGGCAACGTCACGCCGGGCAACAGCTCGCAGATCACCGACGGCGCCGCGTGGCTCGTGCTCGCTTCGGAAGAAGCATTGAAAAAATACGACTTGCAGCCCATGGGGCGGATCGTCGACTCCGAATGGGCCGGACTCGACCCGGCGCAGATGGGCCTGGGGCCCGTGCACGCGGCGACGCCGATCCTCAAGCGCCACGGCCTCGGGCTGAACGACCTCGACTACTGGGAGATCAACGAGGCCTTCGCCGCGCAGGTGCTGGGCTGCCTGGCTGCCTGGAAGGACGAGAGCTACTGCAAGGAGCAACTCGGTCTTGACCACGCATTAGGTTCTCTTGATGAAAACAAATTGAACGTCGACGGCGGCGCCATCGCCCTCGGCCACCCGGTGGGCGCCTCGGGCACCCGGATCGTCCTGCATTTATTGAGAACATTGAAACGAAAGAATGCAAAGCGCGGCATCGCCTGCATCTGCATCGGCGGCGGCCTGGGCGGCGCCATGCTCGTAGAAGCCATTTAGAGAAGAAGAATCGTGGAAAGAGCAGACCCGAAGATCGTGTTTGCACACTGGCGCTGGGAGAAGGACCGCGACGGCCTCGCCTGGCTGACCTTCGACAAGCAGGGCGAGTCGGCCAACACCTTCTCGCGGCAGGCGCTCGAGGAGCTCGGCGCGGCGCTGAACGCCATCCGCCTCGACAACCCGAAGGGCCTCGTCATCCGCTCGGCGAAGGACAGCTTCATCGCCGGCGCCGACGTGAACGAGTTCGTGCGCTTCAAGTCGCCCGAGGAGGCGATGTCCTTCGTCAAGCTCGGCTGGGACGTGTTCCAGGAGCTCGCCAACCTGCCCTTCCCCGCCACCGCGATGATCAACGGCTACTGCATGGGCGGCGGCCTCGAGCTCTCCCTCGCGTGCAAGTACCGCGTCGCGCTCGACGACCCGAAGACGCGCATCGCCTTCCCGGAGGTGATGCTCGGCATCGTGCCCGCCTGGCACGGCGTGCAGTGGCTGCCGAAGCTGATAGGCCCTTCGGAAGCGTTTAGTCTTTTGTTGACTGGAAAAACCGTAGACGCGAAGCGCGCCAGGCGCATGGGCCTGGTCGACCAGGCTGTGCCGCTGCGCATCCTCGAGAACACCGCGCGCATGGTGACGCTGGAGGACAAGGGGCGGCGCAGCCTGCCTTTCATTCAAAAACTGTTACTTTCCTTCAGAAGCCTATTTGTTTCGCAAGCCAAAAAGCAGGTGGCGAAGCGCGCAAGGCGCGAGCACTACCCGGCGCCCTACGCGATCCTCGAGCTCTGGCGCAAGCACGACGGCAACCCCTTCCTCGCCGCCGACGACCCGGCGTGCTCGATCGAGGCGCTGTTCGCGCATCCGACGGCGCGCAACCTGATGCGCATCTTCTTCCTGCAGGAGCGCCTCAAGTCGCTCGGCAAGGGCGACTTCAAGGCGCGCCGGGTGCACGTGGTCGGCGCCGGCGTCATGGGCGGCGACATCGCGGCGATCTGCGCCATGCGCGGGCTCACCGTGACGCTGCAGGACACCACGCCCGAGCGCATCGCGCCCGCGGTGAAGCGCGCCGCCGAGCTTTTCAAGCGGCGCCTGCGCGACGCGCGGCGCGAGCGCGACGCCCTCGACCGGCTGGTCCCGGACGCCTCCGGCGCCGGTGCGCGCAACGCCGACGTGATCATCGAGGCGATCTTCGAGAACCTGCCGGCGAAGCGCGAGCTCTTCGCGAAACTCGAGGCGATGGCGAAGCCCGACGCGGTGCTCGCCACGAACACCTCGAGCCTGAAGCTCGCCGACATCGCCACCGCGCTCAAGGATCCTGCGCGGCTGGTGGGCATCCACTTCTTCAATCCCGTCCCGCAGCTGCAGCTGGTAGAAGTAATTAAAGGTGAAAAGACCCGTGAGGAGTTTGCTGCAAAAGCCGCCGCTTTCGTCCGGCAGATCGACAAGCTGCCGCTGCCGGTGAAGGACTCGCCGGGATTCCTGGTGAACCGCGTGCTCGGCCCCTACATGCAGAACGCTTTCCGCATGCTCGACGAGGGCGCGAAGCCCGAGACGCTGGACGCGGCGATGGAGGAGTTCGGCATGCCGATGGGGCCGGCGGAGCTCGCCGACACCGTGGGCCTGGACATCTGCCTCGCCGCCGGCAAGTCGCTCGCGAAGAACCTGGCGCCCGGCGCCGAGGTGCCGCAGATCCTCGAGAACAAGGTGGCGCTCGGCCACCTGGGCAAGAAGACCGGCCAGGGCATCTACCGCTACGAGAAAGGCAAGGCGGTGAAGGGCCAGCCCGATGCGTACGGCAAGGAATTGATCGAGGCATTGATCGAGCCCTATCTCCACGAAGCCAGGCAGGTGCTGAAGGAGGGCATCGTCGCCGACGCCGACCTGATCGACGCCGGCCTTATTTTTGGCACGGGCTTCGCTCCTTTTCGCGGCGGGCCCTTGCACTATCTGGAACAAAGAACAAAAACAGCGTGACTGAAGGAACAGGGTTACCTGGGGGCAAAACACCCGCTCTCCGCGTGGTGCCGATGCCGGCCGACGCCAACCAGCACGGCGACATCTTCGGCGGCTGGATCATGGCGCAGGTCGACATCGCCGGCGGCACGCTCGCGGCGCGCCTCGCGCGCGGCCGCGTCGCCACCGTCGCGGTGAAGGAGTTCGTGTTCAAGCAGCCGGTGCAGATCGGCGACGTGCTCTCCTTCTACGTCGACGTCGAGCGCGTCGGCAACACCTCGATCACCGTCAAGGTGGAGGTCTACGCCGAGCGCCGCCCGGCCGACCCGACCACCGTCAAGGTCACCGAGGCGACGCTCACCTACGTCGCCATCGACCGCGAAGGGCGCCCGCGCGCCGTGCCGCGCGGCTGACTTGCTCCTCGACGCGCCCACGCTCGCGGCGGTGGCAGCGGTGGCGCTCGCCGCCGCGGTGGTCGGCGGGGTCGGCGGCTTCGGTACCGGCGTCATCCTCACCGCGGCGCTCGTGCCGCTCATCGGCATCAAGGCCGTCATCCCCGTTCTCGCCGTGGCCGGCGTCATCATCAACGCCGGGCGCTTCTGGTTCTACCGCGCGAGCCTCGACCGGCGCGCGCTGTCCGTGGTGCTCGTCGCCTCGCTCCCCTTCCTCGTGCTCGGCACCTGGATCTACAGCATGCTCGACGCGCGCGCGCTGGGCACGATCCTCGGCATCCTGGTGATCGCGTTCATTCCGATGCGCAGGATCCTCAAGGCGAAGGCCATCGTGCTCGGCACGCCCTCCCTCGCCGCGGGCGCCGGGGTGTTCGGCCTCGCCTCCGGCGTCGCGAGCGGCACCGGCGTGATCCTCGTGTCGCTGCTCCTGGGCGCCGGGCTCACCGGGCAGGCGGTGCTCGCCACCGATGCCCTCACCACCATCGCGCTCGACCTGTGCAAGGCGGCGCTCTTCCAGCGCTTCGACCTCCTCGATGCCGAGGCGGCGGCGACCGGCGTGGTGATCGGCGTCGCCACCATCCCGGGCAGCGCGCTCGCCGCGTGGCTCGTGACGCGCATCGGCGCGCACCTGCATGTCCTTTTCATCGAAGCGCTGATTTTTCTCGGCGGATCGTTCATGCTGTGGCACGCATGGAAAAGCTGAAAGGCAAGGTGGCCGCCGTGACCGGGGCGGCGAGCGGGCTCGGCCGCGCCATGGCGCTCGCCTTCGCCGATGAAGGCATGGACCTCGGCCTTGCAGACGTCTCCGACCTTTCGGAGGTCAGGAGAGCCGTGGAGGCGAAAGGGGTAAAAGCGTCGACCATGAAGGTCGACGTATCCAAGGGCGAAGACGTGCAGAAGTTCTGCGACTCGCTCAAGGCCGTCCACGTGGTGTGCAACAACGCCGGCGTCGCCGTGTCGGGCGCCGCATGGGAGAACAGCGTCGACGACTGGCGCTGGATCCTCGGCGTCAACCTCTGGGGCGTAATCCACGGCGTGCGCGCCTTCGCGCCGCGGCTCCTCGCGCAGGACGAGGGCCACATCGTCAACACCGCTTCGGTGGCCGGCCTCATCTCGCCGCCCGCCTCCGCCGCCTACAACGTCACGAAGCACGCGGTGGTGACGCTCTCGGAATCGCTCTACCACGACCTGCGCGAGCGCAGCTCGCGCGTCGGCGTGTCGGTACTCTGCCCGGCGTACGTGCCGACCGGAATCGCGGATTCGGAGCGCAACCGCCCCTCGGGCTCGGTGCCGGGCCAGCTCTCGGAAGAGACGAAGGCAAAGCAGGCGATGTTGCGCAAGGCGGTGACCTCCGGCCGGCTCTCCGCCGATGACGTGGCGCGCGCCGTGGTCGCCGCCATCAAGGCAGAGCGCTTCTACATCCTCACGCACGCGAAGATCAAGGGGGCGATCCGCGCGCGCATGGAGGACATCCTGGAAGAGCGCCCGCCGCGCAATCCCCTCGGACCGCTCTAGCGGAAAAGGGGTCAGGACCCTTTTTCCGCATAGCGGCTCCGCCTTCAATACTTCGAAAAAAGGGTCCTGACCCCTTTTTCAGTCGGCGAGGCCGGGGAAGAGGATGCGCAGGCCCTCGGCCATCGTCTGGATGGCGATCGCGGCGAGGAGCAGGCCGAGCAGGCGGGTGGCGATGTTGAGGCCGGTGGTGCCCATGCGCGCGCCGACCGCGTGCGCAAGCCGCAGCAGCGACCACAGCAGCACGCACACCAGCAGCACGCAGCCGATGAGCGCAGCCGTGTGCGCGAAGCCGCCGCGCTGCGCGGCGATGATGGTGGTGCCGATCGCACCCGGACCGGCGAGCAGCGGCACCGCGAGCGGCACCACGCCGGAGAGCTCGCCCGACTCGAGCTCTTCCGCCTCGGCGCGCGTCTGGCGCATCTCGCCCACCTTGGCGTTCAGCATGGCGAGCGCCATCAGCAGCAGCACCAGGCCGCCCCCGACCTGGAAGGCGGGCAGGCTGGCGCCGAGCAGGCGCAGCAGCCCTTCGCCGAAGATCGCGGCGCCGGCGAGCACCGCGAGCACCGTCACCGTGACCGCGTTGACCAGCCGCAGGCGCTTGCGCTCGTCGTAGCGCGCCGCGACGCTCAGGAAAATCGGCACCGCGAGGAACGGGTCGAGCACCGCGGTGAGCGTCACCAGGTAGCGCAGGTACTCCTGCAGCGCGCTCACTTCCTGGCCAGGGCAGCCTGCGCGCTCTTGCGGTCCTCGTTCACCCGGGCGAAGGCGGGGCGCTCGCCCAGCATCTTCAGGTAGGGCTTCACCTGCGCCATGCCCTCGAGGAAGTCGCGCCCGTAGATGATCTTCGTCGACAGCGTCACGAGCGGCAGGTGCACGAACGCCGCGCAGTCGGCGAGCGTCAGGTCGGCACCGGCGATGTACGGGCTGAACTTCACGAGCCGACCGAGCGCGCGCACGCCCTTGCCGAGGTCCTTCTCGGTCATCGCCTTCATCTCGTCGCTGATCGTGCCGCCGAAGAAGGCCTGCCGGTAGAGCCGCCGCGCCACGAGCTCGAGGTGCAGCTCCACCACGATGATCAGCTCGCGCACCTTGGCGCGCGCCAGCGGGTCGCGCGGGTAGAGCGGCTTCTGCGGATACGCGTCCTCGAGGTACTCGCAGATCGCCTGCGACTCGACTAGCCGCACGCCGCCGTCGAGCTCGACGAACGGCACCTTGCCCATCGGCGAGCGGGCGAGGAACGCCTCGTCCTGCGAGGGCCGGCAGCTCGCGTCCTCCTCGAAGGCGATGCCCTTCTCGAGCAGCGCGATGCGCACTTTGTTGTGGTAGTTGCTAAGGTGGAAGCCGCAGAGTTTGATCATGATGGCATTATAGAAGCATGAAAAAGCGCCCGGAGTTCATTACGGAGCTCGGCGCCGAGACCTCCTACGGCGGCTACCTCCGCCTGCCGCAGCTCCTCGGCGCGCAGCACCCGCGCTCCGCGCGCCACGACGAGATGCTGTTCATCATCCAGCACCAGGTCTCGGAGCTGTGGATGAAGCTCCTGATCCACGAGCTCGAGGCGGCGATCGCGCACGTGCAGGCCGACCGCCTCGCGCCGTGCTTCAAGATCCTCGCGCGCGTGAAGCAGGTGCAGCGCCAGCTCTTCGAGCAGTGGTCGGTGCTCGAGACGCTCACGCCCTCGGAGTACGTGGAGTTCCGCGACGTGCTCGGGCCGGCCTCGGGGCTGCAGTCGTTCCAGTTCCGCGCCATCGAGTTCCTGCTGGGCAACAAGAACGCGCGCTTCATGGAAGTGCAGCGCCACGACGCCGCGGCCTACGCGCGCCTGCAGCGCCTGCTCGAGTCGCCGAGCCTGTACGACGAGTTCCTGCGCCACCTCGCGCGCCGCGGCATGCCGATGCCGGCGGAGCGCGTCGAGCGCGACTGGACGCAGCCCTACGAGAGGCATCCAGGCGTCACCGCCGTGTTCAAGATGGTTTACGAGAATACGAACAAGTTCTGGGCCGAGTACGACATGTGCGAGAAGCTGGTCGACGTCGAGGAGAACTTCCAGCTCTGGCGCTTCCGCCACGTGAAGACCGTGGAGCGCATCATCGGCTTCAAGCCCGGCACCGGCGGCACCGCCGGCGTCGCCTTCCTCAGGAAGAGCCTCGAGGTGTCCCTGTTCCCGGAGCTGATCGATGTCCGGACCGAGATTCACTGAGATGCGGCTCAGGAACGAGGTGTGGCCGCGCTTCTCGCGGGTGATGAAGCGCGGCCCGGTCTACCTCGCCAACCACTCGCTCGGCCGGCCGCCCGACCGCGTCGCCGAGGACGTGCGCGCCGCGCTCGACGCCTGGTACGCCGACATGGAAGGCGCATGGACGCAGTGGCTCGCTCTTCGACAAAAGTTCCGTTCGTTGACGGCAAAGCTCGTCAACGCCCCCCGCGCCGACTGCATCGTGCCCAAGACGAGCGCCGGCCAGGGCCTGCGCGCGGTGCTGAACGCGCTGCCGGGCAAGCCGCGCGTGGTGACCAGCGACGGCGAGTTCGACTCGATCGACTTCATCCTGCGCGTGTACCGCGAGAAGGGCCGCATCGACCTGAGGATCGTGCCCTGGCGGGAGCTGTCGCCGGCGGGCGCCGACCTGGTGGTGCTCTCGAGCGTGATGTTCCGCTCGGGCGAGGTGGTGCCGAACCTGACGCGCCTGGTGCGCAGCGCGCACGAGGCCGGCGCCATGGTGCTGCTCGACGTCTACCACCACGCCGGCGTGCTGCCGCTCGACCTCGCCACGCTCGGCGCCGATTTCGCCATCGGCGGCTCCTACAAGTACACGCGCGGCGGCCCCGGCGCGTGCTGGCTCTACGTGCGCCCGGGCCTCGCCGAGACGATGCGCACGCTCGACACCGGCTGGTTCGCGAAGAAGGACGTCTTCGCCTACCTGCGCCCCGAGCCGCCGGAGTACGGGCGCGGCGGCGACGCCTGGCTCGAGTCGACGCCGCCGGTGCTCGCGCCGGTGCAGGCGCTGGCGGGGCTGGAGTTCACCCTCGAGATGGGCGTCGATCGCCTGCGCGCGCACAACCTCGAGCAGAAGAAGCAGCTCTCCGACCTCCTGTTCGAGAACGGCGTCGAGACGCTCGGCGTGGGCGATGACTTCGGCGCCTTCCTCACCGTGCGCGACGACCGGGCGCCGGCGCTCGTCGAGCGGCTGAGGAAGCGCGGCGTCACCGCCGACGCGCGCGGCGACGCGCTGCGCCTGTGCCCGGATCTCCTCAACACCGACGAGGAGCTCGAGCGCGCCGCGAAGATCATCGGTGCGGCGGTGAATGAACGTTGATGCAGCCGTCCTCGACCTCGGCAACGTGCTGGTCGAGATCGATTTCCGGCGCGCTTTTGCCGCGTGGGCGAAAGCGGCCGGCGTCCCCGTCGAGACTCTCTCTGCCCGGTTCGCCTTCGACGACGCCTATTGCGCCCATGAACGAGGGGAGCTGGACCACGCTGCATACTTCAATGCATTGAGGAAGACTCTCGGCATCCAGCTTCCCGATGCCGAAATGCTCGCCGGGTGGAACGCCATCTTCGGCGGGCCGCTGCCGGGCGCGGAGAGGGTGCTGCGCGAGCTCTCGGCCCGCATGCCGCTCTACGTGTTCTCGAACACCAATCCGGCGCACGTCGCGCACTTCGGGCCGCGCTACCGGGCGCTGCTCTCGCCGGTCACGAAAGTGGTCACCTCCTGCGACATCGGCCGGCGCAAGCCCGAGCCCGAGGCGTTCCGGCGCATGGCGGCGATCACCGGCCTGCCGCCGGCGCGGCTCGCGTTCTTCGACGACCTGGAGGAAAATGTCGCCGGCGCGCGGGCGGCCGGCCTGCAGGCGCAGCGCGTCTCGGGCCCGGGCGAGATCCTCGACCTACTGCTGGACTAGGCGGATCGGCGCGCCGGCCTGCCAGGCGCGGATCGCCTCGACCGCGCCCTCGTAGTAGACGCGGTAGCTCTCGCGCGTGACGTAGCCCAGGTGCGGCGTGAGCACGGTATTGGGCGCGACGAGCAGCGGATGGTCGCGCGGGATCGGCTCCTCGCCGAAGACGTCGATGCCGGCGCCGGCGAGCGTGCCGCGCTTGAGCGCCTCGGCGAGCGCACGCTCGTCGACGATCGGCCCGCGCGAGGTGTTCACGAGCAGCGCCGAGGCCTTCATGAGCGCGAGCTCGCGCGCGCCGACCAGGCCGCGCGTGCGCTCGCTCAGGATGAGGTGGATGGTCAGGATGTCTGCTTCCTGAAACAGCTGCTCCTTATCCACCCGGACCGCGCCGGCTGCGCTTGCACGAGCAGCATCCAGGTTCTGGCTCCAGGCGATGAGCTTCATGCCGAAGGCGGCGCCGACGCGCGCCACCTGCTGCCCGATGGAGCCCAGGCCGAGGATGCCGAGGGTCTTGCCGGCGAGCCCCAGGCCGACGGTGGTCTGCCAGCGCCCGGTGCGCAGCTCCCGGTCCTCGCGCGGGATCTGCCGCGCCAGCGCGAGGACGAGCCCCCAGGTCAGCTCCGCGGTGGTGGTGTTCAGTCCCGGCGTGCCGCACACGGAGATGTTGCGCGCCTTCGCCGCTTCCACGTCGATCGAGCGGTTGCGCATGCCGGTGGTGACGAGCAGGCGCAGCTTCGGCAGCCGCTCGAGCAGCGCGCGCGGAAAGGGCGTGCGCTCGCGCATGGCGACGATCACGTCGAACGTTTTCAGTCTTTCAACGAGATCTTCCGTACGGGAGAGATGGTCATGGAAGAACTCCACTTTCCCTACGCCCGCCCAGTCCGCCATGCCGCGCGCGACGTCCTGGTAGTCGTCCAGGACGGCGATGCGCATCAGCCGCGTTTCTTCATCGCCAGCGCCTGCGCCACCGAGGTCTGCTCGCCGACTTCCAGCTTGCCGATCTGGTTGCGGTGCACTTCGTCCGGGCCGTCGGCGAAGCGCAGCGTGCGGGCGTGCGCGTACGCGGAGGCAAGGCCGAAGTCCTCGGAGACGCCGCCGCCGCCGTGCACCTGCATCGCCCAGTCGATGATCTTGCAGGCGACGTTCGGGGCGAGCACCTTGATCATCGCGATCTCCTTCTTCGCCGCCTTGTTGCCCACCGTGTCCATCTTCCAGGCGGCGTTCAGCACCATCAAGCGCGCCGAGTCGATCATGATGCGCGCCTCGGCGATGCGCTCGCGCGTCACGCCCTGGTCCGCCACGCTTCTTCCAAAGGCAATTCTTTCAGTGGCCCGCCTGCACATCTTCTCGAGCGCGCGCTCCGACTGGCCGATCAGGCGCATGCAATGGTGGATGCGCCCCGGCCCGAGGCGGCCCTGCGCGATCTCGAAGCCGCGGCCCTCGCCGAGCAGCACGTTGGCAGCGGGCACGCGCACGTCCTTCAGCTCGATCTCCATGTGCCCGTGCGGCGCGTCGTCGTAGCCGAACACCGTCAGGTGGCGCAGGATCTTCACCCCCGGCGTGCCCGCGGGCACCAGCACCATCGACTGCTGGCTGTGGCGCGAGGCGTTGTCCGGGTCGGTCTTGCCCATGACGATGTAGATCTTGCAGCGCGGGTCGCCGGCGCCGCTCGACCACCACTTCACGCCGTTGATGACGTACTGGTCCCCTTCGCGCTTGATGCGCGTCTGGATATTGGTCGCATCGGAGGAGGCGACCGCGGGCTCGGTCATGAGGAACGCGGAGCGGATCTTCCCCTCGAGGATCGGCCCGGCCCATTCCTTGATCTGCTCGGAGGTGCCGTACTTGAGGATCGTCTCCATGTTGCCGGTGTCCGGCGCGGAGCAGTTGAACACCTCCGGCGCCCAGGTGACGCGGCCCATGATCTCGCACAGCGGCGCGTACTCGAGGTTGGTGAGCGTGCCGCCGTGGGTCTTCGGCTGCCACAGGTTCCACAGCCCCGCCGCCCGTGCCTTGGGCTTCAGCTCTTCGATGATGGGTACGACCTCCCAGCGGCGCTCGCCCTTCACGTGCGCTTCCCACTTGTGCTCGTTCGGGTAGATGTGCTCGGCCATGAAGGCCATGAGCTGCTTGCGCAGCTCCTGCACCTTGGGGGTGTAGTCGAAGTTCATGCTGCTCTCCTCAGAATTTTTTCAACCTGCTGCCAGCCGAGCTCGGCCATGGGCTTCGCCCTCGAGCCCGCGTCGCGCGCGTGCGCCGACGCGGCCGTGCCATCCACGACGCGCTTCAGGATCCCCTGCAGGATCGCGGCGATGCGGAACAGGTTATACGCCAGGTAGAAGTCCCAGTGCGACGGATCGATGGATTGCCGCTTCACTCTCCGGCAGTACATCTCGATGTACTGCGCCTCGCCCGGGATCCCCAGCGCCTCGAGATCCAGCCCCGCGATACCGCGGAATTGCCCCGGCGGGATGTGCCAGCTCATGCAGTGGTAGGCGAAGTCGGCGAGCGGGTCGCCGAGCGTCGAGAGCTCCCAGTCGAGCACCGCGAGGATGCGCGGCTCGGTGGGATGGTAGACCGCGTTGTCGAGGCGGAAGTCGCCGTGCACCACCGCCGTGCCGGTCTCGGGCGGGATGTTCTCCGGCAGCCAGGCGATGAGGTTGTCCATCGCCTCGACCTTCTCCGTTTCGGAGGCCTGGTACTGCTTGGTCCAGCGCGCCACCTGGCGCGCGATGTAATTCCCCGGCTTGCCGAAGTCCGCCAGTCCGATTTTCTCAAAAGGAATCGTATGTAAAGCCGCAATGACGCGGTTGAGCTCGTCCCAGATGGCGAAGCGCTCGGCCTTCGTCATCCCCGGCAGGCTCTGGTCCCAGAGCACGCGCCCCTCGACGCAGTCCATGACGTAGAAGGCGGTGCCGATGACGCTCTCGTCCTCGCAGAGGACGAGCGGCTTCGCCACCGGGAACCCGGTGGGATGCAGCGCGCTGATCACCTTGAACTCGCGATCCACCGCGTGCGCCGAGGGCAGGAGCTTCCCGGGGGGCTTGCGCCGCAGCGCGTAGGCCTTGCCGTCGGCCGCGGTGATCTTGTAGGTGGGATTGGACTGCCCGCCCTTGAACTGCTCTATTTTTCGTATTTTCAGGTTGAGGAATTTCTCGAGGGCAGCCTGGTCGATCCTGTGCCGCTCCTCGACTGGCTTGGTGCCGATGAACTGATCGAACATGCCGGCAAAAGCTTACCTTAGAATCCCGGCATGGCGTTCAACGTCAGCCACCTCAAGGGATCCAAGTTCGCGCGCCGCGGGCTGCGCGGCTACTTCGAGTACCGCGACCTCGGCATCGAGCGCGCCACGCGCGGCAAGGTCGTCGCGCACGTGATCCGCGCGCGCCCCGGCAAGGCGCCGCACGGCGAATGGCACTGCCACGACGTCGACGTGCAGTTCGTCTACGTGCTGAAAGGCTGGGTGCTGTTCGAGTACGAGGGCGTGGGCAAGGTGCGGATGAAGGCCGGCAGCTGCTTCTACCAGCCGCCGCGCATCCGCCACCGCGAGCTCGAGCACTCGAAGGACCTCGAGATGATCGAGATCGTCGCGCCGGCGAAGTTCAGGACGTTCGATTCCCCGCCACCCGCAGCCAGAAAGTCACCGGGCCGTCGTTCACGAGCCTGACCTGCATGTCGGCCCCGAAGCGGCCGCTCGCGGTTTGCCCAATGAGTGACTTTGCCTGTCGGAGAAATTCTGCGAACAGCCTTTCTGCGTCTTGCGGAGAAGCGGCGCTCGAGAAGCTCGGCCGCAAGCCGCTGTCGGTGTCGGCGGCGAGGGTGAACTGCGGCACCGCGAGCAACGCGCCGCCGGTGTCCTTCAGCGACAGGTTCATCTTGCCGGCGGCGTCGGCGAAGACGCGGTAGGAGACGACTTTCCCGGCGAGCCGGAGGG
>Ga0247825_10000547_pt1 | contig 23933 bp, 23 predicted proteins | sample 13C_Vanillin_Day_FD_194413 | JGI IMG/M metagenome (GOLD analysis project Ga0247825, IMG submission 194413) | Soil microbial communities from agricultural site in Penn Yan, New York, United States - 13C_Vanillin_Day48 | ecosystem: Environmental > Terrestrial > Soil > Agricultural land | place...
CTGGACTTCGAGATGCCCGTGCGGCGTGATAGTTCGGATACACCGAGCCCTCCGTCTGCCCGCCTGAGTGCCTCGAGTATCGCCGACACGCGCTCGACTGCGCCTGTCTGCGGCACTGACTGGCGGGCATCTTCCCGCTGATCGGAACGATTCGGTTGCATGCGTCATTTTGTTCCACCACAGTGTGGGATGCAACAGGTCACACAACGCGGAAAGAGCGCCTCTTTGGGTCACCACGACGTGCAGGCAGCGGCCGATGAGCTGCTGGCGGTCCATCGGACCAGTCGCCGATGGACCCGATTACACCTCCTTACGCCGACGCCTCTCTTCCGGTGACGTACGAGATTCCCCGGGCCCAGGTTCAGGCCTGGGGCAAAAGTGGCGATGTAGGTCAAAAGGCCCCAAGGTTGGGTTGGCCTCGCGGGCGATCCAACAGCAGATGGGCGTCGACCAAGGTCCACAGCACAGCATTTATGTTTCCTCAGCCGTCACACCAAACTGCTCGACGGCTGAGCCTGCAGCGAAGGAACAATTCCAATGAGTACCCAACCTCAGATCGCCGTTGTAGCCCTGTCCCACAGCCCGCTCATGGTCCAGGACACCGAGCACCGCCAAGGTCGCGTTTTCCGGGACGGTATGGCCCGGGTAAAGTCGGCCGTGGAGGCATTCAACCCCACTCTCGTCGTCTTCTTCGGCCCTGACCACGCACGCACCCTGGACAAGATTGCGCCGTGCTTCACGGTGGTCGAGTCCGCAAGCGGGTACGCCGAGTGGGATCTGCCCGAAGAGGACTATGACGTGCCGCACGACTACGCCTTGGCCCTCGGCGAGCATCTCGTGGCGGTCGGCGTGGACATCGCCACGGCCTCGAACTTGCGACTCGATCACGGCTTCGGCTTGTCCACGAAGGACCTCTTCGGCTCACTCGCGACAGTCCCGATCCTGCCGATCCTCATCAACTGCATCGAACGCCCGCTGGCAACAGCGTCGCGTACCGCCACCCTCGGTGCCGCTGTGGGCGAGTTCATTCGCACGCAGGTGCCTGATAGCGAGCGCGTGCTCGTCGTGGGTTCGGGTGGGATCTCACACACCCCCCCGTCGCAGCCACCTGGCGCCGAGCAGATGAGTGAGTCCGAGCGTCAGGCTGTACTCATGGGCCTGCTCGACGATGCGGCGAAGGCCATCAACCCGGAGTGGGACCGTGACTTCCTCGACCGGCTCGGCAGCGAGGACTGGAACCAGCTAGCCGACCTGACCGCCGACGATCTCGTGCCTGCCGGCACCGGCGGAGCCGAGGTACGCACCTGGATCGCCGCCACCTTCGCAGGCGCCGAACCACTCACGACCGTGGCGTATGAATCCGTGCCCGAATGGGTCACCGGGATGGGCATTGCGGCTAGCGACACCCTCCTGAAGACCCCGGCATCGGCGTAGCCCATCAGCGGTGGCACGCCGCCGCTCGCGAGGGTGACCTCGGCGAGGACACACACAATTTCGAGGACGGCCGCGAAATACGCGACCCATAGGAGAGGAAAAACTAGCGCCATGGATCCGTCAAAAGGTTTCGATCCGGCCGATCCCACAGCGGGGCAGTCCGTGGTCGCTGCGGGCCTTCGGACGCACTATTTGGAAGCTGGCAGCGGTGAGCCCTTGGTGCTCCTCCACGGGTCCGGACCAGGTGTGTCGGCCTGGGAGAACTGGGCCGAGGTGATTCCGGCGTTGTCGCGCCAGCGACGTGTGCTCGCACCCGACATCCCCGGCTTCGGTGCGACCGAGAGCAAGCCGGACGGCGAGTATGGAATGGATTTCTGGGTCGAGCACCTGTTTGCGTTCATGGAAGCCGTGGGCGTGACTCGGGCGCCGATCGTGGGCAACTCGTTCGGTGGCATGCTTGCGATGGCCGCCTCCGTGCGTGATTCCCGGCGCATCGAGGGGCTCGTCCTGATGGGCTCTGCAGCTGGCGACGTCCCGATGAGTGAGGCGCACAAGCTCGCCGCTCGCTATGACGGCAGTCGCGAGGAGCTGGAACGGATCCTGCGCCTTTTCCCCTTTGATCCAGATGCCCTGACTCCCGAGATGCTCGATCGTCGCTACGAGGCCAGCATTCGGCCCGGCGCGCAACAGGCGACCCACAAAATCGCGCCGTCGGAGAGCAAGAACAGCGAAGCGGTGATCAAGGCGACCCCAGTGGCGGAGTTGGAGGCAATCCAGACCCCGACCTTGATCCTCCATGGCCGCGACGACAAGGTCCTCCCGGTGGATCTGGCGATCCGCGTGCATCGAGCGATCAAACCATCCCAGCTGCACACTTTCGGCAACTGCGGCCACTGGGTGCAGCTCGAACGCCGGGACGAGTTCGTCGCGCAGGTCCTAGGGTTCGTCGGTGGGGCGCGATGAGTCCGCGCGAGAACTCGGCTGTTGTCTCACCCCATTGGCGCGCAACCGAGTCCGGCGAGGAGGTGCTCGCCGGCGGTGGCAACGCGCTAGATGCAGCCCTCGCGACGAACGCCATGCTCTGGGCCCACTATCCGCACATGTGTGGCCTGGGCGGAGATGTCTGGATTCTCTATTACGAGGCCGCGACTTCCCGGGTCCACTGCCTCAACGGCACCGGCGGAGCTCCACGCTTGGCTACCCCCGATGAATATGCACGCCGCGGGTACACCCAGATGCCTCAGAAGGGACCGCTGTCGATGGTGGTACCCGGAGCAGCCGCCGGCTGGGACGATGCATCGCGGAGGTTCGGGACCATCGCGGTCTCGGACCTGCTGCGCCCCGCGGCAAAAGCAGCCTATGAGGGAGTGGAGATCACGCCCAAGCTGGCCCGGTGGATGGCCAAGGACCGGGAACTCCTGGCCGGCGATCCGGGGCTCGCGGCGGTGTTCACCAAGGAAGGGGAGCCGCTGCCGGCGGGTGCCACGTTGCGGCAGTCGGCGCTGGCGGCGACCCTGGATCATATTGCAGATGTCGGGTTTTCGGACTTCTACGGCGGTGAGACCGGAGAGGCAATTGCCCGCGGAATCTCGGAGGCCGGCGGCCTGCTGACCACAGACGACCTTAAGGCCCACACCTCGATTTGGGTGCAGCCGGTGACGACGCGGTTCGACGGGGTTCAGGTGGTCACGACCCCTCCAAACAGCCAAGGTATTGCCTCGCTGGAGATCCTGAACCTGCTGTCCCTACTCGAAGGTGGCAGGGCAACCCCGGGCTCGAGTCCACAGCTCAATGCCTTCTTGGAGGCACGGCGGCTGGCGTACGTCGACCGAAATCGGTATCTGGGTGACCCCTCGCATGTCTCGGTACCGACCGACCTCCTGTCGAGCCTCGACCATGCTCGGAGGGTGGCCGATGACGCACAGGCGACGCCCCGCTGCTCGTCGGCACCAATGGGAGGGGACACTGTCTACCTCGGTGCCGTCGACCGGTGGGGCAACGCATGCTCGGTCATCCAGAGCATCTGTCACTCGTTCGGCTCTGGATTCGTCCCGACCGGCACTGGGGTGCTCATGGCGAACCGCGGGGCATACTTCTCGTTCGATCCACAGCACCCGAACGTGATCGCCCCCGGGAAACGACCCGTGCACACCCTGATGGCATCGATGGCGCTCAAGGACAGGCGACCGTGGCTCGTGTTCGGGACGATGGGTGGCGAAGGGCAGCCCCAGACCAACGTCCAGGTGCTCCTCCGCGCATTGGCAGGCGAGAGTCCCGCCGATGCGGTCGCTGCGCCGCGAGTGTTGAGCGGTCAACTCTTCCCCGGTGATGCGGACGATCAACTCCACGCCGAGGAGAATCTCGGTGCCGATGTCATCGCCGAGCTCCGACAGTTCGGCCACAACGTGAAGATAGTCCCACCGCACGACGAGATGATGGGACACGCTCACGCAATTCTCATTGACGGCGACCGGATTCAGGCTGGAGTAGACCCTCGCAGTGACGGTGCCGCACCTGAGCCTGCGTCGGCCGACAGCAATGCTGACGCAGCAATCGAAGAGAGGTCGTCGTGACCGCCACCGCCGAGGAAATCCTAATGGTCTGCTGGGCGCTGAACGAGCCCGAGGACGAGGATCAGGTTCGCGAGCTCACATCGGCCATCGAGGGTCAGAGCGAGATTCCTGGCGTTCTAACAATCGAGCACGGTCCACGGACCAAGCGGGTCGATTGGGAGGGGCCCGACAATCAATTCGACTACGCCATGGTGCTCACATTTGATAACTTCGACTCGGTGCGAAAGTACCCACCCCATCCGATCCACCAGCACCTCGTCGCGACGATCCAGCGGCTAGGCTCGGATATCCGCGGGTTCTGGATTGACCCAGTACGGAGCTGTCCCCCGATTAGGTCGGTGTTTTGACCATGCCCCGCGCGAGTAACCACTACAACGTCGTCGTGATTGGCTCAGGCGCCTCGGGCAGCGCGCTCGCCGCACGGCTGTCCGAAGACCCGCAAAAGTCAGTGCTGGTCCTCGAGGCCGGCCGACATTACGGGGGAATCGAGAGTCATCCGCCAGCGCTGAAATACTGCCATTCTGGGGCGTTCGCCATGCCGGGAAGCGCCGACCACTGGCCCTTCATGGCACAGCTGACCGGCGACCGCGTCATCTCGGTCGCGCGGGGCAAGACCGTCGGTGGTTCCAGTGCCGTCAACGGCGCCTTCTACGGGCGAGGAGCCCCGGCGGACTACGACGGTTGGGCCGCCGCAGGGAACGTCGGATGGTCCTACGAGGACGTCCTACCTTTCTTCATCAAGGCCGAGACCGATCTGGACTTCGGCGACTCGCCGGGACACGGCGCCCAGGGCCCGATGGTGATCCAGCGCCGTCCCGAATCGGCGGCGGTCCCCATCATTGATGCGTTCCGCCAGGCATGTTTCGGCGCCGGCTTTCCCGAGGATCTGGACATCAACAGCGCAACCTCGGCCGGGGTAGCTTTCACGCCGACCAACGCGTCCAACGGCCGTCGGATGAACGCGGCCCTCCGATACCTGATCCCGGTGGAGGGCCGCCCGAACCTGACGGTCCAAGACCGCACGTTCGTCCACGCTGTAACATTCACTAACGGTCGGGCCGACGGCGTTGTCTACCAGCGTGACGGCGTCGATGGCGCGGTCTCCGCTGATGAGATTGTCTTGTGTGCGGGCGGTATCAACACCCCCCACCTCCTCATGCTCTCCGGCGTGGGTCCAGCTGACAAGCTCCAACAGCTCGGGATCAACGTCGTCCATGACTCGCCGTACGTTGGCCAGAATCTCATGGACCATCCGTTCGTCGGCATTCCGTACCGCACCACTACGGAGGGTCCGGTCCCCGGCGGACTGCTGCCGGTGGGCCCAGTGATCCTCAACTACACAGCCACGGACTCGTCCATCACCGATGACATGTGTCTCCTCCCGGCTATCTACTCAAAGTCCACCATGCTCTTCGGCGCACGCAGCCAATCGCTTGTCGACCGTGCCCGGGGTGCTCTGTTTCTCCGAAATCCTTGGGCGACCTGGAAGGGTGTGTGGGGCGGGTCCGCGAAAGCAGCCCTGCAGGACTTCCGGCAGCGCAAGGACTTGCAGATGTTTGTTGAGCTCAGCGTCGAGCTGAGCCGCGGTGAGCTTACTTTGACGTCCGCCGATCCCAGCGTGCTTCCGCAGCTTAGCTTCCGGTATATGAGCGAACCAGAGGACCTGCGGCGCATGCGCGACGGTGTGCGCCTGGTCGCACGACTGCTCGAGCATCCTGCTTACCGGCGCATAGGTGCGCAGCTCACGACCCTAACCGATGGCGAGCTAAGTTCCGACGGCGAGCTGGACCGGTGGATCCTCGCCAACCTGGCCTCTGCAGCCCACACAGCCGGGACCTGCAAGATGGGGCCGATCACTGATGCCACGGCGGTCGTAGACCCTCGGGGCCGGGTTCACGGGGTGGAGGGGCTGCGGGTGGCTGACTTGTCGATCATGCCGACGTTGACTCGGCGGGGACCACACGCCAGCGCGATCATGATCGGCGAGCGCATGGCCGCGCTCATTGCCGAAGAGTCGAGCTGAGTCCCGGCGGGGCGCAGCTCGCCCTGCGACCCCGCCGCCGATCGCCTCCGTCGACACCGGTCTCGAAGGACACCCCGCGCCTTACGGGCCTGAGTGGGCGAGATCGCCGGCGCGAATGGAAAGGCCGGAGAACAACCGCAGCAATCCAACTGGACGTATCGGCGGGTAGCGACCGCAGCATCACCCGCGCCGAGGTCGAAGAATCCTTCTTCGATGAGGCCGACCTCCGCGACGACTGGGATCTCGATCAGTGGATCGTCCTGTTCGTACCCGGTGCGACGATGAACGTACCCACCAAGGACGCAGCGGATTGGGCCCCGATGTCGCCTGGCTACTCCGGCACAGCCGACGGAGAAGTCAGGCCACGGCTCAAACCCCACGAGCCTTTGTCTACTCGGCGCAAAGGCTCGTAGCAACACGCGTTCGGTGCAGTGACAACGTCTTCCACTCGCCTGAGGGACGACCCCCGGTTTCACGGTCCGTTGGAGAAGAATCTGAGGATCGAGGGATCACCCACGGCGGAAATGTATTTCGAGAACTGCACCATCCCCGCTGATCGGATCATCGGCGAGCCGGGGACGTGTTTCAAGACCGCGCTGGAGACTCTTGATCACACCCGCCCGACGATCGGTGCCCAGGCGATCGCGTACACAAAGGACCGTAAGCAGTTCGGCAAATCTCGAGCTTTCAGAGTGTGGAGTTCATGATCGCGGACATGGCGATGAAGATCGAGGCCACCCGTCTGATGGTGTACACCTCGGTTGCTCGTGCGGAGCGGGAGAGAAGAATCTCTGATGGGCTCGCTGAAAATGGATCTGGCGCACTTTTCGTGATTCTGTTGTCGGCCTTAGCTATACGGTGTGGATGACGCGCTTGCAGAGCAGTTCCTGCAGGTAGCGGCGGACAGTCTTGTCGCTGCCGCAGTAGCCCAACCCGACGATCTCGCGAGTGAGTCGGGCAGCATCGGTGCATCCGGCGTTGAAGCGTTCGTGGAGATGGGGCTTGAACTCGTCGAGCAGGCTGCGCTTCCGCCCGATCGCCGAAATTGGTGTCGACGCCTCATCCAGGCGCCGAGGTCGCTCCCGCGACGCTCGATCATGAGCTCGGCGAAGTCGTGGACAAGCTGTCGTGTGGTGGCCAGGGCGGGAAGTGACCGCATCACCGCACGCCCCGTCAACCCTGCCGCCCATACTGGTGGTCGTCCCATCCAACACCTCCATTGTCGGGGTGTTGCTTCCACCGGTTGAACCTGGTCAATATACGGCTCTGCGGTTCGGGGAGACCCTGTTCCTGCACGGACTGCTGCCGTCCATCGGGTCCGTGGCCGACGCCCTCGACAACGCCCTCGCCGAGACGACGGCCGGGCTCTATAAGACCGAGTGCATCGCTGACGGCTCCCCGTTCCGCATCGGGCCGTTGCGCACTCAGCGACGTCGAGGAGGCCACCTCGGTGTAGGTGCACTGGTACAACACCGACCGGCTCATGCACCGACTTGGGCGGATCCCGCCCACCGAGTACGAAGCCAAGTACTACGCTGCACACCGTGCCGACCGACCGGTCGCACAAATGACACTGTGTGCATCGGACCCGGGATGGTTCACGCCGACGATCCTCACCCGCCGTAGCTCAGCGCACCGTGGCGACACGCCCAACACCCTCACGAAAATTGTGCCAGATCCAATTCCGCTGAGCCTCGTCATCTCTCCTTGAAACGCCCCCGGTTCCGGGACAGATTGAACGAAAAGCGCTGAAACCAGCGCCGCCGCACACACCTCTGACGAGTCCAAGTCGCTCGCTGTCGACAGGTGCGCTGTGACCCGACAATCAGCTGCGTGACGACAACCAAAACCTCTGTCATATAAATGGTCCCGGCCCTGACAGGCGCTGCCCTGCGCCGAAGCCGGCTGATGAAAGCCCCGGACCTATTAGCTTGCCTGGCTGTCCAGGACGCCCGCTAACGTCTGCACCGCTTGCTCGATCACAGCCGGCGTGGAGCCTCCGAAGCCAAGAAGCATGCCTGGTTGGGGGGTCGTCTGGTAATGAATAGACAGGGGCCAGGGATCGAGACCCTTCGCGGCGGCTGCTGAGGAAAGAGCAAAATCATTCGAACCTGCTACGAGCCTGGTCAGCATGTGGAGACCAGACTCGGCCTGCTCGACGACAAGCAGGCCACCGAGTTGGGCGCTCAAGCTCTCCAACAGGCGTTGTCTTCGCTCGGCGTGCAGTTCGCCCGTTCGCCGCAAATGTCGCGCAAATCTCCCGTCGTGCATGAAGGCTGAAAGTGCTACTTGCTCGAGGTGGGGGCGGTGAATATCGGTGGACACGTGGGCAGCTTCGAAGCTATCCACGAGTCCGGCTGGCAGTACGAGATAGCCGAGTCGAAGCGCGGGAAACATCACCTTCGCAAAGGTTCCGGCGTAAATGACACAACCTTCTCGGTCGAGCACCGATAATGGGTCACACGGTCGACCTGCGTAGCGAAACTCGCTGCCATAGTCATCTTCGATGATCCAAGCCCTGTTGGCGCGAGCCCATTCGATCAGCTCGAGACGCCGATCGACAGCCATGGGGGCGCCGGTGGGGAACTGGTGGGTCGGCGTCACAAAAACAACCCGCGGAGTGACCTGTTGCCGGGCGAGGTCTTCGGTGACAAGGCCCTTTCCGTCAACCGCCACGCCTACCACCCGGGCACCGGCAGCTATTGCCGCTGACCGGGCACCGATATATCCGGGGTCTTCCACCGCGACGGTGTCACCGGGATCAACGAGTAAACGAAACGTCAGGTCAAGGCCATTCTGGGAGCCTGCTGTGATGACGATCTGGTCGGCGTCACAGCGTAGGCCACGAGAGGCATATAGGTAGTCAGAAATAGCTGATCGAAGTGGAAAGTGCCCGCGGGGGCCCTGATACCCCAGGTGCGTTGCACTGGAGTTCCATGCATGGCTCAGCGCTCGTGACCATTCTTTGGTGGGAAAGGCGTCTATTGCGGGCAAGCCCACTCGGAATGGTGGTGGATTATTCGCTGGAGCTGTTGGATCGTCCCACCGGAAGGGCGAGCGCTGCATTGCCGCTAGTAAGCGCCCCCGTGCAGACAGTTCCATCGCCGTCGATTGACTGGGAGGCTTTGCTGTGTCGGCGCGTTCTGCGGCGAAGTGATGGCTGACGAAAGTTCCCGATCCTACGCGTCCGACTAGGTAGCCCTCGCCAGAAAGTTGCTCGATCGCGGAGGAGACCGTGTGCCGCGAAAGTCTGAGCCGCTGCGATAGGACACGGCCCGGCGGCAGTCGCGTTCCTGCTGGCAGTTCTCCGTCAATGATCGGCTGCCGAACGAGGTCGTACACCTGCCGATGAAGCGATACCGACGCCTCGCGGGTGAACCGCCGCTCAAACATAGTCAGCACATAGTCAGGCGGAAGAGATTTCATCAATGTGTCCTCTAGATCTGAGTTCTTTCCTTGCTCGTGAAGTACGAGATGGGCGACCGCCCGTGCCAGGGCCGTTGCAAGCCCCGGCACGGATTTGTGAGATCGCGGTGGCTAGTTGTTGACTTTGGTCGTGTTGCTGTCGGTAACGATGGGGAGGTGTGTCGTTCTGCGCGGTGGGTTTGTGACGGATGATGCCCCAGCTAATAGTCGTGGCGGTAGCAGATTTGACCGCTGAGCGGCACCCACAGTTCGATCAGGTTGCAAAGTCGTAAGGGTTGTACTGCTTGTCAGGGTCGGGATCGATGGGCAGACCGATGGTTACACTGCGGTTGTGCGACGGCCTGATCCGACGGCCGCAAGGCCCGACCCAGCACAAAAGCGATCTCAGGTTCGATACGCGGCTACAAGAACAGATCGTGGCGATGGGCTGGTGCTCAAGATGGAACATGCTCGCCGTGAGGTGACCGGAGTCAGTCAGGTCGGGTGACCTGCTAATCACCTCCTGGTTAGGAGTTGGGTCGTTTCAAATGGTCTTCGGCCACTGGGACACCAGCTCGAAGATCCCCGTCTGGTAGACCGGATCGAGTTCGAACGATCCCTCCGGAGGGGGCGGGATCGACCTGCCCGGCTCGAAGATTCCTGTCTTTGAGCCCTCCAGGTGGCTTGCGTAGAGGGTTTCGATATCCCCGGCGAGGTCGTTGGAGTCGAACTCGCAGACCGCCATGTTCTGCGGCAGTGTGGTCGTAAGACGAGGGAGCTGCACGTTGCTCGGTCGATAGAAACTGCAGGCGGTGAGCCCTGGAGAGCACGTCATCTGCTTCAGATGCGGCTCCCACCAGCGGTTGACCTCTTCCTCCCTCTCGGGGGAGGTCGGCGAACCGAAAACCAGCATGATCTGCTTACGTGCCGGTGGCAACGGCGGTAGTCCATCGCCGGGAGATTCGTTCCCGTAGTCCTTGGGGTACTCGGAGTCGAGGTCGTAGACCGCCGACTGATAGTTGGGGTCGAGTGTGAAGACGCCCTCAGCGGGTGGACCGATCCTCCGAGTCAGACTGCTGGCCCACAGCGTCTTGAAATCCCCGGCAAGATCGTTGGAGTCGAACTCGTACAGCGCCATCGTCTGCGGCAGCGTGGTCGTGAGACGAGGGAGCTGCACACTACTGGGCTTGAATAGTTGCGCCGAGATGAGTCCGGGGAGAGTACACATCTCGATCAGATGGGGCTCGTACCATCGGCTGACCTCCTCTTCCTTGTCGGCACTAGTCGGCGACCCGAACACCAAATAAATTGTTTTAGCACTCAAGGCATGTCTCCTTCATCTATTGAAATAGCCGTTAATGCTGTGTCACAGCGAAGCGGGGCTAATTCGTTGTCCGTGAATAGGGCTGACCGCGAATGTCCCATGATGGGCCCTCCATTCCACCCTGAGTCGATTGCGGCTGATCCACACCGACCCACATCGTATTCAGCAGATTGGTGCCCAGGTTCTCGGATCCGTGCCATGACAACTCTTCTCTCACGTGCAGATAGTTTTCGACTGCCACGTCGGGTGGTGTACGGCGTATCAGCTACCTTGGACCGACTCCGACACCTGCACCATTGGCCGAAGTACCTACACCCATACCCGAAATTGGGTCTGGAGGTTTGGGTCTCGGCTTCGGGTTGCAACCGAGCATCCCGGAGCGCCAGGCTTCTCCCACAGATTCAGCTGCGTTTTACATCACACGACCGGCGATTGAACTCTGTCGCCCAGGCATGTCGCGGCACCAGCACAGATCGTGCGAGAGTTGCCGGGCCCTGCATTTCAGTCGCTGATTTCAAGGTGTAAACCATTGCCCTCTGGTATCTCGCCGAGTTCGATGATGTTGCCATCGGGGTCCTGCCCGTATACCGATGCGGTGTCACCCCATCGCACCGCAGAAGGATGGACGAACGTCATACCGAGCGCCGACAACCTTTCGTACTCCGCGTCGATGTCCGAGACGTCGACCATGAAGTGGGTGTACCCGAAGTCGTTCGCCTTCAGCGGCTTACGGGTCGTTCCGGGCGGCGACTTCCACTCGAACAATTCGATGAAGCAGTTGTGCGTCTTCATCATCACCACACGCGCTGCGGCGCCCGGTACCCCGACGACCAGGGCTGCTTCCGGCACTTCCGCGAGGTTCATCTCCTCACCGACGATCTCGAAGCCAAATGCCTTCTCATAGAAGGACTTCAATCGGTCCAGATCCTGAGTGTGGATGCCGATATGATGGATACCGCGAATCATGCTTTCCTCCTATGGTCGTCGCCGCGTCATCGAGTCACCACGCTGCCCGCGGCCTGCGCCGTAGACCTGGCCCTGACCGCCTCAATCACAGGGGCGGCCTCCTCTGGAGTCGATGTACGAAGCGACTGGTAGGTGATGCCCAGATCGGCACGGCGGGAAATGATCTGATCAACGACCTCCTCCAGACTGCCCACCAACATCTTGGGTGACTCGAATATCTGCTGGGGACTCAAGTTCGTGTGCGTCGCCGCCAGTTCGGCCAAGGCGGCATCGGTGTCGTCTGTGAGGATCACCGGTGCGCTGGTGCCGATCTCGAGCACCTCGGCGCGCTCACCGGCGTAATCACGCAGTCGATCCAGGTACGCCGCGGTGGCTTCCCGCTCCGGGATCACCTCGTACGGCTCCAATCCCTCGACCTTCGGCACCGGAGGGACGGAGGCGATCAGAAAGGTGTCGGCTTCCTCGGCCGCCAGCCTCAGCACCCGGTCAACGGTGCCCGCGACCGCCAGCCGCGGCCGCTCGACAAAGCCAGGAGTGATGCCCGGCTCAGACACTGTCTCCTTGATCGCCGCGACCGTCTCCCGCAACCGTCCGAACCGCTCGTCGCGGGTCTGGGGCATCAACCCGCGGGTGTCCGGCAGCGATATCCCGGATCCAAGCGCGACCTCCAGGCGACCATTGCTGATCCGGTCCAAGGTCGCCAGATCCCGGCAGACCGTTGCCGGGTTCCACAGCGCGGTGTTCAGCACGAACGGGCTCAGCCGGATCTTGCTGGTCGCCCGCGCTACCGCCGCAAGCGCGACCATCGGAGACAACGCAGTGGCGAAGTCGATGATCTGGAACACGTCGAATCCGGCGCGCTCGGCTCTGACCGCGTCGTCGACGAGCCCGTCGATGTCGAACGCGTTGCCGCTGAAGCCGAATCTAAAATCTTTCGTTGAGCTCACTAGAGCGCCCTTTCTCGTATCTTCACTACGCGCTGACCGGGACACCGGCATTGCGGGCCAGTTCGGCGGCGACGTCGACGATCATGTCCTCCTGGCCGCCGATAACACCGCGGTGGCCGAGTTCCAGCAGAATCTCGCGACTAGATACTCCGTACTTCTCGGCTGCCCGCTTGGCGAACAGGAAGAAGGTGGAGTAGACGCCTGCGTAGCCGATGGTCAGTGCGGTTGCGTCGATGACCTGCGGGCGTGGCATGAGTGGCGAGACGATGTCCTCGGCGACGTCGACCAGGTCGAAGAGGTCGACTCCGGTCTTGTGACCTTCGCGCTCCATGGCTGCGACGAGGACCTCTGTGGCGGCGTTGCCGGCGCTGGCACCCAGGCCACACAGCGAGCCGTCCACGTAGGTCGCGCCCGCGTCGATGGCCGCCAGCGTGTTACCGACGGCGAGTCCCAAATTGTTATGAGCATGGAAACCCACCTCGCACGAGACGCGGTCACGCATCGCCCTGACTCGCGCCGCCGCGCCCGACGGGGTCAGCGCGCCGGCCGAGTCCACCGTGTAGACGACCTGCGCGCCGTAGCTGTCCAGCAACGCGGCCTGCTCGGCCAGCACTGCGGGTTCGACCATGTGGCTCATCATCAAGAAGCAGAGGACTTCGAGGCCCCGCTCGCGCGCCCACCGGACCGATTGCTCCGCGCAGTCGGCCTCGGTGCAGTGCACCGCGATGCGCACCGCCTGCGCGCCGCACTCCTGCGCGACGGCGAGGTCGTTCAGCGTCGCGATTCCGGGAACATATAGCACGGCGATCCGCGCATCCTTGACCGCCTGTACGGCGGCGGTGATGTACTCCGCGTCGGAGTGCGCCGCGCGGCCCAGCTGCAGGGACGAGCCGCCCAGGCCGTCTCCGTGGGTGACCTCGATCAGCTTGACCCCGGATTGGTCGAGACCTGCGGCAATCGCCGAGACCTGACTGGTTGTGAACTGGTGCGAGAAGGAGTTGGCTCCATCACGCATAGTGGTATCTACGACGTGCACGTCCGTCATGCCGTCACCTCATTTCCGATCAGGGTGCGGGCCACCGCGTCGCCCACCCGGGCAGCCGCGGCGGTGATGATGTCTAGATTGCCTGCATATACCGGTAGAAAGTCGCCTGCGCCCTCAACCTCGAGCATCACGGTGACCTGATCGCCATCGACGTCGAAAAGCCGCAATCGGTAGCCGGGCACGTACTCCTGGACCTGGTCGATCATCTCCATGACGCTGGCCTCGATCCGGGCTGCGTCGACATCCTTGACCAGGGCATAGACCGTGTCACGCATCAGCATGGGCGGCTGAGCGGGGTTGATGACCGACAGGGCCTTGCCTCGATCGGCGCCGCCGGGGCTCTCCAGCGCCCGGGCAGTCTTCTCGGAGAACTCCGAGAGATTCTGGCGGGTCCCCGGACCTGCGCTGTCGCTGGCAATCGCCGCGACAATCTCGCCGTAGGTGACGTCGGCAACGCGATTGATCGCGTGCATGATGGGGATCGTCGCCTGCCCGGCGCACGACACCATGTTCATGTTGGGAGCACCGATGTGCTCGTGCAGGTTGACCGGCGGGACGACGTAGGGTCCGATCGAGGCGGGGGTCAGGTCGATCGCTTTGATCCCAGACTCTGCGTACCGGGGCGCTGCCGCGGCGTGGACCTTAGCCGAGGTGGCCTCGAAGACGATATCGGGCAACTCGGGACGTGACAGGAGCCAGTCGACACCTTCGGCCGAGGTCTCCAGGCCCATCGTGCGTGCGCGAGCCAGACCTTCGCTATCGGGGTCGATACCGACCAGATAGCGCGGCTCGACAAGCGCCGAGCGCTGGAGTTTATACAGCAGGTCGGTCCCGATGTTGCCTGAGCCGACGATCGCTGCAGTGATCTTGCGAGTCATGTAAACCTCAATGTGAGTGGCGGGTTGTTGGTGATTCGAAGCGTGATCTCGTCGCCCTGCGCGACGCTTGGGGCATGGCCCAAGGCTCCTGAGAGCACGATTGAGCCGGCCGGCAGGTGTTCTCCAAAGCTCGCCAGCTTGCGCGCCAACCAGGCCACAGCGCGTGCCGGATGGCCGAAGGATTCGACGCCGACGCCGGTCGACGCGACCTGGCCGTTTTGGTACAGCACCATGCCGAGCGTTCCGAGATCGGCGTAGCGCAGCGAACGCGACCATGGACCGAGCACGAATCCGCCGTAGGACGCATTGTCCGCGATCGTGTCGGCGATCGTCAGTCGCCAGTCCTGGATGCGTGAGTCGATGATCTCGATCGACACCGCGATTGCCTCGGTCGCCGCCAGCACGTGCTGAACAGTGGCACCCTCACCCACATCTGCGCCGAGTAGGAACGCCAGCTCGCCCTCGACGCGCGGAGCAATGAATGTTTGCGCGGGCGCCTCTGCCCGCCCACCTGCCGAGATGTACTGACGCGAGCCCCACAGTGATCCATAGTCAGGCTCGTCGACGTTGGCCTGAGCTCGGATTGCGGCGCTGGTCAGGCCGATCTTGCGACCCACTACGCGCTCTCCGTCGGCCACCCGTGCCGCGTTCCAGGCATGCTGAACGCCATACGCTTCCTCGCGGGTCAGACCGTCGGATTCCGACAGTGGTGGGACCGGCACGCCGGTCACCCACGCGTGCTCGAGGCGTTGCGCCAATATGCTCATGCTGCGCATCGCAGGTTCGCAGAGAGCATCGAGCCGAGCGGTCCTTCGAGCAGCAGCGTGCCCGGTGTGGCGGGGACGCTGTCTGCTGGAGAACCCAAGAGGACCGCATCACCGGCCTGCAGCCCCTCGACCTCGGAGGACAGCCAGGCGACTCGGGTCACCGGGTCACCCAGCTCCGCCGCAGATTCCGCGGCGACCAGTTCACCGTCCAGATACAGGCACAGCTCTCCGAGCAGCTCCAGCGGAAGCAGCTGATCACCGAGCAGGACGACTCCACTGCCGCCGATCAGTGACGACTCGGGACCCTCGGTCGTCGCGTCGAGTATGTCTACGGCCAGAAATAAACCGGTCACGGCACGGGCAACATCGCCCGGCAGCGCATCCGCAGGGAGGTCGGCCGCGAGTACCACCGCCACTTTCGGCTCCACACGCGGCTGTCTGAACGCCGCCAAGTCGACTAAGGGACCCTCGAAAAGGTTTTCCACAACACGTGTCGAGTTTTGTTCACGTAGCCGTACTGTCTTCATCGCTCTGATCTCCTGTCCTTCGTCCCATCACCTACCGAATGCCGCCCCAGCTAATCCGATAGTGAGGCCCAATCTTGTGGCGATGTGTCTCAGTTCGTCGGACGCACCTTCGGGCACCTCGTACCGCTCGGTGTCGATGATTTCGTCGAAGTGTTGGGCGACTTCTTCGGCGGTTGCAGGCACACCCAACTCAGGTGTCGTCCATCCGCTCGTGAGACCCAGGAACACACGGCCGAACCATCCGGCGCCCGCGGAGAGAGCCAAACCCGTCTGACTGCACGCCGAAGAGCAGAGGTACACCACGAGCGGACTGACGGCCTCGACCGACTTGTAGGGCGCGAGACTTTCGTCTGGCCCAGAGAACTTCGACTCCTTCAGGGAAGCGATCGGCTGTGCCGTCGATGTCATCGCTGAGCCCCCGGCTTGCGGCAGGATCGCGTTGACGAAAATCCCGTGTTCTTTGCCCTCGGCGGCAAGTGCCCGCGTCAATCCGATGATCCCGGCCTTCGCGGTTGCGTACTCGCTGTAGCCCTGTTCGGGATACACGCCACCGGCTGAGCTGGTCATCACGATCCGACCTCGACCTTGCTTTCGCATGAGTGCCCATGCCGGCTGAGTCACGCAGAAGGCCCCACTGAGATGCACTGCGAGCACAGCCTCGAAGTCCTCCAAGGACATGTCGGCGAAGTCTCCGGCGCGCACGTTGCCGGCGTTGTTGATCAGGATGTCGACGGTGCCGTACTGCTCGACCGCCTTCGCGACGATCGCCCTCCCCCCGTCGGCCGTCGACACCGTGTCAAGCGAGGCGACTGCCTTGCCTCCCGCCCGCTTGATCTCGTCAACAACAGCGTCGGCTGCATCGCCGTCGATGTCGTTGACAACTACTGCCGCTCCACGTCTAGCGAGTTCGATGCAGTAGCCACGACCAAGATTTCGGCCTCCGCCGGTGACGATCGCCACCTGCCCTTCGAAATCAAACTGTGACAAGGCAGGTCCCCGAATCTTGAGAGTGGTTGATGGAGGCCTGCCGGACCGACTCGGCTATATCGTCGGCGGTCAGGTCCGCGTACAACAGCGGCGGGATCTCCGAGATGGACTGGTGGATGTCCACCGCGATGATGTCTGTGCCTTTCTGGGTCAGTCGGATGACTTGGCGGAGAGCCGTGCCTGTGACGAATTCGACCTCGCCCGCGATTCGATTGCTCACTCGATCACCCCTTCGTACGTCGTTGCGTTGGCACCCGCCCTGTGCTTTGCCTCTCGGTGATCGCTGGGGCGATCGGTATTCACACCGCCCTGTGCTATTTCCCCATCGAGCTCGCGCCAGTGGTGGCATGCGACACGGAAGCGCCCGTCGCGGCACGACTCGATGGCCGGACGCTCGCGCACGCACACTTCCGTGCGATGTCGACAGCGCGGCGCGAAGGGACACCCAGTGTCCGGTATCGGTGTAGCGTCCACATCTTCCGGATCCTTGGCGCTCGACCCCATCGTGCGCTCGACGGTCGGATCGGGAATCGGCACCGCATCAAGCAGGGCGCGGGTATAGGGATGGAGGGGATGGAAGTAGAGCTCCTCGGCCGGTCCCTCCTCGACCACTTGCCCGCGGTAGAAGACGAGGATGCGATCGGAGATGTAGCGCACGACGTCGAGGTCGTGTGCGATGAACAGGTAGCTCAGGCGGAGGTCCTGCTGCAGCTCGCGTAGCAGGTTGAGTACCTGCGCCTGCACCGACAGGTCCAGGGCGGTGACCGCCTCGTCGCAGATGACGAGCCGGGGCTTGCCGACTAGCGCTCGGGCAATCGCGATCCGCTGGCGTTGGCCACCGGAAAAGTTTGAGGGGTACCGCGCGGCGGCACTGGGGGCCAATCCGACCCGCTCCAACATCTCCCCGACCCGTGTGTCCATCTCCTGGCGGGACAGGTCGCTCGTATGCAGCATCTCACGAAGCGTTTGTCCGATCGTCCGAGTCGGGTTGAGTGAGCTGTAAGGATCCTGGAAGACGACCCCCAGTTCTGCGCTCAGGTCTCGTCGCCGCCGTCTGGATGCCGCCGTGATGTCCTCGCCGAGCCACTCCACACTGCCTGCAGCGATCGGCGTCAGCCCGAGGATTGCCCTCCCCAACGTCGTCTTCCCAGATCCGGATTCCCCAACGATTCCGACTGTCTGCTGATTTTCGACGGTAATGCTGACGTCGTCGACTGCGCGCAGCAGTGCCTTGCGACGACCCCGGCTGAAGTGCACCGACAGATCCTGAACGGTCAGCAGAGGGCTGGCCGACGACTCGAATCTGGTCATATGCTCCTTCCTTGCCGACGACTCGATACTGGTCATGCGCTTTCTCCTTCGAGCATGAAGCTGTGGATACAACGCGCTTCCCGCCGCGTTCCGACTGACATGAGTGGGATGGCGCTTTCGCCGCACGCGGCGGTGGCATACGCGCAGCGGTCGTTGAACCGGCATCCGCTCGGCCACTGCCCAGGTGGCGGGACCGTTCCCGAAATTGCGGGGAGTGCCGCCGTAGAAGGCACCCCGTGCGGGTTCGCCATCAACAGACCCTTTGTGTACGGGTGCCGCGGCTCCTGGAACACCGGGATGATCGGTCCCTGTTCGATGACCTGACCGGCGTACAGAACGACGGCACGCTGGCACATCTCGGCGACCACGCCCCAGTCGTGCGTGATCAGTAGGATGGCCATGCCGCGATTCGCCTGAAGTTCTCGCAGTAGTCCGAGGATCTCGGCCTGCACGGTAACGTCAAGTGCCGTGGTCGGCTCATCGGCGATGACCAGCGAGGGGTCACCGGCGAGGGCGCGAGCGATCGCGACCCGTTGCGCCATACCGCCAGAGAGCTCGTGGGGATAGCTTGCGGCGACCGCCGCAGGGTCCGGCAGGTGGACCTGCGCCAACAGGTCCAGCACCCGGGACCGTGCCTCCGCTCGCGAGACGTGATGGTGACGACGCACGATCTCGGCCAGTTGCCACCCGATCCGTAAGGTCGGGTTGAAGCTCACCATGGGCTCCTGCGAGATGACCGCGATGTCCCGTCCTCGCACCTGATTGAGCTCGCTGTCAGACAGCGTGGTCAGGTCGCGCCCACCGAAGAAGATCGAGCCGGCCTCTACCTGGCCCGTGCCCGGCAGTAGTCCGACGATCGACATCGCCGTCGCGCTCTTGCCACAGCCGGACTCTCCTACGAGGCCAACCGTCTCCCCCGGAGCGATGTCGAAGTTCACGCCATCGACGACTCGCGTTTCCGCACCACCGTGGGACTGGAAGCCGACCTTCAGACCTCGAACAGTTAGCACTGCACCGGTGTCGACCGCGACTGTGCTGTCGCTGTCGGCGGCTGCAGCGACTGGAAGCCGGCGACGGCTGCGCAACGGTGCCGCCCAAGCCGCAGTGAGCGCGTCCCGGGAGACATCGCCGAGCAGGCCGAGTACAAGAACCGTCACCGTGATGAGCACACCGGGCGGCCAAATCAACCAGGGGCTCTGGATAATCATTTGCACACCGTCAGCCACCATGCCACCCCAACTCGGCTCTGGGGCCTTGACCAGGAGTCCGAGGAAGCACAGCCCGCATTGTGTAATCAACGAGAGACCAGCCAGCACCGATGTCTGGACGATGATCGCCCCCGACACCCGTGGGACCACGTGCCGGACGATGATGTATGGCCGGGAAAGCCCCGCAGCGCGGGCCGCCGCGATGTACAGCTCGCGCTCGATCGGGAGCACCGAGACGCGCACGACTCTCATCATTGCCGGCGAGACCAGCACCCCGAATGTCGTCATAGCCGCGACCATGCTGTACGGGAACACCGCCAGCACGAGCAGGACTACAACGATGCCTGGCAGCCCGAACAGGAGATCACTGACCCACGTGACCGCGCGGTCGACCCAGCCGCCGAAGTACCCGGCGGCAAGGCCGAGTGGGACGCCAACCGCCAGCACCACTAGCACCGCGATCCCTACACCGACCAGTGTGGTCCGAGTACCCACGAGCAGCCGATCCAGGACGTCGCGCCCGAGCTGGTCGGTGCCCAGGAGGTGGTCGAGACTCGGCGGCGAAAGAACCGCATCCAGCGAGCCCGCGTTTTGCTCGGCGATGTCCGGCAATGCAATCGGAGCGACGATCGCGATGCCCACGAGAACGAAGAGATACGCGATGCAGACCGCGGCCAGCTTGTGACGGAGCAGACGGCGAACGAAGCTAGGCGAGTCTGAGGACGCAGCTTTGTTGAGGGCCGTGGAGTCTACTTCTGCGATGCTCATGCCACCCTCACTCGTGGGTCGATCCAGATGTTCAGTAGGTCGGTTCCTAGGTTCACGATCACCACGATCGCCGTGAAGATCACGACGACGCCTTGAATCAGCGGGATGTCGTGCTGTGTGGCTGCCGTCACCGCCAGGCTCCCCAAACCGGGGATGGCGAACACGCTCTCCACGAACACAGCTCCGCCGAGCAGGCTGATGGTGATCCAGCCGGTGACAGCGGCTACGCGTAGCGCCGCACCTCGCAGGGCGTGACGGAAGATGATCGACGTCGACGAGATGCCACTCGTCCGTGCGGCGCGTATGTATTCGCTGCCCAGGGCTTCGAGCATGCCGTCCCTCGCTTGCTTGGCGATCGCGCCGATCCCGCCGATGGATAGTGCTAGAACGGGCAACACCAGCGACTGCAGCCATAGTCCGATCGACTCATCCGGGGCAACGTACCCGGTGCTTGGTAGCACGCCGAGGTTCACTGCGAAGATCGTGATCAGGGCCGCTGCGAGCCAGAACGGCGGCACCGCGAAGCCCAGCACTCCGAGAGCATCCACGAGGCGACCGGTCACGCCGCCACGGACAGCGCTGATCACGCCGAACAGCACACCGAGCACGAGACTCAGGATCATCGACAAGACCATCAATGAGAGTGTGACCCCAAGCCGCGTCTGGATGCTGTTCACGACGGGCTCGTTGGTCGTCAGGGAATCCCCGAGGTCGCCTTGCACCGCGTGAGTCAGCCACTGCCAGTACTGCGCGGGCACTGACTTGTCGAGGCCGAGTTCTACGCGTACCTGCAGGTACTGCTCTTCGGTTCCGCCGAGCCCCACAATTGCGCGCGCCTCGTCGCCAGGCGTCAACGAGATGAGCACGAAGCTCAGCGCCGATACGACCAGCAGCAGCACGATCGCGGTCGCCAGCCGCTTCAACACCAGCCCGGCTATCTGTGCATCGACCAGTGAGGCGACACGACGGACAGCTGCGGATGGTCGCGGCGGCACTATCACCACGCGGCCCCCAGAATTCTGTACCGTGCGGCCCCCGGACTCATGCGCATTTTTGGTCATCACGGTGCTCATGCCGGCTCACCTTTCACGTCTTTGATGTTTCGTTGAGTCATGGGTTCGGGGCTACTTGAACAAGATCACCAGCATCTTTAGAGGCCCCGTCAATGTCGGTCGGGTACCAACTGATCGGCAGCGAGGTGTTGTATCGCTGGTTCACCTCGACTCCGCCGATGCCGTTCGAGACGTAGTAGATGTTCGGGAACTCGACCAGCGGCACGGTGTACGCCTGGCTGGTGAACCGCTGCCACATCTGGTCCCAGTACTTGGTCGGATCCGCCGAGGAGGCGCCAAGAGAGTAGAGGCGGTCGATCTCCTTGTCGCCTCCGTAGAAGGCGATCGGAGAATCCGCTGACAGGTACAGCGGATAGGTGGCCGACGTGGTGTTGAACTGGTCAAGCGTCTGAATCGCTGCGGACTTGTAGTCCAAGGCGTCAGTCGAGAAGGACGCCTGATCGGGCAAGCACTGAATATTGAGATCGATGCCGACCACCTTCAGGTCTTGCGCGACGGCGCTCATTAGCGGCTCGCCGTAGTTTCCGAAGTAGCCCGAACAGATCACATTCATTGAGAAGCCGTCGGCGAAGCCTGCCTGCGCCAGCAACTGCTTGGCCTTGGCCGGGTCGTAGTCGTAGTGGAAGTCGGCTGAGTCGCCCTTGGCGTTGGCGGTGACGAAACCCCATTCCGGGACGCCGAACTCGCCGAAGAGCGCCTTGGCGATCGACTCGCGGTCGATCGCGTAGTTGATCGCTTGCCGAACCTCCACCTTCTGTAGCGCAGGTGCTCCTACGTCGTGCTTCAGGTCTAGCGACAAGAAGAACATTCCTTGTGGCGCGGACTGGACCTGCAGACCCGCCGACTTAGCGGCGGTCGCAGTCGAGGTGTCCCCGAGGGCGACCTGGTACTGCCCGGACTGCTGCGCCTGCAACCGTGTACTTGCGTTGGGAATGACCTTAATATCGACCTGCTCGAAGCGGATCGCCGGCTTGTCGTAATAGTTCGGATTCGGTTTGTAGGTGTAATGATCACCGCTCAGCGACTGAGATGAATCGATCTGGTACTGGCCGGCACCGTAGGACGCCGTGTTCAACAGGCTCGGGTCGGCGACCGCCTTCGGACTGACGACGAAGCCGGCATTGTCTCCCTCATCGGACAGAGCCACCGGGAGGTCTGGGTTGGGTGACGTCATTTCAATCTTCACCGAGAGCGGGCTAGTCGCGGTGAAAGTAGGATTGGCTCCGAAGTTGCCGACAAACGGCCCTTTGCTCTCGACGAAATATTTGAGCCACCCCACTACGCTCTCTGCGGTGAGCGGAGTGCCATCAGAGAACTTGACGTCCGGCCGCAACGTGAACTCGAACTCCTGGTTTGGTGTGGTTCCAGAGTTGTCGTAGTGCCACGTGGTGGCCAACTGCGGCTCGATATCGCCGGTGGGCGTCTGATGGAAGAGTGCCGCATAGGAAAGGGAAAGTTGGATTGCGATGAACTGCCGTGATCCAGTTGCCAGAGCCGGGTTGAGGGAGTTCGGAGCACTGTTGAGGGCAATCTTCAGCGTGGTGATCTTCTCATAAGCACCGCTGCTCGAACCGCATGCTGATATCGCAACTAGCAGCGCGGCCAGAAGGATGGCAGTACAAGCAACCGATAGTCGCCGCGACCCTCTGCTCAGCCTTTCACCGACAGACGTCGTGTCTGCTGACAACTGTTTAGCGTTCATTACAATATCCCGCTTCCAATGCTCGGAGTCCGTCGGTGGTCACAACGATGTTTCCCGGTCGAATATCGTTCTAATTAAACGGTTTCTTTCCCTGTCGACCGCGCTCCGATGCGTGGTTGGGTCTAACCGTGAGGACGTAAGGCCGCAGTCAGGGCGGACGCAGCGCATATGCCTGTTCGAGTCACTCTACGAACCATGCACAACTGTTGACAGATCCAATTGTTAGGCCTTCTGCTGTCCACTCGACACTTGGAAGTTATCTATAGGACACATTGATGAAATCCTCTCCCCTTCGCCCAGGCGACCTATACAGGTCAGTCATGTTGGCGCACATACGTTCCCAGCCAGAACGGGTCCGACAAAACCCTTTTCCCCAACCGGAACTAAAACGATTCCGTTTACTTGACGTCCGAACGTTTCGGTCCGGACGCAATCAGGGCAGTCAAATCCGTTGCCTTGTTGGAGTTTTACGAACCTTCAGCTGTCAGGTGATGCAACGGTGTCTGTATGGAGTGAACGGTTATCTCGCGGGGCTGGCGTGTGACTCAACTTCGTGCGGGCCAGCTCGGCGAGCGCCGTTGTCGTTGCTGAGGGTTGCTCAGCGCTGATGATGTAGTTCAACCGCCGATAAAAAGTTTCGAGAGTGATACCGAACCGTACGAGGACCTCTTCGGCAGGGGGTCCGCCGAACGGGAGCCATTGCTGTGCAATGTTTTTCATGGCGTCCGGGTATGGGGTCATCGGTTCTTTCCTTGCTTGTGGAGTACTCAAGGAGGTCTTCTTTTCCTTGTGTGACCTGTTGCACTTCCACACTGTGGTGGAACAAAATGACACATGCAACCGAATCGTTCCGATCAGCGGGAAGATCCCCGCCAGTCAGTGCCGCAGACAGGCGCAGTCGAGCGCGTGTCGGCGATACTCGAGGCACTCAGGCGGGCAGACGGAGGGCTCGGTGTATCCGAACTATCACGCCGCACGGGCATCTCGAAGTCCAG
>Ga0247825_10000548_pt1 | contig 23932 bp, 14 predicted proteins | sample 13C_Vanillin_Day_FD_194413 | JGI IMG/M metagenome (GOLD analysis project Ga0247825, IMG submission 194413) | Soil microbial communities from agricultural site in Penn Yan, New York, United States - 13C_Vanillin_Day48 | ecosystem: Environmental > Terrestrial > Soil > Agricultural land | place...
TGGAAAGGTCATACGCATGGGCCGCACACGAGCTGTGGCGAGCCTGGATCTGTTCAACGTGCTCAACTCCGACACGATTAGCAGCGCCAGCGCGGTCTACGCGACGTGGCTGGCACCGGCAGCTGTCGTCGCACCACGCCTGCTGAAGGTGTCGCTGACCTACGACTTTTAGGGACTAGGCAGTTCACTGTAGGCGGTTCACAGTTCTCGATTTGTTCGGGACTCGCCTCTTCGGAGGCGGGTCCTTTTTTTGCTAAAGTCGTCGCAGTGCTACTGTGCCGGGCAGCGTCCCGTCTCGCCATCTCCGTTTGTCTTCTCGCCTTTACTGCGTGCAGCGCCACATCCCCTGCCCCTTCGAGTTCGTCAGTCCAGGAGAGCGCGTCGCACGACGTGACGCCGGACTGGTTTGTTGACCGTGCCGCTGACAGTGGCCTGACGTTCACTCACGTGAATGGCACGGTTGGAAAGTTCTACTACGCCGAGATCATCGCGCCCGGCGCGGCGATGCTGGACTACGACGCCGATGGCGATCTGGATGTCTTCTTGGTGCAGGGCGGGCGTCTCTCGGGAGTCGGGACTCGGGATTCGGGATTCGGTGTTCAAGCTTCGGGCAGCCGGCTGTTTCGAAACGACCTGACCGTGAATGCCGACGGCACGCCCACGCTGCGTTTCACTGATGTCACCGATGCGAGTGGTATCGGCTCGCGCGGGTACGGCATGGGCGTGGCCGCCGGCGACTTCAACAACGACGGATGCGTCGACTTGTACCTGACGAGCATCGGGCCCAATCAGCTGTTCCGCAACAACTGCAATGGCACGTTCACCGATGTCTCGAAGCAAAGCAAGACTGACGATTCATCGTGGAGTGTCTCGAGTGCCTTCCTGGACTCTGACCGCGACGGATGGCTCGACCTGTTCGTCGGCAACTATCTGAGTTGGCGGGTCGAATCCAACACACCCTGCTTCACGCCCTCCGGACGTCCCGACTACTGCTCACCCAACGTCTACCAGCCACAGCCGAGCCGACTCCTTCGCAACAACCACGACGGCACCTTCAACGACGTCACTACGGCGTCAGGGATTGGGCGCGAGTTCGGTCCAGCACTAGGTGTATCGACGGCTGACTTCAACGGCGACGGATGGATCGATGTCTATGTGGCGAACGACGGTCAGCCCAACCAACTCTGGGTCAACCAGCGCAACGGCACGTTCAGAAACACCGGACTCCTGTCAGGCACGGCGCTGAGTGCGCATGGGAAAGCCAAGGCCGGCATGGGCGTTGACGCCGGGGACTTCGACAACGACGGCGACGAAGACCTGTTCGTCACGAATCTCACCGGCGAGGGAAACGACCTGTACGTGAATGACGGCTCGGGGTTGTTCGAGGAGCAGAGCGCACGCTCAGGACTCGGTGGCGCAAGCCGTGGTTACACGGGATTTGGAACCGCCTGGTTCGACATCGACAACGACGGCTTGCTCGACACCCTCACAGTTAACGGCGCTGTGCAGACGATCGAAGCGCTCAGACGCGTCAACGATCCGTTTCCGCTGCACCAGCGAAAGCTGTTGTTCAAGAATTCCGGCCAGGGACGATTCGAGGACGTCACTGCGCCCGGCGGGGCGGCGTTCGAATTGTCGGAAGTCGGGCGTGGCGCCGCGTTCGGCGATATCGACAACGACGGCGACGCGGACGTGCTGGTTGCCAACAACAACGGCCAGCCGCGGCTACTGGTCAACAACATCGGCAACCAAAATCACTGGATCGGGCTGCGGCTCGTGGGCGCCGCACAGGGTACGGCCGCAAACCAGACTCGAGACATGCTCGGCGCTCGCGTCGGGATCGTGCGCGACGGTGGCCCTACGCTCTGGCGCCGTGTTCGATCGGATGGAAGCTATGCGTCCGCGAACGACCCGCGAGTACTGGTCGGTCTCGGCCAGTCAACGAGCGTTTCGCGAGTTCGAGTGATCTGGCCGAATGGAAAAACCGAAGAGTGGAGTTCGATTGCCGTCGACCGATACACCACGCTTCGAGAGGGCGAAGGCAAGTGACTGCCGCGACGAGAGCGGTCGCGATCGCTATCGCTCTCGTCGTGAGCAGCGCGTGTTCGACTGAGCGTCGGACCGACCCACCACCCGCTGCGGCTCCGCCGATCGAATCCGACATCAACAAGCTGCCGCCAGCAGTCCTTCCGGATCTGTCGCCGATGGACCAGGCTGTTCAGCAGCAGATCGGCGCCAGCCACCAATCGCTCTCATCGTCCGGCGAGAACCGCGCAACGCCGGCGGGCGACCTCGCTCGCGCATACGGCGAGACCGGTAAGCTGCTCATGGCCGCCGAATACTTCGAGGCTGCCGAACCGTTCTACTTGCGCGCACAGGCGCTCGAACCGAACGAGGTCCGCTGGCCGTACTACCTCGGACATGTGTATCTCGCGAGGGCCGAGCCTGCGAAAGCCGTTGCTTCGTTCGAGCGTGCGCTGAGCATGAAGCCCGACGATGTCGCGACACTGGTGTGGCTGGCAGGAGTGCATCTCGATCAAGGGCAACCTGAGTTGGCGGAGCCGCTCTACACGAGAGCGCTCATGATTCAACCGCGAGCGGTATCTGCGCTGTTCGGTCGGGGCCAGGCGGCACTCGCGAGACGTGAGTATGCGAGAGCCGTCGATCAGTTTGAGCAGGCGCTTGCCGCCGATCCTCGCGAATCGATTGCTCAATACCCGCTCGCGCTTGCGTATCGCGGCCTGGGGAACACGGCCCAGGCCGAAGCGCACCTGCGCCAGCAGGGTCGCGTGGAGGTTGGTCCGCCCGATCCGTTGATGACGGAGTTACGGGGCCTGCTTCAAGGTCCCGTCGCCGAAGAGAATCGTGGGATTCGTGCGATGGACGGTGGTAACTTCAAGACGGCAGCCGAGCATTTTCGACGAGGCCTCGAGCTGGCGCCCGATAACCCGTCGCTCAGACACAAGCTTGGCACTGCGTTGTCGCTGGCGGGCGATACAAGCGGCGCGTTCGAGCAATTCCAGGAGACGATCAAACGAACACCGGACTTCGCGCAGGCCTACTACAGCCTCGGCGTGCTGCTGGCCATCAGCGGGCGCACCCAGGAAGCCACCGAGCGCTTCTCGGCCGCTGTGCGATACCAGCCGGACTACGTCGAGGCGCGGCTTCGCCTCGCCGAGTTATTGCGACAGACGGGCCGCCCCGAGGCTGCTCTTTCTCATTACGAGAGCGTCATGTCCATCGATCCGCGCGCGGCCGAAGCGCAGTTCGGATATGCGATGGCACTGGTTCAACTCAAGCGATACGAAGAAGCGCGACGTCGACTGAGTGAGGGGGCTGCGCGACACCCCGATCGGAAGGAATTCCTCGAAGCGCTGGCGCGTCTCGAGGCGATCGCGCCTGGTCCGCGCTGACGGCGTCCCGGCTACTGCCTACCGCCGACTGCCACCGGTAGGTACTGCTCCTGCGGATACATGCACCAGACGCATTCCAGGAAGCGTCTGACGACCGGCGCGCTCTCGGCTTTACGATGAACGACGCGCACTTCCGTGGTTGCGTCGCGATCACTGAGCGGCCGTACTGCGACACCACTCGGCGGCTGCGGCTCCGTGAGTGGTACGCCATAGCCCAGATAAACGCCCTTCCCCGACGCCACGAGCATCATCCCAGCGTGGTTGAACGGACCAGCGCCCGGCGTCGGGAACATGCGCGGTTCCACGCCTGCTCGCGCGTAGAGATCCAGAATCTGATCGTACAGAACCGGCGCGATCTGCCGATCCCACAGCAGCAGCGGCTCAGACGCGAGCTCGCGAATCGAAACGGAATCGCGTGCAGCCAACGGGCTCACGTCGGAGACGATCGCCTGAATGCGCTCGTGCAGGATGGGCGCCGACACCTCGAAACCCGCGTCGAACGGCGGCCGCGCGAACGCGAGGTCCAGCGCGCCGGTGCGCAGCTGCTCGTCCGAGTCATACCAGCAATACGCATCGGTTGCGGCAATAGTGACGTCCGGGCAGGTGCGGGCGAACTCGATACGAATGCGATTAACGACGTCCCAGAGTCCCCAGCCGATGCCGACCCTGATCTCGTTAGCCCCTGTCGAGGAGACGTGTCGCGCGGTCAGCGCGAACTCCGACGCCGCCGCTTCCAGGGCTCGCGCCTTCTCGAGGAGCCGACCCCCCGCTTCGGTCAGCGTGACTCCATGACGATGGCGCACGAAGAGCGTGACACCGAGCTCTTCTTCCAACTGATGGATGTGGCGGCTGAGGGGCGGCTGAGAAATGTGCAGCCGCTCGGCTGCCTTGGTGACGCTCAGGGTCTCAGCTACGGCGATGAACGCTTTGACTCTTCTGAGATCCATGGGGCGCGGATTGTATATCAAATCGGTATACCAGCGCAGCGAAAGATGTATTGGACAGCGCGTGCTGCAGTGCGCGAGCGTATCGCCCGTACTGATCCGTTCCAGAGGTGAAACGTGTATTGATTCGCCGGCCTCGCTGTCTTGACAAGCCCGACAGGTGCGCGCACGATCTGGCTCACACTTAGCAGCATCATCGCCCTTTTGCAGGGCACACCGCCCTCGTAGTGTTCGACTTGGCTCTATTGCTAGACGAACGACAGCTCAGATTTCGATCACCAGCTCCTTCAACCGACAACAGGGAGGTTTTGATGCGTGGAATCGTGAGAGCACTGGCGGCGTTCATGCTCTTCGTGCTCGCGCCGAGTGTCGTGCATGCGCAAGCCACACTGGCGGGAATCGCCAGGGATACATCCGGCGCCGTGCTACCGGGCGTGACCGTTGAAGCGTCGAGCCCTGTACTGATCGAGAAAGTTCGTACTGCGACGACCGACGAGACAGGCCGTTACAGCATTCCGGATCTCAGGCCAGGCGATTACACGCTCACGTTCTCGCTGACTGGGTTCAGGACCATCGTTCGCTCGGGCGTCGCGCTCAGCGGCACCGCCGTCGTCACGATCAATGCCGACCTCACCGTCGGTGGCGTCCAGGAAACGATCACGGTCTCGGGCGAGACGCCGGTCGTCGACCTGCAGTCGACGACCAGGCAAGCCGTGATGGACCAAGAAGTCGTTTCTGCGATTCCGAGTTCGCGAACACCGTTCACGGTCGGCGTGTTGATTCCGGGCGTGCGCAAAGGCGCATTCACTGGACAAGACGTCGGCGGCTCGGTCGTGCAGGAAGTTGCCTCGCTGGAGGCCAATGGTGGTCGAACGTCGGATCAACGCATGATGGTCAACGGCGTGGCCCTCAGCTCGGGGATCGCCGGCGGATGGGGCGGCGGCGCAGTCCCGAATGCGACTGGAACAGCGGAGTTCGCCATTGACGTCTCGGGCGTGGACGCGCAGGCCGCGACCGGCGGCGTGCGAATCAATTTCATTCCGCGCGATGGTGGTAATCGCTTCAGCGGCACCATCGCCGCCAACTACGCGACCGGCGACTGGGCCAGCGACAACTTCACGGGCAGCGACGTACAACAGCGTGGGTTGGCGGTTCCCGGCACCATCAAGGCGAACGGCGACTTCAATCCTGGCTTTGGCGGGCCGATCCAGCGCGACAAGCTCTGGTTCTTCCTGTCGGGGAGATCACTATTTGCGGACAACTACGTCGCAAGCACATTCTTCAACCTGAACGCGAACAAGTTGGACCGATTCGATTACCTCCCTTCGACGGACCAGGCCATCCTCCATCAGGAACAGACGATCTACCAGGCCAGACTCACATGGCAGGCGACACCGAAACACAAGTTCGGGGTGACATTCGATCAGGAGAACTTCTGCGCGTGCACGACCGGCATCGGCCCGGGACCCGGCGGTGCCGTGACCTCACCCGAGGCCGGAAACGACCGCCGATTCCCGCTTCAGCGCTTCGTCACCGTCGATTGGAGCACCCCCGTCAGCAACCGTCTGCTGATCGATGCCAGCGCCATCCACCGCGTCGAACGATGGGGCGGCATGGAGCCGCAGGTCGGCAAGTTGGGCAACATCGACCACCTGGAGCCCGGCATGATCCCGGTCGCCGATACCCTCAACCCGGTCATGGGCACGCCGCTGAATTATCGTGCGGCGAACACCTACAACAACTCCTGGAACTGGAATATCCATTACCGGGCAGCGGTGTCCTACATCACCGGTTCCCACACTCTCAAAGTGGGGTTCAACAACGCCTTCCTGCATCACGAGAACACGACCTACAGCACGCCGGCGACGCCCTATAGCTACGGCTTCACCTCGATGGTGCCGACCTCTATCACGTACCGCATCGTCCCCCGAACGGTGGAGGTCAACGTCGATCGTGACATGGGGTTCTTCGTGCAGGACAAGTGGACGACGGGACGCTGGACACTGGCGGGCGCCCTCCGCCTCGACTCCTTCAAGAACAGCTTCCCGCCTCAGGCGATCTCGGGCACGTTCTTCGGACGGAACCTGAACGTCTCGTACCCTGAGATCGAGAATTTGAGCTGGAACGACATCACCCCGAGATTGGGGGCGACCTACGACGTCTTTGGAAATGGGAAGACGGCGTTGAAAGTGACGCTCAACAAGTATCTCGAAGGCCTGGGCACGACGGGATTCGGCCCCGCGCAGGTGTCGGATGCGCCCAACCCGATCCTGCGAGTGGCAAACCAGACCACACAGCGCACGTGGGCTGACGCCAATCGCAACTTTGTTCCGGACTGCGATCTCAACAACTTCGCGATCAATGGCGAATGCGGTCTCGTGGATAACCAGAACTTCGGCACCGACATCCCCGGTACCAGCTACGATCCGGACCTGATGCGAGGATGGGGAAAGCGTTCCTTCAACTGGGAGTTCACGACCAGCGTCCAGCAGGAGATCATTCCTCGGATGTCGGTCGAGGTGCAGTATGCCCGGCGCTGGTACGGCAACATTCGCGTCATGGACGACCTCGCGGCGACGCCTGCGAGCTACTCGCCGGTCACGATTTCGGCGCCCGCTGACTCGCGATTGCCGAACGGCGGTGGATACACGCTGACCGGGATGGGCCTGAGCCCGACCGCCGCGCCGCCTAGTTATTTCGTCACCCTCTCGAACAACTACGGCAAGCAGACCGAGCACTTCGACGGCGTGAACATCTCGGTCAATGCCCGGTTGCAGAACGGGTTACTCCTGCAGGGCGGACTCGGCACGGGCCGGCAGGTCCTCAACGACTGCGATGTCGTTGACGACCTGCCGGAAATGCTCCACACGTTCTTCGGAGACCCGACGCGAGCGTTCTTCTTCGCGGCAAGACCGCGCGAGTTCTGCGAACAGAACCGCGGGTTCCGCACGTCGGTCCAAGGCCTCGCTGCCTACGTGATTCCGAAGATCGATGTACAGGTTAGCGGGACGCTCCAGAATCTGCCGGGGGCCTTCGTCGAGTCCAACGCGAACTACGGGGTCATTCCTGGCGTCGCTGGTTTCGCCCCGTTCATCCCGTTCAAGACGTTCCAGATCGCCGAATCGGGTGAGCTCTATATCGAGCGACTGAACCAGCTCGACCTCCGTGTGGCGAAAGTATTCCGATTTGGAGCAACGCGCACGAACCTCAACTTCGACTTCTATAACGTGCTGAACGCGAACTCGGTGATCGGCGAGAACTTCGCCTACGGCACGACGTGGCGGCAACCGACGTCGATCCTGATACCGCGACTGTTCAAGATCGGCGTGCAGTTTGATTTCTAGAACACGAAGGGCACGAAGAAGAGTTCGAGGAAGAAGAGCACGAAGTAGGCCGTGAGATAACCCCGTCCCCCGAAGGCCTCGTCGGTTCCCCGTTCATATCGGCGTCCGCAGTCATCGTTGCTCCTGGGTTCGGCGCATCAGTCGAGGAAGGGTGGCTCTCGATGGCGTACGGCCACCCATTGAAGGAGGGGCGCATGCGTGGATGGAAGTCGGTTCTCGTTGCCTTCGTCGTGGTCCTCGCTCCAGCGACAGCCTTTGCACAGGCAAGTCTGTCGGGTGTCGTCAGAGATTCATCGGGTGCGGTGCTGCCCGGCGTGACGGTGGAAGCATCGAGCCCGGTACTCATCGAGAAGGTTCGTACCGCGGTGACCGACAGTACCGGCCGCTACCAGATCATCGATCTGCGACCGGGCACCTATCAGGTCACCTTCACGCTTGCCGGCTTCACAACGGGCCGGCGCGAGAGCGTGCAGTTGACGGGCAGCGCGGTCACGACCGCCGATGCCGAACTGCGCGTCGGCGCCGTGGAAGAGACCATCACGGTTAGCGGTGCGACCCCAACGGTCGATCTCCAGAGCACCACTCGCCAGACCTCGATGGACGCGGAGATCGTGACGGCCATCCCGACGTCCCGTAACGGCTTTGCGGTCGGCGTGTTGATCCCTGGCATCACGCTTGGGACCGGCGGCAATGCAAGCCAGGACGTGGGCGGCTCGCTGGGTCCATCGACGTTTTCCCTCGTCGCACATGGCGGCCGCCTCGAGGATCAGCGGATGGCCGTCAACGGCGTGGCCCTCAGCACGATGATCGGCGGCGGCTGGGGTGGAGGGTCGGTGCCCAACGCGACTGGCACCCAGGAATTCGCGATCGACACCGCCGCAGTTGATGCAACATTTGCGACTGGCGGCGTTCGGATGAACTTCATCCCCAAGGATGGCGGCAACAGCTTCAGCGGAACAATCTTCGGCTCGTTTGCAACCGAGGACTTCGCGAGCAGCAACCTCGATGCCGACCTCCAGGCCCGCGGCCTGCCCTCTGTCGGCAACATTAAGCAGAACGCCGACTTCAACCCGGGATTCGGCGGACCGCTTCGAAGGGATCGATTGTGGTTCTACCTCTCCGGCCGCTATCAACTCGCCGATCTGTACGAACCGGGCTTCTACAACAACAACGCCAACGACCCCACCAAGTGGACGGTGGAAGAGGACCCGACTCGACGGATCATCGCGCCGCGCCGCTTCCAGGTCTACATGGGCCGCTTCACGTGGCAGGCCAGCTCCAGGAACAAGGTCGGGTTCACCTACGAACAGGAGAGCCTCTGCTTCTGTCCCGACGATGTGGGTCCTGAGGCCGCGCCGGACCCGTTCACGTATCCGGAAGCTGGCAACGATCGCCGCTTCCCCTTGCAGCGCTTCATGCAGGTCGACTGGAACTCACCGGTCAGCAACCGGCTGTTGATCGAGGCAAGCGCCATCCATCGCGTGGAGCGATGGGGCGACATGCAGATTCAAACGGGTGACGATGGCGGCTTCACGAGCATCGACCCGCGCATGATCTCGGTCATCGAATCCAGCACCAACACGATGTACCGGTTGAACAGCGAGCTGAACAACTCGTGGAACAAGAACCTCCATTACCGGGGAGCGCTGTCGTATATCACCGGCTCACACGTCTTCAAGGTCGGCTTCAACAACGCCTGGGGATATCACGACAACACGACCTATTCGCCGGAGAGCATCATTCCCGGCTACGGGCCCGCGCAGGGCGTCCAGTATCAGTTCACCGGCGGCGCACCGTCCGCGATCGTTCTGCGCAGCCATCCGCGCACCGCGAAGGTCGAAGTCGATAACGACCTCGGCCTCTTCGTTCAGGACAAGTGGACGACGGGACGATGGACGCTTGCCGGAGGGCTGCGTTACGACCTGTACCAGAACAGCTTCCCCGAACAATCGTTCGGTGGAGTAACGTTCCCGAGAACCTCGAACCTGTCGTGGCACGACCTCACACCCAAGTTGGGGGCAACCTACGACGTCATGGGTAATGGCCGAACGGCCGTCAAGGTCACGCTCAACAAATACCTGATCGGCCTTGGCACACTGGGCCTCTTCGACAACGCGATTACATCCGGACCCAGCCCGGTCAACCGGCTGCGTACAACAACCAACCGCACGTGGACCGACGCGGACCGTGACTTCGTGCCCGACTGCGCGATCTATGCCGTGGCGGCGAATGGCGAGTGCGGCCCGCTGGCCGATCCGCTCTTCAACACGATCCAGGGCGCCAACGAGTACGACCCTGATCTCCTCACCGGATGGAGCAAGCGGAACTACAACTGGGAGTTCTCCGCCGGTGTGCAGCACGAGCTCGCTCCCCGAGTCGGCATCGACGTGTCCTACTTCCGCCGGTGGTACGGGAATTTCCCGGTGTGGGACGATCGCTCGGCGGGTCCCGCCGACTACGACCTGGCTCACATCACGGTGCCCGTCGATCGCAACCTTCCGGATGGCGGCGGCTACACAGTGTCGGTCTACGACCTCAAGAGCAACCGCCCGCTCTCGAACCTGAACTACCTCGCTCCGGACGGCGTGAAGACCGAGACATGGCAGGGGCTCGACATCACGGGCAACGTGCGGCTGCAGAACGGCGTCGTGCTGCAAGGGGGCATGAGCGGTGGGTTCCGCGTCCGCGATGACTGCGAACTGGCCCGGACCAACCCCGAGATCCTGCACGAGTTCATCTGGACGGGGCCCACACGCGGGTTCTTCTTTGCGGCCCGGCCGCTCGAGCTGTGCCGCCGTGAGGATCCGTGGCAGACGCAGATCAAGGCGCTCGGTGCGTACGTGATTCCTCGCATCGATGTGCAGGTCAGCGGGACCTTCCAGAGCCTCCCTGGCCCGATCGTGGAGGCCAACTACAACTCCTTCTCGTCAGGCGATCTCGGCCGGCCATGGTCGATCGGGCCTTTCCGGACGATTCAGATCGTTCCCAACGGGGATCTCACCGGGGATCGGCTCAGCCAGTTCGACTTCCGCGTGGCGAAGATCTTCAGGGTCGGCTCCACGCGCACGCTGGTGAACTTCGATGTCTTCAACGTGTTCAACGCGAACCCGGTGATTCTCGAAAACTCGGCGTACGGTGCGTGGACGCCGGCCGGGCGCGCGGCCAGCGGCGTGCTGCAGGCGCGGTTCTTCAAGATCGGGGCGCAGTTCGATTTCTAAAACACGAAGCTCACGAAGAGCGCGAAGGGCACGAAGAAGACGCACGCAGGCCGCGTCTTGTTCTTCAAGACCCGACATTGGAGCATACAACGCCGGGTCCAAAGAACAGGACCCGGCCTACCCCGACACAGTCAATGGCGGCATGACGCCGTTTCGTACTTCGTCAACTCGCTCGTGAGGCGGGCCGCTTCTGTCGTGTCGTTCGCCCGCTCCGCCTCCGCAACCGCCCGCTTCATCCACGTCAGCGCTTCGTCGCAACGCGAGAGTTCCGCCAAGGCAAGAGCGACGGTCTCGCCATGCACTGGCGTCGGCTCGGCCGCGTATACCGCGGTGGCGAGCTCGAGCGCGCGAGGACCGTTGCGAATCGAACGGTCGGGGGAAGACGCGAGCAGGCGCGCGAGAGTCGTCGCGGTCGTGGAACGAGCCGGAAACCGCCGATTGTCCGCGTCGAGCAGGGCGACGGCATCGGCAAAGCGGCTCTGCTCGGCGAGCAGTATTGCGAGGCTCACGACTGTTTCCTCATCATCCGGGTTGATCGACCGCGACTTGCTCAGCACGACGATCGCGTCGTCTACGCGGCGGAATCGCAGCAGCACGCGCAGCAGCTCACGGGCCGCATCGGGATCGTCAGGCGCCATTTCAAAAGCGGACTGCAGCAGCGCAACCGCCTCCGTCGTGTTGCCGAGTTGCAACTGGGTCAGCGCGAGGTTGACTCGCGCGGTCACACTCCCGGGCGCCGATTCAATGGCTTTGGCGAACGCCGCAGCGGCGTCCTTGTACTGGCCCGCCTCGTACGCCCGCCGGCCCTGAACGACGAAGCCACGCTCGCCGCGCACGAGCGACTGAAGGCCGTCGACGATCGGATCGCCGACGTTGATCTCGCCGGAGCCGCGCTGCTTCAGGTGTGCGCGCGCGTCGTCCAGCCGACCGAGCCCGCGATACGCCATGGCGAGCGAATAGTGAATCGACGAGGCCTGCGGCACTCGATCGAGTACGGCGCGGAAGTGCCCCACTGCGTCCTCGAACCGCCGCTCGCGCAGCGCGATCTCCCCGAGCCCGTTGCGCGCCAGTGCCGGAAATACCTCGACCACCTTGTCAAACTGCTCGCGCGCCTCTCGTAGGCGATTCAGTCCGAGATACACCTGGGCGAGACGCACGGCGGCGGCGCGATCGTCTGGCTGCACGCGAACGGCCTGCTCGAATCGGTCGGCTGCCTCTTCGAGCCGACCGGTCTGCTGGTAGAGGTATCCGAGCAGATGGATCCAGATGACGTCGCGTGGCGCCAGGCGAGCGGCGTTGAGATACGACACCTCCGCCGAATCGAAAAACTCGTAGGCGTGAAACAGACGGCCAATCTCCCCGTACGCATTCGCCAGCTTCACGCCCGAGGCGGCACCGCCACTCTTGCTCAACGCGTCGAACGCTCGCTGCTGCTCGCGAATCTGGCCGGTCACTGCCGGTTCGAGGCCGTCGAGGCGAGGGAGTGGAACGGCGCGCAGTCCCTCGCGGGCCGGGGCGAGTTCAGACGATGCAGCACTCTGGGCACTCGCGGGCGATGGAAATGCAGGCGCCAGGACCACAAGGCACGTCGAAATCAAGACCGTGGAAATCACGGGCGCCATATTCATTGCGCCCGCGGCGGCTTGCCCGACTCCAGGCTCCAATAGCGGTCGACCGCCAGGTTGCGGAACTCTTCGACCCGTCCACCTGCCCACTGCACGCGCACCGTCTGCGCGGCGGCCGCATCGCCGAGCCCGAACAGGACTCGCGGGTCGTTGGCGACGCAGTAACTGCCATCGGTCTGGACGCTCCTCGTCGAGCCCCGTTGACCGGTGAGCGAGATGCGCGCGTGCACGGCATCGCGCCCGTAGCGACCGTCGATCGCGCGGACGCCGAGCCAGTGGCGTCGACTGCCGATATCGTTCAGCATGACGCGAGCCGCGCCGCTGTTGTTGAACACGACGATGTCGGTGTCGCCGTCGTTGTCGAGATCGCCCGTGGCGGCCCCGCGCGCGACCTGCAGCTGCGCGAACGCCGGCCCTGCTGTGCCCGAGACATCCTCGAATCGTCGCCCGCGATCGTTGCGAAACAGCTGGCTGCGCTGCTTCAACGGATAGGGCTCGCCCTTCTGGACCTGCTGACTCAGATGACGGACAGCGCCGTTGACGACCACCAGATCGAGCCAGCCGTCGTTGTCGTAGTCCATGAAGCGGGTACCAAACCCGGTGAACCCAAGCTTGAGGAGTCCGAACTCCACGGTGCGGTCCTCGAACAACCCGCTGCCGACATTGAGGTAGAGCGTGTTCCCCTCGTTGTCCAGATTCGTTACGAACAGATCATCATCACCATCTCGATCGACATCGCCGATGTCGACGCCCATGCTTCCCTGGGGCTGCCCCGCCCGGCTCACCGCTACACCTGCCAACAGCGCATCGTCCGCGAACGAGCCCGACCCGCGCGCGTTGATCCACAACTGATTCGGATCGCCGTCGTTGGCGACGTACAGATCGGACCAGCCGTCTCCGTTGAAGTCCGACGCCATGACGCCGAGCCCGCGCCCGGACTCGCGAGCGATTGCCGAGCGTGCGCTCACGTCGGAAAAGGTGCCGTTGCGATTGTTGTGGAGCAGCTTGTCGGGCACCGGGTCGTAGACGGCGGGATTGCAGTAGTCGCGGGCAGAGCCGGCCGAAAAACAACTGCGCTTCATGTCCGGCCGGAAGTTCACGTAGTTGGCGACGAACAGATCGAGCCAGCCGTCCCGGTCGTAGTCGAAGAACGTGGCGCTCGTACTCCAGCGCGGGTCGTCTGTGCCTGATTTTGCCGTGACGTCAGTAAAGGTGCCGGTGCCGTTGTTGCGAAACAACTGATTAGGCCCGAGGCTCGTGACGTAGAGATCGATCCAGCCGTCGTTGTCGAAGTCGCCGGTCGCCGCACCCATTCCATAGCCGGGAGCGACGATGCCACTCGCCTTCGTCACATCGGTGAACCGCAGCGTCCGCGTACCATCTGCTTTGACGGTCAGGTCGTTGCGAAAGAGCCGGCTACCGGAACCTTGAGCGTTCTTCCGAGCGCCTAGGGCCGAGAGCCCAGAGCCTTGCACGGCAAAGAGATCCAGGTCGCCGTCGTTGTCGTAGTCGAAGAGCGCCCCGCCGGATCCGATCACTTCCGGCAGCAGCAATCCACCTTCGGCGCCATTGACGTGCACGAAGTCGAGACCGATCTGCGACGTCACATCGCTGAACGGCGCCGTGGACTGTCCGCTGACTGACGCGCCAGCCCACGAGGCGTACACGCCAAGCGCAACCACGCACGCGATACCGGCACTACGGATCGTGGGCACGGAGCGATCTTACCCTCCGCTCATCGGATGATGGACAGGGTCATCGAGCGTCCACGGTGTGCGGCATGGCTGCCTGTTCTGATAGAGCTTCAGATTCGTAGCGAGCTTGCGAACCAGATCCTCACGCTTGCCCTCGGTCGCCGATCTGATTGCACCCTCCTGCCACGTCACGGCATCGTCGAAGCGCCCCGACTCGGCGAGCGCCATGGCCATGGTCTCGGCCATGGGCAGCGTCTGCTGCGACTTCAGCAGTTCGTTCATCAGCGAGATCGCTCGAGTGCCGTCGCGAACGCGATCGTCAGGCGCGGCCGCGAGCAGGCGCGCCAGCGCGTGCGCGAAGCCAGGTTGATCCGGAAAAGTCTTCATCGCCGCTTCGAGGCGAGACTTTGCCTCCTGGTAACGGCCGAGTCGTACCAGGCCCATTGCATATCCGAAGCTCGCCTGCGACACGGCCGGATCCAGGCGCAGCACTTCGGCATACTGCGCGAGCGATTCCTGCGCGCGTCCACCGCGACGCAGTGCGTTTGCAAGACTGAATCGGGGCTCGACGTAACTCGCATCGCTGGCGATCGCCGCATTGAAGGCCTTGATTGCCTCGCCGTCCTGTCCGCGCGACTCCATGAGCACACCGATGGCAAAATGGGCTCGCCCTAACGTGGGTGACAGCCTCACCGCCTCGCGATACTGTTCGAGCGCGGCGTCTGCGTCGCCCTGCATGTAAAGCGCCGTACCGAGGTTCAGCCTGCTGAACGCGTTGCCCGGCGATAGCTCGATCGCCTTTTTCAGGTTTGTCGCGGCCTCAGCCCACTGCTTCGCGCCCAACGCCTGCGACGCGCGCGCCTCGTACGCGTCTGCGTTCTGAAGCAGACTCGACACCTCACGCAGCAACGGATCGGTTGGCGGCAGATCGACCTCGCCACGCAACCGCAGATGCTCCTCGGCCTTCTCCCGATTCCCAAGCCCGCGATAGGCGAGGGCGAGCGGGTAGTGAAGTCGCGTGGACTGCGGGCTGATCGCAAGCGCGCCTTCGAGCGACTTCACTGCCTGCGCGTAGTCCTGCTTTGCCAGTGCGACGCGACCGAGGCCATAGAGCACCGCGCCGCTGGACGGATCCAGTGTCTGTGCCTTTCTCAGCGGCTCCACTGCGGCATCCGGCTTGTTCTCGGCGAGATTCATGTCCGCCAGCCACACCAGACTCGGCACGTCCTGCGGCGCATGCGCCAACGCCTGCTCGAAGAAGCGTGCCGCGGTCGCGGGGTCGCTTCTGTAGCGAAACACGTGGCCAAGGAAGTAGGGCCATCGCATATTCGCAGCATCAAGTTGCTGCGCGTTCCGCAGGCAGACTTCGGCGGCGTCGTAATACTCCGCGGCCATGAACAGCTTTCCCATCTCGCCGAACGCGGGCGCGAGCTCTGATGGCGGGGCTTTGCGATCGATGGCAGCCTGTAACGACTGATAGCGATCGCGAATCTGTTTCTGCACTGGCTCGGCGGCGCGCGAAATGTCTGGAAGCGCGACAGGCTGCAGCGACGGTGTCTGTTTCGCTGAATCGCAGGCGGTCAGCAAAACAACGAGAGCGAGCCAGGCGTGGATGGCCTTCACTGCGTCCGCCTCAGTGTCGTGTAGGTGTCAACGGCGACCTGCGTCCATGTATCGACCTTGCCATCGGGCCACGTGACGCGCACGTCTGGCCGATCCGAAGACTCGCCTAATCCGACCACGACTCGCGGATCGTTGGCCGAGGCGTAGCTGCCGTCCGCGCGCGCCCGACGCCAACGCGACGCTGCGCCTGTGCGCGTGATCTCGACGCGCGCTCCCACCATGTCTCGACCACCGACTCCCACAAGTCGCAGGCCGATCCAGTGACGGCCGTTCGCCGCCTGGTTGATCAGGAGGCGCGTAGGTCCGTTGTTGTTGCCAATCAGGACGTCCACGTCGCCGTCGTTGTCGACGTCGCCAAAGGCGGCGCCTCGGCCAACCTCGGAGAGCTTGAACACTTCACCCGCCCGGTCGCCGACCTCCTCGAATCGTCCACCGCCCAGGCTGTGGAACAACAGTTTCCGCTGGTGCAGCGGCAAGGGGTCCTTCGCCTGCCGCAGCGTCTCGATGATCTGAACGGTCCCGTTCACGGACAACAAATCGAGCTGCCCATCGTTGTCGAAGTCGAACCACGCCGTCCCGAAACCAGTAAAAGGCACGCTGGGCGCACTGAGGCCTGATGGTGTGCTCCGATCGTCGAACACCCCAGAGCCATCGTTCACGTACAGGTTGCTTCCCTCGCTGGTCAGCTCCGTCACGAACAGGTCCTCATCGCCGTCATCGTCGAAGTCGCCGGCGTCGACGCCCATGCTCGCTTCGGCCTTGCCAGATACAGGCAGTGCGACGCCAGCAAGCAGCGCGGCGTTTTCGAACGTGCCGTCGTGCTTGTTGATCCAGAGCTGATTCTCCCTTCCGTCGTTGGCGACGTAAATGTCCATCCATCCGTCGCCGTTGAAATCAGCCGTCGACACGCCCAGTGCAGGACCGTACTCCCGTGTGATGCCCGACCTCACGCTCGAGTCCGCGAACGTGCCATCTCCACGGTTCATGTACAGGCGATCCTGGAGTGGTTGATACGCCTGCGGCATGCAGTAATCGAGCGCGCCTGACGTGCCAAAGCAGGGCGTACTGCTCGCGAGCGAGTAGCGAATGTAATTGCCAACGTAGAGATCGAGCCAGCCGTCGCGATTCACGTCCACGAACGACGCGGACACGCTCCACGAGCGCTCATCGACGCCGCTCGCTTTTGAGACGTCACTAAACGTGCCATTGCCGTTGTTGCGAAGGAGTTGATTGGCGGCGTCGAATTTCGTGAGGTACAGGTCCACCCAACCGTCGTTGTTGAAGTCCCCTGCCGCGACGCCCATGCCATAGCCGTACGTGACGATGCCGCTCGATTGCGTCACATCGGTGAAATGCAGATTGCGCGTGCCATCGGTGTTGAGCGTGAGGTCGTTGCGAAACAACCGCCCTCCGGGACCTGGAACCTCGAATCCCGAATCCCGAATCCCGGATCCCGGGTCCCGGGTCCCGGATCCCGGGAGAGAACCGCCCTGGACCAGAAACACGTCCAGATCGCCATCGTTGTCGTAGTCGAACAGCGCAACGCCAGGAGCCAGCACTTCGGGCATGTAGAGCTTTCCAGACATGCCGTTGATATGAACGAAATTCAGACCGGTCTCTTTCGAGCGGTCGACGAACCAGTCCTGTTGCGGCGCGGTGGCAGGGTCGCTCCTGCCGCCACAGGCTGTCAGGAGCGTGGCGATAGACAGTGTTAACGGGACGAGCGCGCGCATCGGAGTGACGAACTTTATCCTTCGAACTCCCAATCCCCAACTTCCAACTCCCAACGCCACTTGGAACTCGTTTGGGAGTTGGGAATCGGCGGTTGGGAGTTGAAGTAGACTCGTTTCCTTCAGGGAGAGTACTCGATGAAACGCAGCATTCGTGCCGTTCTCCTGGCGTGGATCCTCACTGCCCTCGCACCCGCGTTCGTGCATGCCGGTCAGGCCGCCGCGCCGGCCGCGCCACCCGCGGCACAGAACCTGCCCAACGGTGTTGAGCGCGTCACCTCAGTGGAGGGCATCACTGAGTACCGGCTGGCCAACGGCCTTCAGATCCTGCTCTTTCCGGATCAGTCGAAGCAGACGATCACGGTCAACGTGACCTATAAGGTCGGCTCCCGCCATGAGGGCTACGGCGAGACCGGCATGGCGCACCTGCTCGAGCATCTGGTGTTCAAGGGGTCGCCTCGCCATCGCAACATCCCGCAGGAGCTGACCGAGCACGGCTCGCGTCCGAATGGTTCCACCTGGTTCGATCGCACGAACTACTTCGAGACGTTCGCGGCCACAGACGAGAATCTCCGCTGGGCGCTCGACCTCGAGTCGGATCGCATGGTGAACTCATTCATCGCCAAGGCCGATCTCGACAGCGAGATGACCGTCGTCCGAAACGAGCTGGAGTCGGGCGAAAACAGTCCGACCAATGTGCTGCTGGAACGAGTCCTCTCGACCGCGTATCTCTGGCACAACTACGGCAAGTCGACGATCGGATCTCGATCCGATCTCGAAAACGTGCCGATCGATCGACTGCAGGCGTTCTACCGCAACTACTATCAACCTGATAACGCGGTGCTGCTCGTCGCAGGCAAGTTCGACGAGCCACAGACACTCGCCCTCATCGTCCAGTACTTCGGCGCGATTCCAAAGCCAACGCGGACGCTTCCCAGCTTCTACACGCAGGAACCCACCCAAGACGGCGAACGCGCGGTGACGATTCGCCGCGTCGGCGACGTGCAGTGGGTGATGTCCGCATACCACGTGCCGTCTGGCGCCGACCCTGATTTCGCTGCTCTCGATCTGGTCGTGCTCACGCTCGGCGACACACCCGCCGGCAGGCTCCACAAAGGGCTGGTCGAAACTAAACAGGCCAGCCAGGTATTCGGGGGAGACTTCCAGCTTCACGATCCCGGCACAGCGTACTTTGCAGCGCAGGTCCGGCAGGATCAATCGCTCGACACGGCGCGCGACGGCCTCTTGAAGATCGTCGAAGCGATCGCTGCCACTCCACCGACCACCGAAGAACTGGAGCGCGCACGGCAGAACCTCCTGACGCAGATCGAGCTGCAGCTGAATTCCTCGGATCGCGTCGGCCTGCAACTCAGCGAGTGGATCGGCATGGGCGACTGGCGGCTGCTCTTCCTCCACCGCGACCGCCTCCGGAAGGTGAGTGTGGACGATACGCGGCGAGTGGCGGCGAAGTACTTCAAGCCAAGCAATCGGACCGTCGGCCTGTTCATCCCGACCCCGCAACCCGATCGAGTAGAGATTGCTCCGAAGCCAGACCTCGTCTCGCTCCTCAAGGACTACAAGGGAGGCGACGTCGTCGCCGCCGGAGAAGCATTCGATCCCTCTCCAAAGAACATTGAATCGCGGACCGCACGCTCGCCGGTGGGCGGGCTCAAGATGTCGCTGCTGACGAAGCAGACGCGGGGCGACACCGTCGTCGCCAGCGTGAACCTGCGCTTCGGCGACGAGAAGAGCCTGATGAATCGCACCATCGCGGGCCAGTTCGCCGGCGCCATGCTGATGCGCGGAAGCATGAAGCACACGCGCCAACAGATTCAGGACGAAATCGATCGCCTGAAGGCCCGCCTCAACGTCTTCGGGGGCCCGACCAGCGCCGGAGCACAGATCGAAACCACTCGCGAGAATCTGCCAGCGGTGCTTCGTCTCGCCGCCGAGATTTTGAGACAGCCGGCGTTCCCGGCCGACGAATTCGAGCAGCTCAGGCAACAGCGGCTGGCTGGACTCGAGCAGGCCAAGAGCGAGCCGCAAGTGCTCGGCCAACTGCAGTTGCAACGGCACCTGCGGTCCTACCCGAAGGGCGATGTGCGTTACGTGTCAACGATCGAGGAATCCATCGCCGACGTCAAAGCCGTCACGCTGGACGATGCGAAGACGTTCTACACGGACTTCTACGGCTCGTCGAACGGCGAGTTGTCCGTGGTCGGAGACTTCGACGCTGCGGAGATTTCAAAGCTCGCGTCAGAGTTATTCGGATCGTGGAAGTCGCCACGTCCTTTTACGCGCGTGGGCGACACCTACAGAGATGTCCCGGCGATCAACCAGTCGGTCGAGACACCTGACAAAGCGAACGCGGTGTTCGTTGGCGGGATTAATCTCAACGTCCAGGACACCGATCCGGACTACGCGGCGCTCGTCCTCGGGAACTACATGCTCGGCGGCGGCTTTCTGAACTCGCGGCTGGCGACGCGCGTGCGCCAGAAGGAAGGACTGAGCTATGGCATCTCATCGCAATTCCAGGCGAGTTCCCTCGACAGAGCCGGCATCTTCACGATCCAGGCGATCTACGCGCCGCAGAATGCCGAGCGCCTCGAGGCTGCGATCAAGGAGGAGCTGACGCGAGCGCTCGCCGACGGCTTCACGGACGACGAGGTGAAGGCAGCGAAGGCTGGCTGGCTGCAGTCGAATCAGGTGACGCGAGCGCAGGACCCATCGCTCGCCAACAGACTCAACACCGTCTCCTACATCAACCGCACGCTGTCCTGGGACGCGGAGCTGGAATCGATCGTCGCCAGCCTGACGCCGGCTGAAATCAAGGCGGCGCTCGTGAAACACATCGCGCTGGGAAAGATCAGTTTCGTGAAGGCAGGCGACTTCGCGAAGGCTGCGGCAAACCCGCAGAAGTAGAGGCAATACCCGACCGGCACTGTGTTGACCGGTCGGGAGCGTGAGTAATACTCTTACTAGTACGAGTATTACCATGAGAATTACGAGCAAGGGACAGGTCACCATCCCGATGAACATTCGGGAGAAACTCGGCCTGCTGCCGAATACCGAAGTCGAGTTCGAGATCGACCATGATGCGGTGCGGATGAAGAAGGCGTCCGCTCCCAAGAGACCGGACCGCGGCCACGCGCTCATCGAGCACATGCGCGGTAAAGGCACCCGGCGCATCACGACCGACCAGATCATGAAGCTGACGCGAGGCTGACGTGACCGGCACTCTCGTGGACAGCAATGTCATTCTGGATGTCCTCACTGACGACGCAGAGTGGGGTGACTGGTCCGCCGCGATGCTGGCGGAAGCCGCCCGCAGTGGCCTGCTGGCCATCAACCAGATCATCTACGCGGAAGTGTCGGTTCGCTTCGAGCGGATAGAGGATCTGGACGAGGCGCTGCCCGAAAGCTACTACCGTCGCCTTCCTCTGCCGTTTGAGGCCGCGTTTCTCACCGGACAGTGTTTCCTGAAGTATCGGAAGCGCGGTGGTACGCGTCCGACACCGATGCCTGACTTCTATATCGGCGCACACGCCGCGCTCGCCGATCTCACCCTGCTGACGCGCGACGCGAAGCGCTATCGGGCCTATTTCCCGACCCTCCAAATCATCGCGCCGTAACGGTCGGCGACGGCGGGTCTAAAGGCCCGCCGCTGCTGTGACCGTTGCCATCGAATCGATCCCGCCGTGCAGGTGCACGACTCGCTCGACGTCCAGCTTCAGCCGGCGAAGGTTCTCGACCAGATTGATGGTGAACGGCGGCGGGGCGGCAAGAGGCGTGGCGCCGGGCCGTGGATGAAACGCATCGGCTTGCACCAGTAGTTTCTCCTTCGGCAGATACGCGACGAGCAGTGTCTCGTCGTGAAGATTCCCCTGCAGGTGATGGAGTTCCAGCGCCATGGAGCCGTCACTCAAGACTCGCTTCTCTCCCACCGTTTCGATCGTGGGACTGCGGCTCGCGCGCGCCAGGCGATCGGGCTCGAGAATGAACGGATTCCTGAGAATGCGTTCCCAATACGACTTGTTCTTCTCGTGCGTCACGATCGAAATACCCGCCGCGACGTAAGCTCGAATGCCCCCCGAATGATCGAAATGCTGGTGCGTGTTGACCACGTAGCGGATCGGCTTCGACGGCAGAAGCTGCTTCACCGCCGCGATCGTCGCTTCGGTGCGCTGGTCGTTCTGCGGCCCCTCGATGATGACCACGTGATCGCTGAACTCGACGAGCACGCTCATCGGCGCGCCACCATCGAGAAACCACACACCGTCCGCGATCTTCCGAGGCTCGGTTGTCACGGAGACCGGCTGTGGTGCAGTCGGCGCTGGTGACGGGACGCTCAGTGCACGGGCAACGGGACTGTTCGGCTGAACGTCGCTCACGTTGAGGTCGAGAGTGGGATGGCCGCCCTGCGTCTGGACGATGTGAGACGGGAACTTCACTCCGCCATGGTCGTTGTATCCGGAAAAGACCGTCCTGACTGCAACATCTCCGAGGACGTTGTTCGCAAGTCGCGTCTCCACGCTTTCGACGAGATTCTGCTCGTTGATGACGCCCGTCACGCTGTACTTGCCGAGCGTCATCGAGACAGAGCGGCCATTGATGCGGGCCTTGTTGCTCCCGGCGACCTTGAGGAATCCGTGCGGGGTCAACACGACCTGAACCAGCCCCCCGTCGTTGCGCCCGTCACGAACGACGTTCTGAATCACCTCGCCAGGAATTGGTCGCATGCCGCCCTGACCGGTCGCCGGGTTGAACGGACCTGCGCCTCCGCCTCGTGGCGGGAAGTCCACATCGCGGCGAACCGTTTCCTCCCGCATCGCAGGCGCAGCGTAGTTCACGGTGGCGACGTACTTCGTCAGCTCGAATCGCGGCCACGGTGCACCCGGGCCAGGCGCTTGCCCAACAGTGAAGCTCGAGCCGGAGCCCGAATACTGAATGGACTCGAGATTCGACGTACCCATGGCGCGCGTCGACGTGGCGAGGATGTCAGGAGCCTGGGCGCCGGTGAGCGTGGAAATGCCCACCAGCGTCGCAATCGCAGCGAGGCCGGCCCCGAGACAGGGGACTGTGGACCGTGGACCGAGGACCACGGTTTATTTCCAGGCCGCGATCGCCTTGCCTTGCGCTGAACCCGGCCCGAACTGGAAGAGTTCGATCCTCACACCGGCGGGATCGGTCGCACCCGACACCATCGAGTCGTCAGGCCTTTCTCGAACCTCTTCGACCGTCACGCCGCGCTGCTTCAACGCCGCGACGTACGACTTCAAATCTGCCACATGCAGCCCGTAGTGGTTCAAGCCGGGACGTCGATTCGCATTGGCGGGCTGAATCTCGATGAACGTGTCGCGGCTGGCCTGAATGTAGGAGAGGGTCGGCTGGCCTTGAGCGTTCCTCACCGTAAACCCTTCCTTGAAGCCCATCTTCTTCGTGTAGAAGTCGAACGCCTCGTCGAAGTTCTCGTAGGCAATCGCCACGTGGTTCATGTTGTTGACGCCGGGAATACGGTCTACCTGCGCGAGGAGCGGCGACATCACCGTCCCGATCGCCAATCCTGTCACGAAGACGATCACTGTACGCATCGCGGTGCTCCTTGAATCCTGCGTCAATCGATCGAGGATTCTTGATCTTTGATTATCGAATCGTTGTTGATTCGGGATCGTCGATTGTTGATGTATCACTGATTCGCTGTATTTAATCGCAAATCAACAATCAGCAATCAAAAAACGAATCAACCATCACCAATCCTGACATCACCAATGCTCTTATTTGCTGCCAACCTTCGGGATGATCTCGAAGTACTTGTTGTTCTCGTTGCACATGTACTCGAGCAGTTCGGTGTCGGGCCGTAGGATGAGCGGCAACACCACGTCCCACGGTTTGGTGTAGGCACCGGGATCGTCGATCGTGATGAGGATCTCCATGTGCCCGAAGTCCTTGCGCACGAACTTCTCGGTGACTCGCAACTTGTCTGTCGCAGGCTTGCCGAAGTTATCGAGCCAGCCCTTGTCGTTGAACCCGGCGGTTTCGACGATGAAGGTGTCCTTGTCCCACCGCCCGACGGAATATCCGAACCACGATGGGTTCATGTCCTCCGGTAGCGAGCGGCCGTCTGCGAATATCTGTCGGTACGAATGCACGGCTTCGTACATGATCACCATCAGATTCTTCTCATGAAGGATCTTGAACGGATACGGCACGGCGTCCGATCGCGGCACGCCGCCGACGATGCAGTTCGCGGTGGGATCGTCGCGGCCATCGTTGGCGCGCCGCTCTTTATAAAGCTTCTCCGCCCACGGCTGGTATGGCACCGAGCCAGCCGTGGGCGGAGA
>Ga0247825_10000549_pt1 | contig 23910 bp, 16 predicted proteins | sample 13C_Vanillin_Day_FD_194413 | JGI IMG/M metagenome (GOLD analysis project Ga0247825, IMG submission 194413) | Soil microbial communities from agricultural site in Penn Yan, New York, United States - 13C_Vanillin_Day48 | ecosystem: Environmental > Terrestrial > Soil > Agricultural land | place...
CGGCGCGACTGGCGTGCGGCCGCTCCCGCAGTTCGGCCGCATCCTCGAGAACCAGGCCATCGGGTACTCGGACTACACGGCTCTGCTCGCCAAGCTCGAAAAGCGGTTCGACAACCGCTACATGTACATGGTCTCGTACACGCTGATGGACACCAATGGCATCGTCAACAACTCGGGTACGCAGTCGACGGTCACCGACGCCGCCAATATCGCGTACGACCTGGGACCGAACAACAGCGACAGGCGCCATACGCTCGTGGTGAGCGGCGCCGTGCTCCTGCCGTACGACATCAACCTGAGCGGGGTCTTCACCACCCGGTCGACGATGCCGTTCAGCGCCAATGCGGGAACCGACTTGAACGGTGACGGCAATGTCACCGACTTCGCACCCGGCACCACTCGGAACGTCTTCAACCGGGGGATGGACGCCGAGATGATGGCGGCGGTCAATACGTGGCGTGCCACGAGAGGGCTGGCCGCCCTTCCGGAGTCCCAGATCGACACGAACGAGTTCTACAGTGTGGACTTGCGCGTCACCAAGGCTTTCGTGCTCACTGGGCGTCATCGGGTCGAAGTGATTGCCCAGGTATTCAATCTGCTGAACAGGACGAACCTGCTCCCGGCGTGGACCACCAACTCGCTGTCAAACGTGTTCGGGACGTCCACGTCGGCGTCCAACATGCGGCAGGCGGAAGTGGCGGTTCGCTACGCGTTCTAGGCCGTTTCCCACTGGGCCGTAGCGCGCAGGCTTCAGCCTGCGCGAGCTTCATGACGCGGGGGTTAAAACCCCCGCGCTACGGTGTCGATGAGAGCTGTCGTCGAGGATCGATCCCGAACGTCTCCTTCATCCAGGTCCAGAACGGCGGCAGAGATGCGGCCGCGGAATCCGCGCTCACGCCTCTGTCACGGAGAGATTGTTCCCACGCCCCTCTGATCATGTCCTGCGCCTGCCGCGTCTCGCCCGACATGCAGAGCGCGTAGATATAGAGAGCAAAGGCGTTGTCTCCGGTCGAGGCGGCACCGGGTGGCGTGGGCTCGGTCGCGGCCGCCGCTTTGAGCAGTGCGTCGGCCGCCGCGGCGTATCTGCGTTCCGAGAGGAGGCGGACGCCAAAGTGAAACTGCAGGAGCGGGTCCAGCAACTGCTGAGGCGTCGCGCCGGCTACGATTCGCTGAATGTCGGCATTGCTGCCCAGTCGCCACAGGACAGGCGCAGTGAGTCGGGAGCGGGTCAGGAGGCCATGCACCTCCTGCACGGTGTTGGGACGCTCCGCCAGATCGCCGTACATGTGGGCGTTGACCGTGTTCTGAAACTCGAAATAGGGAAGCGATGCGGCCAGGAGTCGCGCCGGCCAGAGACGTGCGATGAACGAGCTGTTCTCGAAGCGCGTTCTGGCAGCGGTCGTGTCGGTGACGCTTTTCTGGAACCGGTCGGTCCCCTCCAGGGATGACGAGGGTGCCTCAATCAGCCTTGGGTAGTTGTCTGCGAGGACTGGCGCATCCCCGATAAGCCCGGCCAGGTAGTCGCGATCGCCGATAAAGAGCGCTCCGAGCTGCTCGGGGCGCTCGATGCCAAGCCGCGTCAGCTCGGCCGCGACGGCCGGGTCGTTCCACTGCCGGGCGAATACGTTTTCCGATATTGGGCCACGGGCCTGCCGGGTGCCCACCATCATCAGGTGCGTGCCCGACCCATTCCAGAGTGAGCAGTCGTCGAACGCGTCACAGAAGGCTCCCAGGATTCCCTTCGCGCTCACATCGGTGAGATCGGTGAGCGGCAGCCAGTAGGTCACGATCCCGCCGTCCGCGAGCCGGTCATGAATCAGTTGGAAGTACTCGCGAGAGTACAGGTTCTCGACGCCGGCAATCCCCGGAGGTGGAGGCTCCCCGGTGATCAGGTCGAAGCGCCGGTCGGTTGTCTGCAGCAGGAAGCGGCCATCCTCGATGTGCACGCGCACGCGGGGGTCGTTGAGCGGCCGGTCGGCCGCGTCCGGGTAGACCACACGATTCATATCCAGGATGTCGCGGGAGAGATCGACCACGTCGATCGTCTCGAGGCTTCTGGAGTCGGTCAAGGCTTTGGCCGTGTTGCCGACGCCGTAGCCGATGAGCAGGGCGCGTTTCAGGTTCGGGTGCACCGCCATCGGCCAGTAGACGTAGAGCTTCATGTAGCGGCGCGCGCCGTAGCCGGTCGCCGACATCGAGAAGGAGTTGGTGAGCATGGCGTGCGACACGGGTCGCCCCTGCATCTGCCGCTCGAGATAAATGATGGTCTCGGTCAGTCCTTCGCGGACGGCGACGATGCGCGCGTTGGCGTCTGCCTGAAGCCACGGCCGTACGGCAATATCCAGCAGACGCGCCTCCATCAGGCCGAACGGAAAGCGCGCCGCAACCAGGAGGAACACCGCCGCGGCCACGTACGCCGGCCCGCGCGTGGCGCCGGTCGTCAGCGACAGCAGCACGCCGATACCTCCGTACAGCACGGCGATGAGAAAGAACGACCTCTCGATGCCGAGCACGGGCAGGAGCACAAAGCCAGCCACCAATGATCCGAGCGCCGCGCCGATCGTATTGGCCAGCGTCAGCGCCCCCGCGGTTTCGGCCTCGGATCGCTTGTGCGCGCGCAGGGCCGCGCCGGTCAACGTGAAGAAGATGCTGGACAGACAAGCGACCGGAAGCACGAGCGGTACGCCGATCCGCAAGATCCCGAGCGTGTCGGCCACGAGCGTGGGTGCGAACGCGATGATGCCCGGGAAGGCGGCATACGACATGACGCACACGAGTCCCGTGGCAAAGGCCACCGGTGACGCAAAGCGGTGGGCGCCTGGCGCGAAGCGAAGCCACGACGCGGCAGTCAGCCCGCCGAGCGCCATGCCTGTGAGCACGATGCCCAGCATCAGTGCGAGCGCGACCGAATGCCCCTTGATGAACAGCAACAGGAAGCGGAACCACACGACCTCCAGAGAGAGAAGGCAGAACCCGGAAAGGCCGGCTGCCGCCAGCCAGGGTCGCTGTCCCGTGGCTCGGCTTGGTGCGTCCCGGACCTCGGCTGCGCTCGCACGTGGGCGCAACCATCGTGACGAGAGCCACGCCGACGCGGCGGCGGCCAGCATGTTCAGGCCGCCAGCCATGAGCGCCGTTCCCCGCACACCATAGGCGCCAATGAGATACATCTCCCCGATGACGACCCCGATCACCGCGCCGAGCGTATTCCACCCATACAGGCGGCCCAGCACCGCGCCAAAGTTGGTGTGGTTGCCCGTGAGGGCTGTGGTGAGCAAAGGCAGGGTGATCCCCATCGCGGTGGACGGAATCAGCAGCAGGAGAAACACCAGGGAGAGTCGAAGCGGATTCAAGAACCAGGGGAGGTCCAGCAGCGGTCGAAGCCAGGGCGCGAGCGCCACTCCCAGGATCGGAAACAGATACACGAGTCCGACACCCGTGACCGCGATGGCGACCTCGGCCACGGCATAGGCGCGCACCGGATTCCCGAGGCGGCCTCCGTATCGAGCGCCGAGGAAGTTGCCGAGTGCCAGTCCGCCCATGAACCCCGACAGCACAAGGCTCGACGCCCACACGCTGCTGCCGAGCGCCAGGCCGGCCTGACGAAACCAAAGCGTCTCAAAGATGAGAGCGGATGCCCCTGAGGCGAAGAAGATCGTGTAAAGAAGCGCGCTCATGCGATCGACCATATTCTGGCGCGGATGCGGGTATAATCCATCCCGCCCACCGGGAATCGCGACAGGTATCCAGGAGACCGCGGAATGATGGCTCGTGCTTCATGTGTCCGGCTGACGGTCGTCGCGATGGTGGTGTTGTTCAGCGCCTCGGCCGCACTGCAGGATGCAGGTGAGGTTCTGAGCCAGGTCGCGCGGACCCTGGGCGCGGCTGAGTTGAAGTCGATTCAATACTCCGGCACTGGCTTTACCTTCTCCTTTGCGCAGAACTACCGTCCCGACTTGCCCTATCCGAAATTTCACGCCACCTACTCACGAGCCATCGACTACGAACGCGGCCTGGCGCGCGAGGAGATCGTGCGCACGCAGTTCGAGAACCCGCCTCGCGGCGGCGGCGGTCAGCCTTTGTACACCGCCGCGCGTGGCGCGGCGACGGTGACAGAGAACTCGGGATGGGGCGGCGGCGCCCTCGCACTGACGCCCCACGGGTTTATCAAAGCGGCGATGAGCGCCGGCCCGACGATGAGTTCGCGGCGTATCGGCAACCGGCCGATGACCGTTATCTCGTTCACCGCCAGGAATCAATTCAAGGTGGACGGCTACATCAACGCGCAGAGTCTGATTGAAAAGATCGACACCTGGGTTGCCAATCCAATTCTCGGCGACATGTTGATCGAGACCACGTTCGCCGAGTACCGCACATTTGGCGGGATACAGTTTCCAACCCGGATCGTGCAAGCGCAGGGCGGCTTCCCGACACTCGAAGTCACGATATCGGACGTACGCCCGAACGTTGCTGTGAACATCCAGGCGCCGCCGCCGACCACACCGCAGCCGGCGCGCGCCGAGGGACAGCGCATTGCCGACGGGATCTGGTATCTCAGGGGCACGCCTGATCCCAACAGCCAGCTCGTGGAGTTTCGTGACTACACCGTGATCGTCGAGTCATCGGTGAGCGAGGCACGCGCGCTCGCCAATATCGCGGAGGCCCGGCGTCTCGTGCCCGGGAAGCCGGTGCGCTACCACGTCAACACGCATCATCACGGCGACCACGCGGCCGGTGTCCGGGCGTTCGTGTCGGAGGGCGCCACGGTGATCACGCACGAGATGAACAAGCGCTTCTACGAGCAGACGGTCCTGAAGAGTCCGCACGCGCTCGGGCCTGACGCGTTGTCGCGAAATCCGAGACAGGCAAATTTCGTGTGGATGAAGGACAAACACGTCCTCACCGACGGCAACCGGACGCTGGAGATCTACCACGTCCCAAACGGACACGCCGACAATCTCCTGATGTCGTACGTGCCGCAGGAGAAGCTCCTGCTCATCACCGACATCTTCAACGATTTCGGCGAACCCCGACCCAACGATCCGCCGCCCGGGATCGTCAGTCCGTACTATGCGGCACTCGGCGACCGCATCAAGACCTTGAAGCTCGACGTGGAGCGGATCGCGCCCTCGCATGGTACGGGCGTGATGTCCGCCGACGTACTCCGGAAGGCGCTAGAGGGCAAGGTGCAGGCGCCGCCGGTGAGACAGTCAGGCGCAACGTAGTGTCCGCCTTCAGGCGGACCACGGTCGGCGGAACTTGGAGTCATGTGTGATTGGCAGCAGGAGGAGAGGCATCATGTCGTCGTCATCCATTCGAGGTTCGATTGCCGCGCTGGTCGTCGCGCCGCTCGTGCTCGGGCTGGCGGGCTGGACCGCCGCCGCGCAGGCGCCCGATGGCCGTTGGGTGCGCCTTGCGCCGTACCCGCAGCCGACCCAGGAAATCGGTGGCGCGGTCGCCGGTGGGAAGCTGTACATCCTCGGCGCCTACGGCGCCAACGCCCCGGGCGGCCTGGCCGGCTGGTTCAACGAGTACGATCCGGCCACCGACCGGTGGACGAAGAAACGGGACATCCCGATGCCCGTCCATCACCAGGCGATGGTTGGATTCAACGGAAAGGTGTACGTGTTCGGCGGCGGCATCAAGCCGACGCCGACAGGTGACAACTGGTTCCCGACGAACCGGTCGTGGGAATACACCCCGCAGACGGACACCTGGCGCGAGATCGCGGCCATGCCGACTAAACGCGGCGGCGGATTCGCGACGGAGCTGGGTGGGAAGATTTATGTGATCGGCGGCGCCGGCTATCACCCCGACCAGAAGGAGGATGTCTCCATCAGTGCGACGGTGCCGCATCGATCGGTGGGGACCAACGAGGTGTACGACCCCGCCACCGATCGATGGGAGACCCGCATGGCGATGAACGTACCCCGGAATCACCACGCAGGAGCGGCGGTCAACGGAAAGATTTACGCAATCGGCGGGCGGGTTGGGTGGTCGTTCGTCGGTTCGAGCAGCGTGGACACCGTCGAGGAGTACGACCCGGTCACCGACAGGTGGCGCGTGCGGTCGCGCATGCTCTATCCGCGGAGCGGGATGGCGTATGGCACCGACGGACGGCTGATCTACACCGTCGGCGGCGAATACCTGGACACCGAGATGGTGGGCGTCTTCCGGAACATGGAGGCGTACGACCCGGCGCGCGACCGTTGGTACTCGCTGCCGCCAATGTCGGTCCCGCGGCACGGCTTTGCGGGTGGCATCGTCGGCAATCGCTTTCACGCGGTGAGCGGCCAGCTCCAGAGCGGCACCGGCGGGGGTGGTCCAGGTTCCACCGAGGCGCACGAGGCATTTGAGATTGATAGGGCCCCTGGGGCCACGTCTAGCAGGTAGACGTGATGGAGGACAGGTCGTTAGACCGTCCCTGGCGGGCCTGCTTCGCAGGACGACCCGCCCTTTGTACGTAGGTCGATCCCGTAGAGCGGGCCCGGCAGAATGCTGCGACGAATAGGGAGAACAATCATGTCGTCGAAAGTCTATCGAGTTGCGATCTGTACCGCCGGCGCCGCTGTGCTGATCGGTATGGTCGTGACGAACGCACAGGTGCAGGGACGCTATGTCCGGCTGGCGCCCATCCCCGAAGCGAGCGAGGAATACGACAGCACCGTTGCGAACGGCAAGCTGTATCTGTTTGGCGGCAATCCCATCGGCGAGGGCGGAAAGCAGGGAGCGCCCCCGGGAGTGGTGTACGAGTACGATCCGGCCGCCGATCGCTGGACGAAGAAGAAGAACATGCCGCAGCCCGCGCACCACAACGCGGTCGTGGGCTACAACGGGAAGGTCTACGTGTTCGGGGGCGGCGTGCAGCGGCAGCCTGGCGGTCCCACCCAGTTTCCGATCGCCAACTCCTGGGAATACGACCCCGCTGCCGATAGCTGGCGGGCACTCGCACCCCTACCCGCACCGCGTCTGGCCGCCGCCGCCGTGGAATCAGGCGGGAAGATCTACGTCATGGGAGGCGTCGGCGCCTATCCCGGGCTGGAGAACCAATCACTCGGCGGGGAACAGCCGGCCCGTGTGCTGGATACCAACCAGGTGTACGACCCCGCGACCAACACGTGGCAGACACGGCAGACAATGCCGACCGCGCGTAACCATATGTTCGTCGGCGCCGTGGGCGGCAAGATCTACGTGATCGGCGGCCGGGTCGGGTCCATGGCCGTTGTCAGCGGGAGCACGACCGACCTTGTCGAGGAATACGACATCGCAGCGGATCGCTGGGGCGCAGTGAAGTTGCGGATGCCGACGCCACGGGACGGGGGCACGGTTGGCGTCTACCAGGGGCGCATCTATGTGGCCGGTGGCCAGAGCATCAGCGCGATTCACAACTCCGTGTCGCGCGCGCTGGAAGCGTACGACCCCGCGACCAATACATGGACGTCGTTGCCACCCCTGCCGCAGGCAAGGCACGGGCAGGGAGGCGGCATCATCGGGAACCGTTTCCACATCGTCAGCGGCCACCTCACGGCGGCGTTCAGTGGAGGCGAGCCGCTCAACGTCCCCGCGCACGACGCGTTCGAGTTGGCGGCCCGATAGTCATCGGCGGGTCCAGCGGCGCGGATTATCTGGACGTCGCTGACCCGGCGAGCCGCTCTCGCTCGGCTCGTAGAAAGAACACGCCCTCAGTGACGACGAGGTCACCCGGCTCGAGACCCGTGAGCACCGGAACGCGGCCGCCGGTCGGATCGCCCACCTCGACCTTCCGCTCCATGAACCGGCCTGGATCGTCCCTGCGGGCGACGTAGACGACCGACTCCGCGCCGACCACCTGCACGGCGGCCTTCGGCACAAAGACGCCTTCGCGAATGGACTCGCCGGCCTGCACGTCCACGTACATCCCGAATCGAAGCTGACCCGCCGGATTGGGGATCTCCACTCGGAGCTTGGCGGTGCGGGTCTCTGGCTGCACCTGGGGATCGATGTAGCTGACGCGGCCTCGAAGCGTGAGCCCGGGATATGCCCCGCTGGTGATGGTCGTCGGGCTCCCGACGCGCACTTTCGCGAAGTCGCGCTCGTTCAGGTCGGCGATGACCCAGACGGTAGACAGGTCCACGACGGTGAAGAGCGGGGTGGTCGGGTCGATCAGGAGGCCAGGGTTCGCCGTGCGTCGGGTGATGACGCCCGCGAGTGGTGCCCGCACGTCGATCGTGGTGACCACGTCCTGCGGGCCGGCCAGACGCTGCGTGCGCTCCTCGGGAATGCCAAGCAGGACGAGCCGAGCCCTGGCCGTTTCCACGGCTGAGTCGTGCATCGCGCGCTCGGCCTCGAGCAGCTCAAGCTCTTCGCGGCTCGCCGCCCCTATCGCTGTCAGGCGCTGCGTGCGAATCTGCCGCTGAGCGTGCGCCACCTGATCGGCGCGCGCCACGATGAACGCGGTCTGTGCGTCGGCCAGCTCGGGGCTGTACACGGTGGCGAGGGCGTCCCCGGCGGTGACGCGCTGCCCGAGTTCGCCGCGCACCTGCACCACGCGCCCGGAGACGAGCGACGTGACCGCCACCTCCTTGTAGGCGTTCGGCTGCACGACGCCCGGCATGCGGAGGAACGCGGTGGCCGTCCCCGCCTCCGCAAGCGAGGTCTTGATGCCTGCACGCGCGACCATCTCCGGTGTCAGCGTCACTAGAGCGTCTGACGTTAGGTCCGTGGAGGCGGCAGGGTTCTCCTCGTGTTCGGCGTGTGGTAGCTGCGGCGCGGCGAGTCCCGCGGGCGCACTCGTGGCGGTGTCGGGTCTGAGCTGGTACCCGACCGCCAGGCCGATTGCCACCAGGCAGACGCCCCCTACGAGGAGCGGCGGCCAACGGATGCCGCCCTGCGGGTTAGTCACGGGATCTCCCCGAGGGCACGGCGGACGGCCGCCCAAGCCTGGTACGCGCGGGACAGCACCGCCGTATACGCCGATTCCATCTCCAGGTATCGCCGCTGATGGGCGAGCAGGTCCGACAACGGGAAGCGGCCAAGGTCGTAAGCCTCGAGGACGATATCGACGTTCTGCCGCGCCAGATCGCGCACCGTGGAAGCATACAGCTCCACCGCGCGCCGTGCTTCGCGGTCGCGCGCGCCGGCGGCGTCGATCTCGGCTCTCGCGGCACGCTGCCGCGCGTCGAACAGGGCCTCGGCGCGCCCCCGCTCGGCGTGCGCAGAGGCCTGCGCACCCTGGTTCCGGTGAAAGAGGGGCAGCGTCACCCGTGCGCCGAGCGTCGCGGTGTGGAAGACCCCCTCGATCGGGACACGTACGCCGCTGGAGTCGAAGCCTTGCTGGTCGAACCCTGAGCGGTTGCGCGTATACGCGCCGACCACTGTCATGTCGAAACCGCCCGCGCTGCGCGCGTCCTCGGCCTGGGCGTCCGCGAGGGTCACAAGTGCGAGGGCTTCGCGAATGTCCGGGCGCGTTTCCATCGCGGCGGCCGGAGTCAGACGCGGCACCGGGGCGGAGAGGACGAGGGATTCGAGCGAGTCGAGGATCACCAGTGGGGCATCGGGAGGAAGGCCGGCCAGCGCCTTCAGTTCGATGATGGCTGCTTCCGCCTCGCCGGCGGCGAGGGCTGCCTCCGCCTCGACCTGCAAGGCCTCGAGGGTGGCGAGATTCGAGTCCAGTTTTGGAGCCCTGCCTTCGGTAACTCGCCGGTCGACCAGGTCGCGTGTTCGTCGCGCTTCGGTGAGGGCTTCGGTGGTCACCTCGAGTACGCGGCGGGCGGCGAGCAAGCGTCCCGCCTGCTCGCGGACCGCGGCGGCCAACAGGCGTTCACGCTCCCGCACGGACAGCGAGGTGATGTCGCTGGCACGCCGCGTGGTCTCGGTCCGCGCGGATCGTCGGAACAGGTCGAGGGGCCACTCGACACCGACGATCGTGTTCATCATGCCGCTCCCTTGCTCATGGCTGGTCACCGCGGTGGGGTTGGGTCGAAGGCTCGCCTGGGCGACCATACCGGAGGCCACCCCCGTGTCGGCGCGCGCGACGCGCAACTCGGGTGCGCGTTCGAGCGCAATCGTCACGAGCTGTTCGACCGTGACGTCCTGCGCATGCGCGGAGGGAGGCAGGGCCCACAGGCCCCAGAAACACAACAGGCCACACAGTCCCGGAGTCACAGAGAAACCATGCTGGGGTCTGTGTCTCTGTGCCTCTGTGGCCCGAGTGGGCAGCCGTACGGCCTGTGTGGGCAACCTGGCGACAGGTGCGTCTATCGCGATGCGAGTCATACGCGTCATTGCACGTCTCCGTCGAACGTCGCCGACCCGCGGCCGGCCGGCCCGTTCCATTCCAGCGTCATCTGCCACGAGCCCGACATGCCGTATTCTCCCGTTGCGTCATAGACACCTGGTTGTCCAGCCGGAGCGATGGTCGTCGGGCTGGTCATGACCATCCCCGGCATCTTCATCGTGCCGCTGAGCAGGACCGTTCCGACGTCCATGAGCTCGGTCGTTCGTGCTGAGCGGAACTCGATCCGGAAACGGTTGCCGCCCTGCCGCAGCGCTCCGTCCGCATTGGACAGCGTCACAACCATGTCGCCGGCCTGCACGGTCTCCAGAACCACGCCTGCCTCGTCGGTTGATACCGCCTGACGAGTCCAGGCCCACCAGCCCACGGCGGCGACGGTCACGATCAGCAGACCAGCCATCAAGGTCCGGCGGAGGCTGTCGGTCCGGCTCAAGCCGGACACTACGCCTGCGTTGCTCCTGTCGTTGTACCTAGTGTCCGGCTTCAACCGGACCGAGCCGGCGTTGCTGCTGTCGTCGTACGTAGTGTCCGGCTTCAGCCGGACTGGGAGCGCCAGCGGGACCAACGTGGGATCCACCGTCGACGCCGCCGCATCGCGCAGCGAGCGCTGGAGGCGCCGTTCATGGATCCAGTAGAAGAGCACGGGTGTGACGATGAGCACGTGCAACAGCGACGACACCATCCCGCCCAGCACCGGTGTCGCGAGCGGCTTCATGACTTCGGCGCCCACGCGGCTGCTCCACATGATCGGGAGGAGTCCGGCTACGACCGTCGACACCGTCATGAGCTTCGGGCGTAGCCGCAGCAGCGCCCCTTCGATGACGGCATCCCGCAGATCCTGTCTGGTGATCATCTGGACTCCGCGCTCGGCCGTCTTCTGTCGAAGCGCTTCGTCGAGGTAAATGACCATCACTACCGCCGTCTGGACAGCCGTCCCGAAGAGCGCGATAAAACCGACCCAGACGGCGACGGAAAAGTTATAGTCCAACAGCCAGAGCAGGTAGACGCCGCCTGTGAGCGCAAAGGGGACGGCCAGCAGCACGTGCGCCGCCTCGACGGCTGAGTGATAGGTGAAGTACAGCAGCCCGAAGATGACGAGGACGACGACAGGCACGAGAATCTGGAGCCGCTGGCGCGCGCGCTCCTGGTTCTCGAACTGGCCGCTCCACCCGATGAAGTAGCTCGCTGGCAGCGCCACGCCGGCGGCGACAGCAGCCCTGGCCTCGTCTACGAAGCCGCCCACGTCGCGGCCCTGGACGTTGAGCAGGACGGTCGCCAGGAGCAGCCCGTTCTCAGATGTGATCATGGCGGCGCCGCGCACCTGTTCGAAGCTCGCGACCTGTCCCAGTGGCACCTGTTCTCCGGACGAGGCGGCAATCAGCACATTGCCGAGCGCCTGCACCTCGTCCCGGTACTCCGCCGCGTACCGCACCCGCACTGGAAAGCGACGCCGACCTTCGAGTATACGGGTGACGACCCGCTCGCCGACGGCCGTCTCGATCACGTCTTGCACCGCCGCGACGGTGAGTCCGTATCGCGCTGCTTTCTCTCGGTCGATACGCACGTTCAGATACTGGGCGCCGGTCAACGGTTCCGGATACACATTGGCTGCGCCGGGAACGGTCCGCAGCACTGCCGCGACCCGTCGCGCCGTCTCGTCCAGCACGGCCAGGTCGGTTCCGTAGATCTTGACGCCGATCTCCGATCGCACGCCGGTCGTCAGCATGTCGATCCGGTTGATGATCGGCATCGTCCAGATATTGGTGACGCCAGGAAGCTCCGCGGCCCGCCCCATTTCCGCGCGGAGCTGATCCAGCGTCACCCCTGCCCGCCACTGGTCGCGCGGCTTGAGGTGCACGACCGTTTCCGTCATGTTGAGCGGGGACGGGTCCGTAGACGAGTCGGCGCGGCCAACCTTCGCCACCGCGTACTCGACCTCCGGCACCTGCATGAGCGCCGTGTTCTGGATGCTGGCGATTCTCGTGTTCTGCTCGAGTGAGATACTCGGGTCAGAGATCGGCATGAAGAGCAGGTCGCCCTCATTGAGCGGAGGCATGAACTCGTTGCCGATGCGCGCTCCGACCACCAGTGCGCCTGCCAGCGCCAGGGCCGCGCCACAGAGTGTCACCCATCGGTGTGAGAGCGCCCCTTCGAGCAAGGGACGATATAGGGAGCGCAGCACTCGCATCACAGGATTGGCTGCCTCATCGTGGAGCTTTCCGCCGAGAAGAAGCGTGCAGAGGACCGGCACAAGCGTGAGGGCGAGCAGCGTCGCCGCCAGAACGGCAAACGTCTTGGTGAACGCCAGTGGCTGAAACATCTTGCCGGCCTGCCCGGTCAGCGCAAACACGGGAATGAACGCGAGCACGATGATCGTCATCGAATAGAAGACCGGCCGGCCGACGAGGCGCGTCGATTCGAGGACTGCCTGCCACACCGCAGGGCGATCCCGCACATCCATGCCGCTGCGCTCCACCTGCCGGAAAGCGTTCTCGGTGACGACGATGCCGGCATCGACCAGCACGCCGATGGCGATGGCGATGCCCGCCAGACTCATGATGTTCGAGGAGATGCCCGCGTAGTACATGCCGAGGAACGAGATCAGCACCGCCAGCGGGAGCGGCAGCGTGACGATGAGGATCGAGCGGAAGTGCATCAGGAACACGACGTGCGCGAGCGTTACCAGCCCGATTTCTTCGAGGAGCGTGATGCGGAGCGTGTCAACCGCCTGGGTGATGAGCGTCGAGCGGTCGTAGAACGGGACGATCCGGACGCCGGGCGGAAGGCCGGGGCTGATCTGGGCGATGCGCGCCTTGACGCCGTCGATCACTTGCTGCGCATTCGCCCCGGTGCGGGCCACGACGACGCCACCGACCGCCTCATTGCCGCCCTTCACCAGCGACGCGACTCGGAAGGCGTCACCCACGCGCACCTCGCCCACCTGCCGCACGTAGACCGGAACGCCTCCCACGGCGCCGACCACGATCTGCTCGAGGTCCTCGATCGATGCGAGGAGCCCCACGCCACGTACGATCGACCACGTGCCGTTCGCCTCGAGTACGTTGCCGCCGACATTCTGGTTGCTGTTCCGCACGGCTTCGACGACCTCCCCGATCGAGAGGTTGTACGCGCGGAGCCGGTTTGGGTCGACATCGATCTGGTATTGCTGGACGTACCCCCCAATCGAAGCGACCTCGGCGACGCCCGGGACGGCGTTCAGCTGGTACCGGACGAACCAGTCCTGGATGCTGCGCAGATCGCGCAGCGAGTGGCGGTCGCTTTCGACGGTGTACCAGAACACGTGGCCGACGCCGGTCGCGTCGGGCCCCAGCGTCGGCGTGGTGCCCTCCGGCAGGAGCGTTGACACGAGGCTCAACCGCTCCAGTACACGCGTGCGGGCGAAGTACTGATCGATCGCGTCCTCGAAGACCACGTAGATCATCGAGAACCCGAACGCCGACTGCGAGCGAACGACGCGCACGCCGGTCAGCCCCTGGAGGTTGACCGTGAGCGGGTAGGAGACCTGGTCTTCCACCTCTTGTGCGCCGTGCCCGGGCCACTCGGTGAACACGATCACCTGGTTGTCGGAGAGATCGGGAATCGCGTCGATAGGCGTCGCACCCGCCGCCCACCAGCCCCACGCGCCCAGGGCGCAGGCCAGCGCGATGACGAGCACGCGGTTCTTTAGAGAGAATTCAATCGCCCGATTGAGCATAGATGGCGCTTTTCACTTCTACAGGCCACGGAGGCACAGAGACACGGAGAGATCTCTTGACCATAAGTCCTCCCTGACTCCGCGTCTGGCACCCCAGCGCCCAGGCCGCGCACGTGGGAGACCTGCGTTGGGGTGGCCCGTCATTGTGAAACTAATGTCCGCCGGCCTCGAGGTGCTGCACGAGTTCAATCCGCACGCCGTCGGGCCCGTCCAGGAAGACGGTCCGATGCGCCAGTTGGTCGGGTTCCGCGCAGTAGAGCCTGCGCACCCTCTGCAGGCCGTTCTCGCCGTCACCCCCCACAAAGCGGCACGCCGGATTCAGTCTCGGGTTCGGATTGGATATGAACGTCGTGCCGTCCGCAGTCAGCGCAGTGACTACCTTGTCGAGATCTATAGGACCGAATCCGAGATGGTCGATGGAGTGACCCTGGCTGGGCGCAGCCCCGGCGTCCTTGACGGCAAACAGATAGAAGACGCCGAGTTCGCGGTAGCGCACTGCATCGATGAGGCCCTTGTACTTCGTGCGGTCTCCGCCGAACGCCCGCACGTACCAGCGCAAGCTCTCGTCCGGATCCGCCACACGCAGCTCGACGTGATGGATCCCAAGGGCGTCCGCATCCTGGACCAGGACCAGCTTGGTGCCCCACGGATCCCGGGCCACGGCCTGCTTCCCGAGGCCTGGAATCTCCGTCACCGGGCTCACGATCGTGACCCCGGTTGCTCGCAGGGCGTTCACCTTCGTGTCGAGATCGGCGAAGGAGAAGCCGATGTGGTCGATCGTGCTGCCCGCGCTGGGACGCGCACGATCCGAGAGGGTGAACAGCAACTGGATAGGTAACGGGTGGTCCACCGGCCACGCGCCCCACGAGACCGTGTCGGGCGTCTCGCCGACGTTGCCGCCCATGTGCTGGATGTACCAGTCGCGGGCCTGCTCGACATCGGGAACGGCCAGGTGCAGGTGGTCAAACGGCTCGGTGAGCTGGGCCTGCGCCGGTGAGCACACGGCGAAGAGGACCGCGCACGCAGTTGCACTGGACACAAAGAGGTGGGATCGCATCAGGATACTGTATGCCATCCAGCCGGAGGTGGCTGCGGATGAAGCCGTGCCGCGAGACCCTAGGCCCGCCTCAAGCGAGGAAACAACTCGAGCGCGTTCCCACGCTCGATTGCGCCCAGGTTCGCGGCCGCGAACCCGTAACCGGCGAGCCCCTTCGCGACCGTGCCCGCCTGCGTGAACGGATAGTCCGTGCCGAACAGGATGTGCGAGTTGGGTACCAGTTTCGTGAACGTGGCCAGCGTGTATTCGTTGAACGCCTGCGCGGTGTCGTAGTAGAACTTCTGGATTTCGTACATCACGCCGTTCGGCAGCTTCTGCGCCATCTCGGGTGCGTTGCCCGCCCCGAAGCGGCTCGTGATGTAGGGCATCGTCCCGCCGCCGTGCGACCAGATGAAACGAATGTCCGGGCAGCGCGCCGCGGTGCCGCTGTACAGAACGCTGGCGATGGTCAGCGTGGTCTCGGTCGTCAGCGTGATGCCGAGTGCCCTGCCGTCGGGAAGCAGGTTCACCATTGACTCGCCGCGGAACGGATGTGTGTAGCAGACTGCCTTACGCCGATTGAGTTCGTCCATCACCGGCGCGAACGTCGGGTCGCCGAGGTACTTCCCCTGGTAGCTGCTCATGAAGCACGCGCCGTCGGCCTCGAGGGTGTCGAAGGCATACTCGATCTCGCGCAGTGCGCCCTCGACGTCGGGGAGCGGCAGCGTCGCGAACATGCCGAAGCGGCCGGGGTGATCGGCCATGAGCCTCGCGCCGTATTCGTTGCACTCGCGCGCCAGCGTACGCGCCGCGGCATTGTCGCCAAACCAGACGTTCGGTTCGCTGGTGGAGACGATCGACGTGGCGACGCCGTCCCGGTCCATGTCCTCGAGCGCCCTGGCAGGCGTCCAGTTCATGAGCGCGACTTGCCCGGTATTGCGCGCCTTGATTGCCGCAATGAAGCCTGGCGACGAGAAGTGATAGTGGACATCGATGCGATGAGGTGGCATGGGCGTGCCAGGACGTACCTGCGCGCCGTCCAGGACATCAGAGACGAGTGCGGTCGCGCCCGCCGTGGCAAGACCTGCCAGAAACTCGCGCCGCCCGATACGCGCGATCATGGTCATGTCCTGTCCTTCTCCTCTCTTCGCGATCGCCTTCGCTCCTAGCGCTGGGCGAACTCGAACACCTCGTTGGCTGGCGTGTGCAGACCTTCGCCGCCGGTTGCCGCGAACGCCAGATGGCCCCCGATGGCGTGCAGGCGGTTGCCCAACGCCGCGAGATTCACGCCGTGCCGTGCGGTCGGCATGCTGGGCAGTTTGTACCAGTCATTTACCGCCGGATCGAACACTTCGACATCGCGGAAGATTGCGTCCAAATGACTGTCGCGTACTTCGCCTCCGGCCACGTAGATCCGGCCCTCGTGCGTCGTCCATCCGTGCCCGCTCCGCGGTGTCGGCATCTTCGTCATGGGGCGCCACGCGTTGGTCGCGGGGTCGTATTCCTCAACGATGTCGGTGTTGCTCGACAGGAAGCCGCCGATATTCGGAGCGGCGAGGCGTCCGCCGATGACGTAGACCTTGCCGCCGACCGCGCCGCCGGCTGGGTGATTGCGCGCCGTCGGCATGGGTCGGCGGCTTTCCCACCGGTTCGCGGCCGGGTCGTACGCGTCATTGTTGCCGACGTTCAGTCCCGCGTCGGTGTTGCCGCCAATCAGGTAGATCCTGCCGCCCGACGTGACGGCGACCGCCGCGGTGCGGCTGGATGGTATCGGTGCCAGCGCCTTCCAGGAGTCCGCCGCCGGATCGTATTCCCAAGCAGTGTTGAGCGGCTTGTTGGCGCCGCCTTCACCTTGGCCGCCAAACACATAGATCTTGCCGCCGGACTCGGCGGCGGCCATGTGGTCGGCCGAGAACGGCACCGGCTTCTTCGATGCCCACCGGTTCGAGGCCAGGTCGTATTCGAGGACCACGCGCGGCCACTGAGGCCGGCCGCCGCGGTTGCCACCAATCAGGTACAAGCGACCGTTCGCAGTGACGGCCGTGTACTCCTCTTCCGGATCCGGCAGCGGCGCATACTTGTCCGTCACCCAGCGTCCGGGTGCCTGAGCGAGCAGGGTGAGGGTCCCGAGAATCATCGCGGCGGCGACGGTCGCGATCGTCCGACGGACCATGGTTGCTCCTTCGTGAATTGGCGTGAGACGGCGCATCCTACCATAGGGCAGAAAGATGAATTGGGCGGCCTCGCTTGCGGCTCGTTTGCGCTTGACAACCTTTCTCCTGCGACGATAATCGCGGCACAAAGGGAGAGCTGCATATGTCATTACCACTCGGACGGCTGCTGACGATCGTGGCTGCGGCGTCGATCGTCGCGGTGGGCGCCGGCACAGTGTGGGCGCAGGCAGCGGCTCAGGGCGGGCCGTTGCGCTGGACAAAGGCGGCGCCGTTCCCCGTGCCGGAAGAGGAACTATACGGCACCGTGATCAACGGGAAGTGGTATGTCCTCGGCGGATTCGGGGTCGGAGGGAATGCTCCAGGACTGGTCTTCGAGTACGACCCGGCCGCCGACCGGTGGACCAGGAAGAAGGACATGCCGGTCCGTGTTCACCATCAGGCACAGGCCGCATTCAACGGCAAGCTGTACGTGTTCGGCGGCTGTCTCAAGGGCATCAGCGGCGAGGCCGGGGTTCAGAATACGTGGGAATGGGACCCGGTTGCCGACTCCTGGCGCGCGCTCGCAAATATTCCTGTCAAGCGGTGCTCCGCGATCGCGGAAGAGGTCAACGGGAAGATCTATCTGATCGGAGGCCTCGAACCGATGGAAAACGGCCTCGGCACGCGCGTGACGGGTTTGAACCAGATGTACGATCCCGCAGCCGACACTTGGACGAATCGCAGCCCGATGCCGACGACGCGTAACCACGCATTCTCGGGGGCGGTCGGCGGCAAGATTTACGTCATCGGCGGGCGCCTCGGCGCCGGCAACATTCCGGCCACCACCAATATCGACACCGTCGAAGAGTATGACCCCGCGGCCAATCTCTGGGGGCTGGTCAGGGAACGCATGCTCACACCGCGTAGCGGTGGCGGCTACACCACCTGTAACGGACGGATCTATGCCGGCGGCGGCGAGTGGATCACCCGCGAACTCTATGCCGCCTTCAAATCGCTCGAGGCGTACGAGCCCGCGACCAACACCTGGCACCTGCTGCCATCGTTGCCCGGCTCGGTACACGGCAATGCGATGGGCTGCATCGGCAACAAGCTGCACACCGTGAGCGGCAAGACGCGGAGCGGTGGAGGCCCGGATGCCCAGGACCCGGCCACGGCCTCGCACGATGTCCTCGAGCTCCCACAGAGAGCAGGTACGCGATGAGCGCCAGGACATCATTTCCCGCAGGAAGGCCAGTCATCATGTCGCCGACGCTCCGGATTGTCGTGCCCGCGCTCCTGGTCGCGTGCGTCGTCGCGACGGGCGAAACGCTCGTTCGGGCGCAGGACCCTGCCCTGCGGTGGGGGAAGGGGGCACCCTTTCCGGAACCGGAAGAGGAACTCTACGGTCTCGAGGCCGGCGGCAAGATGTACGTGATCGGCGGCTTTGGGTCCAATGGACGGCCCGCGCCGGCGATGGTGTACGAATACGATCCGGTCGCCGACCGATGGGCCAAGAAGAAGCCCATACCGGTTGCCGTGCATCACCAGGCGCAGACTGAGTTCAACGGCAAGATCTACGTGTTCGGCGGCTGCATGAGACCGTCCTCTGGTCCCGGCATGAACGGGTGGGAGCCGGTCGACAATGCGTGGGAATACGATCCCGTCGCTGATTCGTGGCGGGCGCTTGCGCCGATGCCGGGCAAGCGCTGCGCGGCGATCGCGGAGGAGGTGGCCGGGCGGATCTACGTGATTGGCGGAGCCACGATCATGGAGAACTCGGGTGAGAGCGCGCTCTTCGGCAACCGGCCCGCCCGCGTGGTGGGGACCAACCAGGTCTACGACCCCGCGACCAACACGTGGGCGAATCGCAGCCCGATGCCGACGACGCGAAATCATGCGTTCTCGGGGGCGGTCAACGGGAAGATTTACGTGATTGGCGGACGTCTTGGCGCGGCACACGTCACCGCGTCCAGCAACACCGACGTGGTGGAGGAATACGATCCCGCGCGGGATGCCTGGGGCGCCGTGAAGGCCCGGATGCCTACGGCGCGGAGCGGTGGGGGCTGGGCAACCTACGACGGCCGGATCTACGTGTCGGGGGGTGAGCAACAGAGCGATCGGTGGCACGCCACCTTCCGTGCGTTCGAGGCCTACGAGCCTGCGACGAACCGGTGGATCATTCTCCCGTCGATGCCGAGCGCGCGTCACGGCAACGCGGCTGCGTTCATCGGCAACCGGTTCCACAACGTCAGCGGCAAGCCGGAAGGGGGAGGGCTGCCCGACCTCGGCGGGAAAGCCACGGCGGCGCACGACGTGCTGGAGATCCCGGCGACCATCGGGACGTACTAACGAGCTACGCCCAGCGGAAGCCGTGCTTGGCGAGCGGCAGCGACCGGATGCGTTTGCCGGTGGCCACGAAGATCGCGTTGACGACGGCCGGGAGAATCGGCGGCAGAGCCGGCTCGCCGAGGCCCGTCGGCGGATTGGCGGTCTTGAGGAAGTGCACCTCGATGTCTCGCGGCGCCTGCGGCATGCGCACGAGCTGGTGCTGGTGGTAGTTGCTCTCAACCGCCCGCCCGCGATCGATGGTCGACTCCTGCGCCATCACGGCGCCGAGACCGTCGATGATCGAACCCTGCACTTGATGCACGGCGTTGAGTGGATTGATGACCTGGCTGCCGATATCGGCCGCCACCCACACCTTGTTCACCTTCACGCGGCTGTTGCCATCGACGCTGACCTCGGCCACCTCCGCGAAGTAGCCGCCGTGCGCGAAGAGGAATGCGACGCCCATCCCGGTACCCTTGGGGAGCTGACGCGACCGGGTCGTCCAGTTGCACTTCTCAGCGACCAGCTCGACGACAGCCCGAGCGCGGGTCGCGTTGAATGCGTCGCGCGCGCCCTCGACAAGCTTTCGCGGTGTGCTGAGCAGGGCGAGGCGGAACGCCACCGGGTCCTTGCCCGCCGCGTGCGCCAGTTCGTCGATGAAGCCCTGATACACGAAGCACGTGCCGTTCGTGCCGGGGGCGCGAAGCGGGCCGGTGGGAACGCCAAGCGGCATGAGTGACGCATTGAACGCAAAGTTCGGGACGAAGCCGGCCGGGAAGCTGGCTCCTCCGATGCCGGTGTTCGGTGCGAAGCGTTCGCCCTCTCCAAATGCCACGTAGTGCTGCTGCCAGGCGACGAGGTTGCCAGACGTATCGACTCCGCCCTTGAAGAAGTGAAAGCCGGCGGGACGATAGAAGCCGTGGCGCATGTCGTCTTCGCGCGACCACAGGAGCTTCACCGGCACGCCGGGGATCTGCTTGGCGATCCAGGCCGCCTCCGCCATGTAGTCGTTGAGGATCCGCCGGCCGAAGCCACCTCCAGCGCGCATGAAGTGGACGGTGATGTCGCTGTCGGGCATGCCGAGCAGGCTCGCCACCACGAGCCGTCCCTCTCCGGGCGTCTGGGTTGACACCCAGATTTCGAGTTTGCCGTCCGTCTTGTAGTGCGCCGTGCAATTCTGCGGCTCCAGAGGCGCATGCGAGAGGAACGGGTAGAAGTACTCGGCCTCCACCACCTTCGCGGCGCCCTGGAGCGCTGCGTCGGCGTCGCCGTCGTTGTACAGCTTCACGGCTGGAGTCTGCTGGGCCAGTTCCTTCGCCCGTCGCGCAAAGCCAACGCTTCCGTCGGCGGCCGTTGGGCCTTCGTTCCAGGTGACCTGCAGCTTTTGCCGCGCGGTCTGCGCCTGCCACCAGTTGTCCGCCACGATGGCCACGCCGCCGTGCAGACTGATGCCCACGCAGCAGGCGGGATAGGTTCTCGTGAGATCCGGCCCACCTTCCACGACGAGCGCGTGGCGGACGCCGGGGAGCCGTCTTATCGCATCGAGGTTTGCCGTGGCCACTTTGCCGCCGAACACGGGGCACTTTTCGTAGACCGCGTACAGCATACCCGGCAGCTTGACGTCGATGCCGAACACGGGGCGGCCCCTCACGATCGAGGGCACGTCGCTGCCGCGGGCCGCGGTCCCGATAATCTTGTAATTCGCCGGATCCTTGAGCCGCACGGTCTTCAGATCGGGCGTGGGCAGTGCCGCTGCGCGGGCGGCCAGCTCACCGTACCCGAGCGATCGGTTCGTCGGTCGGTGGCTCACGCGGCCCGATGCGGCGTCACACTCCGACTCCGCCACACCCCACGTCTGCGCGGCCGCGGCGATGAGCATCTGCCGGGCGGCGGCGCCCACCTGTCGCAGCGGATCCCAATTGATGGGTGTGGCGGTGCTGCCGCCGGTGCGTTGGACGCCGTAGCTGGTCTCATCGAGGACCGGGTCTCCGATCCTGACATCCTTCCACTCGACGTCGAGCTCGTCGGCGACGATCATCGGCAGATGTGTCTTGGCGCCTTGTCCGAGCTCGGGATTCTTGCTCTGAATCGTCACGATGCCGTCAGCGCCGATGCGAATGAAGGCAAACGGCTTGTGGCCCAGGGGCGCACCGCTCCCTCGCTGCGCGAGCACGTCGGCAACCGGTTCGAAGTAAACGGCGAGTACCATGCCGCCGCCCGCCAGCGCGCTCACCCGGAGAAACGAACGACGATCGAGGATAGTGCTCACGACTCCTCCTTGCTGGCGGGTCCGCTCCGCGCCAACCGCCCTACGTGCGTAGGCCGGATGGCTCGTAACCGGACCCGGCGCTGCCGGTCGCAATCGCCGCGGCCCGATGAATCGCCTGGCGGATGCGCACGTAAGTCGCGCAGCGGCACAAGTTGCCGTTCATGGCGGTATCGATGTCCGCGTCGGTCGGTCTCGGATTTCGCGTCAGCAGCGCCGCCGCGGACATGATTTGGCCGGCCTGGCAGTAGCCGCACTGTGGGACATCGAGTTCTTCCCACGCGCGTTGCAGCGGATGCGACCCGTCGACCGAGAGTCCTTCCAGCGTTGTGATCGGCGCTCCGGCTGCAGCCGACACGGGCGTCTGACACGACCGCACGGGAGCCCCGCGCAGATGCACCGTGCAGGCGCCACACTGTCCGATGCCGCACCCATATTTCGTCGCGGGGAGGTCGAGCACATCCCGCAATACCCAGAGAAGCGGCATATCGCCGGGAACATCGACGGTCGTCGATTTGCCGTTGACGTTCAACGTGAAAGCCATGACATCACCTCGCTCAACGCGGGCCCGTCAACGCCCCGCGTGGTCTGGACGCTCGTTACTGGGGTGCGCCAGGCACGTCCGGCGCGCCCAGGAAGAAATTCCGGCCGTCCTTCAGCGTGACGGTGCGCCCGTTGGCTTTCGGCTCGCCGCTTCTGGCCCGGTAACCTTCGACGACGATCTCGAGCCCGGGAGGGAAGTCGGTCTTCCGCAAACCGCGGCGCAAGAGTTGGGTGGGGCCGCCAGCCTCCACCGCCCAATTCACCACCTTGCCATCGGCCGATGTGACATCGACGTAGATCCACCCGTGCGGGTTGACCCAATCCATCTTGGTCAGGACGCCCTTCAGCGTAATCGGCTGGTTGATGTCGAACTCGGCGGCAAATGAATGATGCGCCAACACCGGGAGCGCCGCCAGGAGCATGCCTCCAAGTGTCGCGAACAGCGTTGCTCTCATGGACGCCGTACCTCCGCGCCTGAGTGCGCCAGGACGCACACGATACCACGCAGTGGTGCAGGGGCTCAAAGGGGACTAGGCACCGCCGATGCACGTCAGCGACATCGTCGTTTCAGAGGCGTTTGACCTGAGGTATGCTCCCACGAAGCCGGACCGGATTGTCGGATGGAGGATCTTAAAGTCATGCGCCTGATTCCAGTCGTCGCGGCAGCATTCATCGTGTTCTCGTCAGGAACTGCCTTCGCTCAGGAATGGACCGAGTTCATAAGCCGGCAGGATCGGTTCACGGCCAACTTCCCCGGCCAACCACAAATCACCGAGACCACTTACAAATCGCAGTTTGGGGCGGACTTGCCAGCGCGGGTGTACACCGCCCGGCTTGGCCGGGGCCGCTACTCCTTGACCGTGGCCGACTTCAGTCAGCTCGAGCGAATCCTCACGGAGAAAGCCAAGTCCTGCCCCGCGGGTGCGGAAGCGTGCAGGGGAGGAGGCACATCGACCGGTCCGGGGTACTGGAAGGCCGACTTGGCAGGCGCCATCATCTACGCGACGTGGAAGTTCATGGAAAGAGACGCCAAGGTGACGCATCTGCTGTGGAACAACATCAACCTCGTGGGAGGGCATCAACTGCACCTCACCAACGCCGACAAGTCGCGCACGCTGGCCGCGATCTACATGCACGCGAACCGGCTCTACATCGCGGAGGGAACCGTGCCTGAGGGTGATCCGGAGCCCGGGCTCTTTCAGCAATCCCTGGGATGGCTCGACGAGAACGGGAATGGGATTCGCTATGAGACGCTGTATCATCATGCCTTTCCGCCACCACCGCTCGACCGCCGGGGAGGTGGGAACTGAGAACAAGCGAGGAACACATCATGCGTATGGCCGCTCTAGCTTTCGCATTGCTACTGTCGGTGTGTGGGTCCGCAACCGCCCAGGAATGGGACCTGTACACAAACATTCCAGATGGCTTCAAGGTCAATTTCCCCGGTCAGCCAACGGTGACAACCACCACCTGGAAGTCGCAATTGGACTACACGCTTCCGGCGCGTGTGTATAGCGCCAGCAGGGGCGCGGAGCGTTACTCAGTGACCGTGGTCGATTACAACGCCCTCGAACAACTGGGCATCGAGCGCTCCAAGAC
>Ga0247825_10000550_pt1 | contig 23896 bp, 19 predicted proteins | sample 13C_Vanillin_Day_FD_194413 | JGI IMG/M metagenome (GOLD analysis project Ga0247825, IMG submission 194413) | Soil microbial communities from agricultural site in Penn Yan, New York, United States - 13C_Vanillin_Day48 | ecosystem: Environmental > Terrestrial > Soil > Agricultural land | place...
GAGCGGCTGGCCCTCCTGGATGTCGAGCAGCTCCACATCGAACACGAGCGTGGCACCGCCCGGGATGTCCGGCGGGGCGCCGCGATCGCCGTAGGCCAGGTCCGACGGGCACACCAGGCGCGCCTTGCCGCCCACCTTCATCTTCTGCACACCCTCCGTCCAGCAGCGGATCACCCCGTTGAGCGGGAAGGTGGCGGGCTCGTTGCGCTTGAAGGAGCTGTCGAACTCCTTGCCGTCGATGAGGGTGCCCTTGTAGTGCACCCGGACGATGTCCGTGCTCTTGGGCTGAGCGCCGGTGCCGGCCTGCGTCTCCTTGTAGATCATGCCGGACTCGGTCATCTGCGCGCCCTCCTCCTTGGCGGCCTGCTCCAGGAAGGCCTTGCCCTTCTCCTTCTCACCGGCGGCCTTGGCCGTCTGGCGAGTGGAGGCCAGGCCCTGGATCTTCGGCCCGTACTGCATGAGATCCACCGCGGGCTTGTCACCCTTCACCTGGGCGGTGATGCCCGCCTTCACGAACTCGAACTCCTCGGGGGTGAGGTTGAACATCGTGAGGCTCCGGCCGATGGAGAGCCCCAGCGCGTACAGCGTCTTCTGGTCCTCGGTCTGAGGGTTGGTGGCCGCGCCTCCACCCGCCGAACCCTCGGTGCCTTTGTTGTCCGCTGGCTTCTGGCAGCCGGCCAATGCCAGCGCCACGGCCAATACCCAGATCTTCTGCATGTCTTCGCCTTTCCTGGTGGGGGCAGCGGGTGGCCGCTGCCAGCAGGGGCCACTTACTACAGAACGGGGCGAGGCTCGCGCTTTCCGTCCATCGTTCTGGCGGTTGGCTGACCCTCCGGCGGTCCCGGGGTCCTCCTGGCCAGGGGCCGGGCTAGCGGCGCCGGGAGGTGAGCAACTCGGAGAGCACCAGCAGCACCACGGCGCCGATGACCGAACCGATGAAGCCCGAGGCGGACGGGACGCGCCAGTTGCCGCCCCAGATGAGCGCGGAGAGGAAGCCCCCCACGAAGGAGCCGGCGATGCCCAGGAGCGTGGTGCGGATGAAGCCGATGTGCTGATGGCCGGGCATGATGAAGCGGGCGATCAACCCCACCACGAAGCCAGAAACGATCAGGGTACACAGTGACCACATGGCGTCTCTCCTGGCAGCGTGGGGCGCGCTGCGCGCACATTCATCCGACAGCCCCGGAGTCTGCCCCACTCCGGGTCGATTTCAATACCGCTTCAAGAACGTCGTAATGTCCGTCTGATTGCGTTCCCACGTGGCGATGCACAGGTCGACACGCTCCAGGGCCCGGGACAGCGCCATCGGCGCACCATCCACACGGCTGGCCCGCGGAGCGAGGAAGGCCTGGGCATCGTCCCGGGAGGCCTTGTCGCAGAAGAAGCTCGGCATCATGAACAGCGCCCCTGCCTGCTGGGCGCCCAGCCGCTGGAGCAGCGTGTCGAAGTTCTCCTTCACGAAGGCGTAGGCGGTGGCGCGCGTCTCGCGTCCGTTCACCGAGGTGAACAGCAGGCTCATCGCGTCGCGGGCCGGGAATGTCCCGTCCACCGTGAGCGCCAGCGCCTCCCGAACGAGCTGCGGATCCCGGAAGCCCCCGAGCACCGCGAGGAGCAGCTGCCGCTTCTCGGGCTGCTCCTCCTTGCGGACCCGGCTCATCAGCTCAGTGAAGAGCGCCCGATCTCCCGTGGAGGCCGCGGAGAACAGCACGGAGAACACACTGTCGGGATCCACGGCCGAAGGATCCGCCAGCCAGGCCTTCGCCAGCTCGCGGGCCTCGGCCACGAGCGCGGGGTCCTTGCCACCGCGAGCGGCCGTGATGACCAGCATGTCCCGGAGCTTCTTCGTATCTTCATCCTCACCCGGGCGAGGGCGCCAGCCGAGCGTGCGTGCCCGGGGGACCACCACCGCGCGCACCAGCCGCTCGTAGGAGGGGAGCCACTCGCCCGGCAGGACGTCGGGACGCAGCAGGTTCAACATCGCCATGCCCGCCTCGGTGGAGGCGCGGTCCTTCGCCTTCAACAACCCGGGAGCCATCGCGAGCGCCTCGCCCAAGGGGAATCGGCCCGCGGTGGCGAACGCCCGGAGATCCGCGAGCATGGCGCCGCGCTCGCGAGGCGTGAGCGGCTTGAAGTCCGCCTTCACGAGCGCCTTGCGGAGCGGCTCGCTGTAGGACACGCGGTAGTAGCCCAGCGCCTCCTCGTTCGCGGAGATCCAGGCGGGGCACGCCTTGGCCTCGGACAGCTCGAGCTCTCCCGAGGGCTCGGTGAGCAGCGTGCACGCACGGCCCTGCGGCCCGGCCCCGCCGTAGCGGACACAGATGGGGATCTGCCACTGCTCCGCACTGCTGGCACCTCCCGGCGGTGGGCTGATGAAGAAGCGCGTCTGCGAGAGCTTCAGGCGCGGCGGCTTGCCCTTGGCGCACTCCAGCTCCACGGAGACGAGCGGCGCGCCTGTCTGATCGAGGAAGGTGCTCAGGGCGGTGGCCACGTCGCGCCCGGACTCCGCGCTGAGGGCCGCGAGCAGATCCGCGGCGGTGGCGGTGCCCCAGGCGTGCTCGCGCATGAAGCGCTGGATGCCGCGCCGAAAGGTCTCCTCGCCCAGCCAGCGCTCAAACATGCCCATCACGGACGAGCCCTTGAAGTAGGTGATGCTGCCGTCGAACGCGCTCTCGAAGTCCGTGCGCGAGGCGATCGTCTGCCGGATGGGGTGGGAGGAGGCGAGCGAATCGGTGTGAAGGGCCGAGAGGTGCTCCCAGAGGCGATCCTCAGGCTCCTTCCACGTGGGCTCCAGCTGGTGGATGAGCTTCGCCTCGATCCAGGTGGCCGAGGACTCGTTGAGCCAGAGATCGTCCCACCACGCCATGGTGACGTAGTCGCCGAACCAGTAGTGGGCCAGCTCGTGAATGAAGGTGCGGGCGTACGCCTGCTGGCGCTGGAGCGTCTCCTCCTTGGCGGGGATGAGCGTGAGCGGCTGCCCCATGGCCACGAGGCCCGGGTGCTCCATGGTTCCGCGGTAGCGCGGCACCACGGCGACATCGAGCTTGCCGAAGGGGTACGTCATGTCGAAGTAGTCCTCGAGCGCGGTCACGAGGCGTGCCGACACCTTGAGGGCGTAGCCCAGCTCGTCTCGGCGGCCCTGGGGGAGGATGAAGCGCAGCGGCGTCTTGCCACGGCCGAAGGTGCCGGCATCCACCACGTCAAACGGGCCGACGACGAAGGCAATGAGGTAGCTGGGCAGCGGCTTGGTCTCGACGAAGGTGACGAGCTTGGTGCCATCCGCGAGCGGAGCACCCTGGGACTCGACGGCCGAGTTGGCCAGCGCGACGTCTCCGGCGCGCACGCGCAGGCTGAGGCGCCAGGGCACCTTGTACTCAGGCTCATCGAAGCACGGGAACACGCGGCGGGCGTCCACGGGCTCGAAGACGGTGTAGGCGTACCAGGCGTCCTTCTCCTTCTCACGGTAGAGGCCCTGAGTGCGCTCCTTGTCGATGACTCCCTCGTAGGAGACGGAGAGACGGGCCTGGCCTGGCGCCACGGGCCGCTCGAAGACGAAGCCGGCGAAGTCCGCGCCGCCGGGGACCACCCGGGCGGCCATCGAGGTGCCTCCCTGCGTGAGCTGGGCAGAGGCGATCTTCAGCTCGGTGGCGTTGAGCCACAGGAGCGAGGTGGCCGAAGTCACCTCCAGGTCGATGTCGATCTTCCCTTGAAACGTGTCCTGGGTGGGGACGACGGTGAGCTCGGCGGCGTAGCGCACGGGGCGCGCGAGCTTCGGCAGGCGCAGCTCGGGAGGCGTGGGAGCCGGAGGCGGAGTGGCCTGCGCGGGCGCCAGGTCCGTGGCAAGCGCCGATGCGGGCGCGGGCTCGGGAGCAGGCGCGGTGGTGGCGCAAGAGAGCCACAGCACGGGGGATAGGAGCCACACGAGCGGCCTGAGCGGAGAGGGCGTCATCATGCGGACGTGTTGTATCTCAGCGCGCCCTGCGCTGCGACTGGCGGGCCACCTTCTCCTCGGCCGCTCCGGCGGCCTTTGGCCCAATGAATGGAACCAGATGATCATGGGCGCACATCAACGCGGTGCAGGTGTTCAGCGGGTTGGTGGCCGAGGCGAAGCGGTCCCATCAGCTCACACGCTTGGCGCGTGGCCAGCTCGCGCGTGCGCTGTTCGAAGGTCTCCCCAACGGCTGGCCGACAGTGCTGGACGACACAAATCGTTTCGAGGTCGCCCATGCACTCGCCTAGAGGTTTCGCACCGCCTTGATGCGGTTCGATTCCCGCCGCCTCCACTATGATGTTCCGGTCCTTTGGAGAATGAGCCGCTCATGCTCGTACGATCCTATCTGCTGATCTGCTGTCTCTCCTTGATGGGGTGTGCCTCGGAGAGTCAGGTTGTCCGAGAGACCGGGGCGCCGGTGGAAGAAGTTGCCTGGAACATCCCGCCTGGGACGGCTGTGCTGGTGCTCCAGAGCCCGGAGGCAGAGCGCGGGGAAGTTCCAAGCGTCTTCCTGCCAGGAGAGTTGCTGGAGTGGGAACACTGGGACGAAGAGGCGTTGGACGCAGTTGGGTGGAGCGTCTCCTTCATAGAGGGGAAACCGGTGGGCGAGGTGGAGTTGGTGATGGCTCGCCGTCCACTCTACAGAGGAGGCCGTGGTAGGCTGGGCGGGCGTAGCCAACCGCCGTTGCTCAACCCTCGGCCCACACGAGACGAGATCGCGGCGAGGCGGCGACAAGCCGAAGAGTACCGGCTGGTTCAACAGGCGCGGGAGCGGTACTACCAGGCACTGGCAGAGGCAAGAGCCCGTTACCCGAATCACCAGGGACATCAGGAGCACCACTTCATCCCCACCTATCTCGGGGGGCCTAAGGCAGGAGCGACGTACCGGCTCCACTCCGCCTATCACCAGGTCATTACCCAGGAGTTCCGGAGGCAATGGCCATATGGCCAGGGCCAGCCTCGCCCAGAGAGACTTCAGCAAATCCTTCTTGAGGTCTACTCCAGATATCCCATCCCGCAGCTCATCGGAATCAGCCCCTGAGAACCATGCGAGAGACGATCGAGTTTCGAGTTCCCGCGGGCCATGCGGATAGTTTCCTTGAGCCTGGGCTGGGGACAATGCTGGGAGACAGCATCCGCAAGATCGTGCTGCCCATGGAGGATCCGCGCGTCAAGTTCATTGCGGACCTTGACCGTGAGTTCTTGAAGAAAGGTAGAGCATTCTTCACGTACTCGCACATCTCCAGGCACTACACGCGAAAGGAGCTGGAGGCCGCGGAGCTGCTCCAGTTGCTCATCCGCCCAACGTTCGAGCCACCAGGAGAGCTGTGCGGGACAGAGTACGACGATGCGGCGGCATGCCCTCACTGTGGGGCAGGGGCACCGCAGCTGACAGATCTGCGCTTGGATGTACGGCGCATTCCCAAGAAGAAGGATCTGGCAGTCACCATTGCAGGCGAAGTCGTTGTCTCGGCCCGGCTGGCCTCAGCTCTCCGCAAGCACGGCATCACTGGAGCGGAATACCGGCCGGTGAAGCACAAGACGGGGCAGCCCGCGGAGGAGTGGCGTCAGCTTGTCGTCACCTCGAGGCCGGTGGACATAGTCCCCCCCACGCGCGTGGGAGATGATCCCTTTGATCTGGATGAGCGAGGGCGCCATCGATGCCCACGCAAGCATGTGGCAGGGCTCAACCGCATCTCGGAGCTGTGGCTGAAACGGGCGGGGCACGATGGAAGCGACTGTGTGCGGACACGGCAGCTCATCGGGGCTCGGCAAGGTGTGCTACGGCCGAGGGAGCAACTGCTCATCTCACCCCGGCTCTACCGGCTCTTGCTGGAGCTGAAAGCCAAGCGCTTCGAGATAGAAGTGGCTCACTGGGTGTAGGCCTTCCACGAAGCCCTGCCTGCGGGTTCGATTCCCGCCGCCTCCACAGGCAGCAAAGAGCCTCTCGGCGTCAGCAATGTGCCAAGGAGCTTTCAGCTTAAAGGCCTCTCCCCCCTGGCTGCAGCCCCACTTCGATGGGAGCTGCGAGTGTTCAGCATTTCATGGGGCGGCGGAGGCGGAAGCGCGGTCGATCGGGAGTCCTTTACCCATGGCCTGAGGAAGTTCCTATCCGCCTATACAGAGGGAGCCTTGGGAGAGATGCACCTCACCCTGCGGCGGTAAGAGGGGCGCTGGCTCGCGGACTTCAAGTTGGCCAAGCGATATGACTTCCCTTTGGACGCCAAGGCGTGGCCAGTACAGCGAGTGGGCGTCCGCGCCGAGGTGCTCGAAGGCCTGCTTACGTCGGGTAAGGAGATACGCTCGCGGTTATGGGTGCCGTCGGGTGCTCAGGTTCGGTGGCAGGTGCAGAGCCGCGAGCGTGGAGCCGATGGCCAGCGAGCCGCCCACCCGGATGTTGTTGTCCTTGAGGAGCTCGGGCTCACGGCCCTCCAGGTCGACGATGGCGCCCAGGTACCAAGTGCCCGCAGGGAGCCGCTCACCGGGCACAGAGACGGTGGTGCACTCCCCAGCCGCGAGCTCGGGCAGGCTCACGTCACCGATGAGGAGATCCGAGGCCGTGATGGCCCCATCGCTCGAGAGGAAGACGCCCACGCGAGCGCTCTCGCGGGTGGACCGAGTGCCCTGGTTGCACACGGTGACCTGGCCCGCGAAGGACTGCGAATCCTGAAGGTACGCGGGGCTCGAGATGCTGGAGACGTACAGGTCCGCGCCGTCCCCCACTCCGAGCACGCCGCCCGTGCGGGTGTTGTTGCTCTCCGACAGCTCCACCACACGGTTGTCGCCGTCCACGTAGGCGCCCACGTGCCACGAGCCCTCCTGGACCTCGGCCAGCCCGGTCAGCTCCACCGGCGCGCAGGCCCCCGCCTGCAGCTCGGGAACGGGCGCACTGCCCAGCAGTGAGTCGGCGGCAGTGATGGTCGCATCCAGCGACAGGAAGAAGGACACGGTGGCCGCGGCGCTGGGAGAAGTCCCCTGGTTGCACACCTGGGTGGCGGCGCGCACCGGCTGGGCGACGGCCACGCTGGCAGGAGCGCTCACCTCGGAGAGGACAAGGTCCGGAGCCTGGCCCGCGGGCCGCCGATCGCCGAGCCGGATGTTGTTCACCTCCACCCGCTCCACCACCGCGTTGGCGCGGTCCACCCATGCCGCCACGTGCCAGAGCCCGCTGCTCACGCTCACGGAGCCCTGGACGCTGACAGGAGCGCACTGGCCCGGCGCCAGCTTCTCCACGGGAGCGCTGCCCACGAGGACATCCGTCTCCGACAGCTTGGAGTCCACCGAGAGGTACACCTCCACGAGCGCCGGGGCCGCCACATTGCCCTCATTGCAGACCGTGGCGGTGACGGTGATGGGCTCGGCGGAGCCGCTCGGCAGGGTGGCAGGCCCGCCCACGGAGCTCAGCGTGAAGTCCGGCCCATCGTCCACGACCGTGCGGCCGCCAATCCGCGTGTTGTTGCTCTCCACCAGCTCCGGCACGGCTTGGGTGCGATCCACCCACGCAGCCACGTGCCACTGCCCGCGAGGCACCGCCGCCGTGGAGGGAACCACTACCGTGGTGCACTGACCCTCTCGCAGCAGGCCCGTCGAGCCGCTGCCCATCTTCCCGTCCGCAGAGGTGATGTCCGCATTCGCCAGGAGGTAGACGTCAACCTCGGCCGAAGCGCTGGCGGTTCCCGTGTTGCACACCTGGACCGTCGCCTCGAGACGATCAGACGGGGAGAGGCTGGCCGGCGCACTCACGCGAGAGACAATGAGATCCGGGCCCGAGCCGATCGCCATCCGAGTCCCCGCGCGGCTGTTGTTCGTCTCGGACACCTCGCTCGCGGAGTCCTCGGGATCGATCAAGGCGCCCAGGTACCAGAGCCCCTCGGAGATACTGGGGGCGCCTCGGGTCTGCACATGAAGCGTGGTGCACTGGTTCGCGTGCAGAGGCCCCGTCGGCGTGCTGCCCACCAAGGTGTCCTCGGCGGTGATGCTCGTGTCCTCCGACAGGTAGAGCTTCACCTGGGAGTCCAGGACGCTCGCGCCCTGGTTGCAGGCCGTCACGGTGATGAAGTACCCGCTGCCCGGCGTAGTGCTCGTCGGCCCGGCCACCGAAGACACCCACAGGTCCGGCTTCCCAGAAGTAGCGACCGCGCTCACCACCGAGTCCAGGAAGAGCTCCGCCGGGCCAGGGGTGCCCCGCGAGCACCCCGCCGCCACTGCGCTGGCCATCAGCAGGGATACCCACCACCCTTGCCGACGCGTGGCCCTCATGAACGTCCTCCCAGGCGGAGGCACCCCTTATAAGGATGAGATACACAGGGGTGCTGCACTTATCCGCTGGGACAGGACTTTGAGCCATCCTTCTCTGGAAATCCAGCTTAAATATCTTTCTGCGACCTAAGTGTTAATCACGGCATGTCGGATGCTGACTTACCTGTATACTCCGTAGGCAGCAGCGCGCCGCATGTCTGGGTGGGCAGCCACTGCTGCTCACACGCGAAGCGGACGAGCGGGATGCGCACCTGCCAGAGCAGCGCGAAGAGGATGAGCAGCGCGATCAGGAGTTTCACGCGGCCGGGGACCGTCCCCTCGTCTTCTTCATCACCCTCTCCCCGGAGGCCGGAGGCGACCGAGCGCAGGACATCCGTGCGGTCGATCCTGGCGCCCTTGGGCAGCTGGGGTTTCCGCGTGACGAGCGCGGCGAGCTCCCCCGTGAGTATCAGCCGATCATTGAGCGCCCAGCCAGAGCCCTCCAGCAGCAGCGCGAGGTTGCGGCGCCGCAGCTTCAGCCACCCGAACAGCCCCGCAGGCAGCATGACCACGGTGGTGATGATGATGGCGGCCGAGATGACATCCACCAAGGTGAGCGCCTTCGCCTGCGACACGATGAAGGCCAGCGACGAGCCCACGGCCGCGAACGCGATACCGCCCGCGGCGACGAGGCCCGCGATGCCTCCGGCCTGGGACGAGGCTGGGGCCGGCGCGCCGGCAGCCGGAGCAGGCGGGGGCGCGGTGAGGGCCGTGGTCGCCACCGCGGTGGTGCTCGCGTAGCCCTTCTCCAGCTTCTCCTGGAAGGCCTTGTCTCCCGAGGAGGCGAACCCCTCCACCTTCGAGGAGATGAACGCGCCGATGCGCTGGAAGGGCATCGTCATCGCCTCCCAGAGCGAGACCGGGTTGCGGATCACCTGGGTGACGACGGCGTCGTGCTCCTTGCCGTCCACGTCATGGAAGATGCCGCGCTTGCCCACCTCCAGCTCGGTGCTGCGCCCGCGGGTGACGGGCACGGCCACCTCGTACCCCTCGCCTCCCTCCTTGGGCGTCACCTTGACGTAGAGGATGCAGGTGGTGCCCTGGCTGGCGAGGGTGGCGTGCGCGGCGCGAGGGTGGGCCAGCACCGAGAGCATGTACTTCCGGCCGGCGAGGATGAGCGTCCCCTTCTCGAAGAGCGCATCCTTCTTGGAGGTGTAGAGGTCCGGCATGCTGATGAAGTTGTTGGCGAACGTCAGCAGCCAGCGCTGGTAGAGGATGAGGCGCTCCAGCTCGGTGATGGCGTCCAGTTCCTCCTTGAGCGCCAGGTCCGCCTTGCACGCCGCCTCAATGGCCTCCAGGTCCGCATCGGCGACGGAGGGAAGCTCGTCCAGCAGGCTGCGCACGGGGCTGGCCTCGAACGTGGCCTGCCAGGCCAGCAGGGCATCGGCCTTGGCGGACAGCTCCTTCCAGGCTGCTTCGCTGAGCTTCTCCGCGTCACCGGTGGCAGGCGCGGCCACCTCCTTGCGGAACGCCTCCAGCGCCTCGAAGGCCGGTCCCCGGTACAGCCGGGCCCAGGTGAGCACGCCTGTGGGCTCCACCGGAGCGATGGGGAGTGCGGCGGCAGCCTTCTCCAGCGCGGCGGTGTCTCCGAGCGCGCCCTCGACGAGGCCTGCGGGCAGCTTGAGGCTCGCGGCGGCCTCGGGCTGGGCGGCCACCAGGCGGCACTGGAGGAAGTACGCATCCAGCAGAGGCCTCACCTCACGGATGCGCTGGGCACGCGCGAGGCTCGGCTCACCCCAGACGTGGACAGCGGCCTTCTGGGCCATGTGAGCCAGGAGCGCGGTGCGGACCTCGCGGAAGCGCTGGAGCGTGGGTGGATCGATGCCCGCCTGGCCCGCGCGGTTCTTCACCTCGGGGAACGCGGCCATGATGCGCGAGGCCAGGCCGCGCACCTTCTCCGGGAGGAACGCGGGCGAGACGATGCCATCGCCGTTGATGCCCGCGTCGCGCAGCACCTTCTCACTGGCGCGCACCTGCTCCAGCGAGATGCGCGCGGTGTCCGAGGCCTTGAGGGATCCGAGGATGCGCAGCGCGGCGGCCTTGATGTTCGCTCCCTCGGGAGAGAGCGCGTCCAGTTCGAGCACCTCGCTCCGGGCGTCCACGCCTTTTCGGGACTGGAGGAGCTTCGCGGTGTGCCTCACGGCGTCGCGGACCTCGGCTACGCGGATGCGTCCGTTCCCGTCCGCGTCCATGAAGGACAGGAAGCGCGGATCGCACTGGAGCCCCTCGACAGGGCACGCAGTGGCGATCCATTGCGTCTCGGGGATGGAGATGGCCTCGAGGAGCGCGTCGAAGTGGGGAATGTCGACCTGAAGGGAGCCGCCGTAGCGGCGGTACACGAGCGGAGTGGGCATACGCGGGGGCGCAAGCAAGCACAGCTCGTGGAGTGATTCACCCGTTGTAGATAAAGTACCAATTCCCCTTGGAAATACAAGGGGTTGACCAACCCCTCTCCAGCGTTCACCTTCGCGTCATATGAACGAGCCGAAGGAAGCACTCTCCGCGCAGGCTCAGGCCCTCATCGCTGAGGAGGAGGCATTGCTTGGGCGGGTGCTCGCCTCACTCCACGCCGCGCGCGTCCGGGCGAGCAGGGGCAAGGACCGCGGTGTGCTGCTGGATCGGCTCACGGAGCTGCGCGACGAGGCGAGCACGGCCGTTGAGAGCGACCTGCCGGCCCTGTTCCAGCAGCTGGACAACACGCGTGCGGTCCTCGAGCGCGAGGCGGTGGCGACGCTTCCCGAGCCTCACACTCCCTACTTCGCGCACCTGCGCCTGAAGCGGCACGAAGGCACCTCGCAGGAGTACCTGCTGGGGCGCACCACCTTCACGGACTCGGATGCGGGCGTGCGCATCATCGACTGGCGCTATGCCCCCATCGCCCGGGTCTTCTATGGCTACGAGGAGGGCGACGACTACGAGGAGTGGTTCGGGGACCGGCTCTCCGAAGGGGTCGTCGAGGCCCGGCGGCTGGTGGTCATCGAGCGGGGCGTGCTGACGCGCATCCGCGCCGGGGAGCTCCACCTGGAACGGACAGCCCAGGGTGAGTGGCGCGAGGTGGGCGCCACGGCCGTGCTCTCGGGTGGAACGGGGACGGCAGTGCGGGCAGGCAGCCTCGGCGTGGGCACCGGTGAGGCCGGGCGCGCGGCCCGGTTCGACGTCACCGCGCAGCTCGACACCGAGCAGTTCGAGGCCTTGCAGACGGGAGCCGATCAGCCGCTGCTCGTGCTGGGGAGTGCGGGCAGTGGGAAGACCACGGTGGCCCTGCACCGGTTGGCGAAGATCACCTTCGAGCTGCGTGCGGCCTCGGCCCCATCGAAGATGAAGGTGCTCGTCCCCGAGGAGGGGCTCGCGCGGCTGTCCAAGCGCCTGCTCGCGCCGCTGGAGCTGCGCAATGTCTCCGTGGAGACGCTGGACGCGTGGGCCTACGCCACGGCGTGCACGGCGTTTGGGATGAAGTCCATTCGCCTGTCTTCGGACAAGCCAGCCCTCACCTCGCGGCTCAAGCGGCACCCGGCGCTGCGGCCTGTGCTGGAGCGCCAGCTCGCGAAGCGGAAGATCAAGGATCCGTCCTTCAAGCTCCTGCGCAAGCGGCTGGCGGAGGTGCTCACGGATCGGACGTTGCTGGCCGAGGTGGTGGAGGCCTCGAAGGGAGATCTGCCCACCCCGGCCATCGCGGATACAGTCAAGCACACGATGCTCCAGCTCGCCACGCCGTTGGCGCAGGAGCTGAAGGGCTACCACCCGGAGGCGCTGGAGACCATTGACGGGCTCTCCGTGGAGGAGTCCACTCCGGACGAGCTCGCGGGCACGGTGGATGTGGAGGATCTGCCGCTGCTGCTCTTCCTCAAGGTGAAGCACGGACACCTGGGCACGGACCCGCTGGCGCACGTCGTCCTGGACGAGGCGGAGGACTTCTCGCTCTTCGAGCTGGCGGTGGTGAGCCAGCAGTTGGGCAAGACGCGGAGCTCCACGCTGGCGGGCGACGAGATGCAGCAGACCACGACGAGCTTCGCGGGCTGGCCCGCGGCCCTGGCGGAGCTGGGAGTAAAGGACGCGGCAACGGTGCGCCTCTCGGTGTCGTACCGCTGCCCGCGGCCCGTCATCGAGCTGGCGCGGCACGTGCTGGGCCCCCTGGCGCCCGAGTCCGCGCCGAGGAACGCACGCGAGGGTGTGCCAGTGGGCTTCCACCACTTCCCGGAGGAGGCCCAGGCCTGGCTGTTCGTCCGGGACGCGTTGAAGGACCTGCTGGACCGGGAGCCTCGGGCTTCGGTGGCGGTCATCGCCAGCAGCCCCGAGGCGGCGCGGGCCTTCTACAAGGTAGTGGACGACATGCCCGCCGTGCGGCTGGTGCTGGAGGGAGACTTCTCGTTCGAGCCGGGCGTGGACGTCACGGACGTGGAGAGCATCAAGGGCCTGGAGTTCGACTACGTCATCCTCCCGGACGCCACGGCGCGGGCCTGGCCGCAGACGGACGAGGCTCGTCGCAAGCTGCACGTGGCCATCACGCGCGCCTCGTATCAGCTCTGGGTCGTCTCCTCGGGGTTGCGCTCGCGCCTGCTGCCAGCCTCGCAGGCCTGAGGGAAGTGCCAGGATCGAACGAATGCCCGGTGCTTCGCCGCGGCATCCGTTGGCTTCGGCTCGCAAGGCGGCGAAGAAGGCGGCAGGCACAAAAGGCCGCTTCAAGCCCACGACCGCGAAGGACAGCTGGAAATCTCCCGCCAAGCGCACTCCGGGCAGCAAGCCGAGGGCCGAGCAGAAGATGACGCCCAAGAAGAAGACTCCGGCCCGCAAGGCGGCGGCGACCAGGCGCCCAGCGGCGAAGCGGACCGCCCGGCGCTAACCCCGCCTCTCTGCTTCCAGCCCCGGCACGGGAGCGGCTGGCTCACACGTGGAGACCGCGCGTGAACTGCCGGGCCTCACTTCCTCGAAGATCATTCCTCGACAAGTACAAGACGCAAGGCGGCTCGGTGCGCGAGGAGGTGCTTCCAGGGGTGAGGCATCCACCGCAGGTGCGGTGTCTGTCTGCCGAGGTGCTCCATGGAGGGAGAAGCGCGGCAGATCCTGGATCGGCGTGAAACTTTTCCGCTGTGGATCCGCAAAGAGTGTGGCGCGTGGGCACCTTCGCGCAGCCACTCTCCGTTGACGAACAAGGCCATCGGGCGCTCCATTAAGAGGGGTCAGCAGGTGTGAAGGCCGGTCGTCACTGCCCTGGCTTAGGAAAGGGGTTGGACCTCATGGGTGAGGATGCTTCGAATGGACCCACGGCGACGCCTCCGCCTGTGTTCGGTGGAATCTCGGAGGCGGAGCTCGACGAGATCGTCAGCCAGCTGCGCACGGACAAGAACCTCACGGTCGCGCCTGTCCCAGCAGCGAGTGAGCGCCTGGGCGCGATGACCGCGCAGCTGCTCCTGAGCACTCCTGGCACCCTGGGCCTGTTCGAGTCAGACATGGCTCGGGACGAGGCCGCGCGCCAGAGCTGGTACATCTCACTGAATGATCGCGTAACTGGCCCGCTGCCCGTCGCGGCGCTGCGCGGCCACTGGGAGCGGGGTGAGCTGAGCCCTGACTCGCTCTGCTGGCGCAAGGGCTTCGAGGATTGGAGGCGCGTATGCCAGGTCCCTGGCCTGGCGGAGTTCCTCGCCCCGCGCCCGGCCACCGCGCCTTCGACGCCGGACGAGCTGGTACCAGACCCTCGTGCCGGTGCGCTGGACTTCCCGCTGAAGGGCGCCGAGGGCCTGCGCATCCTGGCGGCGGACCTGCCGCCACCGCTCCCGCACAAGGCGCCTGATTCCCTGCCACCTGTCCTGGAGCCGGAGCCTGCCACGGCTCCCATGCTCGAGCCCGAGCCCCCCACCCTGCCTGAGGCTCCTCAGGCCCAGGATGCCGCGGGAGCGCATCCCGTCCTCTCGGCGCCCACGCAGGTCGAGGTGCGCGTGCGCGGCGGCGTGTGGCTCGCGCTAGGCGGCGGACTCGTGGGTGGAATGCTCGTGGCCCTCGTCATGTGGCTGCTTGGGCTGTCAGCCGCGCTGGGAGTGTCCTTGCGTGGCACCTCGGGCCAGGATGCTGCATCCACCGGCACGGCTGCGGCTTCTGCCTCGGCTGCTCCATCCGCTCCGGCAAACACTGCAGCCCCACACGCTCCCGCGCCGGCCATCCCCGCGGATACGGCTCGCGTGTCTGCTCAGAGTGCGGACTCGGCTCGTGCCCCGTCACTGGGCCAGAATTCGGTTCGCGTGCCAGCCATCGGCGCAGTGCCGCGCCTCGGCAACGCCGCCACCGCAGTGACCTCTCCCCGCGCGCCTGCGCCACTCCCCCGTGCCACGCCTCCGCCGAGCGAGACCGTGCAGGCTCCGGCGAGTGTCGCGGCTCCGGTGCGCAAGGTTCAGCAGGATCCGTCCATGCAGAAGCTGGCGAAGATGGAGGTATCGGCTCAATCCGAGTCCTCTGCCGGCAAGAGCGTGGCCGCTCCAGCGGCCAAGGCCAACGAGGAGGACGATGAGGACCTTGGGTTGGATGAGGAGTTCGAGCGGGAGCTCAACGATCCCACGAAGCGGGCCGCGCCTGCGAAGCGCACGGTCTGGATCCCGCCGGATCCGAAGAGTCCGGAGCCCACCGCCTCGCTCAGCCAGTCGGACATCTTCTCCGTGGTGGTCGCGAACAAGGGAGACATCGCCGCGTGCGTGAGCGCGCAGAAGCTCCAGGCTGGGGAGGGCGCCCGGAAGGTGGCCCTGCGCTGGAGCATCCTGCCCAGCGGCAAGGTGACGGAGGTCGTCACCGAGACCGCCGAGTACCGGGGCACGCCGCTGGCGCTCTGCCTCGAGGGGAAGGTCCGCGCCTGGACGTTCCCCAAGCACCGCGAGCAGGGAAGCCCGGTCCGCTTCCCGTTCGTGTTCTGAGCCCTGGGCCCGGGCTCCGGCGCAGCGAGCCGGGGCCCTGGCCTTCACTGACTGGTGACGTAGAAGTAGTTGATGCACATCTCGTCCGTGGTGCTCTCGCCCCACCGGACGGTCCTGTCAGTGTAGTTGTCCCAGGTGCACGTCAGCACCACCTTGCTCAGGGTCCCGGGCCGGATGGGCTCGGTGAAGAAGTAGATCTGCTGCCAGTGGAAGTCCCAGCGCGGGATGTTCACGAAGCACTGGCCCGTGGTGCGGTTCTCCACCCGGATGCTCTTGCCCAGCGTGTGCATGTGAGGAAGCACGCCGTACACGCGGACCGCGTTGTTGGGGACCACAATCGATGCCGTCGCCGAGTAGTCCGTGCTCTGCGGGGGAATGGCGAACGTGCCATTCACCAGCTCCACGAAGGAGGCCAGGGCGGGTACCGGCTGCGCGGAGTACTGGAGCTTCGCCGACGTGCGGTCCGCCTGGGACACACGCTGGCTCGTGTTGTAGTGGATCTGCATCACCAGCACCTCGCCCGCCTTGATCTGGATGCCCGTGCCCTCGGGGAACCGGGTGGCACCCGAGCCAGGGACCCATCCGCCCAGCATCCTGCTCGAGGAAGTCCCCGGCCCACCGAAGCACGTCCAGCCCAACCCGGGCTCCGAGTCGTCCTTCCTCTGCGCGTTCGCCTTCGTGGTCGCGTAGAGGATGACGTGGTGAACCTGGTTCCGGACGCCCGGCGTGATGTCGTAGCCGATGAGGTCCCGGTCCTGAGTCAGCCCCGGATCCAGCATGAAGCAGCGGTAGTCGTCCGTCGGGACGGAGGTGGGGGTGTAGTCCGCGCCGGTATTCAGCGTCGCATCCACCCAGGGGAGCGTCCCCAAGCCCTGTGGCGGTGGAGGTGCGTCCGCCGGGTTGCCCTCGAGCGCCCCTTTCTCGGACCAGGTGGCCAGGATGGCGATCTCCGTCGCCGACAGCCGGCGCGAACCCACGTAGGAGACACAGGTGTTATCGGGCATCCAGGGCGGCATGCGCCGATTCACGGCGGCGTTGGCCATGGAGGTGTGCATCGCCTTGGCATCGGCATACGTCGTGAGCGCGAACGGCGCGATGCCGCCCGCCACGTGGCATTCCTGGCACCGCGCCTGAACGATGGGCAGCACGTCGCGGTACCACGTCAGCTCGTGGTCCGGCAGCACGACCACGTCTTCTGAGCCTCCATCCGGAGTGCTTCCCCCATCAGTACTGCCTCCATCGGGCGTGGAAGGCGAAGGCGTGTCAGAGCCGCAACCGGTGAGCGCCACGAGCGCTCCCAGCACTACGAGAAATGGCAGCCGCTGTTTCATGGTGTCCCTCAATGTACGTGCATGGCCCGGCCGCCTGGTGAGCTTGCTACCTGGAGATCAGCTCGATAGGAAACCCCTTCGCACCCCGGACGGAGAGGGAGCGATTCCACACAACAGTCCCTCGCGGTGTGAAGCCGCGGAAGCGCGACAGGAGCGCCTCCAGGCCCAGCCGCGCTTCCAGCCGGGCCAGTGATGCTCCCAGGCAGAAGTGGATCCCATGGCCGAAGGGCAGGTTCTGAGGCCCGGGCCGATCGAGATCAAACCTCTCCGCATCCGGGAAGCGCGTCTCATCTCGGTTGACGGAGCCCAGCAGCACCATCACCCAGGAGCCTTGGGGGAGCCGCACCCCGCCCAGCTCCGTCTCCTCCAAGGTGACGCGCATGACGCCCTGGACTGGCGGCTCGTAACGCAGCGCCTCGTCCACGAACCGGGGTAGGAGTGAGCGGTCTTCACGCACGCGCTCCAGCACCTGCGGATGCTCCATCAGCAGCCGCACGGAGTGGCCGAGCAGGTGGTTGGTCGTCTCCAGGCCTGCAATGAGCAGCAGGAACAGGAAGCTCATCAGCTCCGCGTCCGTCAGCGCCTCGCCGTCCACTCGGGCGCTGATCAGATCGCTCAGCATGTCATCCCCCGGCTGAAGGCGGCGCTGCGCGAGCGCCTCGGAGAGGTACCGCCGCGCCTCACGCACCGTGGAGCAGATCTGCTCCTGGCGCACGGTGTCTCCTGGCGCCACGCTGGAGACGCTCATGAGATCATCGGCCCACCGCTGGAAGAACGGCTGGAGCGAGGCGTCCAGCCCGAGCAGCTCGCGCATGACGCTCGCTGGCAGAGGCTGGGTGAACGCCTCGACGAGCTCCACGGTCTGGCCGACGGGCAGCCGGGCGGCGAGCGACTCGGCGAGCTGCCGTATCCAGGGCTCGAGCCGGCTCAGCGCGGCGGGGCCAAAGGCGCGGTTGACGAGCGTCCGCAGCCGGCCGTGCCCAGGAGGATCCTGGACGACCATGGCACTGGCGAAGGGAGGATCCTCGAGCCACGGCGGACAGGTGGCCCGGCGCATGCCCTCCGAGGAGAAGAGCTGGTGATTCTTGAGGACGGTGACGGCATCCTCGTAGCGCGTGATGGCCCAGAGGCCACCGGGATCCACCTGGCACACGGGCGTGGTGCGCCGGAGCTTGGCATAGTGAGGGTACGGGTTGGCGCGAACTTCGGGAGCCAACAGGTTCAACCGTGGGCTCATAGCGTCCTTCATCTGTTGAGAGGGAAGCGCAGGCTAGACCACTGCCCGTGAACCCGGGCAATACTTCGAACGCGGCTGCTAGGCTGAGGCGCGCTCATGAGCCCCATGCGCCTGGCCACCTCGGAGGACAATGCCGCCCTGCTGAAGCTGTTCGGCGACGTGCCCATGCAGGGAGAGCTGGTGCTCGCGAGCCAGCGCGAGCCGGACTACTTCGCCCTCTTCGAGCTGCAGCGAGGCGCAACCGAAGTCTGGGTCCATGAGGAGGAAGGCCAGCTGGATGGGATGGGGGCCATCCACGTGCGCGAGGGGTGGCTGGAGGGCCAGCCGCTGCGCGTGGGCTACCTGGGAGATCTGCGCGCCCGTTTCTCTGCGCGCCGCAGCCGGGGGCTCGCGCGCTTCTACGGGCCCACCCTGGAAGATGCGGCGGAGCGCCATGGCGTCAGCGCCTTCCTCACCGCGGTGATGGCCACCAACGCCGGGGCGCTCCAGGCGCTGGTGAAGCGCAAGGCGTCGCGAACATCTCAGCCGCACTACGCACTGCTGCGCCGCTTCTCGGCCGTGTCTGTCCAGTTCCTGCTGCGCCGCAAGCCACGTCCGAGCCCCTACACGGTGCGCCGCGCCACGCCTGGGGATGTGCCCGCCATGGCGGCGCTGCTAGATGCGGATCACCGCACTCGCCCCTTCGGCTACCGGTACGACCTGGGCGAGCTGGAGCACCGGCTGGAGCGCTGGCCAGGGCTGGCGGTGGAGCGCTGCTATCTGGCCTTTGATCGGGAGGGGCGCATGGTGGGGTGCACCTCCGTGTGGGATCCGTCGGCGGTGAAGCGCTACCGGGTGCTGGCGTACCGGGGCGGGATGCGCTGGATGCGGTGGGGCTTCGACGCGCTGGCCTCGGTGGTGGGAGCGCCACGGCTGCCTGCCTCGGGCCAGGACTTCCGCTACTTCTATCTCTGCAACACGAGCATCGCGGGGGAGGACCCAGCCATCTTCCGCGCGCTGCTGGAGCAGGTGTACGCGGACCACCACGGGCAGGGCTTCCACTTCTTCACGCTGTACCTGGGAGAGGAGGATCCGCTGGCGCCCGCACTGAAGGGCTTCCTGCTTCGCCGGCTGGACTTCCACCTCTACGCGGTGACCCCTGCCAGCCGCCCGAGAGACACATTTCCTCCCGGGCGCACCGGCTTCGAGATCGCTCTGCCCTGAGCGCCGCGCCTCCGGCCTCGAAGCGGGCTACACGGTGCGAAGCTTCCAGCGGCCCCGGCGGAAGAGCCACACACTCACCGCGGCAAGCACGCCGTAGCTGACGGTGATGGCGGAGAACGCGCCGAAGGGGCCAAACCCGAGAGGGTTCGCGAGCAACCATGCGAGCGGCAGCTCCAGCACCCAGAAGCATCCGAAGTTGATGAGCGTCGGCGTCGTGGTGTCGCCCGCGCCGTTGAAGGCCTGCTCAAGCACCATGCCGAAGGCATAGAAGATGAACCCCGCGCTGACGATGCGCAGACACTTCGCGCCCAGCGAGGCCGTCTCGGCGTCGTCCGTGAAGATGCCGATGATCGGCCCGGCCGTGATGATGAAGATCAGGCCCACGGTACCGAGAAAGATCACATTGTAGCGGGCAGCGGTCCACACGGCCTGCTCGCCGCGCTCGGGCTTCTTCGCACCCAGGCTCTGGCCCACGAGAGTGGCCGCTGCGTTGCCCAGCCCCCACGAGGGCAGCAGCGCGAAGAGGAGGATGCGCATGGCGATGGTATAGCCCGCGATGGCCACGCTGCCGAAGGAGGAGACGATGCGCGCCAGGAGCACCCAGCTCGACGTGGCCACGAAGGCCTGGAGCATGCCCAGGCCGGACAGCCGCAGCATGGTGAGCATGGTCCGAGGTTCCAAGCCCACGTGCTCCCACCGGACCCGCAGGTGACCGCTGCCTCGCGCGAGCCAGTAGAGCTGGTACACCACCCCGACGCTGCGCCCGAACGTGGTGGCCACGGCGGCGCCCAACACACCCATCTTCGGGAAGGGTCCCCACCCGAAGACGAGGCACGGAGCCAGGATGATGTTGATGGCGTTGGCCAGCCACAGCACGCGCATGGCGATGGCGGCATCCCCCGCGCCACGGAAGATGGCGTTGATGAGAAAGAGGAGGAGGACGCTGGTCATCCCCATCATCATCACCTGGGTGTAGCGCACGCCGTGCTCCAGCACCCACGGCGAGGCACCCATGAGCTCGAGCAGTGGGCGGGAGTAGATGGCACCGGCCGCGGAGATGGGCAGCCCCAGTAAGACGCCCAGCCCGACGGCTTGCACGGCGGTGCGCGCGGCTTGGTTGGGATCCTTCTCGCCAATGCGGCGTGCGACCATGGCGGTGGCGCCGATGCTCAAGCCCATGGCCACGGCATAGAGGATGGTGAGGATGGCCTCGGTGAGGCCGACGGTGGCGATCGCATCGGGCCCGAGGCGGCCCACGACCAGGACATCCACCACGGCGAAGACGGACTCCAGCAGCGTCTCCAACACCATGGGCACGGCGAGGAGGAAGATGGCGCGCCGGAGGGAGCCCTCGGTGTAGTCGTGATGCGTGCCGCTGAGGGCCTCCTTGATGGTGGCCCAGGTGCCTTGGGTCTGTTCGGGAGTGCGAGGAGCGCCTGCCTCCGAGGAGGTCTCTGCTTCCGGAGGAGATGTATCCGCCATGACGCGGCGAGACCCTACTCGACGGGCTCATCCTCCACTAGCGTTTGCACAGAGGGGTGCCGGTTCGTGCCGATCCAGGTTCCCTTACAGGCCGCAAGCGAAGTGTCGCGCGAGTAGAGCACGGTGCCATCCGTGCCCGTGGGCATCACCGCGAGGCTCACCGTGCCGTTGCCCTGGACGGCGCCCGTCACGTCCCACGCGACCCAGGTGTTCGCCGCCACCGGGCCCGGGGTGGACAGGAGCATCTACACCGCGGGCATCGACTGGAACGTCAGCGTGCTCTCCTGCCACTCCGAGTCCGTGGTGTAGACAACAGGACCGTTTATAGTGGCATCCTTCGCGTACAGGCGGAGCCTCGCGCGGATCACCGGGCCACTCAGGCCACTCACCTCGAAGCGCAGGAATGACTCGTATCGCGGATCCCCATCGGCCCTGAGCGCGCTCTCGCTCCCGAAGCTCTGGGTGGGGTAGGTGCCCTCCACCCGCGTCCGCAGCCACCGCGAAGGTCCGCGAGGCCTCGAGCAGCACCTGCTCCCCCGTGATGGGCGCGATCGGCTCCTCGGGGCTCTCCTCGCTGCAGCGCACCATGCCACTGATCGCGATGGCACAGACCACCCACCTCACACCTCGGCCCCACCCTCTCGCATCCAGCCCCATGCCCAAGCGATGCGTGCGCCCGGGCTGAATAGGGCTTGCGCCAACGCGCCGGTACTCCGCTGGGTCGACACCGGTCAACCGACGGACATCCGAGGGCAGCGGTGCGCGGGTCGGCGTTGAGGATGGGGCAGTCCGCTCTCACACGGTGGGGAGTGTGGCGGGGTTGGATGGGGAAGGCCTACCGGCGTGGGCTAGCATGAGCCTGTGCGCTCATTCCTGCGGCTTCTCGTGTTTGCTGCAGCGATCGGGGCAGCTGGCGGGGTGTTGATCTGCCTGTCCTGCCTCGTCGCCTATTTGACCGGCTCGGAGGTTGCGGGGGGCTTCACCGGAATCATTCTGGGGACGGCGTTGGTGATCAAAGCCCTGCTCGTGGGTACGGACCTCGGCGACCTGGGTGGGGATGGAGTGTTCCTCGGGCTCTTCGCGGCGCTCGCCGCAGCAGCAGCAGGCTTCATGGGGAGCTTGCCGCTCATGGAGATCCGCCGTCTGGGCTCCGGCGAGCAGCGTGAGGTCTCCGTCTCAGAGCTCACGGAGCAGCTCGGCGTCGCGCGCTTCCGGCTGCGCGATGGCCGCGTGGAAGCCCAGGCTGTCTACAAGCACTACCACAGCCATCCCGGCAACGAGGTCAGCAGCACCTACGACCACGCCGTGATCCCCGTGCTTCCACCTGAGTGGCGTCCCGGTGAGCCTGTGCGCGTGTGGGCTGTCTGCCACCACTTCGCCAACGGCTATCCCGAGAAGGACGCGTGCCTGGAGGCGTGGCGCGAGCCAGCTGGAGGAGCCATCGCCATCGAGCCCGAGCTCGAGCCTTGCTATCGGCCCGCCGTGCCCGCCGAGTACATGCCTCGCGATGGGCATGTCGTGTTCGTGCATTGGGTGAAGAGCCCGGAGGCTTACCTCCAAGCGCGTTGGGAGGAGGTCCTCAGCTTCCTCCGAGGCACTGCCATCACATGGGGCGTGAGCGCTGGACTCTGGATCCTGGGAAGAACGCTGGCGCGCTTGCGCCGCCCTGCCGCTACGCGGTGATGGATACTCTGCTACGAGGGAATGCCATGACTCTTCGCCTGGCCGTTGCCGCTCTGCTGGCGTTGTTGACGGCGTGCAGTCCTACGCGCGTGGTACGCCTGGATACGGGCCAAGGCCAGACCATCCTTCACCCTCCGCTCACGGACGAGCCAGAGCAGGTGGAACTGGAAGAAGAAGAGTTTCTTCAGGCCGTGACGAAGCAGGTCCGGCAGGTGAGGCCTCCGGCAAATCCCGAGCAAGACGCTCGGGAAAGGTTCGGAGTTCCTCCACGCAGTGGTTGGTACCGGTACACCCAGCGCCGGGGAGTTGTTCCCCTGGACGAGCAACCCTCCGCTTCGGAATGGGGACAGATCAATGCGCACCTGACTCAGGAATACCTGCAGTTCTGTGAGGCCAGCGGGAAGCCTCGGGACTGCCGGCGAGTCCTGATGAACAGCCCCGTCCTCACGGGAGATGGCCGCTATGCCCTCGGCATGTCCTTCGCCATGGAAGAGGTCGTCCCAGAGATGATGGAGGCCTTCAAGGGCATGGCGGATCCGGAGGCGCTCAAGGCGTCGCTGTACTGGGCGATGACGATCTATGCCGCATTGTGGCTGGCACCTGACCCCGTCTTCAGCAAGGGTCTGGCCACGGTCGTGACAGCCTCCTTCATCTGCTACATCGGGGTGGACACATTCTGGACGCTCATCCAGGGCTGGAGACGGCTGATCGAGGAAGTAGATCACGCCACCACGCTCGCGGAGATCCGCGCGGCCGGTAGGCGGTATGGCAAGGTCATGGGCAAGAACGCGGCGCGAGCGTTCGGGCTGCTGCTGGCGGCAGCTATCGGCCAGACCGCCTCCAGCTTCTCTGCCTAGGTGCCCTCACTGCCCGGCTCGGCTCAGGCGGCATCTTCAGGCGCGGCGCTGGTAGGAATCCATCTGTCAGAGGTAGCCCAGGTGGAAGCAGTGGCTGTGGCCGCTGATGCGGTCACCATCACCGTCGCTCCCAACGCGGTGGCCTCGACTGCGGACAGCCTTGCGGGTGCGGCCTCCAGGCCCGTGGATGCGAAAGGCCCCGAGCACCACATCGCCACCGACAAGTGGCCGGACGCCACCCACAGCGGCGGCCCGTGGACGCCTCTCTTCGAGAAGGTCTTCAAGCGTGCCGGCATGTCTCTGAACGATCCGGCGAACAAGGTGCGTGTCCAAGGCCACAAGGGCCCTCACCCCGAGGAGTATCATCGTGAAATCTTCAGGAGGCTGGACCGCGCAACGTCCACGTGCCGAACCATGGAGCAGTGCCGAGCTTCACTCGTCAAGGAACTCAGGTTATTGGCCGAGGAGATCTCCACTCACGGAACGCGGCTGAACAAGCTGGTCACCCGGACGTGATGGCGAGAGTGAGCTCCACCATGCCGAAGCGATACTTCGATCTTTCTGAGGATGTTCACGTACCCGGCAGGTGGTACCTGGACACCCCCGTTGATGCGCAGGGACAGGAGCTCTGGACCTGGCTATTCCGGCGAGGGGAGCCCGCGACCGTTGAAGGGCCGATCCGGATCCCCCTCTTCCGCCCTGGAAAGCCACTGGACTTCTCCCTCGCGGGAGCTGCAGTCCCCGTGATTCACGAGAGGGTGGCAGCAGTGTTCGCCAAGTTGGCTTCTAGCGACATCCAGCTCATCCCGGTGAGTGTCGATTCTCAGGCCGAGAGGTACTTCATCCTCAACTCGCTCCGCGTCATGAAGTGCATCGACGACGCAGCCTGTGAAGCGGTGCTGCGTTATACGGAGCAGGAT
>Ga0247825_10000551_pt1 | contig 23891 bp, 22 predicted proteins | sample 13C_Vanillin_Day_FD_194413 | JGI IMG/M metagenome (GOLD analysis project Ga0247825, IMG submission 194413) | Soil microbial communities from agricultural site in Penn Yan, New York, United States - 13C_Vanillin_Day48 | ecosystem: Environmental > Terrestrial > Soil > Agricultural land | place...
GATCTGAATCATCGCCATCGGCCAGTAGCGCGTCATGATGAGCGGCAGACCGGCGGGCCAGCACTGACCGATGTCGTCGCGGTAGACCTTGCCTTCCTTCGCGGCCACCTGTGACGCATCGAAGTGCACCTGAGCCGCAGCTGTCAGCTTCGGATACGGAGGACCGAACCTCCACGCGTTCGGATTCTCGGTCACGTCGATGAACCAGTTGCCGGTCAGGTCGAACGGCGCCGCTGGACGAGCCTTTGTAATGTTGTCAGGCGCCAGAGCGCTCAACTGCCTCCCAGGCTCGGATGGGACCTCGCTCTCCGCGGCTGGCGTGTTTGCTGCGGGCGTGTTTCCGGGTGCTTCGGCGGGCGCCGTGCAGGCCGAAACGGCCAAGCTGGCCGAGGTGACGATCGCGATTGCGATTCGACTCAGACTCATGATCAGTGTGCGCCTCCGAGCTGTTCTGGCTACTTCGAATCAGGCGTGCCGAGACGTGCCGGCCGCTCGGTGAGTTCCCGCCCGTCCGCGAGAATCAGCTTGCGGAAGATGCCGGCCGGCTCTCCAGTCCGCACGGGATTGACGATAACGGTGACCTTGTCGCCGGGCTTGATAGTGTTCGATTTCCAGCCGGCGCGGACCAGGTAGGTTGGGCTGGTCAGCTCCACCCCCCACAGGACTGTCTTGCCCTTGCCATCGGGAACATTGACCTCGATCCACGTGTGCGGGTTCTGCCAGCGGAATTCCTTCACCGTTCCGACCAGCGTCACTTCCTTCGTACGGTCGAACGCGGCCGGCGAATGATGCGCGAACACCGGAACCAGACTCGCGAGCATCACCACCAGCACGCCTCCGAGCAATGCCTTGGTCATCTCCCCTCCTGCACCGCGGTGGACCGTCCCGGGTGGATGCGTATTATCACCTGCATGAGCCCTTCCGCGGATGTGCTGCGCTCCGATTTGAAAAATCGAGTGTGTCGAGGCATTGCGAGTCGGGGTAGAATCGGCGCCTCCCCACTCAGAACGAACGAGAACATGGCAGCTCTTTCAGAAACCGCGCTCGTCCACCATCCTGATGAGACACTGACGTCGCCCGCGCTGGCGCTGTCGACTGATTCAGACAGGGCCGCGCGCGAAGCGGCCGCTTTCGAATTACGACATGCCTTCTGCGCGCACCTCAAAGCGTCGCGCGAACATCGGGGCATCAGTCTTCAGACGATCTCCGAAAGTACGAAGGTCAGCGAGAGCCTCTTCGCCGACCTCGAACGTTGCGACGTCTCACGCTGGCCCACCGGCATCTACCGGCGCGCGTTCTTCCGCGAATACACCGCCTTCGTCGGTCTGCACGGCGAGTCGATGCTCAGCGAATTCATCCGGCTCTTCCCGGAGGATCTCGAACAGGTCACGTCCGAATTGCGCGTGCCGGGACCGCTGCGGCTCACGTTCGCGCGACCGTTCTGGCACCACCTGTCGCCGATGCACGCCGCCGCTGCCGGCATCGATATCCTCGTCGTGCTGTTGGGCGCGATCGCGTTCGCGGAACTGGCGAGTGTGAACCTGTGGGGAACTCTTGGGCTCATGGCGGTGACCTATCACGCCATCGGAACCGCGATTTGCGGATGCAGTCTTGGAACCTGCGGGCTTCGCATGCGCAAACGACGACTACACTCGAAAGCACCGTGGGTGATGTTGCTTGCGCTGGCCATCGTCGCACCGGCGAATGCGCAGCAGAGCACGTTCAAGCCCGAGGTTGGACAGGCGGGAAAAGATGTCGTGTGGGTCCCGACACCGGAAGTGATGGTCGAGCGGATGCTCGATCTCGCAAAGGTCACCCCGACCGACTACGTGATCGATCTCGGTTCCGGTGACGGGCGCAACGTCATCGGCGCAGCCAAGCGCGGTGCGAACGCGCTCGGAGTCGAGTACAACCCGGACATGGTGGCGCTCTCGAAACGACTGGCCACGGAGGCTGGCGTCGCGGACAAAGCGCAGTTCGTCCAGGGCGACATGTTCCTCGCCGACATCTCCAAAGCCAACGTGATGGCGCTGTTCCTCCTTCCGAGCAACCTGCTCCGCCTCCGCGAAAAGTTTTTCGAACTTCGTCCAGGCTCGCGCATCGTCTCCAATACGTTCAGCATCCAGGACTGGGAAGCCGACGAGACAGTGACCATCGACCAGTGCGAGCAGTGGTGCACGGCGATGCTCTACATCGTGCCCGCGAAGATCGGAGGCACGTGGAAGGTGGGCTCGGATGTGCTCGAACTGAAGCAGGAGTTCCAGAAAGTGTCGGGAACGTGGACCTCTGGCAGTCAAGCGACGGAGGTCTCTGGATTCCTGAAGGGCTACGACCTCACGCTCAAAGCAGGAACGAAGACGATCAGCGGCCGTGTCCAGGAGAACGTGATCGACGGCACGCTGACCGACGGCAGCGCCAAGTCCTCCTGGCGCGCGACTCGCTGATTCGACACTACCGACTCGCGGCTGACGGCGCCGGTGCGCGGCGAATGATCTGCGCGAAGTAATTCGTAATGCCGTCGGGGTCCGAGAGCCAGATGGTGCGGAGTCCGGCGCTGAAGTTGCCGAGCGGCGTGTCGATCTTCACGTTCTGCGCCTTGGCTTTTACGTCAACGGCTTCTACATCCGACACGACGTACTGAATGCCAGCGCTTCGCGTGTTGGCTGCCAACCCTTTCCCGAAACTCCACACCGTCACCGTCGTCGTTCCGTGTCGATACGGATAGCGAGTGACACCGAGGACGGGATCCTGAACCGGCGGCAGTGCGTCGAGGCCGACGAACTCACGATAGAACGCACGACTCTTCTCGAGATCCGACACCGTCATCCCAAGCTCGATCGTGTCGTACACCTCCTGCGACGCGCCGGGCACGACGACGAGCTCGACCCATTGATTGGCTGGATCGAGCACCATGGCCATGCGCTTGCCGTCGCGGCCCTGACCGAACGAGGGTGCCGGATAACCGTGCTGAACGAAACGTGCGGTGACCGCGGTCTCGTCCGGATAGAAGAATGTGAAGACGCGTAGACCGGTCACTTCTCGTACTGGTCCCGTCTTGTACTCACCGGCCGCGGCGGTGTACTGCAGCTTGACCTGCCCCGATCCGATCTGGAACAGCATCATCTGGCCACCGCCGGGCATGTTCAGCGACGGCAGTTGCTTGAGACCAAGGACCTCAGAGTAGAACGCAGCCATCTTTTCGGGTTCAGCGGCGAATCGCCGGAACACATTCATCGATGGTTGGGTGGACAGCGAGGCCAGCGATACAGGACTGCTGGACTGCGCAGCCGCAGGAACTGCTACGGCAACCAGCACGCACGCGCGAATAAGTGCCTTCATGCGCGAAATGGTAAGGCCTACGTGACTCTCACCACAACTAGTTCAGCGATTCGACGGATTTCTGACTATGCGTGTCTTAATTCCGGCACTCATCAAGTAATCACGCACTCGTAATTTCCCGCGAAGCTACTCACTACCAACGAGATACGGCAACTACCGATGCAACACCGTGCAGCGCGGCGCACGGCAGAACCGTTGCCTCTCTCTCAAGATTGGTGAAGCCAGTTCTCACGCACCCGTCGTCGCTGCGACTTGCAGACGTACTGGCCGGGCTGTCTCATGCTCTCGACCTGACCGAAGGGCAGAGGCCCGGGCACGCTGTCCGTACGTGTCTGATCGGCATGCGCCTCGCCGAGGTGCTGCGTCTGCCGCAGGAGACGCGCTCGCCGCTCTTCTACGCGCTCCTGATGAAAGACCTCGGGTGCTCGAGCAACGCCACTCGATTTGCCGCGCTCTTCGGCGCCGACGATCACGGCATCAAGGCCGACCTCACGGTGACCAACTGGTCGCAGGCGCTCGAGTCGTTTCGATTCGTCGCGAGAAACGTGGCCCCCGGGCACTTCTGGCTGCGACGGGTGTGGCAATTGCTCGGCGTGCTGTCGCGCGGACCTGAAGGCGCGCGCGAAGTGGTGGTCACGCGATGTGAGCGCGGCGCAGACATCGCGCGCATGCTTGGCTTCCCCGACGACACAGCGCAGGCGATTCGCGCGCTCGACGAGCACTGGGATGGCGCAGGCCAGCCCTACAACCTCAAAGGCGACAGCATCCCGCTCCTTGCGCGCATCCTCGGTCTCGCGCAAACCGTCGAAGTGTTTTCGAGCACCCACGGTATCGAAGCCGCATTCGACATGGCCGTCACCAGGCGCGGCACATGGTTCGACCCGGTGATCGTGGAGGCGCTCGTTGCCACGCGCAAGGACCGCGCCTTCTGGCAGCTACTCGCCGAAGGTGACGCGCTCGCGCAGATTGCAGCCATGGAGCCCGCGGGCGACATTCAGACCATCGACGACGACCGGCTCGACCTCGTTGCGGAAGCCTTCGCACTGATCATCGACGCCAAGTCGCCCTGGACGTTCCGGCACTCAAAGGGCGTCGCAGACATCAGCGTTGCGATCGGACGCTCCATCGGCTATGGCGAGAGCGAGCTTCGCGACGTGCGCCGCGCCGCGTTGCTGCACGACATCGGCAAGCTGGGCGTCTCGAGCCTGATCCTCGACAAACCGGATAAGTTGACCGACGCTGAGTTCCAGGTGATGAGCCGTCATCCAGTCAACACCCGACAGATCCTGGCTCGCACCGGCTGCTTCAGTCACCTCGCCGATGTTGCATCGTCGCATCACGAGCGCCTCGATGGACGCGGGTACGACCGCGGCGTCGCCAGTGCCGATCTCCCGATGCTCGCGCGAATCCTGTGCGCCGCCGACATCTGTGATGCGCTTAGCGCGTCGCGCCCGTATCGCGATGGCATGCCTACCGAACGCGTGCTCGAGATCATGGGGCGCGAAGTCGGCGCCGCGATCGATCCCGACTGCTTCGCCGCGCTCGAGTCTGTCCTGCAGACGACCCCTGGCCGTGCACTCACCGACAACACACCGTCTGCCCGATCGGTCGCTGCCCTCGCAGAGGACTACTCCCAGGCAGCCTGACGTCCCAGCCATCAACATTACGAGCCCCAAAGAGAGTGTCAGTGGCGAAGACGCCGCGGGCCCTGACCCGGATCCGACAAAAGGGTGAGGGAATCCGCGTGAGCGAGGCTCACGCCGAACAAGGAGAAGAAAAACGCGAGTGCCTACGAGGCTCGACCAACTCGGAGCGTTGCAAAGTGCATTCAGGGTGTTTATGGGAGCGGCCGGGGGAGGTCGCGAGGTCCCGCGACGTCGCACAGCAAAATCGTGGCCGCAATCCTAGGAGCTCAAACACCTGAATTTTGTCGAGTTAGACCGGCAGCCTGGAGGCCGCCGGTAAGAAAAAAACTTCTTGGCTGCTTGGAAGCTAACAAGAACGTGGCGTCAGTTGCTGCCGGTGGGAACGAGATTGACCTGAATTCGTTTCAGAAACTTCACCGGCACACCATCGAGGCGCGCGGGTTGGTACTGCCACGACTTCGCCGCAGTGACCGCCATCCTGTCGTATTGCGGATTGATCGACTTCGACATCGACGCCGACTCCACTCCGCCCATCGTGTCGATCAGGACTTCGAGGACAAAACTCTGGGCCTCGCGAATCTGACCGCGGAAGGCTGGAATCTGCTGACTCAAGGCGATCGGTGGCACGACGTTCAGATCGTTCGAACTATACAGTTTCGGGGCGCGCGGTGCCGGTGGCGCCGATGGCAGATGCGGAACGACAGGCGATTGCGGAAGGACACGCGCTACTGTCTGCGGCGGAGCCGCAGCCTTGGCGCTCAATTCGTGGAATCCAGTCGCAAGCGTGCGGATGTCCGCCAGCGGTGACTTGCTGGCAGCCGCCTCGACGTCCGGATCGGAAAGCACCTGCAGGACCAGCGCGAAGCCGCGCTGCGCGGTGCTGTAGTCCTTGAAGTCGAAGGCGGCCTTCGCCTCCTGATACGCAGACTGCGCAGCGGTCGGCAACATCTTCTTGCGGGTCTCGCTGTAAGTCGAACGGACGCGCGGCGGCAGATCGCTCGAGGGGCGATAGAGCGGATCTTTCGTGACCAGCCCTTCGATGATGCCGCGTGCATCGGCTTCCTTGCCGGTGGCGACCAGGCACAACACACGATGGAGCTCGATGGCCTGCTGCTCTTCGCGGGGATGCTCCATCAACTTCAGCGCGTCCAGCATCGCCAGCGCGCGGTCGTATTCAGCAGACGCGTAAAGATCCTTGGCTGCCTCGAGCGACTGCGCCTGAACTCCAGTTCCGACAAGAAGCAGGATCGCAACGACGAGAGCGGTCCTAGTGGCTCGCATGATTCTCACCTCTGTCTCATGTCGACGCTCACCTTCGCGGGGGCGGAGAGCGTGACAACCGCACGAACACGTTTTTCACCGAGTTCAGGATGCCGGAAGAGCACGTCATGATTGCCGACAGGCACCGAGATATTGGCCAGAGGCGTCTCGCCGATCTGCCGACCGTCAATCCAGACCTCAGCCCAGGGAGTCGCGTTGAACGACGTCGCCGCGCTCGGCCACTGTGGCCTGATCGGAGTCACGCGACCAGGCGTCACGTTGACGACCTGTGACTGGCTGAAGCCGACCACCTCGTTGACCATGACGAGCTCGTGACGTCCAACGGAGACCATGATGCGGTCGCTCTGGCTCGTCCCGAGCAGGCGGGAGTCTTCGAAGATCTGCAGCGGCATCGGCGCGTTTACCGAGATCCAGCCCGAGACCGGCGCGTTCTTCGGCGCGCTCAACGGCACAACCAGCGACGCGGTCGTGCCGGCTTCGATCTTCACGTCCTGCGTCATCGATCCCGTCTCGTTCTCGAGAAGCACCGCGTGCGCACCCGGGGCCAGGCCCTCGACCGTCAGCGGCGAGCGGCCGTAAACATGTCCGTCAACGCTCACCTGCGCACCGGCAGGCTCCGTTCGAACCTGGAGTTCGCCGAGCAGGGATGAGGCACGAGGCAGTTCGATTAATTGCGATACCTGACCACCAGCCGTGATCGTGATCGGCATCGAGCGAACGTTCCCTTCGTTCGCGAGCTTCAGCGTGTGACGTCCAGGCGACAGACTCAGAGTGAGCGGCGTGACACCACGCGGCTGTCCGTCAACATCGACCGACACACCGCTCGGATTGGTCTGCACGCTCAGCGTCCCCATTCCATCAGCGGCAACGGGCGCCGCCATATAACGGAGCGCTCCGAGCGTAATCGCCGATGTCAGCCCGACGAGCAACGCAGCAGCCGCGGCGAGCTTGAACCGCGACAACGGGTACTTCGCTGCCACAGACTGTCTGACCTGCTCGACCGGAGGCGGCGCGGCCGCGGCGGTGGGCGAGTCAACGGGAGTCTTCGTGGACTTCTCCCAGAACCCTGAGCCGCCTGCCCCTACGGCCGGCTTTGTTGGCTGCGGCGTCGTTGATGACGCAGTGGGCTGCGAAGCAGAAGCCGACGCCGGCGCAGACGCCTGCGGAGTGGATGCTGGAGGAGAGGATGACGGCGAAGCGTGATTCGAAGTCGGCATACGCGTGTGAGCAGGCGCAGCCTGGGTCAACGTGGCGGGTACGGCAGCCGCAGTGACAGGTGACGGCTTCGGTGAGACGGGCGACGACATCACGGCTGCGGGTGGTGCTTGCCGTGTCGGTGCCGGGAGCGGGTCCGCCGTCCCGACCACGGCGTGATAGCGCGACAGGAAAACCTTCAGCGCCTCGATCTCGGCGATCGGATCGCTGTAGTGGAGCACCCGATCGAGCTCGGCCCACGCTTCGGGCGCGGAGCTGAATGGCGTCTTCGAATCGATCTGCAGCGCACGCTGCAGCCAGACCTTGAACGGTAACGGCAGCGGCTCGAGCGCGCCATCCGGCGACAGCGCCAGAGCGTTTCCAGTCATGCCGCTGATCTGCGCCGGGTATTCTTCGTCGGCGAGTGGACGTCCGAGGATGAGCGCCAGCGCGGTGGCACCGACCTGCGTGACATCGGTCCGGCGATCCAGATGCGGCATGCCGAACGTCTTCGGCAGCGGGACACGCAGTCCCTGCCAGTACTGTTTGTTCGAGTAGCGAAGCTGCTCGATCGCCGAGCCGAGCACGTACTCGACGAGCACGAGGCGCCCGTTGGGCGTGACGATGATGCGCTCGGGGCCGATAGATCCGTGACAGACGTCAGGCGCCTTGTCGTGGAGAACGGCAACCGCGTGAACGAGCTGACGCAGCAGGCACAACGCTGCGTGCATCTCGACCTGGAGCAAATAGCTCTCTGCGGTCGCAAGAATCTTCGAGAGCCTGATGCCGGGAACGTGATCCGACACGACCATCACGCGAGGCACGGCCTTCCCTGCCCGCTCCACGCCACGCACGCGTCCGAAGTGTTCAGATTGAAAATCTGCGAGCCGGTTCGCCCGATCGCGCAGCGCCGCTTCGACGACGGCTGACGCGGTCAGCTCGTCGCGAAGAGTCAGCACTTCGAACTGGTCTCCGTTGACGCCAAGCGCCAGCCGGCGCTCTCCGAATCCATCCTCGAAGAGGGCCGGACCGGTCGACGGAGCACGCGCCGTCACTGGATCCACGAGTAGACCTCTCGGCGTGAACCGTGCCAATTGCATCTGGCGGCACACCGAGCCGGCGCGATCTCAGAATTGGCTGAAATGCTGAGAGTTCTTGGGCTCGCCAGTGAAGTGCTGGAGCGACACCTCTATATAGCGGCCGGCCGGCGATTACAGAATCGTCATCCCGAGGCCTGTTTTCGTATCAGGCAGGTCGCACGTTCACATTCAGACCACCGTCCAGAATGATCTTCGCGCCGTTGTAATAGCGTGCACGGTCGGAGGCGAGGAAGACGACGGTGTCCGCCACTTCATCCATCTCCGCCCATCGTCCGGCAAGGATGCCCATGCGCTTGCAGAAGCTGGCGACGAATTCATCCTTGCTCACGTTCTGCTGCTTGGCCATGTTCTCGGCCCACACGCCTCGCCCCTCAGTGCCGACCAGACCAGGCACGACGGTGTTGACGGTGATCTTCTGGCTGGCGAGATCCGTGGAGAGATACCCGGTCGCTTGATTCATTGCGGCGTTGTTCAACGCATGCGTGAGTGCGGGCGCCCAGACGATCGTCGACGCGGTGCCACTGATGTTGATGATTCGCCCTGTGCCGTCGCTCGGCATGAGCGGCAGGAACGCACGCGTGATGCGCAACGCGCCCAGGATCTTGTTGTCGAGATCGCCGATCCAATCAGCGTCCGGCCAGAGAATCTGACGGTCCATGCGTCGCATCGGACCGCCCGCGTTGTTCACCACGATGTGAACGGTGCCGAACGCGTCCTTCGCGGTCTTCGCCGCTGCATCGACCTGCTCACTGCTGGTGATGTCCGCCGTCGCAGCCACGACGCTGACGCCGCTCTCCTTCCGGATGTCCTCTGCGGTCTTCTCGAGCGCTTCGGCGTTGCGGGCGATCAGCACGAGCTTGACGCCCTCTTTGGCCAGCCCGCGCGCAATCGCACGACCGATGCCCTTGCTGCCGCCGGTGATCACCGCGGTCCTTCCTGACAGTCCGAGTTCCATTGCCACGACGTCTCTCCTCCCTTGAGCGTTTGTTCCTGATCGAGGATCTGGCGCACCTTGGACGCAAATGCCTGCAGTGCGAATGGCACAGGAGAAAGTAGTGGAGTGCTGCGAAGGCCAGCATTCCCTCGATCACGATGTTGCTGTAGACGATCGGTCCCACGACGCGCGCACGATGGTACCGTAGGTGCGCGTCTCGACCTATACTGAGCCTCCCGCGAGGAGGATCCTGACCATGAGGATGATGCGTCTTCTGTCGATCACGGTGTCATGCACCGCGACGATCGTGGCTTTACTCTCGACCGCCGGCGCCGCCCAGCAGAAGGTCCCCTTTCGTGGCGACACGCCGATTGCCCCGTCAGGAATCCCCAAGATTCCGCTGCTGGATCAACCGGTCGTGTACGACACGGCGGAGGGCCAACGGATTCGCGTCGTAGTCCACGCGAGCGGCCTGTCGCATCCGTGGAGCCTGGCGTTCCTGCCAGGCCCCTCGACTCCGTTCGGGACAGGCCCCTCGACTCCGCTCGGGACAGGCCCCTCGACTCCGCTCGGGACAGGCGGCGTGACAATGCTCGTGACGGAGCGGGACGGTCGCCTTCGAGTCATTCGAAATGGCGTTCTGGACCCGAAAGCCGTCGAGGGGCTTCCAACGATTCGCCGCGCCGGCTTGTCCGGCCTCATGGATGTCGTCCTGCATCCGCAGTTCGCATCGAACAACTTCGTGTATCTCTCGTACGCGAAGCCGCTCAACGAGAAAGAGTCGGCCACTGCGATCGCGCGAGGCAAGTGGAATGGCACCGCGCTGACCGACGTCAGCGATGTCTTCGTGGCTCCCGCTGGTGTTGGCGGCGGCGCGCGAATGGCGTTCGGGCGCGACGGCACGTTGTACGTCACGACCGGTGGTGGCGGCGGCAACGGCCCTCAGGATCCGAATGGTCTCGGCGGCAAGGTGCTGCGTCTGAAGGATGACGGAACGATTCCCAGTGACAATCCGTTCGTCGGCCGCTCAGGATACCGGCCTGAGATCTTCACGATGGGACATCGCAGCTCTCTCGGGCTCGCCGTGCATCCAGGCACCGGCGAGGTGTGGCAGAACGAGAACGGGCCGAATGGCGGCGACGAGATCAACATCCTCAGGCCGGGCGCGAACTACGGCTGGCCGATCGTCAGCCTCGGGCGAGTCTATTCAGGCCCCTGGCAGTCGCCATCGGCGGTCTTCTACCGCGAAGGCTTCGAGCAGCCGATCGTGTACTGGACACCTGCCATCGCGGTATCCGGCATGGCGTTCTACACGGGCGATCGCCTTCCCAAGTGGAAGGGCGACGTCTTCGTGGGATCGCTGCGCGAGGGCGAGATTCCCGGGACGGGTCACCTCGAACGAATCCTGTTCAACGAGAAGATGGAGGAGTTGCGACGGGAGTCACTGCTCCAGCCGCTGCGTCAGAGAATCCGTGACGTCAGGCAAGGGCCCGATGGCCTGCTGTATCTGCTGACCGATGAAGACAACGGCGCGGTGTTACGAATCGAGCCTGCGCAGTAGGAGACACCGCGATGGCTGACAACAAGGTGCAGAGCTTCGAGAACCACGCGCAAATCGTCCCGATGTTTCACTACGTGACGCTGGGCATCCTCCAGCTCACGTTCATCGGGGCATGCGTGAATCTCTATCAGTCATGGGGAGACCACGCGCGCTTCTACAGCGCGTCGCTGCTCGTCACACTGACACTGGGGACGATGCTCGCGGCGCTCTACGCGCGGTCGTTCGCGCTCAAGGCGCAGGATCGTGCAATTCGAGCCGAAGAGCAGTTGCGTCACTACGTGATGACGGGCAAGCTGCTCGACTCGCGGCTCACCGTCAAACAGATCGTCGGCCTTCGCTTTGCGTCCAACGAAGAGTTGGTCGCCCTGGCACAGCGCGCCGCCGATCAGAACCTCTCGACCAAGGACATCAAGCAGGCGGTCAAGAACTGGAGACCTGATACATATCGGGTCTGATTCCTACGCGCTTGCTGCCTGCCGCTCCGGTCCATACACACCGATGATGGCGAGCAGCCGGGTCACGGACAACAAATGACGGTTGTGTCCCGTGACGTTCTGCAACTTCAGCCAGCCGCCCGCACGATGCATGTTCACGTGCGTCTGGGCGATCGTGCCCAAACCGCAGCTGTCGATATACGGCACAAAAGCCAGGTCCAGCACCATCCGGTTTCGACCGGCGTGTAAATGGTGACTGACCACGGCTTTGAGGTCAGCCTCGTTCTCAACCGTGAGGCGCTCGCGAGGCTGCAGAAACACAATGTCGGGCAGGACGTGTTCAAAGAATTCCATGGCGGACGCTCTCATATGAGTCAACGACGATCCGCTCCCCGGCGAACGCCCTTTGCCCGGAAGGTTACGGGCCACCCTGGGTGGCTGGGTGCCTTGGTGACTAGGCCGATGAGCTGGCTGATACGAAATCAAGGAACCGCCACTCGGCATTCGGCGCCAACCCTGCCAGGTCACGACCGATAGCCTGGAACACGGGCGGAGACGAGGTGACGTGCTGGATGCCGGCGTGCATGTCGCGGAACAGCCGCTGTAGTGTGCCCGACCGGAGCGCGACCGTGCCGGCCGATGCATAGGCAAACATCGCCACCTCGTGCGCCGACCACGTCGCATGTGCCATCGCCAATCGGATCAACGTGTGCTGCCGCGTGGACAAACGCTCGCCACGTTCGAGTGTGTCCCGTACATCGCGCCACGCTTCGTAGACCAGCGCACGAGCGGCGCGATAGGTACCCTCGGCCTTGGCGTACTGCTGATGGAAGGCTTCGCTGGTGGCCAGCGTCCCGGCCCGGCCCATCTTGCCCCTGACATTCTTCGCGAGCTCGTCGAGCACGCGCCGACCGATGCCGCAGGCCCACGCCGAGTGACACATGATCGCGAAGCCGATCACGCCGATTTGGTAGAGGCCGCCACCGCGCTTCGGCGTGTCGATGAGAGCCGGGTGCGTGTAGCCCTCGGGCACGAACACAGAGTCGATCCGGTAGTCGATGCTTCCGGTCGCGCGCAGGCCGAGCACATCCCAGTTCTCGATGAGCGTCGCCTTCTCGACCGGCAGAACGAAAATGCGAGCCTCCCCTGTGCCCTCGATCACGCCGAGCGTGTGAATGTGCGTGCCGTGCTTGATGCCCGATGCGAAGCTCCACGACCCGCTGAGCACGAAGCCGTCGTCCTTGGGCACAGCGAGACCTGGCCGCGTGCCCTGACCGGCGATGACCGGAAGTCTCGGCTTACCGAACAACTCACTCACGGCCGCATCGCTCAAGAACGCCGCGCCCGTGCCCACGGCAAGCGCTGCCGCCATCAACACCCAGCCCGCAGACGGATCGCCGTAAGCGAGATTCTCGATCACCTGCAGGGACGAAACGGGATCGAGCTCCGCGCCACCCGGTACGGACTTTGGCACCCACATGCCGAACAGTCCCTCACGGTGAAGGGCATCGACGACAGGATCGGCAAGCCGTCCTTGTGAGTCTCCAGATTCCGCGTGCTGGTCGGCAACGAGCGCAACGGCGCGCGCGCGCTCGGTCAGATCGATGGTCGTGGCTGACATGTGTCCTCACCGGATCAAGAACCCCGAATCCCGAACCCCGAACCCCGAATCCCGAATCCCGAATCCCGAGTCCAAAAGCCCGTGAATTATCGCTTAGGATGGCATCCTCAGGAGACATGTGATGTCAGTCGGTTCACCAGCAGGAATCACTCGTCGTCAATTCGGTGCGATGACGGCTGGGTCGCTCGTCGCGGCGGCTTCATCGTCAACCGTGCTCGGCCAGGCATCGACGAGCCCGGCACCCGGAGCCGTCCTCGATATCGCTGACTGGAGCTACTACTGGTACGGCGTCGAGCGAGTGAAGCTGGCGCGCGGGACTCTGATCAACGGGATGCAGATGTTCGTCGAACACTGGATCCCGACGGTCGTTCGTCATCCGTATTCGATCGTGCTCGTTCACGGCGGATACGGTCAGGCATCGGAGTGGATGAGCACGCCGGATGGCCGGCCCGGATGGGCGTCACTCTTCCTCGAGCAGGGTTACAGGGTCTACCTGGTCGATCGACCCGGTCAGGGCCGGAATCCGCACCATCCGTGGGTGCACGGGCAGTACGACGCGCAGGCGCCCACCTTCGAGCGCGTTGCGTCGACAGTCGGCGCAACTGGAGCCGATCACACGCAATGGCCCGGCCGTGGAGATGCCACCGATCCCGCAATCGCACAAGTGACGGCGTCGATGGGACAGCCGATGGCCATCAACGCCATCACATTGGATCTCTGGCGCAGCCGCGGCACGCTGCTCCTCGACGACATCGGTCCGTCGATCTTCGTCACACACGGCGATGGCGCGTCGTTCGCGTGGGTCACCGCCGAAGCCCGCCCCGAGCTCGTCAGGGGCATCGTCGCCGTCGAACAGCCGCCTAACTCGTTACGAGGCCGGCAGCTCTCGCTCTTCACGCCGATACCGATCGCGATCGTGGCGGCTGAAGCGTCGAAGGCGAACGACCCTTCCGCGGCGGCAGTGCTGCGGACGGCAGGCGGCTCCGTTGAACTGATCCTCCTGGCGGAGCAAGGCATTCGCAGCAACGGACTGATGGTGATGCTCGAGAAGAACAACCGCGAGGCACTTCAACCGATTCTCGCGTGGATGCGAGAGAAGGTCGAAGCAAAGCCGGCGCGACCGGTTGCGACGCCTCGCTCTGACGATCCACCCGTGATCGCCAACGCCGACTCGGCTCGTAACACGGAGTCGACAGCGTTGCGACTCGCCGATCAGGGCGGGTTCTTCGTGGGCGTCAAACGCAAGGCGATGCCGTACGGAACGATCCCGCATGGTCAGATGTTCGTGCAGTACATGATTCCTGCGGAGAAGCGTTATCCGTATCCGATCGTCATGGTGCATGGCGGCGGCGCGCAGGGCACACACATGATGGGCCTCGGACGCCGGCCAGGTTGGGTGCACTACTTCGTGCAAGCCGGCTATGCGGTGTATTGGCTCGATCGTCCGAGCTACGGACGGTCGCCGTATCATCCCGACGCGCTCGGGCCGAGTCATCTGCCTAATGTCCCTCCGTACGAACCGCTCATCGAAGCCACCAACGTCTTCAAGACGGGCCAATGGCCGGGACCCGGCGGAATGGAGGACGAGTACATCAATCAGTTCATGGCGTGCGAGTCCGGCAACACCGCGGACGAAGCGTTCCACAGCGATCTGGTGTGGCCCGGTGGCGTTGAACTGGTCGATCGCATCGGACCGTGCATTCTCCACACGCATGCATTCGGCGGGTTCTTCGGCTGGGGCGTCGCCGATCGTCGTCCGAACCTCGTCAAGGGGATCATGTGCATGGAGATCAACGGCAACCCCTTCGAGCGTCAGTTGCGATGGGGACTCACCGCCGGCCCCGTCACGTACGATCCACCGGTCGGCGATCCCAAAGAGTTCAGCCTCGTGGACCGCACTCCCCCGCCAGACTCACCCCGACCCATCGCCTCACCCTACAAGCTGCAGGCGGAGCCGGTGCACAAGTGGAAGAACCTGCAGTCGATTCCGATTGGCTGGATCACGAGCGAGTTCGGCGCGGGCGGATCCCCGGTTGCCAACGTCGAGTTCCTCAAGCAGGTGGGATGCAAAGTGGAGATGCTGCGTCTGCGCGACTACGGCATCTACGGCAACGGCAACCTGATGCTGATGGAGAGAAACAACCACGAGGTCTTCACGGTGATCCGGGATTGGCTGGACAAGAATGTCGCCCCGCCCAGGCGCTAGCCTCACCTTCCTCGCGGCACCGGAATGTCGCCGATGATTTCGCGGCGCTTGAACTTCCACCGCCCATCCTCGCGCACGAACTGATCGCGGTACGTGGCGAGCAGCAGAAAGTCGGCCTTGTTGTTCTCGGCGTTGGCCATGACGAATCCGCCCTTGCTCACACCGGTCCCTTCGTCTCCCCGCACCTCGATCGACTCGTTGAAGTAGAGATGAAAGTTACGGCCCTTGGAGTTCGGATAGTTCGTGCCGATCGCTTTCTCCAGGAACGCACCGATCGCCGCCGGTCCCTTCGCCGGCGGCCCTCCGCCGACGAACTCCGCCTCGCGGGCAAAGAGTTGCGAGAACGCAGCGAAATCACGGGCATCGAGCGTCCGTCCGTACTCGGCCCACAGCGTCCGAATGGCCTCGCGATCCTCGAGCGCCCGGACACGCGCAGCGGTGTCGCCACTGGCTTGTGAACCCTGTGCGGCCAGCACCGCCGCAGCACAACCGACCACCGCAACCACGATCAAGGGTGTTGAGCGCATCCGATCCTCCCGAGAAGCAGGATTATAGTCAGCGTAATGAATCGAACCACAGCCAAACCCGGAGGCGGCGCCCTCGCAAGCCTCGCCCTTGCGATGCGGTCGAAACGCACGGCGTTTGTCGTCCTGCAATCGTTAGCGTCAGGACTCCCGCTTGGACTCGTCTGGATTGCCATACCCGACTGGATGCGCAGCATCGGCGTGGACATCCGCGTGGTCGGTCTCATCACGCTGGCGCAGGCGCCATGGACGTTCAAATTGCTCTGGGCTCCGCTCATGGATCGCTACGTCCCCCCGTTCTGGGGACGCCGACGGGGATGGATGGCGGTTACGCAGATTGCGCTGTTCGTCGTGAGCCTGATGCTGGCGGGCGTCGGTCAACAGCCGGAGGCGATCTGGGTCGTCGGGGCACTGGCGATGGCCATCGCTCTGGCCTCTGCAACGCAGGACGTCGCGATCGACGCGTATGCCGTGGAAGTCTTGCACAAGGACGAACAGGGCGCCGCGTCAGGGGCACGAGTGGCCATGTACCGGGCCGCACTGTTCGCCTCGAGCGGGTTGGCGATCAGCATGGCCGCGCGCGTCGGCTGGCCGATGGTCAATGCCGCGCTCGCGTTTGTCTATCTGCCGATGCTCCTCATCACGTGGAAGTCGCCGGAACCCGAAGTGCAGCCGCCGACGCCACGCACGCTGCGCGACGCCGTATGGCAGCCGTTTCTGAGTTTCCTCGCGAGGCCACGCGCGATCGAGATCCTCGCGTTCGTAGTGCTCTACAAGATCTCCGACCAGCTCACACAAGCGCTGACGCGCCCGTTCCTCATCGACATGGGCTACAACGCCGATCAGCGTGGCATCGCCGTCGGCCTGATCACCATCACCACGACGATCGTCGGCGCAGTGTTCGGCGGATGGGTAACCACGATGGCCGGGCTGGGCCACTCGCTCTGGATCTTCGGATTCCTGCAGCTCTTCTCGAACGTCGGATACTACCTCCTTGCGATCCTCGGTAAACCGGTCCCCGGAGCGCTCTATGCAGCGACCGGCTTCGAGTTGCTGACATCAGGCATGGGCACAGGTGCCTTCTCGGTACTGCTGATTCGGCTAACCGAGAAGCGATTCTCTGCGACGCAGTACGCGCTGTTCTCGAGCCTGTTCGCGCTGCCGCGAGTCGCCGCAGGTCCCATCACCGGCTTCGCCGTCGCCGCGATTGGATGGTCCAGTTTCTTTCTCACGACGCTCGTGATCGGCATCCCCGGACTGATGATGCTCAACCGGTTCGCGCCGTTTGGGATGAGAGAGCCGCAATTCGAGCACGAGGGTGAGACCGCGCCGGTAGCGTCCGTGTCGGGTCTCCTGCGACCGGGGATGACTGCGGCGGTGGGCCTGGCAATTGTTGCCTCGCTGCTGCTGGCCATGCTCGATGCGATGGACAAGGTGCGGACGGCACCGGGCATGGGGTTCGACATCGCCGGCGCGATGTGGCGACTGACGCACCCCGCGGATTCGGGTGGCTGGGTTCAAATCGTTGGCATTCTCACCTTTGCGATCGTGGGCGGCATGTTCATCGCGGCTACGCGCGTGCGGCGAGCGCGCACGTCACCCTGACAGCTTCTTCGCCAGCATTCTGAGATCGGCGACAAACGCCTCCATCGCCACGCGACGTTCGTCATCCGTCTGCGCTTGCCTCGCGGTTCCCACTTGAAGTGCCTCATGACGTTGGTGACATGCACCTGGTCGCGCACGATGCCAACCGCCGCGAGTGCCTGGTCGAGCACTCGGCAGCTGGCCCGACAAACGGCTTGCCCGCCAGGTCTTCTGCATCGCCCGGCTGTTCGCCGACAAGAGCACAGTAGCGTCGGCTCGACCTTCACCGAAGACCGTCTGCGTAGCACTGCGACAGAGATCGCAGCCCTTGCAGTCAGCGGCTGCCTGTCTAGCAGCACGAAGCGTCGGCCTCGGCGGCACGAACGGCGCCGCCGACTCTGGTTGAGCAGGCACTTTGACCTCCACACTTACTTACTTTGACCTTCACACTTTGACCTTCACACTTATCGTTAATGGCAACGCTCTTGCCACCTTCGACTCATAGCCGAGCAGACGGTCTATCTGAAAGGAAGGCATCATGCCGCGAGCGATTTGGACCGGTTCCCTCTCTTTCGGTCTCGTGAACATCCCGATCGAGGTGCACACGGCCGTGGGCGATCATCGTCCGCATTTCTGGATGCTGCATGCGAAGGACTGCTCGCCCATCAACTTCGAGCGCATCTGCCAGAAGGACGGCAAACCCGTGGCCTGGGACGACATCGTTAAAGGCTATGAATACGAGAAGGGACATTTCGTCGTGCTTGGCAAAGAGGACTTCGCCGCGGCGGCGCTCGAGAAGACGCGCCGCATCGACGTCCTCGATTTCGTCGAGGCTGACGCCATCGACGATCGCTATTTCGACAAGCCCTACTACTTGACGGCGAAGAAAGGCGGCGAGGTGGCGTATGCGCTGCTTCGCGAGGCCATGAACGAGTCCGGCAGAATCGGTATCGCGAAGTTCATCATGCGCGAGACGCAGCATCTTGCCGCAGTCGAAGGCATCGGTGATGCCCTCGTACTCTCGACGCTGAGGTTCGCCGATGAACTCGTGGGCACCAGCTCACTGAGTTTCCCCAGCGGCAAGAACCTGAAGAAGACTGAGCTCAATCTGGCAAAGACATTAGTGGAGAACCTCGCCGCTGAGTGGGATCCGGGCAAGTACAAGGACGACTACCAGGAGAATCTGATGCGAGTGATCAAAGCCAAGATGAAAGGAAAGGAAGCGAAGCTCGTTACGGACGAGCGCCCGCGAGACTCGAACGTGATCGATCTCATGGAGCGGCTGAGAGCGAGCCTTCAATCAGGCAACGGTCGGACAAAGAAGCGTGCACGCAACAAGGCGCGGAAGCCTATGGTCCGCGCGCGCAAGCAGCGGCGCAGAGGTCACGCGGCTGCGTGACCTATGGCAGCCTCATGAATCGGTGGCTGTAGCGATACCGTCGCCACGCCCAGGCAGCCATGGTCATCGCGAAATATGGCCATGCCCGTGCCGACCACGCCTGCCACGGGATGCGTCTGGGGTTGTAGCGCTCGAGCCGCTGGTGGAGCGTCTCGATCCGCCTGTCGATCGAATGCCGCTTCTCACGCACATCCGCTACGACTCTGTCCGTGCTCGGAGCCATTCCGCATTCTCCTTCAGCGTATCAACGCTCTTGGGCATGTAGCGGCCGCGCGACAGCATCGAGCGGCTCATCATGCCCAGCACCACCGCGATCACCATCAGCGGAAGCGCGACAACGGCGAAGCCCGCCCACGCGGGCCAGTCGAACGCATAAGACGCGCCCCACGCAATCGTGTCGAGGAGCATGATCACGGCCAGTACACCAACGCCGACCGCTGCGGCTACGGTGATCAGGCCACTCTTGATTCGCACGGCCTCTTCGCGCATCTCGGTACGCACCAGCAGAATCTCATCGCGCACGATGCCGATGCCGTCCCGGATGGTGCCGCGTATGAGATCGGGAATCGACTCTTCATAAGCTGCCATCGAATTCCTCCTCATTTGCCGAATGTCTCGGTGCAAGCGCACTGCCACGGAGCAGCCTCACCACAGGTGAGCTGGTGACGCTCGACCGCTCGCTCGTTGATGAGAAGGAATTACAGAGCCTGCTTGCAACTTCGAACTGAACGGCTGGGCTCAAACAGTCGCGAACGACACATGACCGTCGCCCATGCTCGGGGCACATGCCTTGCTCCAGTTTTCCCTGACCCCCATCCGGCTCAGGAGGAGCATCATGAAGACTCGTGAGATTGTTTTGGGAGCGGCGGCGATCCTCTGCATTGGCGCACTGAACTCCGCACAGATCGCACCTCAGGGGCAGCGAGCTCCGCAGCCCCGATCTCAGCAGCCACGGCCAGACCCGATCGCGGGCCCTGTGACGACACTCGACGGCTGCCTCTATCGCGAGGACTCGATTTCAGGACGGAAGCCGAACGTGGCTGAGAAGGCAGGTGTGCTCGAAGACTACATCCTCGCCGATGCGACGCCGGCGAGAGAGCACAATCGCCCGCCGGATCGACCAATCGCTGAAGCAGGCCAGCCACCTGCCGCGCCCACAGCGGGACTCGCAAGCGGGCGTATGTACAAAGTCACAAAGATCGAGGATGGTCGACTGAAGGAGCTTCTGGGGAAGCGCGTCGAAGTCACCGGCACCATCAAGCCTGACAATGACGCAAAGCCCGCCGACCACAGCACGAATACCAACCTGCCCAACATCGAGGGCACATCAATTCGCGAGGTCGCTGGCGCGACGTGTCCCGCGACACCTCGCTGACCGATTCTGGCTCGGTGGTCGGTGGAAGGTGGTCGGTGGAAAGCGGATTCCACTCACCACCAACCACTAACCAGCAACCACCAACCGCTTCTGCTCGATTCAGATGATCGTAAACGGCGGGCCCGTTTCCGTGAGATCCAGCGCAGACTGAATCGACTCGAGCTCCGGCGCGTGCTTGATGGCCTCGCGATCGGCGGCAACATGCAGTTCACCACGATCCTTGTCGATGCCTTCCACTGTTTCCGGCGACACGATCACCGACCGGCCACCGATCCAGTTGCTGGTGTCGACGAGGAGATAGCGGATGCGCCAGCTGTCCTCGCCGATCAGGAAATCGTCCACGTGGCCGATCTCTCCGTTGCGCGCGTGCAGGTGATAGCCCGTGCTCTTCCTGATGCTGCGAAGGTGGCGCTCCTCCGGATCGATCCCCGGCTTCTCGTCGACCAGAGCGGTGCCTGTGGGAACACCCGAGACGAGCGCGGTCGGACTGTCGAAATTTCCCCAGAGGCTTGCTGATCCCCAGTAGTCGGGATAGCCGTAGTAAGCGAGGATCTGCGTCTCATTCGCGGGCGAGAGCTGATCGCCGTCCTTGAACTCGGGGCTGTTCCAGACTTGATCCTTCGAAAGGGTCAACGGCACGCCCGTTTTTCCCCACTCACCCGCAACCGACATCGGCGAGATCAGCACACGTTTCCCGCTGAACCACTTGCCGGTATCCACGAGCAGATAGCGCACCGTCCATCGGTCTTCTTCGAAATAGAAATCTTCGATGGTGCCGATGTCACCATCAGTGCCTCGAACGGCGGCGCCGGAAATCTTGTGAGCCAGATGCAACATGACGTGACCTCCGCAACGAGCCTCGAGGCCCGCAACCAGGACACGAGCAAAGCGCAGACCAGACAGGAGCTCATCATTTCGAGCAGTTGGCAATTGTCTTGAACTCACGAGCCAGACAGCAGAATCTGGAGAGGGAGGCCAATGTGAAAGAGCAGCACAACAACGTATGGACCAGCGTCACACTGCTGGCGCTCGTGGGCGGCGTCATTGCAGCCCTGCTGTACACCAATCGCGGACGTCAGTCGTTGCAAAGGGCGGAAGACGCACTCGACAACTTCGCCGGCTCGCTTCAACAACTGCGCGGCACCATCCAGAAGGCAGGCCTGGTCGCGGCGCAGGGAATCGATGTCGCGAGCGAGAGCGTCGAAGTCGTCTCCCATCTCATAGGCAAAGGCAACGGCCGGCAGGAATCGGCGTCTCTTCACTGAGCTCCGCCACGACGCAGCGTACAAACCACTGCATTCGGCGCCGTGGCGGTCGCCGCCAGTGTCGGAAGCGCATCAGATCGTCGATGCGCTCGCGCCAACAAGGTGCCCGTCTGGCTTCTGCTTCCAGTTCCATTCGACGATCCAGTCCGTGCGACAGTACCTGTTGCAGGACAAAGTAGACGGGGTTCGGGATTCGGGATTCGGGATTCGCGAGCAGGCGAGGACCGCGGACTGAGGACCGTGGACTGAGGACCAGAGAAAAGATGGATTTCCCTATCGGATCGATGGGCGCAGCCATATTGGGCGCGCTGGCGGTGCTCGCATGGCGCATGCACGAGTCACGGCGGCCGGTATCGCTGCGCGGGCTGGTGATTCCCCCGCTTGGCATGAGCACTGGCTTCTCGATGTTCGCGATGCAGGCGTTTCGTGTGCCCTGGATGTGGGGGCTGTCCGCGTTCGTGCTGGGCGCGGCGATCTTCGCTCAGCCCGTGATTGCCACGAGCCGGCTGACCCGTGAGGGCAACGTCGTGATGATGCGCCGCTCACCATGGTTCATCGTGATCATCCTCGTGCTGGCGGCCATCCGCCTGGCGTTGCGCGGTTACGTGGGCGAACTCATCTCCCCGCAGCAAACCGCCGGCCTCTTCTTCATCCTGGCGTTCGGCATGATCGTCAGATGGCGCAGTTCCCTGTTCCTGCAATATCAACGTCTCACCGCTGACCCACGCGCCTGACAAGCGAAAGAGCCGATCACGTTTTTGGAACGCCACGGAAAGTAACCCGGCGCGAAGACAACGATCGCGATGTCCCGCGACGCGGCGACTAGGGTTCGACGTGAGGGTTCCTTTTCGCGCGGTATCGCGAGCCGATCGCTCTGCCCCGGAGTGATATCGTTGGCCGGCCTCTTGCTCGTACGGCAAACGCGATGACATCACAGTCCCCCAGCTCATCAAACCGATGGCACGAGGTTCTGCTTGGCCGATCGATGGCGGCGTGCGTGCACCCGATGGCAGCCTGGCAGTCGAGGGCGAAATCGTTTCGCGTACTGCTCCTCGCTGGCTATTTCGCAATGGGATACGTAACGGTGCTGACCGCAATCGCGCTGCTGTAGCTTCGGCCTTACAATTTGCGCACTGTGCGCGCCACACTGCTCCTCGGCCTCGTCCTGCTCGTATTCACCGCCACGATTCAGGCGCAAACCGCTGCGTCGGCCCCGGCCTCACCGACCACCGATCACCGAGCCGAACGCGTCGCCGTTCCGGAGCCGACTCCCCAAGCTCTGAGCTATTACCGCAGCGGCAACGTCCTCTTTATCATGGGAAGCCTCTGGGATCTCCTGATTCCGTCACTGTTGTTGTTTGCCGGAGTCTCCGGACGCATTCGCGATTGGGCCCGCCGCACGGGACGGAAGTGGTTCTTCGAGATCGGACTCTATTTCATCGCCTTCACAGTCATCCTCTTCCTGGTCGATCTCCCGCTCTCCTACTACCAGGGCTTCGTCCGTCAGCACGCCTACGGCCTTTCCAATCAGACCTTCGGCAAGTGGGCCCGCGATGAAGTGACCGGGCTCGTCATCGGCCTCGTCTTCGGCGTGCTGTTCATGTGGGTGCCATACCTCCTGCTGAGCAAGAGCCCGCGACGATGGTGGCTGTACACCGGTCTGCTGGCGATTCCGTTCATCGTCCTTGTGTCACTGGTGCGGCCAATCTGGCTCGATCCGCTCTTCAACACATTCGGGCAGATGAAAGACAAGGCGCTCGAAGCCGACATCCTCCGGCTCGCCGATCGCGCGGGGATCGAGGGCAGCAGGGTCTTCGAGGTCGCCAAGAGCGAGGACACCAACGCTGTGAACGCGTACGTCGCCGGCTTTGGGGGCACGAAGCGCATCGTGCTGTGGGACACGATTCTCGCGAAGCTGAATCGCGAACAACTTCTTGTCGTGATGGGCCACGAAATGGGTCACTACGTGCTCGGGCACGTGTGGAAATCCATCCTGAGCCTGTCCGCGCTCATCATCCTTGCGCTCTACGCGGTTCATCGCACGTCAGGTTGGCTAATCGCCCGCTACCGCCACCGCTTCGGGTTCGGCGAGCTCGCAGATGTCGCGTCCCTGCCGCTGATCCTCGTCCTCTTCAGCATCGCGACGCTCGTCGTCACGCCCGTCGCCCTTGCCATGCAGCGCCACTTCGAACACGAGGCCGATCGCTTTGGCCTGGAGATTACCCGCGACAATTACGCGGCGGCCACGGCATTCGTGACGCTGCAGCAAGAGAACCTGGGCGTGCCGCGGCCTGGCCGTCTATATACCTGGTGGCGCGCCAGTCATCCCACGCTTGGCGACCGGATCGACTTCAGCAACGACTACCGTCCATGGGAGTCGAAGGAGCCGCTGGTCTACGAAAGCTACTTCAAGAAGCCGTAGTGGGCT
>Ga0247825_10000552_pt1 | contig 23868 bp, 20 predicted proteins | sample 13C_Vanillin_Day_FD_194413 | JGI IMG/M metagenome (GOLD analysis project Ga0247825, IMG submission 194413) | Soil microbial communities from agricultural site in Penn Yan, New York, United States - 13C_Vanillin_Day48 | ecosystem: Environmental > Terrestrial > Soil > Agricultural land | place...
GCGGATTGAGGCGCGACACCCATGTCAGCGACGACGGAACCGACGACAACGGGTAGATGACGGGTGTCAGATACATCATCAACTGCAAGCCAAACGCGACGGCGTGCCGAAGATCGCGATACTTGCTAGTCATTGCACAGACGATGATGCCTCCAGCGAGTCCGTATCCGGCGAGGATGGCCAGCATCAGCGGGGCGGCGGCGACCCAGGCAGTGAAATGGACGTCCGCACCGGACAGCCGATAGAACGCGAGCGTCGCCAGGAACAGCAACAGTTGAATGCTGAACGCAATCGCGCAGGACGCCACCGCCGCCAACGGAATCACCAGCCGGTGGAAATAGACTTTCCCCAGGATCGATGCGTTCGTGATGAATGTCTTGGACGTGTTGTCGAGGCAATTCGCGAAGTACGCCCACGCGATCGTCCCCAGCATGTAGAACAACACCGGCGGAATGCCATCCGTCGACAGCTGGGCGATGCGGCCGAACACGACCGTGAAGACCAGCGTCGTCGACAGAGGTTGCAGGATGTGCCAGGCGGGTCCGAGAATGGTCTGCTTGTAGACCGCGACAAAATCCCGCCAGACGAACAGCGCGATCAGCTCGCGATACCGCCACAGCTGGCGCAACCGCCAGTTGAACCAGCCGCCGCTCGGTTCGATAACCGTCTCGAATGGGCGCGTCGTCACGATTGGCGTTTTAACTGTACGCGCAAAGCACGAAAGGCCACCTCAGCTGCTCGTCACAGGCGCATGGGGGCTCGCCCGACCAGCTGGACCGCGGCGGCCCGGAGGGACTACTTCCAGCCGCCGTTGCGTTTGTCGAACGGCAGGATCCGCATGAACGCTTCCACGGCGTGGATCTGTCCGTCGTAGACCTTGAACGTCTCCCACACCGTCAGCTGATCGCCGCCCTCCTTCTGTACGCCCCAGGCCATGCGCAGCCAGACAATGCCCATGCGTTCGTCCACGGCGATCACCCGTGTCTCCGGGTCGCCGAGGCGCTCGAAGATCGCGAGCGACTGGGTCGAGATGTTCTGACAGCCTGCGGCGAACTTGCAGTCCGGCCCGGCCATCACCTGGCCGTTCTCGAAGCGGTAGGCGTTGGGCGCGAAGGGTGCCTTGACGTCAGCAAAGGTTTTTGCCGCACTCAGTCCTTCCGGGTATTTCATTGCCGCTTTGATCGCGTCGTCGCGGGAGGCGAGCTGTTCGGGACGCGGCGCGTAGTTCGTCACTTCGCTCGGCGCGGTCAAGCCGTCGATGTTGAAGATGAGCCCTTCTTTGGCGTTGCGCGTGGCGACGAGCTCGACCTCGGTAAGCCTGTCGGCCACTACCTTCAGCCGGACCACCAGCATCACGGGCGCGCCGCTCTCCTCCGCCACGACATGGGTGCCCGCGACGCCGGCGCGCTCGTCGATGATGTCCTGGCGGAAGCCGCGCAGGCGCGTCACCGTCTTGACCAGGCCGACCTGCGCGAGCGGCTTCTCGACGGCGTCCTCGGTCACGCGCAACGTGGGGGCGACGGGCAGTCCGCTCACGTCGTGCTTCACGAGGGCATACAACAGCTGCGTCACCTTGCCGCGGAGGCACTCGCGGTCGCAGGTGGCGGCGGCCCTCTGCGCGGCGTTTGCGTCAGCAGCCCAGGCAGAAGCAATCAGTAACAGTGCGACGATCGTCCGGCTCATGTCAGTCACCTCTGTAAGCCAATCCCGGCGCGGATTGTAACGCCGTTGCCCCAGCCGAGCAGGAACGGCCATACAATCCCCCCGAGGGAGGCTCAGACGTGAAGTGTCCCCTTCGTATCTATGTCGCCGTCGTGCTCGCGTTCATCGGAGCCGCATCGGCTGCGCCCATCGCCGATCAGACGGCACCAGGTGCGCCGGCGAGCTCCGTGGCGTCGAAGAGATGGAATCCGCCACGCACTCCCTGGGGTGACCCGGATCTATCAGGCATCTATTCGAACAGCGACGAGGACGGCATCCCGTTCGAGAGACCAGCTCGATTCGAAGGCCGCCGCCTCGAGGACATCACTCCCCGCGAGCTCGACGACCTGCGCGCTGAACGGAAAAAGGCCACCGCGGCCAGCTCGGTGGCCGTGGACAGGCCCGTCGATCGCGAGGTCTTCTGGGAAAACCTCAATGCGATGAACAGCCGTGCCTGGCTCGTCGTTGATCCGCCTGATGGAAAGATCCCGGCGACGACCCCGCAGGCCCAGCAACGAGCCGCAGCCCGGACCGAGGCACGCCGCCGAAGCGGCCGCGGCCCCGCCGACTCCGCGGCCGACAGGAGCTTGTACGACCGGTGCATTTCGCGTGGATTGCCGGGGTCGATGATGCCGGCCATCTACGGCAGCTCGTACGAGATCGTGCAGGCGCCGAACGCTGTCGCGATCGTCTATGAGATGGTTCACGAGACTCGCGTGATTCCACTCGACGGAGCCGCCCACGCCGGAACGGCGATCCGTACCTACATGGGCGATCCTCGAGGCCGCTGGGACGGCGACACCCTCGTCGTCGAGACGACCAACTTCAAAGAGGAGATCGCCTACCGGAACGCCACCAGCACGCTGAAGCTCATCGAACGGTTCAAGCCGATCGCCGATGGCCTGGAGTGGTCGGTCACGGTCGACGATCCCGCCACGTGGACACGTCCCTGGACCTTCGCCATGGTGCTGACGAAGAAGGGCGCGTCGCAACGGCCATTCGAATACGCGTGTCATGAGGGTAATTACGGCCTGCGGAATATCCTCAGCGCAGCTCGCGCAGAGGAGGCAGCTCAGGCGAGGAGCAAGACGAAGTAGATGCGCGCACGTCTGTTGATCGCCGCCTCTCTGCTCGTGGCAGGCGTCTCCTTTTCTACTGTCGCCCAGCAGCCTCGAACGGCTCCGGCAGGAAACGCTGGAACCGCGGGAGATGCCGACTGGCCCCTGTACCGCCGCGACCAGGCGGGCACCGGGTATTCGCCGCTGAAACTGATCACGCTCCAGAACGTTGCGAATCTCGCTCCGTCATGGACGTTTCGCATCCAGAGCACTGCCGCCGGTGCAAACGTCAATTCCCAGGCGACGCCGATCGTCATCGGCGGCGTGATGTATTTCCCCGGCCGCGACCGCGTCATGGCGCTGGAGGCGGACACGGGCAAGGAGATCTGGCAGACGCCGGTCACGGGGGGCGCGCCCTCCAGGCGCGGCGTTGCCTACTGGCCCGGCGAGGGCACCACACCGCCGCGCATCTTCTTCATGGCCGGGCGCCGTTTGATCGCCCTCGACGCCAGGACCGGCGCGACGGTATCCGCCTTCGGACGAAGCGGAGAAGTTGATATCGGCGTCCCCTACAACTCGGTCCCCGGCATCTTCAGACACGTGGTCGTCGTCGGCGCCAACACACCGCCGGGAGCGATCGGCGGCATCGGCAATGCCCGCGCGTTCGATGCGCGCACAGGCGCGAAGCTGTGGGAGTTCAGCTCGGTGCCGCAGCCTGGAAGCCCGGGGCACGACACGTGGGACGGTGACAGCTGGAAGGGCCGGCTTGGTGCCAATGCCTGGCCGTTCTACTTCACCATCGACGAGCAGCGCGGTGTGATCTACCTCCCGCTCGCGTCGCCGATTCCGGCCGCCTTCGGCGGCGACCGCAAGGGCGCGAATCTGTTCGGGAACTCAGTCGTCGCGGTGGACGTTCTCACCGGGCAGTACAAATGGCATTTCCAGACGATCCATCACGACCTGTGGGATCACGACCCGCCGGCTCCACCCGGATTGTTCGACGTCGTGCAGAACGGACGCAGGACTCCCGCGCTTGGCGTGACGACGAAGTCGGGCTACCTCTACATCCTGAACCGTGAGACCGGCCGGCCGATTTTCGGGGTCGAAGAGCGTCCGGTGCCGAAGAGCGACGTGCCTGGCGAGCTGGCGTTTCCAACGCAGCCGATCCCGGTCAAGCCGCCGGCGCTGGCGCGCGTGTCGTACAGCGCCGCGGATCTCGTGACCGCGGCCGACACCACCGCCGAGCACGCACAGGCGTGTGCGGACCTGATCGCAAAGATCGGCGGCGTCTCCAACGACGGACCGTTTACGCCGTGGCGATACAGAGCGGAGGGCGGACCGCCGGCCGTGACGCTCGGGTTCCCCGGTACGCTGGGCGGTGCAAACTGGGGCGGCACTGCGTTCGATCCCGACTCGCGATTCCTCTTCGTGGTCACGCAGGACGTCGGGGCACTCGGATCCGTGGAAAAGGCGCGAGAAGGATCGCCCGTTCCCTACGACAAGACCACTCCAGGACGAGCCACGTTCGATGTCAGGATCGGCGACGCCAACTGGCCGTGTCAGAAGCCACCGTGGGGTCGTCTGACGGCGGTCAACACATCGACGGGAGACGTCGCCTGGCAGATTCCGCTGGGAATCACCGAGCAGCTTCCCGCCGGCAAGCAGAACACCGGCCGGCCCGCCCTGGCCGGCCCCATCGTGACGGCGAGCGGACTGCTCTTCGTCGCCTCGACCGAGGACAACCGCTTCCGCGCGCTGGACGTGAAGACCGGAAGAGAGCTGTGGGTCACGAGGATGGAGCGGCGAGGGAACGCTGACCCAATCACCTATCTGGGCAGGAACGGCAAGCAGTACGTTGCCGTGATGGCCACCGATACGCTGATGGTCTACTCGCTGCCGTGATCGGGCGGGTGACTCCTTCTACTGAGGGGTCACCAGGATCTGGATGTCGCGTGAGGCCGACGGCCGGTCGCCGAAGTCGCCTCGCGCTTCCACGCGGATGACATATCCGCCAGGAGTGAGATCGGCCAGCGGCATTCGGGCGCTGAACTTGTGGACGGCGGAGCGGGCGGACGGTTCGACCGACGATCCTCGCCCCATCGTCGTGCGCTGGATAACGCCAGCTGCGTTGCGGAGCGTCGTCGTAATCGACACCTCGTGGGCCGCGGTGGTTCGCGCGTTGTCGTAGACCTCCCCGAACACCATCAGCTGATCACTCCGGGAAAAGCTGCGCGTGGCCGCCGGCGGGCCATTCGGAAACTCCGTCGCCTGAGTCCCGAGCGCCATCGTGGGCGTCTTCAATGAATCCTCGGAGCTCAGCACGAGTCCGCTCAACGCCAGCGGCGCCGTCGAGTAATCCGGCACCTCGAGGTCATAGACAGTGCTGCCGGCCTTGCTGTTCGTTCCTGCCGCGACGCGCAACTGGTAACGCCCTGGCGGAAGCTCAGTCTGTCCGACGATGCGCGCGCCGCGCGACTTCACCGTTTCGTACAACCCGGGCTGCAGCGCGAACGACTTCTTCGAATGATCGCCCGGCCGCGGTCTCCCGCCGGCCGGAACGATGACCGTCGCCATCTCGAGCGTCTCGACCCAGCGGCCGTTCTTGTTTTCGAAGTTGAACGCCGACGGATCGAGCTCGATGGCGAACGTCACGGTCGACAGATTCATCGACCCCTTGAAGGGCGCCGCGAACACCCGCATCGGGATGCCGCTGACCGGCAGCGGGCTGCCGAGTGCGTCGAGTGCCGGCGAAGCCGCCGTGTCGCCTGCTGCCGTCGATGCGGGCGTGCTGGAACCGAGAGCCTTATAGCCGTTCCGCGCGCGCACGGTGAGGCCGGGGCGCTTGACGCGCACCTCCAGCTTGCGCAGCTTTCCGTCCCGCTGGTCGTTCGTCGGCTGGTAACCGATCAGGTAATACGCGCTGTTTTCGCGGACGATGCGATCGAACGGGCGCAGGAAATTGTTGGTGTTGAGGGCCGCAAACCCACCTGTGTCCTGAGCGAGGGCCTTGAGGCTGTCCTGCTGAATCCGCACTTCCGCCTGGAGCGTCGACCCATTGGCTTCGGCTGGGGGCGGCTTCCGCCCAAGATTGGGTGGCAACCCCTGCGACACCGGCGCAAACCCTGGCGAGTCGCGGTGGACCTGAGTTGCCGACTGCACCATCTCGTCGGCGGGATCGAACAGGCCACGCGGATCGACGCTGTAGATCGTCACGTTGCCGCGCTGTGCTGACGCGATGGCGGTGCGGGTCTCCTCGCGTACCACGTCCGCAGTCGAACCCTCGGTGCCGATCGCCTGATCGATGTCGTAGTCGATGCCCTCCCCGAACAGGACCATCGCCTTGCGACGCCCACGGATGCCGGCCATGAACTCCGAGAGTTGACGGATCGAGCCCATCACCGACCGTGCCCGGTACGCGCGCACGTCCTTGACATTGTCTTCGCCGAGTTCCAGCCCGTCGCCAGCCCCTGGACGGGCGGGGCGGATGCCTTCGAGGGCGACCAATGTCGCCGATCGAAGCTTCTCGCCGACGAACTTGTCCACCGCCTTCAACAACAGCTGACGGTTGCCGGTGAAGTCCTGGTTCATATCGTTGTGGCCGGTGTAGACGACAGCGGCCACATCGTTGGGACCAACGGCGCGTTCGATGAACTGGCGCGCGATCTCCCTGACGCGCGCGGTGCGGTCAAAGCCCGTATGCAGGTCGTCCAGGACTATCAGATAGATGCCGCCCTCGATCGGAGTGTTGGTCTGGACGTCCGGCACGATTGCCGTCGAGCCGGCGGCGACGGGCAGCGACGGCACCGCACGCTGAACCGGCAACTCCACGCGCGTGAAGGAGGCAATCTCCTGTCGCTTGCCGTCCTCGAGCACTTCGAAGTCCGCGGCGGTCAGATCGGACACCGCGTTGCCACGGGCATCGGTGACTGTGGCATCGACCTCGACGAAGTCCACCGCGGCGCGGAAGACGACCGGTGCGGTTGGAGACTGCTGCGCAGATAGTCCAACGACTACGAGGGCGACCCCCAAAGCCAGCAAGGCTGGACGCATGATCAGGGATCTTACGCCCGGACCTTGAAAAGCGTGGCCGTATAATCGGGCGCCAACCCGGAGGGATCTCTGACGCGCCTGTCGTCACACCTCGCTCTCGCCGCCGCAGGAGTTCTCATCTTCCAGATGCTCGTCCTGACGTCTGGCCGGATCATCGCCGGCGAGGGTCTCGGGTGGGACGGCCGCGGCTACGCGCGGATGATGGCGGACGGGCTGGACCAGGGCTCGGAACAAACGGGCACTCGTCCCCTGCTGCCGCTGCTGACTCGTCTTCCACACGCATTCGGCCTCGACGTCATTCCCAGTTTTCAGGTGATGAACGCCGTGTATGCGTTCGTGCTCTACCTGTTCTGCGCGCTGATCCTCGATGCGTACGGCGCCGGCATGCGTGTGCAGGCGCTGATCATCGGCAACCTCGCGTTGTGCATCGCCACGTCGCGCATGTTCGCGTTCTACCCGGTTCAGATCGATCTCGGCGTGCTGGCGCTCGTGACGGCCGGCTTCTATTTCGTGGTGACGGACCGCCATGCGCCGGCCGGCGCAATGGCGATGCTGGCACTCGCCTCGCGCGAATTCGGAATAGTCGTTGTCCTGTGCGGCCTGCATCGCGCATTCCGTCGGGGCCGACTCTGGCCTGACGGTACGTGGTATCTGCCAGCCGTGGCTGCCGGCGCGTTCGTGCGCTGGTGGACCTACTCGGAAGGAATCCTTTCATCGAGCGAGGCGCTGGCGAACCTGCGGTTCTGGCTCCAGCCGGCATTCGTGACGGCGTTCGCGTACTTCACGGTAACGGTCCTCGGCGGAATCAGTGCGCTGCTCGTTCTTCGCCCGCGCTGGTGCGTGGCTCGCCTGCGTGCGGAACCTGAGCTTGCCACCTGGCTGCTCGTGGTCGCGGGACTCACGGCCATCGGCAATCTGGATGTCTGGCGCTATCTGATGTTTGCATTGCCCGTCGGGCTGGTGCTGACCGCGTACTACTTTCGGGATCTGCCACACTCCGTCGCGGCTGTGATCGGGGCGGCCATGACGTTCGTCACGGTGCTCACGCAGCGGCCGTTCCAGCGCATCGATCAGGAAATCTACTTCCAGGATTGGTTCCCGCTCTACAGCATCATTCCCGGACCACCGACGCGCGAGCTGTTGACGCTGTGGGCCATGCGTCTGACCGCGCTGGTCCTGATCCTCATCGCATTCCACTTGATCCAGCGTTCGCGCCCGGCCGCCCACGAGCAGATGCCTTGAGACAGATGCCGTGAGACGCGATGTCGGCTGCCTCGCCGTCCTGCTTCTCGTGGCGCTGGCTCCCATACTGCGCGACGTAGAGCAGGCCTCACGGCCGGGACTGTTCGCGCGCATCGCCATCAATCGGGAAACGGTGAATCGCGGCGCGTTCTTCGACGGGACGCTTCCCCTGTGGAACCCGTATGAATTCGGCGGTCGCCCGCATCTCGCGGATCCGGAAACGCTGGCGCTGTACCCGCCGCACGTTGTGTTGCGCGCTCTGCCGCTTCCGCTCTTCTTCGCGCTCAGTTTTGCTCTGCACACATGGCTGGCAGGAGCCGGGACGTATGTTGCCGCCCGCGTGCTGGGCGCCTCGCGCCTGATCTCGGTGCTGGCAGCCGGCGCGATGATGGGTGGGCGCCTGCTCCTTCCGTTCGACGCGCGCGCTCGCTCACTCGATGTGTATGCAGTCGCGTGGCTCCCACTGATCGCTGCGCTTTCACTGCGCTCAGCCGGGTCGAAGAGGTGGCTCCCGCATCCCGGCCTGGTCGTGGCCGCCTCGTTCGGATTGCTTGCTGCAGCGTTGAACCCGACCTACGTGCTCGCGACCGTCGTCATTTCCTATCTGTTCTCGGCGATATGGTTCGCCCGCGACGCGGGCCGGAGGCACCTGCTGGCGCAGCCGATCGTGCTTGGGGTCCTCGTGATCGGGCTGATTGCGGTGCAGTTACTGCCAACCGCCAGATTCGCGGCCACAGCGCGGGGGCGCGAGGCTGTCGTTCACGGCGAACCGTCCCCGAGTCCGGACGAAATCGCAGGCAGGCCCAATCCCGAACTGGTCTCGACGCTGCGTGCGCTGGCCGGAAGCGGACGAGTCCTTTCCACCTGCCCGCGCACGATTGATGACAGCCGCTGGGTCGCGCTTGGTCTCCCGGGCATCGGCGGCGCCGGAGGCGCATACGCAGCGGACTACGGAAGATTCACGCAGACTGTGCGCGGTCCAACAGAGAAGACGCGCCCGTCTTTTGAAGGCATCCCGGAAGCATCGAGCGGGGTCGCTCGCGCCGACCTGATGAACCTGCTTGGCGTCGAGTACCTCGTCGACTGCGGCGCACCTGACTCGCAGCGATGGTCGCTCATCGGCGCTCACGACGACGTCGGCATCTATCGACGGACGGTCCCGGCGCGTGCGTTCTGGACGTGCGCGCCGCTGCCGGCAGGACGAGCGGAAATCGAGTACCGGCTCCGGAACAGCAGCTACGACGACAATCTGATTCTCCGGCCGCATCTGATCGTCAACATCCGGTGGCCAGCTGGACTCAGCGACGCCGACCGTGCACGCGCCGAGTCAGCGCTGAAGCTCGTGCCTCACCGCGACATTGCCGACCGCACCTGGGAATACAACCTTCTCGATCGCTCGCGGGAGAACGTCGAGGCCATCGTGCACCATCCGCTCGTCGAGGACACGCAGGGCATCGATCGCGCGAACATGGTGGTCACGCACGCACCAGCGGCCGCACGCACATTCGATGAGCCGAAGTCCGAGTTGATCATCGGCGCCGATGAGTGCCGTTCACCGGTTACCGCCGCCGTGCAGGCGGCCGATCGGTTCGACGGCGGCATGATCGTCGATGTCGATGCCCCTCACGACGGCATCGTCTTTTTCAGTGAGACCTACTATCGCGATCGACGGGCATGGGTCGACGGCCGCCGCGCCGGGCGTCTGAAGGTCAACCTCGCATTTACCGGTGTGCCCGTGTCCGCCGGCCGTCATCGTATCGAGTTGAAATTCGATACGCGGTCGTTCTGGTGGGGCGCCGGACTGTCTGCGCTGACGCTCCTGATCTGGCTGGCGGCCGAACGCCGAAGCCGCGCACCACGCAACTGGCTCATTGGTTCGACCGAGCGTAGTATCCCTTTCGAGCCCGAACCTTCAGGCTCTTGGCGTCTTCCCGGATGATCTTGATGTCGATCTTGCGCCACTTCCCGTTGAACTGCTCGTTGCTGGAGAGGTAGCCAAGCGTGTACTGCGCCCGGACCTCGCCAAGCACCTGCTCGTAGATCTTGTCGAGCTCCTTGACGCTGATCGGAAAGAACGCGAGTCCCCCCGTGGCTTCCGCCATGAACGAGAGCTGCGCCCGCTGGGGGAAGTACTGCGATATCGACTGGCCCCCGAACGACCCGATTGCGTAGACGGTGACGTCCGACTCCTTGAGCATCTTCATCACCTTGTCGATGGTCAGGCGGCTGGACGTGTCGGCTCCGTCGGTGTACAGCACCATGACCTTCCGCCCACGCTGCTCCCTGGCGACTTCGAGATACAGGCCGATGGCGTCGTACAGCGCCGTCTCCCCGCCGGCCCTCAGAGCGCGGACACGCTGGACCAGAAAGGGAAATTCGTCCTGGGTATAGCGGCCGCCTCTTACTCGACTCGCGAAATCGATGAACGTCATGTCGACCGCGTCTGGCATCGACGCCAGGAATTTCGTCACCGCGGTCTGCGTGAATCCGAGATCGAACTCCTGGCTTCCACTGACGTCGAGCAGAACCCCGACGTGCAGCTCCTGCGTCCGTTCAGCGCCTGGGGCAAAAACGGAGATTTGCTGCGGTTTGCCGTCCTCGTAGACGGCAAAATCACCTGCGGCGAGATCGGTCACGAGCGTCTTATTCTTCTTGCCCGCAACCGTGACGCCGACATTGACGAAGTCGACGCGTTCCCGGAATGTCGGGTCCTGCGGCTCGAGCAGCGAAGGCGCGGCCCCGATCGTCACCGCAGTTGTCGCGGCGATTGCGAGTGCGCTCAACGCGCGGATGGCTCGACGGCGTCCTATCCGATTTGACAGCTGATGCATGTTCATTCGCCGTCGTCGCAAGCTGCATCGGGCATGCCGCGGTATGACGAATCACAAGTCAGCGCCCAATCTGTGGGCCGCCAGCGAGTAGCTCTCGCGGGACGACTCGAACCGGCGGGCTGTCGATGCGCCACCGGTCACGACATGTCGTCAACGAGTCCCTGTTCATTCCTCCAGACAGATGTGCAGAACCATTTGGAGCTCTGCGGGTCTCATGATCTATTCGGTCCACAGCACGAGGTGATAGCCCTCCTCGTCGGTGTGATCGAGCAGCAGCGTCGGTCCGTAGTCCTCGAGGTCGTCCGCGCTGAGCGAGAGGCGAACGCTCCGTTCTTGATCGTTTGAGGAGACGTTGATGTTGCCGGGTTTCATCCGAATCATCCAGAACGGGATCGTCACGCGAGCGAGTTCTTCATCGTTGCCATCCCAGCCGAGCATCTCCAGGCTCCGCAGCCTGCCGGTCGCTGGCTTCGGCGGCGGCTGACGTTTGAGGACGGGACCATTCGGACCCATCTCGAACAACGGTGTGACTCCGCGGAACCGGCCGCGAAGCTCCTGGAATCTGGCGTCTGCCGTCGCCTGGTCGGCCGGCGATCGTTCGAGCGCACTGGTGAAGAACCAGACGAGAACCCCGGCGAACAGCATGACCGTACAGACGATGATGCCGGCGATGACCAGCACGAGGGTCGAACGTTTTCTGGCCATCGTAGCGATCAGGGTTACGCCACGGTTCGGAGTGAAGTTCCGGCTATTTCGTGCGGTGCCTATGAGGCTCTTGCTGAACGACCGACTCGCGTTTTGCGACGGGTGCCGGTCGCCCGCTGCATCCGTTTCTTGCCGGCGCTCGGGATGTGGAAGGCATAGCCGCATTCGAGGCAGCGCCAGTCGTCATGACTCTTTTCGGTGGCCATGCAGAGCGTGCTGGTGGATACACAGCGGGGGCAGGACCGGCGCGTCTCCATACACAGATGTTACACGAGCTTTTACTGGCTCCTTGACGTCGAGAATAAAGGCGCGTGCAGGCGTTCGCGTGGTCGGCCGAGATATGCTGATCGGCCCACTGCTGGTCATGCGGCACATCCACACTCCGTTTGCACGGGTCGTTACTCTCCTGGCAGTCGCCGTCTTGGTATGCGAGTCGGCTCCCGCACGTGCACAGGAAAGCGTTTCCTTTTCGACCGAAGATGGCGGGCTGATCTACGCCGATCTGTATGGCACCGGTAATCGTGGCGTCGTGTTGGCTCATGGTGGCCAGTTCAACAAGGAGAGCTGGCGCGACCAGGCGTTGACACTGACCAAGTCTGGCTTCCGAGTGCTCGCTCTCGACTTCCGTGGCTACGGCCAGTCCCGAGCTGGAACCCGCACGCGGCAGCCTGATGACGACGCCAGAAGCCTCGACGTTTTGGCTGCGATTGACTATCTGCGCCGGACCGGAGCGAGCACGGTCGCCATCGTTGGGGCCAGCATGGGTGGAGACTATGCGGCCGAGGCGGCTGAGGCGAACCCGGACAAGATCGACCGGCTGGTTCTGCTTGCGGCCGGTGCCTACACGCCGCTCGTCAAATCGAAGGCGCAGAAGCTGTTCATCATGAGCCGCGACGATGTCATCGGAGACAACAGACCCCGCCTTCCGGACATCCGCAGGCAGTACGAGCGAGCGTCCGGCCCCAAGGCATTTGTCACCCTGGAAGGCTCAGCACACGCACAAGCCATTTTTGCGACAGCTCAGGGAGAGCGTTTACTTCGCGAGATCGTTGGGTTTCTTGTAGCCGGACCCTGATTCAGTCCTTGCCGTCTGGGCGCTGAAGCACTCGATCGATCTCCACCTGTCGTCCCGCTCGAAGCACCGCCCACCGATTCCGCAAACGCGGCCAACGATCGCTCTGACCGCGATGACAGCTGCAATGGCAGGCGACGGCTTCAGGGAAATCGCCGTGTTGCGCGCAACAGTCGATGCAGCCGCCGAGATGCTCGGCGATCGCAAGGGCGTCGATCAAGTCCTGCTCGGTCACGTCGTCAGCAACTAGTGTCGCAGCGGCAAGATGAACGATTGATGACAGGACTAGTGCGATGGCAGGAACACAGCGAAGCAGCTACCCTCTGGTCCGGTCGATTCAAGCAGAAGGTTCCCGCCATGCGCTTCGGCGATCCACCGTGCGATTGGTAAACCGAGGCCGGCGCCGTCCGAATGGCTGTCAAACCGTGCGAACCGGTCAAAGATTCGGTCGCGGTGCTCGGTCGGAATACCCGCTCCATCGTCACTGACACGGATCGCGATCCGTCCGTTGCCGTCGTTCCGATGAACGTCGACAACGACAGCCCCCTGCGGACGGGCGTGCCGAATCGCGTTATCCAGCAGATTCCCTATCAGTTGCTTCAGAAGTGTGTCGTCCCCGGAAAATGGCACTTCTGAGTCTCCGCGGGCTCGAATGGTCACCTGCCGTGTGTCGGCAAGCACCTGTGACGCTCGCGCACACTCGGCCACCAGATCGTCGATATAGAGGGGCTCGGGAATGAGCGGAAGTCCGCGGGCTTCGGCTCGGGCGAGAAGGAACATGGCATCGACAAGACGCTTGAGTCGAGTGGATTGTTCTTCAACGATGCCTATGGCTTCGCGGTACTCAGATTCGGACCTGGCTTCTCTCGACAGGGTGACCTGGGCCGTTGTGCGAACAACCGAGACCGGAGTGCGGAGTTCATGCGAGGCGTCCGCCATGAACTGGCGCTGGCCATTCAGCGCTGTGGCGAGTCGTTCGAGCACGGCGTTGAACGCTCTCGCAAGCTGCCCGAGTTCATCGTCTACGTGCGGTGGTTGCAGGCGGCCTGAGGGGTCGCGCTCGGTGATCGTTGAGGCCTGGGCCGCAAGGTCCTCGAGGGGCCGCAGCGACTGGCGCGCAACCAGCCATCCTCCGATTGCGGCGATGGTCAGCGCCGTCAGCACACCCACCCCAAGCGCGATGAGTAGTTCTCGATGCTCGGCCTGAACCTCGTCGAGCGACACCGCCACACCAGCTACGTACTGATGCCCACGGTACGTGACTGGGCGACTCACTCCCCGCATTTCCGTGGCGCCAAGTGTGATGGTAGCGATCGACGGTCGATCCAACGGCGGTTGCCACGGTTGGGCAACGGGGCGACCCCAGGTTTCGAGAACTGAGCCATCGGGCCGCAACAACAGCAGCGTGCGATCCGGAGCGACGACCTCGGTACTGGCTTCTTCAGCCGCCGCGTCGAGAGTCAGCCCCTCTCCGAACTCGGTCCGCATCACGCCCTCGAGTGTGAGCATGAGTCGTTGCAGCTCACCGTCCAGCCGAGCGGCGGTCAGGCGCTCCTGAACGAGGGCGACGGCAACGGCGCCGGTCACGAGCACGACCACCATGACGAGGCTGTACCACGCCGTGAGACGCGACCTGATCGACAACGTCATGGGCGGTTACACCTCGTCGTCGGCGGTCAACATGTAGCCTTCTCCGCGCCGCGTCACGATCATGGATACCCGTCCGGGCTCGTCCAGTTTTCTTCTGATCCGCTGGATGCAGACATCAATCACGTTCGACATGGCCTCGAAGGGAATATCCCAGACGTGTTCCGCGATGTCGCCGCGACTCACAACCTGGTTCGCGTGCAGAACGAGATGCTCCAACAGCGCGTACTCGCGCGCCGTGAGGGTCAGGAGCTTGCCATCCTTGCTCACGCGTCGCGCACGGGTATCGAGTTGAAGCGGACCGACGCTGAGGAGCGATGGCGTGGGAGGGCGGTGCCCGCGGCGAATGATGGCGCGGAGCCGCGCGAGTAGCTCGCCAAAGTCGAACGGTTTCGTCAGGTAGTCATCGGCGCCACTGTCCAGGCCGGCGATCCGGGCCTCGACGGCATCACGAGCCGTCAGCATCAGGACCGGCACGGCGGATCCTCCCTGGCGGATTGCTTGGCACACGGCGAGGCCATCATGGAGCGGGAGCATTACGTCCAGGATGATCGCGTCGTAGGCGGTGATCTCTGCCTGGTAGATCGCGCGCGCGCCGTCGCCGACGACATCGACCGCGTAGGCCTGTTCACGCAGGCCCTTCGCCAGCATCTGTGCGGCGCGCGGTTCGTCTTCGACCAGCAGAATTCGCATCAGGAGACGCCTCAGTCTAAGCGTTGATCGCCCACTCTGCACTGTGGCGATTCGCCGTTCTGCCTTGCACGGCGATCACTCAGGCGAATCGCCGAAGCGCTCGGGCGGCTCTGTCATCGTTCGTTCATGTACGCGCTGAAATCATCGGCCGGTGCTGCCATGTCCATCGTCCGGCTTCTCTGGTCCTGACACTGTTCATCGCCGCCGGCCCGGCAGCGGCGCTGGCGGACTTCTCCTGTGACCACGCGTTCCGCGGCTCTTGTCGCGGCGATCGTGACCGTGTCGTGCGTGCTCTACAACGCCTGGTGCTTCGGATTCGTCCCGCTGGAAGCGGACGCCGTGTCGTACATGTTTCAGGCTCGACTGTTTGCGCAAGGTCGGGTCACGGCACCACCGCCGCCCTCGCTGGGGTTTCTCCCGTCAGCCAACATGAACGTGGGCAAAGAGGGCGCTCACTCGAAGTACCCGCCGGGCAACGCCCTGGCCATCGCTCTTGGCGTCGTCGCGGGTGCGCCCTGGCTGATTCCCGCGCTCGCTGCCGGAGGCGCGGTCTATCTCCTTTACCTGATCCTTCTCGAAACGACCGATCGCAAAACTGCTGGCGTCGGAGTTGTCCTCGCGGCGCTGTCGCCGCCGACGGTGGTAATGGGTGCGGTCTGGTTCAGCGAGAGCGTCAGCCGGTTCTGTATCGGCCTTTTCCTGTTCGGCGCGCTCCGCGCATTTCGGACCCGGCAAACGGGCTACGCAATCCTGAGCGGCCTCGCGCTCGGGTATGCCTTCGACACACGGCCGCTGACGGCCGTGGCCATCGGCGCTGCCGCGATGGTCGTGCTGGCCTTTCATTGGCGAACCTCGAACACTCGGCGCGAGGCGCTTCGACTCGCCGCGTCATTGACGCTCGCAGGCGCGCTCGCCGCGAGTCTCACCTTCTGGTGGAACTTCAAGACGACGGGCGAGTGGCTGACAACGAGCTTCAGCGCAGAGCAAAAGTACGACCGTCTTGGATTCGGGACGCGAGGCTGGGGCAGCGCGCCCGAGGCCGGCGATCTCGTGCAGTATCAGCCCGTCGACGCCGTGCGGCGGACGGTCTTCCGAACCGTGCCGATCGTGCTCCAGAACACACTGGGCGTTGGGTTCTACAGCCCCGACGCGTACGATCGGTTGCTTCACGGCACGCTCGCGACCCGCGCCGCCGCCGCCGGCGGGCTCGTGCTCCTCTTGATTCCCGCCGGTCTCATCGGCGCCGGTGCCCTGGCCTGGAATAGCCCGGTCCCACGGTGGATATTCCTCTCGATACCAACCGTGGTGATCGCGGCGTATGCGTTGTACTTTTTCGACGGGGCCTACTTCGGATCCACGCCGACGAGCGGTCGCTACTACACGGAGGCGACGATGTTCGGTCTGGTGCCGCTTGCCGCTCGTGGCATCGTCGTCACCCTGGACCGATGGCGGAACTGGCGAGGCCCGCGCCGTGCGTTCGTGGCGACGGCGTGCGCCGTCCTCGTCGGCTGCTATGGATACAACCAGTACCGGTTCTACGTTTCCCTCTCCGACCGAGCCTCGGGGATGCGTCAGGCCGACAGAGAGATCCGCACGTTGCCCAGCCGGCGGGCGGTGGCCTTCTTCGAACAACTCAGCCCGACGCCGCTTGGCGACGCTCCGTTCACCGATCTGGCAAACGCGCGCGTCATCACGTTCCGGCTGTTCTGCGCGCCTGCGTATGGTTTGAGGGAATCCGATCTCAGCGAGGTGTATCGCCGCTACTTCCAGGGACGCGAGGCGTTTCTCTTCACGCCAGCCAGGCAGCTGCGGCGACTGAGTGAGGAAGAGCTTGCCAGAGGCACTCCTGGCTGCGGTGAAGGGCAGCCCACAACCCAGAAGCGAGTGTGGAACGGTGAATAACCTGTTGAGAATCGCGCACGCGTCGCTGGCGCTTGTCGCGGCCGCTCTCACCGGATGCGCGGCCGTGACGAACGCGCCAACCACAATGGACGTCGACACCGCGATCCGCGCGCGCACGGCGGAGCGGGGGCTGCGGCTCGATCGCGAGGGCGCCCTGCCACCCGATGTCGATCTCAGCGACGGTCTCACCCAGGAGGAGGCGGTTGCGCTCGCGCTTTGGAACAGCCCCTCGTTCCAGGCGACGCTTTCGGACCTGGGAATTGCCCGCGCCGATCTTGCGGAGGCGGGGCTGCTGCGCAACCCGATTCTCGCGCTGTTGTTCCCCGTCGGACCAAAGCAGCTCGAGATGACCCTCCAGGTCCCGTTCGACGCGCTGATTCAACGGCCGGCGCGAGTCGCGGCGGCACGCATCAACGTTCAGGTGGTCGGCGAACGTCTCGTCTGGGACGCGCTGACCCTGGTGGCGCAGGTCCGCACGGCACATGCCGATGCGATTACGGCCGAACGCCGCCTGACGCTGGCAATCGAGAACGCCAACCTGACGCGACGACTCGCCGAGATTACCGACGCACGGCTCCGCGCCGGAGATATCAGCGACCTCGAAGCTCGTGCGCCACGAAGCGACGCCGCTCGTACCGATGTCGTCCGCCGGGCCGCAGAACACGATCGCGATCTGGCACGGCTGACGCTCTCGGCGCTTCTGGATCTCAATCAAACACCCGCTCAGGTGCAGCCGCGCCTGTCTGAAGCCTATGAGTCACCGCTCTGCGTCGTCGATGACAGCCGGCTGAACGATGCGCTCGCGTCGCGGCCAGACGTCCGGGCGGCGGAACTCGCGATCGAAGCTGCCGGCGCGCGCGCTCGATGGGAACGCTCGCGTGTGATCACACTCATTGGCCTTCTGGACGCCAACGGCGCCGGCCTGGAAGGCTTCGAGAGCGGGCCGGGGTTCTCCGTCGATCTGCCGATCTTCAATCGCAACCAGGGAGGGATTGCGCGGGCGACTGTTGAAATCAAACGCGCCAGCTACCTCTATGCCGCGGCCAGGGCCCGTGTAGCCGCCGAGGTGCGATCGGCGGCCGTCCGCGTGAATCAGGCGCGCCAGGCGCTCGACGCATGGACCGCCGAGATCGTGCCCTCGCTCGAGACTGAACGGCGCCAGGCCGAAAGCGCCTACGAGGCAGGTGAGGTGGCGCTGTTTGCCGTGCTCGACGTCAGCCGGCGTCTCGTTGACAGTCGCATGCGACAGCTCGACGCCGAGGCCGACCTGTACCGCTCGCGCATTTCGCTCGAGCGTGCGCTCGGTCGCTATTGCCAGTGAACGTCAGGACGAGGTTCTTCATGCGATTGTCCCTGTCCATGTCCGCGGTGTGTCTGGTCGTTCCCTTGACGATCGCCTGCGGGCGCGGCGAGAGCAAAGCGCCGCCGCCGAAGGCCGCGCCAGCCAAGGTGCAGCAACCGCGGACGGAGGCCGATCTGTCAACGGTCACGTTGACACCGGAAGCGGTGACGCGTCTCGGCGTGCAGACGGCGGAGGCCGCGGTTGAGCGGGTGTCCGAGGTGCGCACGCTGGGAGGTGAAATCGTGGTGCCGGACGGTCGTCTGGTGGCTGTCACGGCACCGGTGGCCGGGACGCTGACCGCGGTGGGAGATGCCAGGCCGGGCATGCCCGTGGGACGAGGACAGGCGCTCTTCCGACTCGTCCCGCTTGCCGCCACCGACCGCAACCAGCGGATTGAAGCGGATCGCGCACTGACTGAGGCGCAGGCGCAGGAACAAGCCGCCCGTCAGCGGCTGCAGCGTCTCGAGCAGCTCCTGAAAGACGGTGCGGCCAGCCAGCGCGCGGTCGAAGAAGCGAGAGCCGACCACAGCGTTGCGACAGCGGCCCTGGAAGCAGCTCGCGAACGTGCCACCCAGTCCTCCCGTAACCCGATCGGCCCGCAAGGCGAGATCACCGTCAACGCTCCGATTGCCGGCGTTCTGCAGGCAGTCCATGCTGCACAGGGGCAGATGGTCGCTGCCTCAGCCCCCCTCTTCGAGGTCGCGCAGGTCGATCGCCTGTGGATCCGCGTGCCCGTCTATGCGGGCGATGTGGCTGGCATCGACTCCGCGCAACCGGTTGTCGTATCGAGCCTGCGCGGAGGCACGGCCCGGCAGGCGCGCCGTGTGACGGCGCCTCCGAGCGCTGATCCGTCGTCCGCATCGGTCAACCTGTTCTTCGAGCTCACCGCAGACGGGACCACGTTCCGCCCAGGCGAACGAGTAACGGTGCAGTTGCCGCTCAGAGCCGCAGCCGACGGGCTGGTGATTCCGGCGTCGGCAGTCGTTTATGACATTCATGGACAACCGTGGGTCTATGAAGACCTGGGCGGTCATTCGTACGCGAGGCGGCGCGTCGAAGTTGCGCGGCTCGTCGGTGACCGCGCGATCGTCTCGCGCGGGATTTCTGCCGGCACCAAGGTGGTCACTGTGGCAACGGCCGAGCTGTTCGGCGTCGAGTTCGGCGTCGGAAAGTAGGGCCCGCCATGATGCAGTGGCTCGTCGCTATCTCCCTCAAGCACCGCGTCGTCATCGTGGCACTGACGATCCTCATGGCGTTGGTCGCGTGGCGGACGCTGCGGACGACGCCGCTGGACGTCTTCCCCGAGTTTGCGCCGCCCCTGGTCGAGATTCAGACCGAGGCGCCCGGCCTCTCGTCGAGTGACGTCGAGGCGCTCGTGACGGTGCCGCTCGAAGCCGCACTGACCGGCGTGCCACACCTTGCGACGCTGCGTTCGAAATCGGTCCTCGGGCTGTCGTCAGTGGTCCTCATCCTCGAGCCCGGCACCAACGTGATGGAAGCGCGCCAGCTGGTGCAGGAGCGGGTTTCGCGCGCGGCGGCGCAGCTCCCTGGCGTCGCGAAGCCACCGGTGATGCTCTCGCCGCTCTCGTCGCTCAGCCGCGTGATGAAGATTGGCGTCACATCCCAGCGACTCTCGCAGATCGAGCTCACGACGTTGACGAAGTGGACGATTCGCCCTCGTCTGATGGCCGTGAAGGGCGTCGCCAACGTGGCGATCTGGGGACAGCGCGACCGCCAGTTGCAGGTCCTGGTGGATCCGGATCGACTGCGCGCTCACGGGCTGTCGATCGACGAAGTCGTCCGCGCGGCCGGGGACGGCGCGTCGCTGCAGACCGGTGGTTTTCTGGACACCCCAAATCAACGCCTCGCGATCACGCACGCGTCCGCCATTCAGTCAGCCAGTGATCTGGAATCCGTGGTCGTCGCCTCGCGCAATGGTGCGACGCTGCGTATCGGCGACGTCGCCACCGTGGTCGAGGGATCCCCGCCGCCCATCGGCGATGCGGTCATCAACGACGGGCGCGGGCTGCTGCTCATCGTCGAAAAGCAGCTCGGCGCCAACACGCTGCAGGTCACGCGCGATGTCGAGGCCGTGCTCACGGAGCTCGCCCCCGGACTGCGCGACGTGACCGTGGATCCGACGATCTTTCGTCCGGCCACGTTCATCGAGATGTCGCTCGCGAATCTCAACCGCGCACTGCTGGTCGGCTGCGTCCTCGTCATCCTCGTGCTGATCGTGTTTCTCGCCGACTGGCGGACGGCACTCATCAGTGCCGTCGCGATCCCGCTGTCGCTGCTGGCAGCCGGTCTGCTCCTGCATTATCGGGGCGGCACGCTCGACACCATGGTGCTCGCCGGACTCGTGATCGCACTTGGCGAAGTCGTGGACGACGCGATCATCGGAGTCGAAAACGTGGTGCGCCGGCTGCGTCTGAACCGCGCGCTGGATCATCCCCGCCCGGCTATCCAGGTTGTGCTCGAGGCCTCGATCGAGGTCCGCAGCGCCGTGCTCTACGGGACGATGATCGTCATGCTGGTCTTCCTGCCGGTGTTCATGCTGCCCGGATTGACGGGCGCGTTCTTTCGTCCGCTGGCGCTGTCGTACGTGCTCGCGATCCTTGCGTCGCTGGGCGTCGCGCTCACGGTGACGCCGGCGATGTGCCTGTTGCTGCTGAAGAACCGCTCGGATCGCGGGGACGCCCGCCTGGTCGCGTTGATGAAGCGCCACTACCGACGCATGCTGCCGGCATTTGTGGACCGGCCGAAATCTGCACTGGCGTCGCTGGGCGTGATGTTCGCGCTGACGGCCGGCATCGTGCCATTCCTCGGCGAGGAGTTTCTTCCCAACTTTCGCGAATACGACTTCCTCATGCACTGGGTAGAAAAGCCGGGCACGTCGCTCGAGGCGATGACCCGCATCACCGAGCGGGCGGCGAAGGAGCTGCTGTCGGTCGAGGGTGTCCGCAATCACGGCGCTCACATCGGCCGAGCCGAAGTGGCCGACGAGGTCGTCGGTCCGAACTTCACCGAACTGTGGGTCAGCCTGGATCCATCGGTGGACTACGAAGCCACGGTCGCGAAAATTCAAGAGATTGTCGACGGCTATCCCGGCTTGTACCGCGACCTACTCACGTATCTGCGTGAGCGCATCAAGGAAGTTCTCACCGGAGCCAGCGCCACGGTCGTCGTCCGAGTGTACGGCCCAGACCTCGCGCAACTTCAGGCTCAGGCCAAGGCAGTGAGCACCGCGCTCGCGGGGGTCGATGGCGTCGTGGACTTGAAGGTGCAGGCGCAGGTGCTCATCCCGCACGTGGAGGTTCGTTTCAAACCGGAGCGGGCGGCCATCTTCGGCCTGACACCAGGCGAGGTCCGCCGCCCAGCTGCGACGCTCGTGCAGGGAACCAAGGTCGGCGAGTTTTATCAGGACCAGCGCCTGTTTGACGTCGTTGTCTGGGGCACACCAGACGTACGCCGGAACCTGGACACGATCCGCAATCTGCAGATCACGTCGCCGACAGGTGCCGCGGTGCCGCTCGAAGCGGTCGCGGACGTCGCGGTGAGTGCCGTTCCCAACGAAATTACTCGTGAGAATGGCTCACGCCGGATCGACGTCACGTTCAACGTTCGGGGGCGCGATCTCGGCGCCGTCGCGCGGGATGTCGAGACGCGGCTTGCCGGTGTGTCATTTGAGCGGGGCTACTTCGCGCATCTCCTTGGAGAGTATGCCGAGCGTCAGGCCTCTACTCGGCGCCTGCTGCTGTACGGCGGCATTGCCCTCGTGGGCATCTTTCTGATTCTGCTCGTTGACTTCGGAACGCCACGGCTGGCGATGCTGGTGTTCCTGACGCTGCCGTTCGCTCTCGTTGGCGCAGTCGCCGCGGCATTCTTTACCGGGGGTGTGCTGTCGCTGGGCTCGCTCGTCGGCCTGGTCACGGTCATCGGCATCGCTGCCCGAAACGGCATCATGCTCGTCAGCCATTACCGACACCTCGAACTCCACGAGGGCATGTCGTTTGGACGCGCACTGGTGATGCGAGGCGCCGAGGAACGCCTGTCCCCGATCCTGATGACAGCGCTCGCTACGGGTCTGGCGCTCGTGCCGATTGCGCTGGGGGGCAGCCGCGCTGGCTACGAAATCGAACATCCGCTCGCGGTAGTCATTCTGGGCGGCCTTGTGACATCCACGTTACTTAACCTCTTTATCGTTCCGGCGTTGTACCTGAAGTACGGGCGCTCGGCGGTGGTCAGTCGAACTGGATCGGCGTAGCGATTCAGAAGCATGAGAACGGAAACGTAGATGCCGAAGCTAATTGACGCCGTCCTCGCCCTGAACGTCATCATGGGACCGGAAGGCATGACGTCAATGGTCGATCGAATCAACGATCGGCAGGAGGTCGTGTGCTCGGTGCCATCAACATACCCTGTCATGCTCGGCATCGTGTTCGAGTCGGAGACTGATTTCCAGATAACGATAGAGGTCCGGCACATGGGTAAGGCACTGTGGCGGGATTCCAGTGCCATAGTCAGTCCATCGAACGGGCACGGAGAGCGGGCGTTTTCGATCCCGGTCCCGGTGATGAACGCAGGGCCGTCCGTCATCACCCTGCGGTTCAACGGGCAGGAAGTGTGGACGCACAGAATCTTCTTCGCGCCAGCGGGATCCAGCTGAACACCAGAGCCTGAATTTCAGTCTTTTGGAACGGCCAGTGAACGTAGAATCGGTCAGGTGTTTGTTTATAGCGGCGGTGGAGAATGGCCAGAGACAGAAGACTCGCAGAACTTGCCAGAAGCCTGCATCGAGCGTCGGAACGGTTGTGGCTGCGCGTCGCGGATCCTGATAAATACCTGACAGGTGAAGCTGACATCGAAGCGCTGCAGAAGGCCAACACTGACCTCAATAGAGCTATTACCAAGCTCAAACTCAAAGCCAGAAAATAGATTGCGCGGCGAGTTCCTGAACGGCGCCGACTGGTCACCCATCGTTCTGACCTTCTCCGTCACGCCGCTGTGATCCCATGGAAATGGCGGGCTGACCTGCTTTGTCACGAGCGCGTCGGATACTCGTTTCATGAACGAGTTGCTCCAGGGTCTGGCGTCGTACGGCCTTTCAGGATTGCTGCTGGCAGGTGCCGGCTGGCTTCTCTACAAGATCATTGAGCGGGGATTTGAGTTCAAGGTTCCTCCGAAGGAGGACTAGCTGCGTGTCATGCGTCATACACAACGATGGACACAATTTTAGGCATCCTTGGGTTAGCCCTTGCCATCGCGAGTTTGGTCCCGGCCTTCACGGCAACTAAGACCAAGCTCAAGATTGTCGCAGTCGCCATCACGCTCGCGCTGATCGGTGTTATTGGCGTGCAAGTCTATCGGGCGCACATTGAAAGAACTGCTGTCGAGAGCGCGAAAGAGGATGTTCTGCGGTTGCTGGTGGGCAACAATCCGCTGAGTTTCGATCAGATCTATGGCGGTCTCAACTATGTGGACTATGAGACCGTTGCTGAGGCGATCGATGAACTCGTATCAGAGAGGCAAATTCACCACCGCCCGGTTGAAGCCACGTCGGAGTCCGGCAAGAAGTACGTCGTCCGCGTCTACAATTCAATTGACTTTCCGATTCCATAAGCC
>Ga0247825_10000553_pt1 | contig 23802 bp, 27 predicted proteins | sample 13C_Vanillin_Day_FD_194413 | JGI IMG/M metagenome (GOLD analysis project Ga0247825, IMG submission 194413) | Soil microbial communities from agricultural site in Penn Yan, New York, United States - 13C_Vanillin_Day48 | ecosystem: Environmental > Terrestrial > Soil > Agricultural land | place...
CACCGCGCTCGAGCGCGCGGGCATCCAGGGCCTGCGTGAAGGCCAGAAGGTGAAGTTCGACACCCAGAACGATCCCCGCAGCGGCAAGACCGCGGTCGGTGCGATCGAGCTCGCGTAACGCGAGCTAACGATCGATCAAACCGGGGCCGCCGCTGGTGAAAGCGGCGGCTTTTTTCCAACTGGAGAACACGCCATGCGCCTGTTCATGTTCAAGTCGGACACCAATCGCGAGCTTTACGCCTTCGCAGGCGAGCCCGGCGGCCAGCAACTGCCGTCGCGGCATGGCCCGTGGACCGCGGTCGGCGTCGTGCGCGACGACAAGGAGCCGCCACACAAGATGAGCCGCCCCGTCATCGAGAAGAGCATCGCTGACCAAGGCTTCCAGCTCTACAAGAAGAAGAAAGCGGCAGCCACCGCCTGACGCGGACTGCCGCCGGGCTTCCTTGCACTTGGCCGCCAGCCTGACCCGGGGCGCAAACGCCCCGGTAACTCTGCGACTTAGGCGCATCTGGCAAACGCCCTTCATTCTCACTAGATTCCCCCCAGAAACGATTTGCCGGCTTGGCGGTTGTTCTGTCTGGCAAGTCTGAGGCCCGGCTCAGCCCGGGATGACAGAGGGAATTCCAATGTCGGACTTCAATCGATGGAACACGGCGGCTCCCGGCCAGGTCCGTGAGACCGTCGCGGTCGACGCGGGACTGCGCGCCTACATGCTCCGCGTCTACAACTACATGGCCATGGCCGTGGCGCTGACCGGCGTCGTGGCCTGGTTCACGTTCCAGGCGGCGGTAACGACCGACGCGTCGGGCGCGATCATAGGCCTGACCTCGTTCGGCCAGATGATCTTCAGCGGCGTGGGCATGATCGTGCTGGTGCTGGCGACGCTCGGGCTGGTGTTCTTCATCAGCTTCCGCATTCACACCTTGCAATACACGACGGCCATGGCGCTGTTCATGCTCTATGCAGGCCTGCTCGGCGTGATGACATCGTCGATCTTCCTGACCTACACCGGGTCGTCGATCACGCGGGTGTTCTTCATCTCGGCCGCCTCGTTCGGCGCGCTGAGCCTGTACGGCTACACCACCCAGCGCGACCTGTCGGCGATGGGCACGTTCCTGATGATGGGCCTGTTCGGCATCATCATCGCGAGCCTGGTCAATATCTTCCTGAAGTCGAGCGGGCTCGACTGGATTATCTCGGTGATCGGCGTCGGCGTGTTCGCGGGCCTCACGGCCTACGACACCCAGCGCATCAAGGAGATGTACAGCTCGATGGACGACGACGGCACGCTCGGCCGCAAGGCCGTGATGGGCGCGCTGTCGCTCTACCTCGACTTCATCAACCTGTTCATGATGCTGCTGCGGCTGGTCGGCGACCGCCGCTAAGCCAGGAAGCCTGACGGATCAAGGAACGCCCCGGCCCCGCCGGGGCGTTTTCTTTTTGGAACATTTGCTAAAATGCCCGGATGACCGAGATTGCCCTCCGCCCGGCCACGCCCGCCGACATTCCCGCCATCACCCGCATCTACGCCCACGCCGTGATCCACGGCACGGCGTCGTTCGAGCTTGAACCCCCGGACGAGACTGAAATGACGCGGCGAATGCAGGCCATGCTCAGCGGCGGCTTTCCCTACATCGTCGCGGCAGACGGAGGAGCACTGATGGGCCAGGCAATTTTGGGCTACGCCTATGCCGGTCCCTATCGCACCCGCCCGGCCTACCGTTTTACGGTTGAGGATTCGATCTACGTCGATCCCGGCGCGCACCGGCGTGGCATCGGCCGCGTGCTGCTCGCCCGCCTGATTGAGGAATCGGAGCGCTGCGGCTTCCGACAGATGCTCGCGGTCATCGGCGATTCAGCGCAGACCCCGTCGATCGAGGTGCATCGGGCGCTGGGCTTCCGCATGGTCGGCAGTTTCGAGAACGTCGGCTTCAAGTTCGGCCGCTGGCTCGACAGCGTGCTGATGCAGCGCGATCTCGGACCGGGGGCAACGACGCAGCCCTGAACGACGGGGACTACACCGAAACCAGACTCGGCCCTTTGTCGAGCACGCGCAGTACGCGGTCGAGTTCATGGCCGCGCCGCAGGATCAGCCCGGTGGCGGACACCACGCTGTAGGCGCCTTGCTTGCGCGCAAGCTTCGGATTTTTCTCGATACGGTAGATCGGCACTTCCGCGCTTCTGCGGAACACGGAGAACACCGCGCGGTCCTTGAGGAAGTCGATGGCGTAGTCGCGCCATTCTCCGGACGCCACCATGCGGCCGTAGAGCCCGAGGATCCGGTCGAGTTCGCGCCGGTCGAAGGTCACCCGGCCGCCAATTTGGCTGACGGGGGCCGCCGTGGCAGTGGCGCCCCCGGAAATCGCGCTCGGATCGGTTTCGCCGAGGGACATGCGGCGCCTCCCTGGTTGTCGTCCGGCGTTCATGATCGCCCCAGAATCCAATGACGGCAAGGGCTTATGCGTTGCAGCCGATCGCGTCGCGTTCATCACGGATTCGTTAGCAAAATCATATTGCTGCCCAATTTCGGTCAGGCCACGGCCAAGCTGCCCGGTATGATAGTCGGCAGTTGCCTCAGGCCCGGTCTCGTGAGAGCACCGGATTCCTCAGCCCCCCAGCCCCCCGGGGCTTGAGCGGACCGGGCCGGTTGTTTCGCGTACGGTTCAATCCCCCGACGCTTAAAGGGCCGGCTCGTCGCCGGCCCTTTTTTCTTTTCCGGTTTTCTGGGAGGCGCCGGGGCGCGGTCGGCGCCGCCCGGCCATCAACGCACGGTCACGCTCAACGCAATGCGATGATCCGCGCATCGCGACGATCAATGCAAACGATGCGATCAACGCAACGCGATTTGCGCCGCGCCGAGCATCAGCTTCGGCGCACTGGCAACGCCGTGCTGCACCAGCACGGCCGCGGTATCGATGGTGCTGTTCTGAAAATCGGCAAGCGGCAAGCTGTAGGTTTCTGCCTTGCCCGACCAGTCGCCGAGCTTGATCCAGCGACGCACGACGTTGTTGTAGGTGACGGTTTGGCCGGAGTTCTCACCCTTGGCGATGGTGACCGGCACCAGCCTGGAGATCGGGCACAGCCAGACTTCGGCCTGGCCCTTCTCGTCCTTGCTGGCTGCGACCGTCACGATGATCTTGTCGCCGGTCCGCTCGAGCTTGACCGGAAGCGCCAGCGGCGCACCCTGGTCGCGCGTGCCCAGATCCCGCGCCTGGCGGATCGCCCGCTCGATCGCCGCCTTGTCGCTGCCCAGCGCATGCACCGCACCGTCGATCACCGCCTGCGGCGTATAAACCTGCCGGTCGCCGCGCACCTTGGCATAGGCGCGCTGACGGTTGGAATGGCCGGACGCCGCCAGCGTGTCCTTCCAGCCGAGATAGTCCCAGTAGTCGACCGCGAGGCTCATGACGATCATCGACGGATCGCGCGCGTATTCGCCCATCAGCTTGTCGGCCGGCGGACACGACGAACAGCCCTGGCTGGTGAACAGCTCGATCACGCCGCGCGGCTCGGCCGGGGCCTGCGAACCGGCGATCAAGACCAGGGAGCCGACCAGGCAGGCGATTGGGATCGATGACGCAAGACGGAGGCGAACCATAACGATCTTCCCTAGCATCGCAGCCCCGCCCAGCCGGTGAGATCCTAGCCTGGATTTCTTAACGGGACCGCCCATCACCTGCCACTCACTTCACAGTGAGCCGCAGGTGAGGGGGAAAGCATCGCCGCCCTGCCACTATGCCGCGAGATGCCGCAGCACATATTGCAGGATGCCGCCGTTCTTGAAGTATTCCAGCTCGTCATAGGTGTCGATGCGGCAGGTCAGCGGCACGCGGGTGAGCTTGCCGTCGGCCGCGACGATCTCGGCCATCAGCCGCTGCCGCGGCTTCAGTTCGCCGTGCAGGCCGCGAATCGTCACCTGCTCGTTGCCCTTGAGGCCGAGCGTCTGCCAGGACGTGCCTTCCTCGAAGCAAAGTGGGATGACGCCCATGCCGATCAGGTTGGAGCGGTGGATACGCTCGAACGACTGCGTGATGACCGCGCGGACGCCGAGCAGCACCGTCCCCTTGGCCGCCCAGTCACGCGAAGAACCGGTGCCGTACTCCTTATTGGCGAAGATCACGAGCGGCACGCCCTCGGCTTTGTACTTCATCGCCGCGTCGTACATCGTCATCTTCTGCTTCGACGGATAGTGGATCGTCACGCCGCCCTCGACGCCCGGCACCATCTGGTTCTTGATGCGGATGTTGGCGAAGGTGCCGCGCATCATCACCTGATGATTGCCGCGGCGCGTGCCGTACTGGTTGAAGTCCTTCGGACGCACCTGATGGTCGCGCAGGTATTCGCCCGCGGGGCTTTCCTCCTTGATCGATCCGGCCGGCGAAATGTGATCGGTCGTGATCGAATCGAGGAACAGGCCCATGACGCGCGCGTCGACGATGTCCTCGATCGGGCGCTGCTTCTTGTCCATGGCGTCGAAGTACGGCGGGTTCTGCACGTAGGTCGAGCGGTCGTCCCAGGTGTAGGTCAGGCTGCCCTTGACCGGGATCTTGCCCCAGGCGGAGTCGCCCTTGAACACGTTGGCGTACTTCTTCTGGAACACCTGCCGGGTGATGCACTTCTTGATCACCGAATTGATCTCACGGCTGGTCGGCCAGATGTCCTTGAGGAAGACCTTCTTGCCCTTCTTGTCCACGCCGAGCGGCTGCTTGACGAGGTCGAGATACATCGTGCCGGCGATCGCGTAGGCTACGACGAGCGGCGGCGACGCGAGATAGTTGGCGCGCACGTCGGCATTGACGCGGCCTTCGAAGTTGCGGTTGCCCGACAGCACGGCCGCGGCGACGAGGTCGTTCTTGTTGATCGCTTCCGAGATCTCTTCCGGCAACGGACCGGAATTGCCGATGCAGGTGGTGCAGCCGAAGCCGACCAGGTTGAAGCCAAGCGCGTCGAGATCCTTCTGCAGCCCCGACTTCTCATAGTAGTCGGCAACCACCTGCGAACCCGGCGCGAGCGAGGTCTTCACCCACGGCTTGACCGTGAGGCCCTTGGCAACGGCCTTTTTCGCAACCAGGCCCGCCGCGACCATCACGCTCGGATTGGAGGTGTTGGTGCAGGACGTGATCGCCGCAATCACCACGTCGCCGTGGCCGAGCGTGAAGTCCTTGCCTGCCACCGGCACGCGCTTGGCGCCGCCGGCCTTGACGAAATCCTTGTCGAGCGTGGTGGCGAGCGACGGATGGATGTCGAAGGTTTCTTTCTCGCTGCCCGAGAGCTTGTTGAACTCCTTGTCCATCGCATTCATGAAGCTCGACTTCACTTCCTTCAGCGGCACGCGGTCCTGCGGCCGCTTCGGACCGGCCATCGACGGCTCGATGCTGTTGAGGTCGAGCTTGAGCACGTCGGTGAACATCGGGTCCGGCGTGGTCTTGGTGCGGTACATGCCCTGCGCCTTGGCGTAAGCCGCGACCAGATCGATCCGCGCCTGCTGGCGGGCGGTGTCGGTCAGATACTCGATCGTATCGTCGTCGATCGGGAAGAAGCCGCAGGTCGCGCCATATTCCGGCGCCATGTTGCCGAGCGTTGCGCGGTCGGCGATCGTCAGGCCGCCGAGGCCCGGGCCGAAGAACTCGACAAACTTGCCGACCACGCCGCGCTTGCGCAGCATCTGCGTGACGGTGAGCACGAGGTCGGTCGCCGTCATGCCTTCCTTGAGCTTGCCGGTGAGCTTGACGCCGATCACCTCGGGGAGAACCATCGAGTAGGGCTGGCCAAGCATGGCTGCTTCCGCCTCGATGCCGCCGACGCCCCAGCCGAGCACCGAGAGGCCGTTCACCATCGTCGTGTGCGAGTCGGTGCCGACGACGGTGTCGGGATAAGCAAGCTCGAGCGTCTGCTCCTTGCCGTCCGCCTTCAGCTTGGTGGCGGCCGAGGTCCACACCGTCTGCGACAGATATTCGAGATTGACCTGATGACAGATGCCGGTGCCGGGCGGCACGACCTGGAAATTCGAGAACGAGCGCGCGGCCCACTTCAGGAATTTGTAGCGCTCCTGATTCTGCTTGTACTCTTCCTCGACGTTCTTCTTGAACGAATCCTTGTGGCCGAAGAAGTTCACCGCAACCGAATGGTCGATGACGAGATCGACCGGCACCAGCGGGTTGATCTTCTTCGGATCGCCGCCGAGATGCTCCATCGCGTCGCGCATCGCCGCGAGATCGACCACCGCCGGAACTCCGGTGAAGTCCTGCATCAGCACACGCGCCGGGCGGAAGGCTACGTCGCGGTCCGAGGTCTTGGTCTTGAGCCAGTTCGCGAAGCCGAGAATGTCGTCCTTGGTGACGGTCTTGCCATCCTCGAAGCGCAGCATGTTCTCCAGCAGCACCTTCAGCGAGAAGGGCAGCCGCGAGATTCCCTTCAGGCCGTTTTTCTCGGCCGCGGGCAGGCTGTAATAGGCGTAGGTCTTGCTGCCGACCTTCAAAGTCTTGCAGCATTTAAAACTGTCGAGCGAGGTCATGACGGATTCCATCCCAGGACGCGGAGGAGCTGGCGCTCTCTGGCTAAGTCATTGCCAGAACTCGCCTTTTACCCCCGGGGCCGGCAATGCGGGCGGGGTCGTCCAGCGCCGCGCGGCCAATCGGCTTATAAGGGCTTTTTTGGCGCTCTGCTAGCTAGACAAGAATGGCTCAAGGGTGGGGGCTGCATTGCAGGAATATCGAACATCGACGCGGCCATCGGCGCCGGCTGCAGCGGACGTCCCAGCGAGCATCCATGCGGCTTGAGGGCGTAGCGCTGGCCTGCATCCGGGGCGGCCGCGAGGTGTTTGCGGGCCTGGAATTTTCGGTCGGCGGCGGCGAGGCCCTGCTGGTCACCGGGAGGAATGGCGCGGGCAAGTCCACGCTGCTGCGGCTGGTTGCCGGGCTGGTCAGGCCGGCCGGCGGGCGGCTGTCGCTGTCCGACGGCGACCCCGAACGCAGCATCGCCGAGCAGGCGCATTACCTCGGCCATCTGGATGCGCTGAAGCCGTCGCTCACAGTCGGCGAAAATCTCCGGTTCTGGATGCGCTATCTCGCAAGCGCAAAGCCTGCCGAGGGTGCCGAATATACGGCACTCGCGGCGGTGGGCCTGGGCGCGCTCACCGAACTGCCGGCGGCCTACCTCTCGGCCGGGCAGCGGCGGCGGCTGTCTATCGCCCGGCTGCTCGCCGTGAAGCGACCGATCTGGCTGCTCGACGAACCCACTTCGGCGCTCGACCGCGACGCGCAGGACATGCTGGCCGATCTGATGCGCGCGCACCTGTCCGGCGGCGGGATCATTGCCGCGGCGACGCACGGGCCGATCGGCCTCGACCGCGCACGCGAGCTGCAGCTTGGGGCAATACGCCCAGGAATACGCCCAGGAACACCTCCATGAATGCGCTCGCGGCGATATTCATGCGGGATATCCGGCTCGCCGTGCGCGTCGGCGGCGGCGGCGGGATCGGCGTGCTGTTCTTCCTGATCGTCGTCGTGCTGATGCCGTTCGCCATCGGACCGGACATGGCGCTGCTCGGACGCATCGGGCCGGCCATCCTCTGGCTCGGCGCGCTGCTGGCAAGCCTGCTCACGCTGGAACGCCTGTTTGCCGCCGACCACGAAGACGGCTCGCTGGACCTGATCCTGATGAGCGATACGCCGCTCGAGCTCGCGGTCGCCGCCAAGGCGCTCGCGCACTGGCTCACCACCGGCCTGCCGCTGGTGATCGCCGTGCCGCTGCTCGGACTGTTCATGAATCTCGACGGCCACGCCAGCGCCGCGGTGGCGCTGACCCTGCTCGCCGGAACACCGGCGCTGACCTTTATCGGCCTGATCGGCGCGGCGCTGTCGGTGGCGTTGCGCCGCGGCGGTTTGTTACTGGCCGTGCTGGTCCTCCCCTTGACCATTCCGGTGCTGGTCTTCGGCGTCTCGGCGTCGAACGCCGCCATCGTCGGGCCGCTGCCGTTCGGAACGCCGTTCACGATCCTGTGTGCATTGACGCTGACAAGCGTCGTCATCGGCATATTTGCCGCTGCGGCGGCCTTGCGGCATGGGATGGAGTGACGCCACATTGCGCCCCATATTGTCGCCTTACGGATGCGGCCGATGGCCCTGATCGATCTCGCCAATCCCTCGCGCTTCCTTGCGCTCGCCGAGCGGCTGTTGCCGTATCTGATCGGTTTGACCGTGTTCGCGCTCGCGGCGGGACTCTATCTCGCGAGCGGCGCACCCGACGATTATCAGCAGGGCGCGACGGTGAAGATCATGTTCATCCACGTGCCGTCGGCATGGCTCTCCATGCTGGTGTGGGGCGTGATGAGCGTCGCGGCGCTCGGCACGCTGGTATGGCGGCATCCTCTTGCCGACGTCGCGGCCAAGGCAGCCGCCCCGATCGGCGCAGCCTTCACGTTGATCTGCCTCGTCACCGGTTCGCTGTGGGGCAGGCCGATGTGGGGCACGTACTGGGTGTGGGATGCCCGGCTGACCTCGGTGCTGGTGCTGTTCCTGATGTATCTCGGCGTGATCGCGCTGTGGCGCACGGTCGACGATCCATCACGCGCGGGACGCGCCGCGGCGATCCTGACGCTGGTCGGCGCGATCAACATCCCGATCATCAAATGGTCGGTCGACTGGTGGAATACGCTGCACCAGCCGGCCTCGGTGGTGAAGCTCGGCGGACCGGCGATCCATCCGACGATCCTGGTCCCGCTGTTGACGATGGCCGTGGCGTTCGCGCTGCTGTTCTTCACGCTGCACGTCGCGGCGATGCGCAACGAGATTTTGCGACGGCGCGTTCGAAGCCTGATGCTCCTGAAAGCGCAGATCGCCCCGGGGAGCGAAGCGTGAGCATCGAACTGGGCCCGCACGCGAACTTCATTCTGGCGGCGTATGGAATTGCGCTGCTGGTGCTGCTCGTGCTGATCGCCTGGATCGCGCTCGACTATCGTTCGCAACGGCGTCGCGTCGCGGAGCTCGAGTCGCAAGGCATCACCCGCCGCTCCGTGCAGGCCAAGGCGGAGGCCAAGAATCTTGCATAAGAGTCCCGCATGAGCGTCGCACCGGACAGTCCCGCGCCAGTCCGCAAACGGCGGCTGATCGTACTGCTGCCGCTCGCGGTCTTTCTGGCGCTGGCGGCACTGTTCCTGTTCCGGCTGGGCTCGGGCGATCCATCGAAACTGCCGTCGGCGCTGATCGGCCGCCCGGTGCCGGACACACCGCTGCCCGCGATCGAAGGCCTCGTCCGCGACGGCACGCCGGTGCCGGGCATCGCCAGCGCCGACTTCAAGGGCGCGGTGTCGCTGGTCAATGTCTGGGCGTCGTGGTGCGTGCCGTGCCACGACGAGGCGCCGCTGCTCCTGAAGCTCGCCGAGGACAAGCGCATCCGCGTGCTGGGCATCAACTACAAGGATCAGCCGGAGAACGCGCGGCGATTCATCGGCCGCTACGGCAATCCGTTCGTCGCGGTCGGGACCGACGCGAACGGGCGCGCCTCGATCGATTGGGGCGTTTACGGCGTGCCCGAAACCTTCGTGATCGATCGCGAGGGCCGCATTGCGTTCAAGCTGGTCGGACCGATCTCGCCGCAGAACCTGGAACAGGCGCTGAAGCCGCAGATCGAGAAGGCACTCGCTTCGCCGCGCTCCTGAGCGCCTTCACCTTTTCGTGGAGCGTCGAGGTGCAAGCGAAATGCTTTCGTAGATCGCCAGCGCTTCGGTGATGTTGCCGGCGGCGCAAGTCTGGCGCGCCTTGACCAGGGTGAAGAACGCATCCGCGATATCCTCGCCGGCAACATCCTGCGCCTCGCCATGCTCGCCGATCGTGGTCAGGATGCGCAGATCGCGCACGGCGCATTCTTTGAGATCGGGGCGCTCGGCCGCTACCGCGCTGAAGGCGCCGCGCGACGGCCACGGTTCACTCGCCAACACAACGCTGCCGGAGCCCGGCGGACTGAGCCTGATCGCCACGCCCAGCAGCAGGGCCGCACAGAGATAAGCCGCAACCATCGCCAGATAAATGCGACGCGCCATCGGGCGATCCTCGGGCGCAAGGTGATCGAAAAAATATCTCCGCATGACGGCCTCCGCTGCAGGCCCCGCACCATGACGGCGTGCGGAACGGACCGCGTCAGCCGTTCAGCGGAGCGCAGGCGGCAAAAACGGTCACAAAGACGTGTCCGGAAGATCGGAATACCGCGCGGCCGTGAGACGCGGCTTACGGCTTTGCCTGATCTTTGGGACTCGCGTCGTGCTTCGTCAGCAGCGGATACTGGAAGGCCGCGAAGATGAAGGTGAGTGGCATCACGCCGAACACCTTGAACGTCACCCAGGTGTCGGTCGACGTGGTGCGCCAGACGATCTCGTTCAGCACCGCGAGCGCGAGGAAGAACAGCGCCCAGCGCACGGTCAGCTTGCGCCAGCCTTCGTCGGTGAGGTGGAACACCTGATCGAACACCATTGCGAGCAGCGGTTTCTTGAAGATCAAGCCGCCGAACAGCGTGACGGCGAACAACAAATAGATGATCGTCGGCTTCAGCTTGATGAAGGTCTCGTTCTGAAAGAACAGCGTTGCGGCGCCGAACACGACGACGACCACCGCCGTGACCAGTGGCATCACCGGCAGATGCCGCGTCATCGCATAGGACACGACCAGGGCGACGACGATTGCGACCATGAACACCGCGGTGGCGACGAAGATGCCGGCCCGTTCACCATGCGCGACCGCCTCGGGAATGATCGGCGCAAGCAGCGGCTCGAACAGCCCCGGCCGGGAATTGGCGAAGAAGAACAGCAGCAGCGGCCCGAGATCGAGCGCGAGCTTGAGGAGTGGATTGAGTTGGGCTTTTTCGTCCATGCGCCGTGTCTAGCGTGACCGCGGCGCCTTGTCATGGTCATCCGGTCCGTCAGCCGGTCTTGGTCAACTGTTCTTGGTCAGCCGGGCTTGGCATCGCGGAACCACGCCCCGCTCTTGACCGCTACGGCGATCATCAGTCCCAGCACCGCGAGGCCCAGACCCAGCGCCGCGAACACCCATGTCAGGCTGCCGGTCGAGTGCACCAGCAGCCAGCCGCCGCCCGCGGCGATGACCAGCCGCGAGAATCCCGCGATCAGCGGCCATTTCAGCGCGCCCGCGCCCTGCGAGGCGAAATAGAGCGCCATGCCGAGCCCGAAGAAGCCGTAGAACGGCCCGACGATGCGGAGATAGGTCGAGCCCGCGGCGATCATCGCCGGGTCGTTGCTGAACAGCGTCAGCCACGCCGCCGGAAACAGTGCTGCGGCGACGCCAATCGTCTCGGTCAACCCAAAGCAGAGCCAGCCGCCGATCCAGGCCGCGCGCAGCGCCCGCTCGCGGTTGCCCGCACCGATGTTGGTGCCGACCAGCGCCACCAGCGGGCCGCCGAAGCCGAAGGCGAGCGGCACCAGCAGATATTCCAGCCGCGTGCCAACGCCGTAGCCGGCGATGGCGGCGGGACCGAACGCGCCGACCACGCCGGTGGTCAGCGCGATGGTGACGTTGGTCATCACCGAGGTGAGCGAGGCCAGCAGCCCAACGCGCAGGATGTCGCGGAACAGCGGCCAGCGCAGCCGGGTCTCCAGGAGCTTCGGCCGCACCACGCTGCGTCCCGACCAGAGATACGCCGCGAACGCCAGGACACCGAACCCGTAGTAGGTCAGCAGCGCGACGGCGCCGCCGGCCGCACCCAGCGACGGCAGCGGCCCGAACCCGAAGATCAGCGCAGCCGACAGCGGGATCAGCAGCGCCGCGCCCGCGATCGTCACCACGGCCGGAACGAAGGTGTTGCCGGTGCCGCGAATGACATTGGCCAGCGTGTTGAACAGCCAGATCAGGATGACCCCGCCGAACACGATGTTGGAATAGCGGAGCGCCATGACGAGCGAGCCGTCGCGTCCGCCGAGCGCGGCATAGAGCCAGGGACCGGCCGCGATCACGGTAAACGTGAAAAACGCGGCGAAGCAGGTCGCGATGACCAGCGCATGCAGGATGGTCGCGTCGGCGTCCTCGCGGCGGCCCGAGCCGAGCGCCCTTGCGATCGCCGACGACACGCCGCCGCCCATCGCCCCCGACGACATCATCTGCATCAGCATCACGCCGGGGAACACCAGCGACACGCCGGCCAGCGCGTCGGTGCCGAGCTTGCCGATGAAGTAGGTTTCGATCAGGCCGGTCGACGCCTGCACCGCGGTGGTGACGATGTTGGGGATCGCCAGCCGCAGCAATGTCGGCGTGATCGGCGCTTCGATCAGGACTTTGGTGCGAGGGTCCATCGCCACAGGCGGATCCGTCTATTCCAGACCCGCAAGCGCCTTGCCGAAATCCCTGGGCGAGAACGGCGCGAGATCGTCCACGCCCTCGCCAACGCCGATGAAATGGATCGGCAGGCCGAACTTCCGCGCGATGGCGACGAGAATGCCGCCGCGCGCAGTCCCGTCGAGCTTGGTCATTACGAGTCCGGTGACGCCCGCGATCTTGCCGAACACCTCGACCTGCGACAGCGCGTTCTGGCCGACGGTGGCATCGAGCACCAGCAGCACCGCGTGCGGCGCGGTCGCCTCGGCTTTCTTGATCACGCGGACCATCTTTTCCAGTTCGCCCATCAGTTCGGCGCGGTTCTGCAGGCGGCCGGCGGTGTCGATAATCACGACATCGGCATTGTCGGACCGGGCCTCGTTGATGGCGTCGAAGGCGAGCCCCGCCGAATCCGCCCCGGGCTCGCGGGCAACAACCTTGGCTCCGGTGCGCTGGCCCCAGATCCTCAATTGATCGATCGCAGCCGCCCGGAAGGTGTCGCCCGCGCCGAGCACCACCTTGCGGCCTTCGGCGGAAAGCTTCGAGACGAGTTTGCCGATGGTCGTGGTCTTGCCCGAGCCGTTGACGCCGACCACCAGGATGACAAACGGCTTGGCGCCGGCGATGACCAGCGGCTTCGCCACCGGCTCCAGCACCTTCGCAACCTCGTCGGCGATGATCTGCTTCACATCATCCGATGTGGGATTTTCCTTGAAGCGGCCGGCCTGGATGGCGTCGGTCACGCGCGCGGCGGCCTCGATGCCCAGATCGGTGCGGATCAGCGCCTCTTCGATCTCGTCGAGCATCGCCGGATCGAGCGGACGCTTGTTGACGATATTATCGAGCGTTGTGACAAGCGCCGACGAGGTGCGCTTGAGCCCGCCGGCGAGCCGGCCCCACCAGCCGGTCTTTTCGCCGGCTTCCGTTGCGCTTTCGTTGGTGCTGTCACTCATGCCTGCCGCCGTGATACCCGTTCCGCCATGTCACTGAAAGCCACGCCGCCAAAAGACATGACCCCGGAACACTTGACCCCGGAAGAAATGGGGAGCCGGCTGCTCTACCGCGACGGGCTGATGCTGATCATCAACAAACCCGCAGGACTGGCCGTGCACAAAGGCCCGAAAGGCGGGGCGAGCCTGGAGGACTATTTCGACGCATTGCGGTTCGGCCTGCCGCGCATGCCAGCGCTGGCCCATCGGCTCGACAAGGAAACCTCGGGCTGCCTGGTGCTCGGCCGCCACCGCAAGGCGCTGGCCGACCTCAACGATCTGTTCCGCCACGGCAAGGTCGGCAAGACCTACTGGGCGGTGGTCGAAGGCGGACCGGCGGAACCCGAGGGCCGCATCGACCTGCCGCTCGGCCGGCTGGACGACAAGATCGGCTGGTGGATGAAGCACGATCCGGACGGACTGCCGTCGCAGAGCACATGGAAGGTGATGGGACGCACGCAGGGCGTGACTTGGCTCGCGCTTGAGCCGCTCACCGGGCGGACGCATCAGTTGCGCGTGCATTGCGCCGAATCCGGCTTCCCGGTTCTCGGCGACAACATCTACGGCACCGCCCCACGCCACGGCGGTCCGCGGCTGCATCTGCACGCCCGCGAGATCATGGTGCCGCTCTACAAGAACAAGCCGCCGGTCAAGGTGACGGCTCCGGTGCCGGAGCACATGAAGGAACGGCTGAAGGCGTGCGGCTGGAACGAGGACGACGACAAGGCGCTGCCGCCGCCGCTTGGGCTGTCGTCACGACCGCGCACCGAGGAGCGGAGCAACGGTTAGCCATACATGTCCAGCAGCCGCTCGATATTGCGGTTGATCCGCACGAGATAGGCAAGCGGAAACGCCGCACCGAATAGGAACTGAAGACTGATCCGGTCGATCGCCTCGGTCTTCACCTCGCTGCGGAAGCCTTCGACCCACGCGTCGCGATCGGTTCCTTTTGTCACACCCATTTCCACGAGCGTCGCCCGATGGCGCTCCAGATGCGCATCGACCTGATCGCGTCCGGCATCCTCCGGCAGCACAAAGGTCAACATCTCCGCCAGATCGCGGTGTGCGGTATTGAACTCGACGAGCTCCCAGTCGAGCACCAGCACGCCTGGACGAAAGCCCACATTGCGCTGATTGAAGTCGTTGTGCGCGAGCGTTGCCGGCAACCGGTCTTTCGCCGGGAACCAGTCGCCCAGCGAGTCGATCAGGGCGAGACGCCGCCGCCACACGCCGTCGGTGACGATATCCGGAAACCGCCTGTGCGCGTCGTCGAGCATCCCGCGCCAGAGCGGCGCGTCGGCGATCATGTCGGCTGTGGTCGGGCGGGGCCCGGGCCAGGACAATCGTTCCGGCCCGATGTCCCAGAACTCGGCCTGCCACGACGCAGCAGCTTGCAGCGCACGATCGATTAGCTCTGGCGGCCAGTCCGCCTCCGCGCCGCTCGCATCGAGCCGCGCTACGTCGGTCGCGTATTCGATGAACAGCGCCTGCTCGCCGGTCGTATCGTCAGCGCAACTGCCATAGCAGCGCGGCAGCACACGGGCGAGCGTGGGCGATGCCGCCGCAAGCGCATAGATGTTCCGCTCGCGTGCACCAGTGCGGTCGCTCTCGGCGCTACGGCGATAGTCAGAATAGGGCCGGTCCAGCGCGATGCCCTTGTTCTCGACGATCCAGGGAATCAGCGTTCGCGCCAGCCCTTGGCGCGGATTGACCTTGATGGCCAGATCCAGGCTTTCGGCGGCGAGTCCTGGCGCGCGCTCGTAGCGGGCAGTGGCGCGAACCACGCCGAACCAGTCGTCGGCCCTGGCCGGTCCATACTTGATCGGAATCCATGGCTCGCGTTGCTCGTCGACAGCGGGCCGTTCGCCGACAAGCTCTATCAGCCGCAGCCGCGGCGCCTGAAGCGATTCCCGGAGCGAAAGCTCAAGATGGTGGGCGATCAGATCGCGGCGCATGGACGCCAGCCTGACCGGCCAGGCCTAATAGATCGTTGCCTTCATGCGCTCGGGCGCAATGCGGTCGTGCTCATCGCCCCCCACCTTGCCGTCGCTGATCTCGGCCAGGATCTTGCCCGGCGTCGGCAGGGTCGAGCGTTCGACCTGGGTCGACGGATCCCAGAGCTTGGAACGCACGATCGCTTTCGCGCACTGGAAGAACACCTGCTCCACCGCGATGATCAGCACCGTGCGCGGCGCCTTGCCCTGCATGGTGAAGCTTGCGCACAGCTCGGGATCGGTGGAGATCGTCGCGCGACCCATGATGCGCAGCGTCTCGCTGACGCCGGGAATAAGGAACAGCAGCGCAACGCGCGGATCGTTGATCAGGTTGCGCAGGCTGTCGATGCGGTTGTTGCCGCGGCGGTCCGGCACGACGATGGTCTTCTCGTCGACCACGCGGACGAAGCCCTTGGGATCGCCGCGCGGCGAGCAGTCGAGCCCACCAGGGCCGATGGTGGCGAGCGCGCAGAACGGCGAGGCCTCGACCAGCGCCTGGTAGGCCTTGGTGATGCGGTCGGTTTCCTTGACCTTGGCCGGCGGATAGACGCCATCCGGATAGAGTGCTTCGAGCTCGGCCATGGTGGAGATGACGTGACTGGAGCCGTTGGTCGCCATGAATTTCCCTCCGACGCCTCTAGTTTATCACGCTGCCAGCAATTGTCGCCCGTCGTGGCCCGTGATGGCAGCGTTGACAATGACGCCGGGCTCGATCGGCGCCGCCAGCCGAACCGGCGTGAACTGCTCGGTGCGGCCGACGCCGCCGCGCTCGGCCAGCACCAGGCGGCGGGCACCGATTTCATGGTCCAGATGACGGCGAAGCGCCTGCTCGCCCTTCTGGCGCAGCCGGCGGGCGCGGTCCTTGACCGTGCCGCCCGCAATCTGCGGCATGCGCGCGGCGGGCGTTCCGGGCCGCGGCGAGAATGGGAACACGTGCAGCTGCGTCAGGCCGCATTCGTCGACCATGTCGAGTGAGCGGGCGAACATGTCCTCGGTCTCGGTCGGGAAACCGGCGATGATGTCGCCGCCGAACACGATGTCCGGGCGAAGCCGCCGCACCTGACTGCAGAAAGCAATCGCGTCGGCCCGCGAATGCCGCCGCTTCATGCGCTTGAGGATGATGTCATCGCCCGCCTGCAAGGACAGATGCAGGTGCGGCATCAGCCGTGCATCGCCGGCGAGCGCGTCGAGCAGATCGGCGTCGGCTTCCACCGAATCGATGGATGACAGCCGCAGCCGTTTCAGCTCCGGCAATTCGCGAAGCACCCGCTTCACCAGCAGACCGAGGCCTGGCGCGTAGCTCGTGATGTCGACGCCGGTCAACACGATCTCGCGATATCCACGCTCGACCAGCCGCCGCGCCTGCGCAACAACATCGGCGGCCGGCACCGAACGCGAATTGCCGCGGCCGAACGGGATGATGCAGAACGTGCAGCGGTGATCGCAGCCGTTCTGCACTTGAAGAAATGCGCGGGTGTGGCCCTCGATGCTGTCGATGCGATGCGGCGGCGCGCCCGTCACCGCCATGATGTCGCCGACCGAAACCTTGCCCGGCGCATCGAGCGCGGCCCAGCTCGCGGCCGCGAGCTTCTCCTCGTTGCCGAGCACGCGATCCACTTCGGGCATCGCGGCAAACGTCTGCGTCTCGGTCTGCGCCGCGCAACCGGTGACGACGATCTTCGACTGCGGCCGCTCGCGCCGCAGGCGGCGGATCGTCTGCCGCGCCTGCTTCACCGCTTCGCCGGTCACGGCGCAGGTGTTGACCACCACCGCATCGGTGACGCCGCCTGCAGCGGCCTTCTGGCGGATCACTTCGGACTCGTAGGCGTTGAGCCGGCAACCGAAGGTCACGACATCGATCGTCATCGCGCGGCTCAGGAAAACAGCGCCGGATCGAAGCGGCCCTCGAACTCGAACGCGACCGGGCCGGTCATCAGCACGTGATTGTCGCTCTCGCGCCATTCGATGGTGAGATCGCCGCCCGGCAAGGTCACGCGCACCTTGCGGCCGGTGCGCTTCAGCCGCGCCGCCGCGACCGCCGCGGCGCAGGCCGCCGAGCCGCAGGCCTTGGTGAGCCCCGCGCCGCGCTCCCAGGTGCGGATGACGATGTGCTCGCGCGACTCGATCTTGCACAGCGTGATGTTGGCGCGCTGCGGAAAGATCGGATGGTGCTCCAGCATCGGACCGATCCGGGTGAGATCATGGGCGTTGACGTCGTCCACCCAGAACACCGCGTGCGGGTTGCCCATGCTGACGACCGAGGGCGAATGCAGGACCGGCTTGTCGATCGGGCCGATCTGCAGCTCGATCGCACGGGTGTCGCGGAATTCCTCGGCGAGCGGTATCTCGTTCCAGGCAAACCGTGGCTCGCCCATGTCGACGGTGAACAGCCCGTCCGCGCCCTTCCAGGTGTTCAGCACGCGGCCGTCCACCTCGAAGGCAAGCTTGTCCTTGCCGGTCTCGCCGCCGATCAGCGAGGCGACGCAGCGCATGCCGTTACCGCAGGCGCCGGCCTCGGAGCCGTCGCTGTTGTAGATGCGGATCAAGGAGTCGGTGCCGGACTTGCGCGGCGGATAAAGCGCCATGAGCTGGTCGTAGGGCACGCCGGACGGTTGCGCGACCGCGCGCGCGGCCTCGGCGCTGATGGCTTCGGGCGTTTGACGCATGTCGACCACCACGATCTCGTTGCCGAGACCGTTCATCTTTACGAATGGCCGGTTGGACAGCGTGCTCATGCGAGGGACAGCGAAATGCCCATAAATGTGGCTGTGGTTATATGGGAAATGGCCGGACAAAGGCCAGTGCCAGCCTGGCACGCTTTTCGGAACGCGCCTTGCAGCTACACGTTTTCGTTAAGACCGCGCCGGAGAGGACATGGTAGATTTCGGCGATTCCCGCGCCGAGCCGGAAGCGCGGCGGATCATGGAGACCTCAATGAATTTTCAGTGGTGGGCAGCCACCCTTGCAGCGTCCATCGCGCTCGGTATCGCGTCACCCGCATTCGCCCAGCAGGCTCCCTCCAATGCCCCGGTGGCGGTGAGCAAGGACCCGTTCGGCGTCGAGGTGATGCTGATGCCCAAGACCATCATTTTCATGAAGGGCAACAGCACCTGGGACAAGGCGCTGGAAAACCTGCAGGACGCGTTCAAATCGGTCTATGGCGTGATCGACAGCCGCGGCCTCGCCAAGGCCGGCCCGGCGATGACGATCTACACCCAGGCCGACGACACCGGTTTCAGCTTCCAGGCCGCGGTGCCGATCGCCGAGGCCCCGCAGGAGCCGCCCAAGGGCGACGTCGCAATCGGTCAGTCGCCCGGCGGCAAGGCGCTGAAGTTCGTCCACCGCGGCTCCTACGATTCGATGGACAGCACCTACGAGGCGATCACCAACCATCTGGATGAAAAGCGGCTCGAGGCGGCGGATTCGTTCATCGAGGAATACGAGACCGATCCGGTCACGACGCCGGAAGACAAATTCGTCGTCACGGTCTATGTCCCGTTGAAATAATCAGCCAATCGGCTGGCGCTTCCGGAACGCTAGGTAGATCGCGTAGCAGGCGCAGGCCGCGGCCACATGCTTGATCGGATGGCCGCTCATGACGCGCAGCGCCGAATAGATCGCGGCGTCGTAGTGCTCCAGCAGCTTGGCCAGCAGATAGAACCCCGCGGCGATGAACCAGTAATAGGTCCCGGTGTATTTCGGCGGCAACAGCCAGAACATCAGCGGCAAGGCGATGCAGGGAAAGAACTGCACCCAGGCGTAGAGCCTGAGATCGTCGACCCGCATCCAGATCAGCAGGCTCAGCACGCCGAGCGCGACCAGCGGCCAGAGCAGCAGCTTGCCGACCCGTTCGTCGACCCGCTCCTCGATCACGTTGGCGAGGATCGCCATGAACGCGAAGGTCATCGGCAGGCGGTCCCAGAACAGGCCCCAGTCGTTCGGCGCCCAGTGGTAGTAGGACGAGGTGAAGCCGGTCAGGAACACGCCGAGGAAGAAGATGCTGGCCGACAGATCCCGCCGCACCTTCCAGAGCCCCAGCGCGCCGACCAGGATGAACGGCAGGTTGGACACCACGTTCCAGAAGTTCGGGATGCCGAAGAGCGTCCGCCGGTCGGCGAAGCCATGGTAGATCTGGCTCTGCGGGATCGGCGGAACCAGCAGCAGGCCCAGCAGCGAAATGATGGCAAGGCCAAACAGGAAGGTCAGCGGGCGGGAGCGAATCGCGGCCAGAATGCTCATTTTCCCTGCTTAACACGGGGTTCCGGGGATTTGTGCCGCCGGTTTGTCGCGATCCACGCAATTGACGTTCCGGCCCCCCGCACCTATGTTCCGGCCGCTCTCGAACAGAGCTGGAATTTGAACCCCGCCGACCGGTCCTGAGAGGCCGGAGGCAACCGCCCGACAGCGCGATGCGCCCTCGGGCGCCATAAATGTTTGGCACAGGCCGTTCGAAGCGACGGCCGTTCCTGGAGGCGAAAGTTGTTCGACAATCTGTCGGAAAAGCTGTCCGGCATCCTCGACACCCTCACCCGGCGCGGCGCGCTGTCCGCCGAGGACGTCGATGTGGCGATGCGCGAGGTGCGCCGCGCGCTGCTCGAAGCCGACGTGGCGATCGAGGTGGCGCGCGCCTTCATCGATCAGGTGAAAAAGCGCGCGGTCGGCGTCGACGTCATCAAGTCGGTGACGCCCGGCCAGATGGTCGTAAAGATCGTCCATGACGAGCTGGTGGCGACGCTGGGCGCGGATCCGCAGCCGATCGATCTCAATGCGGTCGCGCCGGTGCCGATCATGATGGTCGGACTGCAAGGCTCCGGCAAAACCACGACCACCGCGAAGCTCGCCAAGCGGCTCACCGAGCGCGGCAATCGCAAGGTGCTGATGGCCTCGCTCGACACGCGGCGCCCGGCCGCGATGGAGCAGCTCGCGGTGCTCGGCCAGCAGGTCAACGTGCAGACGCTGCCGATCGTCGAAGGCCAGTCGCCGGTGCAGATCGCAGGCCGCGCGATTCAGGCGGCGAAGCTCGGCGGCTATGACGTGGTGCTGCTCGACACCGCCGGCCGCACCACGCTCGACGAAGCGATGATGACCGAGGCCGCCGAGGTGAAGCGGGCCGCCGCCCCGCATGAAACCCTGCTGGTGGCCGACAGCCTCACCGGCCAGGACGCGGTCAATCTCGCGCGCTCGTTCGACGAACGCGTCGGCCTCACCGGCATCGTGCTCACCCGTGTCGACGGCGACGGCCGCGGCGGCGCGGCGCTGTCGATGCGCGCGGTGACCGGCAAGCCGATCAAGCTGATCGGCGTCGGCGAACGGATGGATGCGCTCGAGGATTTCGACCCGGGCCGCATCGCCGGCCGCATCCTCGGCATGGGCGATATCGTCTCGCTGGTCGAGAAGGCCGCGGCCTCGATCGACCGCGAGCAGGCGATGCGGCAAGCCGAGAAGATGCGCAAGGGTCAGTTCGACCTCGGCGATCTTCGCGAACAGCTTGTCGGCATGGCGAAGATGGGCGGCATGAGCGGGCTGATGGCGATGATGCCCGGCGTCGCCAAGATCAAGAGCCAGATGGCCGAGCGCAACCTCGACGACAGCGTGCTGAAGCGGCAGATGGCGATCATCGACTCGATGACGCCCGGCGAACGCAAGCATCCCGACGTGCTGAAGGCGAGCCGCAAGAAGCGCATCGCGGCGGGCTCCGGCACCAAGGTCGAAGAGGTCAACAAGCTCCTGAAGATGCACCGGAGCATGGCCGACATGATGAAGATCATAGGCGGCGGCAAGGCGAAGGGCCCGATGGCAGGCCTTGCGCAGATGCTGGGCATGGGCGGCGGCATGCCGTCGCCGGAAGAGATGGCGAAGCTCGCACAGAACATGCCGGGCGGCCAGTCCGGTTCAAGCGGCGGACTGCCGCCGAATATTCCAGGTCTGCCGCCGGGCATGCCCGGCAGCGGCCCCGGCATTCCAGGACTTCCGGGCCTCGGAAAATTCCCGGGCCTTGGCGGCGGAGGCGGCGGAAAGCTGCCGACGCCGGGCGGCCTGCCGCCGGACTTCTTCAAGAAGAAATAGCGCACAACCCGAACACAGACACTCACTCAGATCACTCAGATCACTCAGAGAAAGGACTACCGATGCCCGTCGTCATCCGCATGGCCCGCGCCGGAACCAAGAAGCGGCCGTTCTATCACATCGTCGCCGCCGACAGCCGCGCACCGCGCGACGGCCGTTTCATCGAGCGCCTCGGCTACTTCAATCCGCTGCTGCCGAAGGACAAGGAAGACCGGCTCAAGCTCGACATGGACAAGGTCAAGGACTGGATGAAGAAGGGCGCGCAGCCGTCGGATCGCGTGATGCGCTTCCTCGACAAGGCCGGCGTGGCGAAGCGCGAGAAGCGCAACAATCCGGAGAAGGCCGTGCCGCGCAAGGAGCGCAAGGCGAAGGCCGAGGAAGCCGCCAAGGCAGCAGCCGCAGCGCCGAAGCCCGCGGCGGCCGCTCCTGCCGCCAAAGCCTGACGCGCATGTAGCGCGCCGTGGCCGACCGCATCTGCGTTGCCCAGATCGGCGCCGCGCACGGCATTCGCGGCGAGGTCCGGCTGCGGTCGTTCACCGGGGAGCCGACGGCGATCGCGTCATACGGTCCATTGGAAAGCGAAGACGGCACGCGGCGTTTCACGATCGAGACGCTGCGGCCGGCGAAGGACCACTTCGTGGCGCGGCTCGAAGGCGTCAGCGACCGCAACGCCGCGGAGCAACTGACCAATCTCAGGCTCTACGTCGCGCGTGACCGGCTGCCTCCCGCCGGGGACGGCGAGTTCTATCACGCGGACCTGGTCGGGCTTGCCGCGGTGACGCCGGACGGGGCTGCGCTCGGCACCGTGACGGCGGTTCATAATTTCGGCGCGGGCGACGTGATCGAGATCAAGCCCGCGAGTGGCGAAGCGCTGCTGGTGCCGTTCACCGACGCCGCCGTGCCGGAGATCGATCTCGCCGCGGGACGCATGGTCGTCGTACCGCTTACCGCGGTGGAGTAGCCGCATATGTGGCGCGCCAGCATCCTCACCATCTTCCCCGAAATGTTTCCCGGGCCGCTCGGCGTGAGCCTGGCCGGCAAGGCGCTGGCTGCGGGCCTGTGGTCGCTCGATGCGCACGACATCCGCGCGCACGCCACCGACCGGCACGGCACCGTGGACGACACGCCGGCCGGCGGCGGTCCCGGCATGGTGATGAAGGCCGACGTGCTGGCCCGCGCCATCGACGCGGTGCCGGCGGACGGCCGCCCTCGCGTCCTGATGAGCGCGCGGGGTCGGCCGCTGACCCAGTCGCGGGTGGCGGAACTGGCCAGAGGCCCAGGCGTGGTCGCGCTGTGCGGCCGCTTCGAGGGCGTGGACGAGCGGCTGATCGCCGCGCGAAATCTCGAAGAGGTGTCGATCGGCGACTACGTGCTGTCGGGCGGCGAGGTCGCGGCGCTGGTGCTGCTCGACGCCTGCGTCCGGCTCATTCCGGGGGTCATGGGCAGGGAGGCCTCGGGCACCGAGGAAAGCTTCAGCGCGGGGCTGCTGGAATATCCGCAATACACCCGTCCGGCGGTGTTCGAGGGGACCCCGATCCCGGACATCCTCACCGGCGGCGACCACGGCAAGGTCAGGGCCTGGCGGCAGGCCGAGGCCGAGCGGCTGACCCGGGAGCGCCGCCCGGACCTTTGGAAGACTTACGAAAATCGCCCAAAAAAGCCCGCAAAACCCCCGCACACGTGACGGGGTGACAAGCCGCGCGCTTTGTCGTAGAAGCTCGCCCGAAACCCGGAAAACAAGCCTGCATGGCGCTGCCCTTCGCAGTCCTTTGGGGCACGCAGCCGACGGAGAATTTGCCATGAACCTCATTCAGCAGCTCGAGAAGGAGCAACTCGACAAGCTGTCCGCCGGCCGCGAAATCCCGGACTTCGAGCCGGGCGACACCGTTATCGTCAACGTGAAGGTGGTCGAAGGCGAGCGCACCCGCATCCAGGCCTACGAAGGCGTCTGCATCGGCCGCTCGGGCGGCGGCATCAACGAGAGCTTCACGGTCCGCAAGATTTCCTACGGCGAAGGCGTCGAGCGCGTGTTCCCGCTCTACTCGCCGATGATCGACTCGATCAAGCTGGTGCGCCGCGGCAAGGTGCGCCGCGCCAAGCTCTATTACCTGCGCAACCTGCGCGGCAAGTCGGCGCGCATCGCCGAGGGCGCGCATCACGGCGGCCAGTCGACCGACGTGGCCGACGCGGCGGAATAAGAACTCCCGCAACAGTACGAACGAAAGGCCGGCCGTTGCGCCGGCCTTTTTGTTTGGCGGGAGCCCCCGTTGCAGGCTTGGTTTGTTGTCTCATTCGCTATGGCTGGCTATATCTAGACCATGTCTAAAGGAGCCCATGCCCATCGGATCGTTCTGGGCGACCACGCGCGCCTGCCCGGCCGGTTTTTCGGCCGGCTGACCGCGTCGGTGCTGGCCGGGCTTTGATCGCCGCAGCGTT
>Ga0247825_10000554_pt1 | contig 23780 bp, 24 predicted proteins | sample 13C_Vanillin_Day_FD_194413 | JGI IMG/M metagenome (GOLD analysis project Ga0247825, IMG submission 194413) | Soil microbial communities from agricultural site in Penn Yan, New York, United States - 13C_Vanillin_Day48 | ecosystem: Environmental > Terrestrial > Soil > Agricultural land | place...
GCTCCCACGTGTCGACCGGCTTTCCGTACGCCTGTCTCTGCTGCAGAAGCTGGAGGACCATCTCATGTACCGCGGCCGTCCCGCCAAAGCCACTGACAAGCGACATCAGGTCGTGCTCTGCAGCGAGGCGCAGCGACTCCTGGCTCGTGCCGGCCAGAAGCATCGGCGGGTGTGGTTTCTGTAGCGGCTTCGGCCACACGACAGTTGGGTTGGGGATGTCGACGTACTCGCCGTGGTAGGTGAACGAGGTGTCCTGCGACCACGCCAGCCTCATCACATCCAGCGCTTCGGCGAACCGCTCGCGGGAGTCGTCGTTCGTGACGCCGTAGCGCGCGAACTCATGGGGCTGGTACCCACGCCCGACGCCGCAGAAGAATCGGCCGCCAGTCAGGTTGTCTATGACGGCGATTTCCTCCGCGACACGCAACGGCTGCCAGACCGGCAGGACCAGCACCGCGGTACCGATGCGGATGCGCTTGGTGCGCTCGGCGATCGCCAGAGCCTGCAGGAGAGGCGCCGGCGACATGCCGTAGTTAGAGAAGTGGTGCTCCGCGACGAAGACGAAGTCGAAACCCAGCTCTTCGGCAAGCTGGATCTGCTCGATGCTCTCCTCGAACAGGCGCTTCCAATCGCCGGTCGTGGGGTTGGGCCACTCGTAGAACAGTCCCAGCTTCATACGCTAATGAAGGGGGCAGATGCCGACGAGCGACTTCTTCCAGCCGTCGACATGCTCGATGTTGGTCTGGACACCACCATCCTGCGCCGCTTCTGCCTCGCGCACGTCGCCCGCCACGATCGCCGCGCCGGTGTAGATGACAACAGCGAAGAGCAGCGGCAGACACATCGCCGCCACAAAGGCGATGAAACCGGGGGTGACTCGGAAAGGCTCGGGTTGCTCTTCTTGAAGGTCCAGCATGCTCACAGTGTATCCCTTAAGGCCTAACGCGTCAGGCCGCGGCTGCCGGCTCCAGGACGGGGGCGCGACCGTAGACGCGCCGCCCCGTGAGCAGGAACAAACTCAGGACCATCGCGCCGAAGAAGATGAAGCCCTGGATGAACAGCAGTGGCTCGGCGCCGAACTCGTCGGCCAGCGAGCCGTTCAGCAGGTTCATCGTCGCCATGACACCGCCGAGGCTGAAGGTGTTGATGCTGGCGACGCGTCCCCGGAACTCGTCCGTGGCGATCGATTGCGTCACGGCCTGACCCATGGTCATAAACGCCGCCTGCGCGCCGCCCATCAAAGCAGCCGCGGGCACGGCCATGTACAGCGTGCCGGTCATCGACAGCGCCACCTGCCCCAGGCCGCTGATCACGCCCGTGAGGATCATGGCGTTGCCGCGCCCCTTCGATGTCTGGATCCCGGAGATGAGCACACTCGAGATGAACGCGCCGAAGCCCACCGCCATGAGCAACGGCCCAATGCCCGCCTCCTCGCTCGTGCCGAGGTTGTGCACCGAGAACGCCGGCAACAGCGACTCAAACGCCATCGTCAGACCGCAGTGCAGGAAGACGATGACGAGCATGAAGCGCAGCACCGGTCGCGAGTAGACGTAGACGAAACCGCCCTTGAAGTTGTCGATGAAGCTCTCGCGCTGGCCCGAAGCGGGCTCCCTGGGTGTGAGCTGGAGGATCTTGTACCAACCGATGAGGTAAAAGATCGTGCACGCGAGGAATGCCGGCGCCGCGCCGACGAGCGCGAGCAGGGGCGTCACGATGCCAGGCCCGATTAGCCTCGACCCGTGCTGCGTCGATGCGCTGAGCGACAGGGCGTTCAGCAAGTGCTCGCGCGGCACCAGGCTCGCCGACATTGCCTGGGAGACCGGCATCTGGGCCGAGCGCGCGACGCCATTGAGCACCGAAAACGCAATCAGCATCCAGACCTCGATGACGCCGGTGAGCGCCAGCACGAACAGGGCGCCGTTCTGGACCGAGTTGACGCCGTAGGTCCAGCTCAGCAGCGTGCGGCGGTCCATGCGGTCGGCCAGCACGCCAGCGATAGGCGGAATAATCAGCTGCGGGATCAGCGCCGCGAAGACGGCGATGCCGACGAGCGAGGACGAGTGCGTCTCGCTGTAGATGATCGAGCTGCGGATGACGATGAGGCCCCAGGCTGCGGCCTGAGCGAAGGCGTTCGCGACCCAGAGATGACGGAACTCCGGATACTGCAGCGCCACGCCATAGCGCTGAAAAAACCCGCGCAACGCCGTCTTCATCTGAGCCACCGCGGACGGCTCAGACCATGTGTTGCCTGAATACAGCCATCGCTTAAGTCCTTCACGTTATTGGGAAAACTATCGCAACCTCGATGGCGAGGCAAGCCCGAATCTCCCGAGCCTCAGCGACGGCCTCATTGCGAACATGCGTCGTGCCTCCTACGCTGTCGCCAACAACGGCGGCTCCTCAGGATGGAGGAAGGGTAAAGATGACACAGGAGAAGGTCCGAGTCGCGTTCATCGGCGCCGGCAAGCAGGCCAACTGGCGCCACTACCCGTCCGTCGCGAGCCTGCCCGACGTCGAAATCGCCGCCCTGTGTGACCTTGACGCCGGCAAGGCTGAAGAGACGGCGAAGCGCTGGGGCGTGCCCAAGACATTCACGGACTACGAGCAGATGCTCCGCGAAGTCGAACCGCAGGCCGTCTACATCATCATGGGCCCGCAAGTCGTCTACGAGCCCGTCAGCTATGCCCTGCGCAACGGGCACAACGTCTTCATGGAAAAGCCGCCGGGAGTCACCCTCAACGGCATCAAGATGCTCGCGCACTACGCCGAAACCAACAACTGCATCTCCATGGTCGGATTCCAACGCCGCTTCGTCCCCGCGATGACCGAGCTCAAAGCGCGCGTCGAAGCTCGCGGACCCATCCACTCCGTCCTCGTGGCCAACCTCAAGTCGACTCGCGACTTCGCTAGCCCGGCCTCAACCGGTGTACTCGACCAGCTAACCAGTGACGGCATGCACGCCGTCGACAACCTGCGCTGGCTCGCCGGCGGCGACGTGATCCGCGTGTCGAGCCATGTCGCGACACGCTATATTCCGGGTCCGGTCGCCAACGCCGTCATGGCGCAGGTCGAGTTCTCCTCCGGCGCCGTGGGTCAGCTTCACTACAGCCATGTCACCGGCGGCTCTGCAATTACCGAAGGTGCCACCGCCCCTGGCGTGTTCAAGGCCGAGATCCACGGCCAGAACATCAGCGCCCATGTCGATGCCGAGCGCCAGAGCTCCATCGTGGCGGACAACGGCGAACCGGAGGTCTTCGACGCCCGCAGCTATGGCGAGGCCCTCGGCGACAATCCCAACCACTGGCTCGGCTTTTGGCACGAAACCCGCTATTTCATCGACTGCATCAAGGCGGGCACGCAGCCACACTGCAACATCCCCGACGCCGTCAAGACCTGGGAGCTGATCGAGGAAATCTATCGAGCAAGCTCGGCGCCCGGCTGAAATCCGCGCGAAGGTGCGTTGAGCCCCACAGGATTCAGGTTGGCTGTTAGAATCGGGAAAAGCGTCACGAATGCAATTCCCTGGAACGCGAGGACAGATTTCATGGTCGCAACCAATTACAAAGTCGTCGGCACGCGCCCTATCCGCCCCGATGGCACAGACAAGGTCACCGGGCGCGCGCAGTACGGCGGCGACGTCCGCCTTACCGGTATGCTGTACGGCCGCGTGAAGCGCAGTCCTCACGCCCACGCCCTGATCAAGCGCATCGACACCTCGAAAGCCGAAGCGCTCCCCGGCGTCAAGGCCGTCGTCACGCGCGCCGACTTCCCGCAGCACCCGACCGGCGTCGGTGAACTGGAGGAAGGGCCGGTGACGCCGCTCCCCTACCTCTTCGACCGCGTTATCGCAGGGCACAAGGCGCGCTTCAAGGGCCACGCCGTCGCAGCCGTCTGCGCGACCGACCCGCACATCGCCGAGGACGCCCTCAACCTCATCGAGGTCGAGTACGAGGTCCTTCCCGCCGTCACGGACGTGCGTGAGGCCATGGCGGACTCCGCCCCCATCGTGCAGGAAGAACTGCGGACATGGACGATCTCCCCGCTCGACCGAGCACAAGACGACAAGCCCTCGAACATCGCGTCTCACCGCACATTCGCCATCGGCGACGTCGAGAAGGGCTTTGCCGAAGCCGACGTGATTATCGAGCGCGAGTTCGAGACCAGCCGCTACCACCAGGGCTATATCGAGACCCACAACGCGGTTGCGCACTGGAATCACGACGGCAACCTCCAGGTCTGGACCAGCACCCAGGGCTATTTCGGCGTGCGCAACTCAATGGCGGAACTGCTGCAGCTCCCGATCTCGCAGGTCACGGTCAACATGGTCGAGATCGGCGGTGGGTTTGGCGGCAAGCTTCAGGTCTACCTGGAGCCTTTCGCCGCGCTGCTTTCGAAGAAGACCGGCAAGCCCGTGAAGATGTGGATGACCCGCGATGAGGTCTTCGAGGTCACCGGTCCAACGTCCGGCAGCTATGCCCGCGTGAAGATCGGCGCCAAGCGTGACGGAACCTTCACCGCCATGCAGGGCTACCTGGCCTACGAAGGCGGCGCCTACCCGGGCGCTCCCGTGTTTCAGGGAATGAACGGCATCTTTGCCCCGTACGACTGTCCGAACCAGCTTATCGACGGCTACGACGTCGTCGTGAACATGTCCAAGTCGGCCGCCTACCGGGCACCCGGCACCCCTGCGTCGATGTACCCCAGCGAGGCCGTGATCAACGAGCTTGCAGACGAACTCGGCATGGACCCGATGGACCTGCGCCTGAAGAACGGCTCCAAGCAGGGTACCCAGCGCGCGAACGGCGGGCGCTTCGGCGCTCCCATCGGCAACGTCGAGGTCATGCAGGCGATGAAGGACCACCCGCACTACCGCTCTGAACTCTCAGGCGAGTACCGGGGTCGGGGTGTGTCCATGGGCTTCTGGGGTAACGCCGGCGGCGAGAGCAGCTCCAGTGCCAGCATCAACACGGACGGCACGGTTTCTTTGGTGCTCGGTTCGGTGGATATCGGAGGCACTCGCGCATCCCTGGCCATGCAGCTCGCCGAGACCCTTGGCCTGGCGATGGATGACATCCACCCGAAAATCGTGGGCACCGACGCCGTCGGTTTCACCGGCAACACCGGCGGCAGCCGCACCACCTTCGCGGGCGGCTGGGCCGTCCAGGAGCTCGCAGATCAGATCAAGGCCAAGCTGGTCGAGCGCGCCGCCAAGATCTGGGACTGCCAGCCGGACGGCGTAACTTACGGCGACGACGGCGTGCTCCGCGGCCCCGAGGGCAAGAGCATGACCTTCAAACAGCTCGCTGCCCAACTGCCCCGCACCGGAGGCACCATCGACGTCGGCGCCACCGTCAACTACAGCACGCAGGGCCCGGCCTTCGGCGGCCACATCTGCGACGTCGAAGTTGACCCCGACACCGGCAAGGTGACGATCCTGCGCTACACCGCCGTCCAGGACGTCGGCACCGCCATTCACCCCAGCTACGTTGAGGGCCAGATCCAGGGCGCCGTCGCGCAGGGCATCGGCATGGCGCTGTCGGAGGAGTACTTCATGAAGGACGGGAGCATGGTCAACGCCAGCTTCCTTGACTACCGCATGCCCACGGCGCTCGACATCCCCATGATCGACGTCCACCTTGTCGAGGTGCCGAACCCAGGCCACCCCTACGGTGTGCGCGGCGTCGGCGAAGTGCCGATTGTGCCACCGCTGGCCGCGGTGCAGACGGCGGTGAACAACGCCCTCGGCACCAAGCTGGTAAAGCTACCCTTGTCGCCGCGTGTGGTGCTCGAGGAGCTGACCAAGGGCGAGTAGGCGTTCGCTAACGAAACACCAGTGGTAGGGGCCGAGCATGCTGCGGCCCCTACCACTTTTCTAGCTATATCTAGTGTTTCGAGGCATCCGCTCTCCGGCGTAGCCTGCGGAGCATGCTCGAAGCGCTGCTCTGGGGCTTTGTCGCTGCGTCATCTCTGCTCGTCGGCTGCTGCATCGCCCTTTGGTTTCACCCCGCAAGGCCTATAGTTGGACTGATCATGGCTTTCGGCGCCGGCGTCCTGATCAGCGCCGTGGCCTATGAGTTGGTCCTCGATGCTGTCGATGAAGGCAGCCCCGCCACACTCGCGCTTGGGATCTTTGCCGGCGCCATCACCTTCTATGTTGGCGACGCCCTCCTCGACAAGAAGGGCGGCGACAAGCGCAAGTCGTCCGCGGCGAAAGCTGCGGCTGGAGCAGGCGGGTTGGCGATCGTGCTGGGTACAGCTCTGGACGGTGTGCCGGAGTCGCTCGTCCTCGGCCTCGATCTGCTGGAAGGAGAAGAAGGTAGCAGCTTCCTCATCGCCGTCTTCCTCTCTAACGTGCCTGAGGCAATCGCGGCCACTACTGGCCTGAAGGCCGGTGGCTGGGCAACCCGGCGCATCTTCGGCGTCTGGGGACTGGTCATCGCCGTGTCGGCCCTCTCCACAGCCATCGGCTATACCGCCTTCGACGATGCTTCAGGCGAAACGGTGGCTTTCGTACTCGCGTTCGCCGCGGGCGCCATCCTCACCATGCTGGCGGACACGATGATGCCAGAGGCCTTCGAACACTCTGGGAAGGCGGTCGGTCTGCTGACCACGCTCGGATTCGCGACGGCGTTCGCAACGCAGTCGCTGTGATTGGGTTCAGCTAGCGTCCAGCGTCTGCGCTCCCGTACCCTGCACCACTGGGTCGAGGTCCGTGCCCAATCCGCGCCAGTCCTCGCCGCCTGCCTCAAGCTGATAGGTAGGCCGCTAGCGTGGGGAAGCTCTGACGAGGGAGAACGGGGCTACCGCTGCACATCGCGAAGATGAGGACTATACTGCCATCCTGCATCCGCTTAGAAGACATAACATACAGGAGAAACTGATGGCAACTCTATTTTTCAGGCACAACGTCGCTGATTACGCCGCGTGGCGGAAGGTCTACGACGAGATTGAACCTCAGCGGAAGCCTATGGGCGTCACCAGCCACGGCGTTTACCAGGCTGATGGCAGCCCCAACGATGTGACCGGCTATCACGAGTTCGACACAATGGAGCACGCCAAAGCCTTCGCCGCCAGCGACCTGCTGCGCGACGGGATGCAGCGTGCCGGTGTGCAAGGCAAGCCGGACATCTGGTTCACAAACCGCGTATAGGCTTCTTTGTTTTTGCTGAGAGAGCGCCCTCGGAGACGGGGGCGTTTCTCATGCCTCTCGTATCATGTCCCCTTTTAGCAGGACTTAAGACCGATTTAGCCTGTAGCGGTGTTGCAGTAACCCTAGACGCCGACCAGAGGCTTGAGATCCGCGTGCTCGACAAAACCCTTGCGTAGCTCCGCGGTGCCGTCCCACCAGTCCACGCTGCGGGGCAGGATCACGCCTCCCGAGCGCTGACGGTACATCTCCGGCTCGTCCACGCCCGGAGGCAGCGTGCCGTTCTCGCGCAGCGCCCGCGCGGCGGCGATCATGCGGCGTCGCGTCCGGATGATCAGCTGGTCTGTCGTGCCGAGGTGCTCTCGGGAGCGGTCGTAGATCGGCCCCATGCTGTGCGTGACGGCCATGTCCTGCGGTCGGGCGCCACCGGGGATGCCGGTGTAGCTGCGGCCGGACGCCTGCTCGGCGCGATCGATCAGCCAGTCGTTCTCAGGGTTCTGGGTGATGTTGAAGCGGTCGTACCAGCCGGTGCCATTCGGCTTCCAGGTGAGACGCCGGTCCGGTGGGCCCTTCACCTGCGTCCACATCAGCGTGTGGTTGTCGTCCAGCGGCACGTAGGCGCGCCAGAACACGTGCAGGCCCAGCGTGCCCGTCGGGATCATCGCGTAGAAGGGGAAGAGCATGTGGGCGATGCGCCAGTAGTACGTGTCGTCCTCGGCCGGCCGGTAGGCGCCGTAGGAAGTGCCGAACGGTGTCTCCAGCACGCTGAACCGGGGCGCCTTGTTCTTTGCCTGATAGTACCCGGCGGTGCCTTTTGTCATCGTCTCCGGGTCGGCGAGGCTGCCGTGCAGGAAGGCGGCGTGGACGGTGTCCATCTCGCCCTCCCAGTTCTGCATCCAGTTCGACGGGATCGTGATGTTGTAGATACCGCCCTCGCCCTCGGGCAGCATGTTTGCCTCGAGGTCGGGCAGCGGCGGCTCTTCGCCGAGGGGACGAGTGCCCATGTACGCCCAGATGATGCCGCCACGCTCGCGGCAGGCGTAGGCCTTCGTGCGCACCTTGTTCTTGAAGTTGCTCTCGGCGGGCTCCGAAGGCATGTCGACGCACGCGCCGGTCACGTCGAACTTCCAGCCGTGGTAGACGCACCGAAGCCCTTCCTCCTCGTTGCGGCCGAAGAACATCGACGCACCACGGTGTGGGCAAGCGTTCTGCACGAGGCCCACAGCTCCCGATGTCGCGCGGAAGCCGATCAGCTCCTCGCCCAGCAGCTTGATGCGCACCGGCGGGCAGTCCGGCCCCGGCAATTCGTCAGACCGGATCGCCGGGATCCAGTACTGGCGCATGAGGTCGCCCATGGGCGTACCGGCGCCAACGCGACACAGGACCTCGTTGTCTTCGTTGCTGAGCATGTCGTCTCTTCCCCCAAGGCTGCGGATGCTTTAGTTGCGTACATTCGTTGTACACCCGCCATGAGCGAGGTAGCAACCGATCGCAGATGTGTGACGCCTGGGTAGGGAAATTCACCAACCGCCCTGATACCCTCGTTCTCGTTATGAAAAGGCGAGGCCGCCCGCCCTATCCCGACCTGCTGACGCCCCGCGAGAGCGAGGTCCTCAGCCTGCTCCGTCAGGGCATGAGCAACCCGGAGATCGCTACGCGGATGGGCATCAGCCGTGACGGCGTCAAGTACCACGTCTCAGAGATCCTCTCGAAGCTGGGCGTCACTTCGCGTGAAGAGGCTGCAAGCTGGGCGGCGCCAGCGATGCCTGGCCAGCGGTGGCTGCCGGCGTTCCTCGCGCCCGCTAAGCTGTTCACGCTGAAGGCAGCGGGCGCTGCGGTGATCGCTGTGGCGCTGGGAGCGATGGCGCTGCTGGCGCTGGGCGTGCTTGCAAGCGACCGAGGTAGCGGTACAGCGTCCGGGCCAATTCTCGTGGCTTTGACAGAACCCATTGAAACAAGCAAGTTGGCTGGCGATCCCACTTTCTTTGATGACTTGCAGGCGTATCACTTCATCATTGACGTGCGCACTGGCGAAGTGCGGGGACTCAGGGACTTGTGCGATCTGTGGCCAAATCAAGCTACTCCCACACTCGGCGTGTATGAGTGCCGCATCGGTCGAATCGAGTGGTTGGACGATGACACGCTACGAGTTGAAGCTGAGTTTCCTGCTGATTCGCCGACCGACGGCCTTCAGGGCTTTGTCTACGAGGTCGATCTGTCGGGAAGGGTCAGGCGAATCGATGAATCCATGAAAGGCCGTCTCGACTGGCCACCAGAGCAGGCAAGCATGTCTGCAGATGGCGTCTACTCAGTCCTGGAATTGCGTAGTGTCGATCCGCCAAGTGAATACGCCTCAGTGGTCGTTTCGGGTGGAAACCACGAAAGTGATGTCGAGCTAAATAGCCTCATGCCAGACTCTGCCGCCTGGGGTAGCAAGGGCGCCATCCTTGCGATGGTGGGCAACTATTGTAGGGACGGTGCACCCGACCGTTATGACCTTCTCCTGTTTGATGCCGCTCGACGTCAACTCACGAATCTAAGCTCAAACACCAGCGATGCAGTCTTGTTCTATGAGTGGAGTCCGACAGGAGACCAGATCGCTGCGACCGGATTCTCCTTTGACTCGGCCGGCAACAACCAACTCATGGTGGTCGATATCAACGCGGGGACCTCGCGAACGCTGGTTCGAGGCACCGTCGGCGGCGCCCTCACTCCCCTTCTTTGGAACCCATCAGGAAGCCACCTCGTTGCTCAGTATTTCGGCGGCGGTGACTGGTGCAACGGCACCATCGCGCCGCCAATTCCCACAAACTACCAAGCCTTCGGAATTCAATAAGTCCTACTCCCGCCGACGCCTTGACACACTGGCGCACAATGAGCGCATCCGAATCGATGCTGGCGCCTTCGATGCGCCGAAGCAGGAGGGTGACTGTGGGCGAGATTCTTGGACTTGGGATGACGCACTACCCGGGCATGACTATGAAAGGCAACCTCGCAGGGCGGGCCAAGAGCTTCATGCACGACCCGTTGCTGCCGGAGGAGTTCAAGAACCCGGCAACCTGGCCCGAGCCGATGCGCAAGGAGTGGGCCGATGACGAGGGTTGGGCGCACTCCGAAGAGCACCGCCGACTGCTCACGGAGAATTTCCGCTGGGCGCGCAAGGAGCTGGACGCCTTCAACCCGGACATCGTCCTTATCTGGGGCGACGACCAGTACGAGAACTTCCGCGAGAGCATTGTGCCGCCCTTCGCCCTCCTCGCCTACCCGGAGTTCGATGCGCAGCCCTGGCACCATCTGCCGCCGGGCCGCGAGAACTCCTGGGACGAGCCGAAGGACAAGGCGTTCCACTATGCCGGCAACCAGAAGGCCGGCAAGTACCTCACCAACCGCCTGCTCGCGGACGGCTTCGATGTCGCTTACTGCTACAAGCCCAACCACGGCGACGGCCTCGGCCACGCCTTCCTCAACACTGCCTTGTACCTGGACTGGGACCGCAAAGGCCTGCCCTACCCCATCCTTCCGTTCTCGACTAACTGCTACGGGCGCCCTTTGACGAAACTCCACGGCAGCGTCCTCAACAATCTCGCCGACCTGCCTAACGAGGACGAGGTCGACCCGACGGCACCCCATCCCTGGCGCTGCTTCGACCTCGGGCGCAGCATCGCGCGGGCGATGGCGGAGAGCCCGTGGCGGGTGGCGCTGGTAGCGTCGTCCAGCTGGTCGCACAATTTCCTCACCGGCCGCTACGCCTACTTCCACCCCGACGTGCCCACGGACCGCAAGTACTTCGAAGCCCTCCAGAACGGCGACTACGACACCTGGCGCAACACGACCATCGAAGAAGTCGAGCTGGCCGGACACAACGAGCTGCTGAACTGGTACGGGCTCATGGGCGCCATGTGCGAGCTGGGGCGAAAGCCGGACGAGGCGCGCTTCATCGAGTCTTGGCTCTGCAACTCAGACAAGGTGTTTGCGGTGTATCGCCCGTGACTGGATAGGCTTGTCCTGAGCCTGCCGAAGGTCCCCGAGGATTAAGACTTTTGGGGGAGTGACTCTCTCCCTCATTCACCTAATCTGGCGTCATGATGAAAACGTTAACTGCGCCTCGACTTCTGACCATCCTGCTGGTCGCGATGGCGTTTGCCTTCGTGCCCGCCAATGCCCACGCTCAGAGCCCGCCCGACGATGACGGCGATGTCCTCATCCGAATCAACGGCGACGTCGTTGTGGAGTCCGGCGAGGTCGTCGACACCCTCGTCGTCATCGACGCCGATGCCGTTGTGGAGGGTACCGCCAGGGACGTCCTCGTGATCCACGGCAACCTGCTAATCAACGGCACCGTCGAGAACGACGTCACGGTGATCGACGGTGACCTCGAACTGGGCAATAGCGCCAGCGTTGACAGCGTCCAGGTCTTCTCAGGCAACATCGAGCGCGCACCTGGCGCGACCGTAACCGGCGATATCGAGGAACACGACGAGTTTTGGGCCGTCTCCGGTACCGCTGTTACCCTCTTCTCAATCTGGTTCTGGGTTGCCAGCACGCTGGTACTCGTTGCAGGCGCACTGGTCTTCGCAGCGGTCGGTGGACGCCAGCTCACCGATGCAGCGATGGCCATGACCAGGCAGTTCACGAATACGGTCGTTGGCGGCGTGTTCCTCTGGATCGCCCTGCCGATCATCGCCTTCGCCATCCTCTTTACGGTGGTCGGCATCCTGCTCAGCCTCACCGTCTTCGTGTTCGTCTTGCCCATCATGTGGGTGCTCGGCTACATCGTCGCCGGCACCCGCCTCGGCCTGGCGATCACGGGCCGGATGGGCCGTGAGCAGAGCGGCAAGCCCCTGCTCGCTGCCGGTCTCGGCGTCTTCTTCCTCCAGCTCATCGCGATCATCCCGTTCCTGGGCTGGCTCGTCGTCGCGATCGCCGGCCTCTGGGGCGCAGGAGCCCTGGCCTACACGGCCTTCGCAGCCGCCGGGGGCAAGAGTTTCGAAGGGTCCTCAGGCTCCCCATCCGCGCCGGCCGCGGCGGCGCCACAGCCATAACATCAGGATGGAAATCGGACGTTCTACGCCGCGTTCGTACTCCTTCGGAGCGTTGCAGTACCGAAGGCGCCGTCCTGGCTCATGCGCGCCAGGGCGCCGGGTCGAAGTCCTCGGGAAGGAACACCCAGGCGTGGATCAAGGGTCCTGATATCTCGCGATGCCGGTGGCCTTCGCCGGTGAGGTCATCGGCGAAGTAGACGTCGCCTGGCCCGAACTGGCGCTTCTCACCGTCGCCGAGCTCGATCTCGACAACGCCGGCCATGCACAGGATCAGCTGGCGTCGCGGCGCCGGGTGCAGCTCGAGAAAATGCGCGTCGCCTTCTGACGCCCGAAACATCAACCCGTTGACGCTGATTGGCGACGTTCGCAAGCCCCGCGTCGTATCGTCCCACGATATCTCCAGGTCCTCGAAGTGCGAGCGATCGTCGTCGCCGGTATAGAAGCGCGTGACCTTCAACGTGCAGTTCTCCTTGCAGCCATATCTCTTGGTTCGACGGCATTGTAAGCGCGAACCACCTTCGCCAGTGGCATCAGCGCCAGATGCACAGCGTCGACCCTAAAGCGCGCGCTCGACATCCAAACATTGGCACTGTCAGAGACCCGTCCACGCGCGATAGGCTCGAACAGACCGGGCGTGAGGCCTGAGTTCATCGAGGAGGAGACCATGACCAGCGAGCGCTCGGATACAACCGGAGAACCTCAGATCTCCGCACCGAACCTGCAGGAGGGCATGACACCGGAGAAGGAATCGGCGACGTCGCGCGGCACGCACTTCAATCTCTCCGAAGTGCGCCAGGAGATGGACAAGCTGTGGGAATCCGTGATGGCTGGCCGCTTCCCGCGCCTGGCGGCAATGCACTCGATGCCGGCGCTCGATGTCCTCGAACGCGACGGTAAGGTCTTCGTGCGTGCAGACCTTCCCGGTCTTAGCGAGGACGAAGTGATGGTGGAAGTGGATGCGGACGGTGTCCTGATCAGCGGCGAGAAGCGCGATGAGCGCGAGCTGAAGGAAGAGAACTACTACCGCTCCGAACGCACTTACGGCAAGTTCACCCGTCGCATCACCCTGCCTCCCCGCGCCGACATCGAGAACGCGAGCGCCACATTCAAGAACGGCGTCCTCGAAATCGAGATGCCGATGCGGCCTGAGCCTGAAAAGAAACGCATCGATGTCCGGTCTCAGACCGAATGAATGCGGTTACCAGAGACACGCTGAAGGGGGCGCACAGCCGTGCGTCCCCTTCATCATTGGTCCTTGAATCTGAGGTTATGCCTTCGCGAACACCAACTGCAGCTCCATCGTACCGTGGTCTTCGATGCTGACTACAGACATCGATGTGGGCTGAGCGATGTCATAGTCGGCGAACTGAATCACCGTGGAGCCGGCGACGACCAGCTGACCGTTCTGCAGGCCACGCTGGACCTCGATCTCGATCTCGTTGGTGACGCCGTGCAGGATTAGCTCACCGGTGATGGTCTGAGTCACCGTCTCGACAGCTCCAAAGCAAAGCTGCGGCTCCCTTGCCTCCGCCCTCGAGTCGATCGAGGGCGGAGGCAAGGGAGCCGGACGTGGGTGCGTCGCTTCGCAGGTAGAAGCATAAGGTGGCGCTCTGCTTTGGTGTCGCGACCGTTGCTTCTGCCCAGGAGTCTCCGACACCTGAGCCGACGAATACGCCCGCCGCCACAAGTACGCCGGCGCCGACAGGCACGGCTGCGGCAACGAGCACATCCACGGCGAGCGAATGCACAGGCATAGCGCAAAGCGGTGGCGAGACGCTCACCGTCGGCCAGAACGAAATCACGCTCCCGGGTGGCCCTGACTTCACGATTTCGGCCGTATCCGGCGGGTTCGAGGTTTGTTACGTAGACACGGGCGCCAGCGTCACAATCTCCACCAGCTGCGAGGAGATCGACCGCGACAATCCGGACGAAGATCCGGTTGCCGATGCTGTCCTCGACGACATCGTGGACTCCTGCGAGCGCGTAGCAACGGCGACCACGACCACGCCCGGCTCCCAGGGGTCAGACGACGATGACGTCACGGTCCTGACGCCAACCCTGACGTCAGAGGTGCAAGGCACTATCAGCCCGCCCTCCACGGGAGACGCCGGCCTAAAGTAGACCATCCACCGAATATAAAGAGCGGGCCCTGAGTCAGGGCCCGCTCTTTGTACTTTTTGACTGTGAACTGTGAACTGTGAACTAGTGCAAGAACCGCCGCTTCTTGCGCTGCTCGTCCGAGTGGCCGTTCTCCGGCTTCTTCGGCTTCTGCTTGCCGGCGTTGACGATCTCTTCCGAGGTAATGGACGCGAGGATGTCCTCCGCGCTCTCGCCCCGGCTCAGGCGGCGCGACACGGCGATGCTCGCCAGAACGATCAGCGCGGACGACACCACGGCCGCCGTACCGATGAACTTCTGGTACTTCTTCGTCAGTTCGGGGAACTTCGCGATCACCCGATGTGCCAGCTGCAGGGATGACATCGCACTCGAGTCAGGGGATTCGCCCTGCCCGTGGTGCCATTCGGCGTCATCGACCTCGGCTTCGGGCTTTGGCTCGATTTCAGTCAACACAGGTCCTCCGGGAACCCTCGGATTCTACCACAGGGTTTCGCCGCGCCCGGGTTACGGGACGGTTAACAAGTCCGCGATTGCCCCTGTCTAGAATGAGCTCATGAAGACCCTCCTCACCGCATTCCGAGTGAGCGATCTCGAACGATCCCGGCAGTTCTACGCCCAGATAGGCTTTCGTGAAATCGGCAACGCAGACACCGGCAACGCCTTTCGGGTGATGCTCAACCTGCTCGGCGATGGCGACGAAGTGACCCTCGAGCTGGTCTTTGAGCCCTCAATCGGCCGGCTCGAAGTCGGCAACGGATTCAGCCACATCGCCGTCCAGGTTGACGACCTCGATGCCATGCTCGCCCGCCTCTCAGAAGCGGGCATCGACACCGGCGAACCTGAGCTGCCGGGCGGGGCCGATGGACCCAAGACTGCCTTCCTTATCGATCCGGATGGTTACCGCATAGAGCTGGTGCAATGGCCGCCCGGACACGGTGCTAGCTTGACCAGCGCCGACTTCGCCTGAAGTCAGCCTTCCCGTTCGTCCAGCCATCGATAGCCCGCAGCCAGGATGACCACTAGCCCCACGCCTGCGATCGCAAACACGGCGGCTTCTCCAAGGCCATCGAAGTCTCCTTCAGCCTGGACGACGCCGTAGATCAGCGTGAACAGGCCTCCACCCACGAGACCGAGGCGCAGGGCATCGAACCGTGGCTTGAGGACGATGCCACCGGCCACCGCCAGGACGCCGAACAGTGTGCACAACCCAAGCACGACGGAGCGGTAGCGCTCGAGGTCCTCTTCGTACTGCCGGTACTCTTTCTGGAAGCGCTCCTGGGCGTCTTGATATTCCTGCTGCTCTCGTGTCAATGGATCATTCGGATTGGTTGGAAAGGGCTGGAAGGCACCCCTCAGGTTCTGCGGGAATTCGGGCATCTCGGGCGGGCCGTACACCGTCCGGATGCCGAAGGCCACGAAGAGGACGATGAGCGTCGCAACCGCGCCGGCGTACAAGAGCTTGAGCAGGACGGTCATGCGTCACCTTCACGCAGCCCGCTACGAGTCACTGGAGGCTCTTCGTCAAAGTAGCGCCTGAGCACGTCAAGCGTGAACGGCGACGTCCCGTCATCCACTTCGGGAAAGTCGTGACGATTCACCCATCGATACCCAGAATGCTCATCGCTTAGGGCCACCTCGCCAGACACGTAGCTGCACTTGTAGACCACGAGATAGACAGCCGCGTCCCGAGCGAGGCTGGTAGCGAAGGTTTCACCAACCTCTATCTCAAGCGACGTCTCCTCTCTGACTTCCCGCTTCAGGGCGGACACGAGGTCGGTTTCGCCCACTTCGATGCGACCGCCCGGTAGGTCAAGCCATCCGTTCGGGAAGAACATGACGAGGACGTCGTCGCCCCGCTCGATCAGCGCCTTCTGACCCACCTGGAACAACGCGTGCTGGCGTTCCACGGCGTCACTTACTCGCTGAGCTTGCGACGCAGGTTCGCCATGGTCACGGCGGCGACCGCGGACTCGTAGCCCTTGTTCGTAGTGCCGTCCTCTGCGCGCGCCAGGGCCTGCTCCAGGCTGTTCACCGTGACGACGCCGAAGATCGCCGGTACGCCGGTGTGTGCGCCGACCTCTTCGAGAGCGAGCGCAGTCGCGTGGTTGATGTACTCGTTGTGGTCCGTCTCGCCCTTGATCACGCAGCCGAGGCAGATGACCGCGTCGTAGCGTCCAAGCTCGGCGAAGCGCTGGGCGGCGAAGGGCAGCTCAAAGGTGCCCGGCACCCATGCGACCGTCACGCGCGCCTCGTCAACGCCGAGCGCAGCCAAACCCTCGATGGCGCCATTGAGCAGGCGCTCCGTGATCAGGGTGTTAAAGCGCGCAACGGCAATCGCCACGTGCAGTTGCGAGCCGTCGAGGTCTTCGGAATGAGTACGCACGTCTGGTACTTAGACGAGGTCCATCGGGTCGTCGTCGAAGCGGTGGCCGAGCTTCTCGCGCTTAACCTGCAGGTAGCGCATGTTGAACTCGTTGGGCTCCACGACCATCGGGATGCGCTCCACAAGCTCCAGCCCGAAGCCTTCGAGGCCGGCACGCTTGCGAGGATTGTTCGTGAGCAACCGGATCTTCTGCAGCCCGAGGTCGACCAGGATTTGCATCCCGATGCCGTAGTCGCGCCGGTCCGCCTCGAATCCCAGAGCGAGGTTCGCTTCAACCGTGTCGAGGCCGCCGTCCTGGAGGTTGTAGGCACGCAGCTTGTTGTGGAAGCCGATGCCTCGGCCTTCCTGGCGCATGTAGACGATGACGCCCTTGCCGGCTTCGCCGATCAGCTGCATCGCCTTCGCGAGCTGCTCGCCGCAGTCGCAGCGCATGCTCTGGAAGACGTCGCCGGTGACACAAGCGCTGTGCACCCGCACAAGCGTCGCCTCCCCATCGTCGATGTCGCCCATGACCAGCGCCACGTGCTCGTCGGGGTCGACGATGCTGCGATAGGCGATCGCCTTCCACGTGCCGTACATCGTCGGGATCACGGTCTCGGTCACGCGCTCGACGAGCTTCTCGTGCTGCTGGCGGTAGGCGATCATCTGCTCGACGCTGATGATCTTGATGCCATGGCGAGTGCCGAAGCGCTTGAGGTCGGGCAGGCGCATCATCGTGCCGTCGCTGCGCATGATCTCGCAGATCACGCCCGCTGGATACAACCCGGCGAGCTTGCACAGGTCTACGGCGGCCTCGGTCTGGCCGGCGCGGACGAGCACGCCGCCATCGCGCGCCCGCAACGGGAATAGGTGGCCGGGCATGACGATGTCGCGCTTGCTTGCATTGGGGTCGATGAGAACCTGGACGGTACGGGCGCGGTCGGCTGCCGAAATGCCGGTAGTGATACCGCTACGAGCCTCAACCGACACCGTAAAAGCGGTGCCGAACATGGCGCCGTTATCGTCCGGGCTCACCATCATGGGGATGCCCAGCTCTTCGAGGCGCTCGGCGGTCATGGGGATGCAGATCAGGCCGCGGGCGTATTTCGCCATGAAGTTGATGTGGTCCGCGGTGACGAACTCGGCGGCCATGATCAGGTCGCCCTCGTTCTCGCGCCCCTCGTCGTCGACGACGATGACGAACTTCCCGGCCTTGAAATCACGGAGGGCCTGGTCGACCGTGGCGAGGCCGCTCTCACGACGCTTCGCGGCTGCCGCCTCGCGAGCGCTCACCCTGTCTGCCGTCGTGGTCATCGCTGAAGTCCTTCTATCCGGCTGGCGATGCCGTCCAGATACCGCTCGTCCAACAGCTGCTCTACGTATCGGGCGATGATATCCGATTCCAAGTTTACCCTATCGTTAGGGTTCAGGTTCATCAGGTTCGTGTGCTCCTGCGTGAACGGGATCAGACCCACCGCGAAGCCGTTTTCGTCCTTGTCTATCACGGTCAGTGACGCCCCATTCACAGCGACCGGCCCTTTGACGATGACGTAGTGAAGTATCTCTTTGGGCGCGTTGAACCACGTCTCGATCGAGTGCTCCTGCGGCGTGAACGACCGCAAAGACCCGGTGTGTTCGATGACGCCACGCAGCAGGTGCCCGCCGATACGTCCGGCCAGCGTGAGAGCGCGCTCGAGGTTCACCGGGTCGCCGGGCTTCAGGTCGCCGAGGTTCGTGCGCCTGTACGTCTCCTCTATGACATTGGCGTAGAAGCCATCTTCGTCGAAGTACACCGCAGTGAGGTCGCAACCGTTGACCGCGATCGAGTCGCCGAGGTTGGTGCCCCAGGTCACCTTCTTGGCGTTGATGATCAAGCGCCCCGGCGTGACCTCGCGGACAGAGCCGACCTCTTCGACGATACCTGTGAACAACGTGTGGCCCCCGCCGTGTCGTTATGTGTGGCCCATCCTATAACAGATAGCAGTTAGCCGATAACAGGCTGCACTAAGGGATGGGTTGGGCACCGCGGTGCTTGATCTGTGCTATCCGAAATCTGTCATGCAAGAGCACATCGAGGCTAACGGCGCCCATTGGGAAGGCGCCGTCCCAGCGCACGTCCGCCTCTGACTTCGCCGCCTTTTAGCGAAGTCTTTACGCCTCGCCTGTTCCACACCCTGATTCCGCACCCATATAGGTGACATACTGACGCGACGGACCTGTTCAGGCGGACGGACGGAACATGCCCGTGAGGTAGTCATGCGCACGGATGAATCGACCGCCCTCAGCCAACGGGACGAACAGCTTGAACTCCTCGATGCATGGTGGCGCGCTGCGAACTACCTCTCTGTCGGCCAGATCTACCTGCTCGACAACCCGCTCCTGAAGGAACCGTTACGCGCTGAGCACGTCAAGCCACGCCTTCTCGGACACTGGGGTACGAGTCCGGGACTCAGCTTCATGTACGCCCACATCAATCGGGTGATCAAGCAGCGGCAAATGCAGGCGATGTTCGTCACCGGTCCGGGGCATGGCGCGCCAGCAATCGTCGCCAGCGTCTACCTCGAAGGCAAATACAGCGAGGTCTACCCCCACATCGGCCGCGACGAGGAAGGCATCAGGCGTCTCTTCCGGCAGTTCTCCTTTCCGGGAGGCATCCCCAGCCACGTCGCCGCGGAGACACCAGGCTCCATCCATGAGGGCGGCGAGTTAGGTTATGCGCTCACGCATGCCTACGGCGCCGCCTTCGACAACCCACACCTCACCGTCTTCTGCGCCGTCGGAGATGGTGAGGCAGAAACCGGCCCGCTCTCGGCGAGCTGGCACTCGAACAAGTTCCTCAACCCGAAGACCGACGGGGCCGTCGTGCCCATCCTTCACCTCAATGGCTACAAGATCGCCAATCCCACCGTGCTGGCGCGCATCCCCAATGAGGAGCTCGCAGACTTGATGCACGGTTACGGCCACAAGCCCTACTTCGTAGAGGGCGATGACCCGCCTCAGATGCATCGCGATATGGCCGCAGTTCTCGACCAGGTCGTCGCAGACCTCGCGACCACTAAGGAGCGGGCGGATGAGCAAACACGACCTCTATGGCCGATGATCGTCCTGCGCACGCCCAAGGGCTGGACCGGCCCAGACATGGTCGACGGCGAGCAGGTCGAGGGCACCTTCCGGTCACACCAGGTGCCCCTCTCGGGCATCCACAGCAACCCCGACCATCTGAGGTTGCTCGAGGAGTGGCTGAGGAGCTATCGGCCGCAGGAGCTCTTCACCGAGTCCGGCGCCCTTCGTCCGGACATCGCCGCCCTGGCGCCGGAGGGCGACCTGCGCATGAGCGCCTCGCGGCACGCCAATGGCGGCGTCCTGCTCCGAGAACTGGACCGTCCTGACTTCCGCGACTACGCCGTGCCGGTGTCGTCTCCCGGAACCTCTCGCTCCGAAGCAACCCGCGTTTTGGGCGGTTACCTGGCGGGAGTAATCGAGCGCAACCGGGACAACTTCCGCATCATGGGGCCCGACGAAACCGTCTCGAACCGGTTGGGTGCGGTCTTCGATGTCACGGACCGCGTTTGGATGGCCGCACGCGAACCGGGCGACGTCCACATCGCGCCCCAGGGCCGGGTCATGGAGGTGCTTAGCGAGCACCTCTGCGAAGGGTGGCTCGAAGGCTACCTTCTCACCGGGCGTCACGGCCTATTCAACTGCTACGAGGCGTTCATCCACATCATCGACTCCATGTTCAACCAGCACGCGAAATGGATGAAGGTAACGAACGACATCCCGTGGCGCGCGCCCGTGGCATCGCTGACCTACCTCCTCACCTCCCACGTCTGGCGGCAGGACCACAATGGTTTCTCCCACCAGGACCCGGGCTTTATCGATCACGTGGTCAACAAGAAGTCGGAGGTGATCCGCATCTACCTGCCGCCGGACACGAACACCTTGCTCAGCGTCATGGACCACTGCCTGACGAGCCAGCAGAAGGTCAACGTCGTCGTCGCGGGTAAGCAGCCACAGCTCAACTACCTCGGCATCGAGGAGGCGGACCTCCATTGCAGGCGCGGTGTGGGCGTGTGGGAATGGGCAAGCTCTGATGGCTCACAGGAGCCCGACGTCGTGATGGCATGCGCCGGCGATATCCCCACGCTGGAGACGCTGGCCGCCACCGACCTTCTCCGCCGCCACCTGCCCGGCTTGAAGGTACGAGTGATCAACGTTGTCGACCTGATGAAGCTCCAGCCGCCAGGTGAGCACCCGAACGGACTGAGCGATGCCGAGTTCGACGGACTGTTCACCACGAACAAGCCGATCATCTTTGCCTACCACAGCTACCCCTGGCTGCTTCATCGCCTCATGTACCGGCGCACCAACCACGACAACCTGCATGTGCGCGGCTACAAAGAAGAGGGCACCACCACGACGCCCTTCGACATGGTTATGCTGAACGACCTCGACCGCTTCCACCTCGTGATCGACGTCATCGACCGCGTGCCCGGACTGCCCCAGCGAGCGGCCCACGTTCGCCAGCAGATGCAGGACATGCGCATGAAGGCTCGCGACTACACACGCGAGCACGGCGAGGATATGCCGGAAATCGCGGACTGGGTTTGGCCGCACGCGTGAGTCCGAGCACGGACATTCTCGTCCTCAACAGTGGCAGCGCCACGCTGAAGTTAGATGTCGTATCGGTTGCGCCGGGGCGCACGGACCGCAAGGCCACAGGAATCGTCGAGGACATTGGCGGTAGGGCTTCCATCCGGTTGGAGCAGGCAGGCACGCGCATCGAGCGCGTCACGAACGCCGGCGCCTACGCCGATGCCCTCGATGCAGGCCTCGACGCTCTCGAGGAGCTGGACCTGCTGAAGAACATCGGCGGTGTCGGGCATCGCGTCGTCCATGGTGGGACTCAATTTCGGGGAGCCGTGCTCGTCGACAGCGATGTCGTCGATGCAATCCGGCGCATGAGTGATCTCGCGCCGCTGCACAATGCCCGTGCCCTGGAAGTGCTGGAGGCCGCGCGCAAGCGACTCGGCGAAGACCTGCCGATGGCCGTTTGTTTCGATACCTCGTTCTACGCCGACCTGCCGGAATCCGCGTCGACCTATGCGCTGCCGGCAGAACTCAGTCGGAAGCACGGCATTCGTCGCTTCGGCTTCCACGGCCTGGCTCACGCCTACATGGTGCGGCGCTATGCGGAGCTACGTCCGGCCGTACGCGCTCCCCGGCTGATCACGCTGCAGCTCGGTAGCGGATGCTCAGCTACTGCCAGCATCGACGGCCGGCCAATCCAGACATCGATGGGCTACACGCCCCTCGAAGGCCTCGTCATGGGCACGCGCAGCGGCAACATCGACCCCGCACTGGCCCTGAGGCTGCCCGGCCTTCTGGGCAAAACGGCATCCGAAGTGGAAGACCTGCTCAACAGACAATCGGGGCTTCTCGGTCTCTCCGGACTCTCGGCGGATGTGAGGGAAATCCTCAGCGGGGCAGCCGAAGGCGACTCCGCGTGCAAGCTCGCCATTGAGGTGTTCGCGATGCGAACCAAGGAGTACGTTGGCGCCTACATGGCGCTGCTCAACGGCGCCGGCGCTATCGTCTTTGGCGGCGGCATCGGCGAGAACAGTCCCGAAGTTCGTGCCATGGTCCTGGGGAACCTCGACAGGCTCGGTATCCAGCTTGACGATGACGCCAACGCCAACTCGGCGGACGGCGAGCGCGTAATCAGCCAACCTTCAAGCCCGGTCGAAGTCTGGGTTATGAAGGTCGACGAAGCATCCGTCATCGCGCAGGCGACCGCCCGGCTCGTCTCCAGCACGGCATGAGGAGATCCGTCCCGGGCCTCCTCGCGGATGGACCTACGCCTGAATGCCGATATCGAACGTCGCCGCGTATGCGTTGCCGCTCTTCTGCACGTCGAGAAGCAGAATGCCGTTGCTCTGGCGGTAGATGCTGTCGGTCGCGTTCTGAGTCCTGCCGTTGGCGCCCCTCCGGGAGTATGGCGCCAGGTTGTTATTGATCTCGTTGGACAGGGTGTCGTCGAAGAAGAACTGCGACGTGAACTCCTCGTTGCCCTTGCGGATCTTGAAGTGGATGTGCGTGGCGCGGCCCGGGTACCACCCGGGGTAAACGGTGGTGAACTTGACCTGGCCGTCGGCGCCGGACATCTGGAAACCGCGCAGGAACTTCTGGTTCATCGTATTGAAGCCCTGGGCGTTGTCCTGGACACCCGAGTAGACACCGACGGCATCGCATTGCCAGATGTCCACCATCGCGCCACTCATCGGCGCGCACGAACCTCCACCCACCGAGAGCACGTTGAGGGTCAGCGTCAACTCGGCGCCCTCCCTCATCACACCGCTCGTTGGGTCGGAGCGAATGTCGGAGCGGTCCAGCTGCGTGTCGACGAAGTAAGGACCCTCGGTCAGGTCCGGCAACACGACGCACGATGGCACCGATGTCGCAGTCGCTGCGGCCGAGACACCGGCGCTGCCACCAGAGACCGCCGGCGTGCCCTCCGCAACAGCGCCAGAGCTGTTTCCGCCACTTGTTGCCGGGGACGAATCATCGTCGCCGGAGCAGGCGACGAGAAAGGCGGCGCCTGCTGCGCCGAAGAGTCCGAGGATCTCTCGCCGGGAGAGAATGCGCCCCTTGAGGATGTCATCTGAGTCCATTCTCGTTACCTCAATTGCCTGCCGAGGCCTGATTCCCCGTGATCGCCCCGTGATCTCAATGTAGGCGGAGGCGTGCCGTGGGGCGTCCGTCGCAGGGTGTCACTCTCTGCCGTACACCGGGCGATGTAGCGGTTCAACGCAAAGCGGCGGAGCTGTCTCGGAAGGCATCCCTGGTGGCGAGTTCAAGGATGCAGACAGCCCCGCCGCACAAGCAGCGTACGTTCTCAGCGCTGTTCGTTTGTTAAGCAAATCTCAACGGGACGTTGCGGCCATGTAGCAGTGATCGCACCAGCAGGCACGGGCGCCGGCGTTGCTGGCTCAGGGCCATCGGCCTATCCGCAGTTTCCCAGGCAGTAGCCTTCGCGGCCTATGGTCAGGATGAGGTTGGGCGCGCGCAGCTTGTTGCGCAGCCTTTGCACGACACCCCTTACCTTGGCGAC
>Ga0247825_10000555_pt1 | contig 23766 bp, 20 predicted proteins | sample 13C_Vanillin_Day_FD_194413 | JGI IMG/M metagenome (GOLD analysis project Ga0247825, IMG submission 194413) | Soil microbial communities from agricultural site in Penn Yan, New York, United States - 13C_Vanillin_Day48 | ecosystem: Environmental > Terrestrial > Soil > Agricultural land | place...
GGTTTGAAGAGGATCTCCGACCGCGATGACCGCCAACATCGCGGTCGGAGATCCTCTTCAAACCCGCTCTCAAGGCCTTCTGCCCATGCGATTTCGACCTCGAGTTCGCGACGAGCCTCCGCAGGCTTTAGAGAGGCGATGCGCGCCGCGAGCGCCTGAAACCGCTCAAGGTGCGCGCCGATGTATGCGGGCGTGAACGCGCGAAAGGAGTTCTCCCGAACTGGGGCTGGAACACGTTCTTCGTCGACCGTCAGTTCGAAGCCAGGCACCTCCCCCACAGGCTCGAGATCGTCTACCGCAGGGCCACGAGCAGCGCGAGAAATGGCCCCTGCTGGAGTCGTGCGTCCGCTCAGCTTAGTCATCGTGGTTTCCCTTGGCGTCGGCTGGCGGCGCTACGGCAAGACCTACGGCTGCTGTTGATGAGATGACCGGGGGCTCGATGCAGTGCTCCTCAGCCATGCGCTCAAGCCGCTTCCGCTGCGCGCGGAGTGGGCGGTGGCGACCGTTCTCCCACCCGTTCAGCGTGCCGACAGTCACGTCGAGTTCTCGGGCAAGTTCTTCCTGCGTGAACCTCCGATGGGTACGGATAAGGCGCACCAAGGCCTCGTAGTCGATGTCGCGCATGAGATCCGCCTTCCCGACAATGTCGCCAGCAACTTCATATACAAAGTCGCTGGCGACATCCAAGCTGAACCTGCACGTGCGAGCAGTCCGTTACTCCTGTGCCTCCGCTTGACGCTGAAGTCCCAGGGAGATCCGCTTGATCAGCGCATCACGGCTCCTGATAGGCGAGCGAACTCCCAGGATCTCAAGGTGTTTGGACTCGAGTTGGGAGATCGTCAACGTACGGAGGGCTACGATCTCTTCAGCGACTCGCGCAAATGCACGGCGTGCCCGAGCCGCGCTTCCCGCAGAGTCATCGTGCATCAGGGGCGCCCCAGAGCGACCGGCTGCGCTTTCCCGACGCACGCTTACCCGGGCCGCTTTCTCAAGTGAGCACGGGTTCCTGAGGATGCCGCTCTTAGCCCCAGCGCACGCCACTGCCCGCAACCCCCGCTTGCTCATCGACTTAGGCACCATCGACAGTTTCGAGCGTGAGCACGACCTCATGGACGACTCGCAGCGAGCGAAAGAGGGCGAGTGCCTGGGGCACCCAGGCCCGAGTGCGCCCCGGCTAGCGAGCGCGTCGTGGCTCGGGCTAGCTCAACGACCGCACTGGGCAGTTGGAATCCTCGGCCAACACCACCCCACAGAAAGGCCTGTTCCAGAAGGTGCACCAGCAGACTTGCCTCGGTTACGTGTGAAGTAGGGTTTTATGCTGCCAACCTATTAGGTAGGGAGCAAGCTCAAAGTCCACCGCAGAGGTAACCCAGCGAAGAGTGCCTTCGCCTCCGGTTATATGAGAACCTTGATGTACTCGACCAACCCGCCCTAGCCCGCTCGTACGCGGCGAAGTTGGACTCGTGGACGAGTTGCCATGAGCGAGAGGAGCACCCGTGAGTTGGCCCTCTCTGCACTGGGCACGGCTCTATTAGAGTCCCCAGTGCCAGACCTGCAGCACTCAGACAGTTGCAGCCAGTCCTCCAGCGACGTACCGAAGCTTGGTTGAGCGGCGCAGCATCGCCTGCAGCACAATGCGCAAGGGCACCTGCTGGAACAACGCAGTAATAGAGAGCATCTTCAAAAGTGAAAGCCCTGGAGCCACCAGCTTTCGCCAGGAACTCCAGGGCCTTCGATGGTCGGGGCGACAGGATTTGAACCTGCGACCACTTGCACCCCAAGCAAGTGCGCTACCAGGCTGCGCTACGCCCCGGTACTGCCCGTCAAACGGGCCGCCCTTATGCCCCTGTGCCGCGTCAGCGTCAAGCAGGAGCCGCAGGCAGCCGTGAGAAAACCGCCAGAGGAGGCTACTCCTTCCCGTCCCCCTCGTCGCCGAACTCCCCGTCCTCGGAGTCGAACTCGTCGTTGTCGTCCGCCTCCTCCTCGCGCGCGTCGATCTCCGCGTGGTTCTCAGGAGGCGCCTCGCCGTTCAGTGCGCTCTTGAGCACCTGGCTCGGCCGGAAGGTCAGCACCCGGCGGGCCGAGATCTCGATCTCCTTGCCCGTCTGCGGGTTGCGCCCCACCCGGGCCTTCTTCTGCCGCACCTGGAAGTTGCCGAAGCCGGAGATCTTGATCTTGTCTCCCCGCTCCAGCGTCTCCTTCAGGGTGTCGAAGACGAGCTCGACGATCTCGGCCGACTCCTTCTTGGAGAAGCCCACCTTCTCGTAGACGCCCTCGATGATGTCCGCCTTCGTCATACGGTGCCTCGGAAACCCCTACAGCGGTGAACGGCTGCGGATGCTGACAGCCTTTTCAGAGCCCTGTCAACCCTCTGACTTCATTCAGGAATTCAGGAACGCAGTGCGCCACCCAGCCGCTGATTCACTTCGGAGATGATCCGCTGGTGGGCCTCGCCCACCTCCGCATCGGTGAGCGTGCGCTCGGGCGAGCGGTACCGGATGGCGTAGGCCAGGTTCTTCTTCCCCTCGGGGATGGGCTTGCCCGTGTAGACGTCGAAGATGAGGGCGTCCTCCACCAGGGCGCCGCCCACCTCCAGGATGACGCGGCGGACCTCGTCGTTGCGCAGCTCCACGGGGACGACCACCGCCAGATCGCGCAGCACGGCCGGGAAGCGGGGCAGCGAGTGGTACTCCGGCACCAGCCGGGCCGTGGCGTACAGGGGCTCGGTGTCCAGTTCGAAGGCGTACACCCCCTGCGGCAGCTCCAGGGCCTTGGTGACGCGGGGGTGCAGCTCGCCCACGTGGCCCAGCGCCGTCCCATCGGCCAGCAGCACATGGGCGCAGGCGCGCGGATGCCAGGCTGGCGCCTCGGCGGGCACGAACCGGACGCCGTCCACGTGCAGGGCGTGGAGCACCGCCTCCACGGCGCCCTTGGCGTCATAGAAGTCCATGCGGGCGTCCTTCTGGGTCCAGCTGCGTCCGGAGCGCAGCCCCCAGACGAGCCCGCCCACGCGGTGTATCTCGGCCGTGGCGGGGCGCCGGCCCTGGCCTCCTTGCGGATCGCGGAAGTAGGCGCGGCCCGTCTCGTAGATGGCCACCCGCTCCACCTGGTGCCGCACGCTGCGAGAGAGGTTCTCCAGCAGCCCGGGCAGCAGGCTGGTGCGCATGACGGACTGCTCCACGCTGAGCGGGTTGACGAGCGCCACCGGCGCGTCCTTGCCGCCCAGCACCTGCAGGCCCTTGGGCGCCACGAACGAGTAGTTCACCACCTCGTTCAGGCCCGCCCCGGAGAGCGCGTGGCGCAGGCGCCGCTCGGCCTCGGAGGAGGCCGGCTCGGGGGCCAGCTCCGCGATGCCCCGCGGCAGCCGGGCGGGGATGTTGTCGTAGCCGTACACGCGGGCGATCTCCTCCAGGAGATCCTCCTCGCGCTCCACGTCCACGCGCGCCCGGGGCACATCGAACGTCGTTTGCCCGGCGCCCTCCTCCACCGCCTTGAAGCCGAGCGCCCCCAGGATGCGGCGGCACTCCGCCTCGGGCACGGCGGCGCCCAGGAACCGCTCCACCCGGCCGTAGCGCATGGCCACGCGGCGAGGCGGCTGCGGGCTCGGGTACACATCCACGCGGCCGGAGGCCACGGTGCCCCCGGCCAGCTCGGCGATCAGCTGGGCGGCCCGATCGATGGCAGGCACCACCGCGTCGATGTCCGCGCCGCGCTCGAAGCGGTGAGACGCCTCGGTGTGCAGCGCGTGGCGCTTGGAGGTGCGGCGCACGCTGGAGGGCAGAAAGTTCGCGGACTCGAGGACGATGTGCTTCGAGCCCTCGGACACCTCGCTGTCGGCGCCGCCCATCACGCCGGCGATGGCCTGGGGCCGATCGCGATCGCAGATCGCCAGGTCATCCGCGTCGAGCGTGCGCTCCTTGTCATCGAGCGTCCGGATCTTCTCGCCCTGCTTCGCGCGGCGCACGACGATCTCCCGCCCCGCGAGCTTCTCCAGATCGAACGCGTGCAGCGGCTGGCCGTACTCCAGGTTAACGTAGTTGGTGACATCCACCACGTTGTTGATGGCGCGCACGCCGCAGGCCTTGAGCCGATCCTGCAGCCACTGGGGCGAGGGCTTGATGGTGACGTTCTCGACGACGCGGGCCGCGTAGCGCGGGCAGCGCGCGGCATCCTCGATCCGCACCTTCACCTTCTCGGCCGCGGAGCCGCCCTGCTCGGGGGGCTTGGGCTCGGGAGGCCGGAACGCGGCGCCGGTGACGACGCCCACCTCGCGCGCCACCCCCAGGTGCGAGAGCGCATCGGGCCGGTTCGGGGTGACGTTCACCTCCAGCACCACGTCATCCAGCCCCAGGGCCTGGGCGATCGGGGTGCCCGGCTTCGCGTCCGGCGAGAGGATCATCAGCCCGGAGGCGTCCTCGCTCAGCCCCAGCTCCCGGGCCGAGCACAGCATCCCGGAGCTGTCCACGCCGCGCAGCGCGGCCTGCTTGATCTCCGCGCCGTTGGGCAGCTTGGTGCCCACGGTGGCCAGCGGCACCTTGTCGCCGACCTTGTAGTTCTTCGCGCCGCACACCACCTGCAGCGGCTCCGGGCCGCCCGCATCCACCTTGGTCACGGACAGCTTGTCCGCGTTGGGGTGCTGCACGGACTCCTTGATCTGCGCCACCACCACGCCGCGCAGGCCCTCTCCGGGCCGCTCCATCCCCTCAATCTCCAGCCCCGCCGCGGTCAGCTTGCGCGCCAGCTCGTCCACCGACGCCGGCAGCGCCACGTACTCGCCGAGCCACTTCACCGAGATCTTCATCAGAACTGCTCCAGGAAGCGTGCGTCGTTCTCGAACATCATCCGCAGGTCATCGATGCGGTAGCGCAGCATGGCGATGCGCTCCACGCCCATGCCGAACGCGTAGCCCGTCACCTCGCGTGGGTCGTACCCGGCCGAGGTGAACACGTTGGGGTGCACCATGCCGCTGCCCAGCACCTCCAGCCAGCCGGTGCTCTTGCACACCCGGCACCCCTTGCCGCCGCACGAGGTGCAGGAGATGTCCACCTCCGCGGAGGGCTCGGTGAACGGGAAGAAGGACGGGCGGAAGCGCGTGCGCGTGTCCGAGCCGAAGAAGGCCTTCACGAACGCATCCAGCGAGCCCTTCAGCTCGGCGAAGCTCACGTCCTTGTCCACCAGCAGGCCTTCCACCTGGTGGAACATGGGCGTGTGGGTGATGTCCGAGTCCCTCCGGTACACGCGGCCGGGCATGACGGCGCGGATGGGCGGCTTCTTGGCCAGCATGTGCCGTATCTGCACGGGCGAGGTGTGGGTGCGCAGCAGCACGGAGCTGTCCGCCTTCTTCACGTGCCCGAGCGTCGCCTCGTCCACGTAGAAGGTGTCCTGCATGTCCCGCGCGGGGTGATCCTTGGGGAGGTTGAGCGCCTCGAAGTTGAAGTAGTCCAGCTCGATCTCCGGCCCCACGGCCACCTCGAAGCCGAGCCGCGCGAACGTGCGGACGATGTCCTCCATCGTCCGGGACACCGGGTGGCGGCTGCCAGGGGCCACGCCCCGGCCGGGCAGCGTCACGTCCAGCCTGGGGCCCTTGAGCTCGGCCTCGAGCGCGGCCTCCTCGGCGCGCTGGAGCGCCTCCGCGAGCAGCTTCTCGATCTCCGCTTTAACCTGGTTGGCCACCTCGCCCAGCGCCTTGCGCTCCTCGGGGGGCAGCTTGCCCATGCCCCCGAGCACGCCGGACAGCTCTCCCTTCTTGCCCAGGTAGCGGACCCTCAACGCCTCGACGGCGGATACCTCCGAGGCCACGGTGATGTCCCGCCGCGCCGCCTCCGCGAGGGCCTGCAAGCGATCCCGCATGACTTCGCTCCGAAAAAAAGAAGGGCCGCCCCTGGCGAGGCAGCCCGTGTACTTGGTCCAGCGCGGGAGGCCCTCTCCCTGTGGAGTGGGAGCCTCCCGAGCGCTCTATGCACCGGCCACCAGGGCCGGGCGTGGGTCAGGCCGCCTTCGCGATGTTGGCGACGGCTGCAAAGCCCGCGGGATCGGCGACGGCCATGTCGGCCAGCACCTTGCGGTCCAGGGCGATCTTCGCCTTGGCCAGCCCGGCGATCAGCTTCGAGTAGGACAGGCCCACGCCCCGGGCGGCCGCGTTGATGCGGACGATCCACAGCGAGCGGAAGTTCCGCTTGTTCACGGCGCGGTCACGGCTGGCGTAGTCCAGCGCGCGCTCCACGGCCTGATTGGCCCGCTTGTAGGCGTTCTTCCTGCGGCCGCGGTAGCCCTTGGCCAGCTTCAAAATGCGATTACGACGGCGGCGAGCCTTGAAACCCTTCTTGACGCGCATGACACACTCCTCGACTGCTCAGGCTAGGGAACCCCGCGGCGCAGGCTTCACGCCGCTCCGACAGGGTCCGTGGGTGATTTAGTTCGCCCCGTAGGGGAACAGCTCCTTGATGACCTTCTTCGCATCCATGTCGCGAAGGTGGCCCGTGCCGCGGTTGCGCCGCTTCTGGGCCGGGGTCTTGGCGTGGGTGAACAGGTGCTTGCCGTAGGCCTTCCCGTGCTTCACCTTGCCACTCTTCTTCACGTGCAACCGCTTCTTCGCAGCACTCCGCGTCTTCAACTTGGGCATTGTCCCAGTCCTTCCCTCTCGGTACGCCGTCAGCTCTCCAGCCTTCGGCCCTTTGTTACAGGCCGACAGCCGAAGCCGACAGCCGAATCTTCCTATTTCGTCCCGCCCGCTGCTCCTGCGGCGGCTGCCGGCCCACTCTGCGGCTGAGCCGCCGAGGGTGCCGCCTCCTCCGGCTTGCCCGCTGGCCGGGCCTCCTGCTTGTCGCCCTCGGGCTTGCCCTCCGGCTTACCACCCGCTGGCTTCTGGCCCTCGGGCTTCTTGCCGCCCGCCTCCGCCTTCGCCGCCGCCTCCGCCTGCTGCCGGGCCTGATCGCGCGCCCGCTGCGCCACCTTCGGGTTGGGCGCGAGGATCATGAACATCTGGCGCCCCTCCATCCGAGGCACCTGCTCCACGACGGCCACGTCCTTCAGGTCCTTGTTCACGTCGTCGAGGATCGCGCTGCCCAGCTCCTTGTGGGTGATCTCGCGGCCGCGGAACACGATGGTGACCTTGGCCTTGTTGCCTTCCTCGAGGAACCGCTTGATGTTGCGGACCTTGAACTCGTAGTCGTGCTCCTCCGTCTTCGGGCGAAGCTTCACCTCTTTGAGGTGGACTACCACTTGCTTCTTCTTCGCCTCCGAGGCCTTCTTCTTCTCCTCGTACTTGAACTTGCCGTAGTCCATGATCTTGCAGACGGGCGGCTTGGCCATGGGGTTGACCTCCACGAGGTCCATCCCTTCGGCCTGAGCGCGCTCCAGCGCCTGCTCAATCGTGAGGACTCCCAGCTGCTCGCCAGCCGGTCCTACGACACGGACTTCACGAGCGCGGATACGGCGGTTGGTTCTTTGATCGCGGACGATGTGAAAATCCTCCAAATACGGGAGTTTGGGCGTGCCTCGCTCCCATGGAAGAGGCGCAAGATACTTTTATGGCACTGGGAGTCAAGGGAGGTCAGCGACTTCCGGACCTCCGCCGACACCTAGGGGAGGACGGCCTCCTTGGCCATGAGGGCCTCGAAGTCCTCCAGCTTCATGCTCTTGAGGTCCTCGCCCCCGTAGCGGCGGGGGGCCACGCCCCCGGCCTCCACCTCGTTGTCGCCGATGACGAGGGTGTAGGGGATCTTGTGGATCTGGGCCTCGCGGATCTTGGCGTTGAGCGTCTGGCCGCGCTCGTCCAGCTCCACCCGGTAGCCCTTGGCGCGCAGTTGCTCCTTCACCTTCCGGGCGTAGTCCAGCTGACGGTCCGCCACGGTGACGATCGCGGCCTGCACCGGGGCCAGCCATGTAGGGAAGGCACCGGCGAAGTGCTCCGTGAGGATGGCGATGAAGCGCTCGAAGGAGCCGAAGATGGCGCGGTGGAGGACCACCGGCTTGTGCTCGGCGTTGTCCTCGCCGATGTAGGAGAGATCGAAGCGCTGGGCGGCCAGGTAGTCCAGCTGCATGGTGCCCAGCTGCCACTTGCGGCCGATGCTGTCGGACACGTCGAAGTCGATCTTCGGGCCGTAGAAGGCGCCCTCGCCGGGCTTCACCTCGTAGGGCACGCCCAGCGTCTTGAGCACGCCCTCCAGGGCGGCCTCGGCGTGATCCCACGTGGCGTCATCGCCCAGGCGCTGCTCGGGGCGGGTGGAGAACTTGGCCGAGTACTTCAAGCCCACGGCGTTGTAGACGTGATCCAGGAACTGGACGAAGCGGCGGACCTCGTCGCCGATCTGGCTCTCCATGCAGTAGATGTGGGCGTCGTCCTGGGCGAACTGGCGCACGCGGGTGAGGCCTCCCAGTGAGCCGGCCGCCTCGTTGCGGTGGAGCACGTCCTGGGTGTGGTAGCGCAGCGGCAGATCGCGGTAGCTGTGGCGCTTGAAGCCGAAGAACAGGTGGTGCGAGGGGCAGTTCATCGGCTTGAGGGAGAAGTCGTGCTCGCCGGACTCGTTGTCGAGCACCAGGAACATGTTCTCCTTGTACTTGCCCCAGTGGCCGCTGGTCTCCCACAGGCCCTTGTTGAACATCAGCGGCGTCTTGATCTCCACGTAGCCGCGCTCGGCGGTGAGGCGGCGCATCCAGGTGGAGAGCGTCTGGTAGAGCGCGGTGCCCTTGGGTGTCCAGAAGGCCGAGCCCGGCGCGTGCGGGTGGAAGTGGAACAGGTCCAGCTCCTTGCCCAGCTTGCGGTGGTCGCGCTTCTTGGCCTCCTCGATGCGCGTCAGGTACTCCTGCAGGGCCTTCTTGTCGAAGAAGGCGGTGCCGTAGACGCGCTGGAGCATGGGGTTGCGGTGATCGCCGCGCCAGTACGCGCCGCTGGAGTTCAGGATCTTGATGACGCCGATGCGGCCCGTGGTGGGGCCGTGGGGCCCCAGGCAGAAGTCCACCCAGTCCCCGTGGCTGTAGAGCGTCAGCGTCTTGGAGCCGCGGGCGGCGATGTCCTGGACGATCTCGACCTTGAACTTCTCGCCCTTCCCCTCGAAGAGGCGGATGGCCTCGTCCATGGAGATCTCCTTGCGGACGAAGGGCAGGTTCTTGGCGACCTCCTTGTTGGCCTCCTCCTCGATCTTCTCGAGGTCCTCGGGCGTGAAGGGCTTCTCGCGGAAGAAGTCGTAGTAGAAGCCCTCCTCGGTGGCGGGGCCGATCGTCACCTGGGTGCCCGGGAAGAGGCGCTGCACGGCGCTGGCGACTACATGCGCGGCGTCGTGGCGGATGAGCTCCAGGGACTCGGGGCTCTTGGTGGTGAAGACCTGGAGCTTGGCGTCTTCGGTGAGCGGCCGGGCCAGATCCATGTCCTGGCCGTTGACGCGCGCGAAGAGCGCCGCCTTGGCCAGTCCGGCGCCGATGCCGTCACGCACGAAGTCCGCGATGGTGGTGCCCCGGGCCGTCTGCTTCTGGCTGCCATCGGGGAGCGTCACCGTGATCATGTCGGACATGTGTGAGACCTCGAAACGCGACGGGCGGCAGGCTTGCTGGAAGCCTTGCCGCCCGCTGTGAGACTTCCGTTGAGGATGGGTCGTAGTGGGATCGAACCACTGACCCCTACCGTGTCAAGGTAGTGCTCTACCGCTGAGCTAACGACCCGTGTGTGAAAAGCGCGGCGGGAATAGCAGTGGGCTCCCGCGGCTGTCAAGGAAACACGGACGGAGGCGCCTCCTCTTCCTGACCGAGCGCGGCTCATGGGGACGAGGTGTCCAACAGCCGTCGGATTCGAGCCATGACGGCATCGAACATGGCCGGGGTGAGGCGGCCCGTCTGCGTGTTCTGCTGGCTGACGTGGTAGCAGCCCACGAGGGTCCGCCCGCCTGGCAGGGGCACCTCCGCGCCATGGCCGAACGCGGGCCGTGGCGTGGGCAGGACGGTCCCTGAGCGGGCCAGGGCCACCAGGGCGGCGTTCCACCCAATGGCCCCGAGCGCCAGGAACACGCGGGCCGGCAGCAGCGCCAGCTCTCGATCCAGGAAGGGCGCGCAGCGGGCCAGCTCCTCGGGGAGCGGCTTGTTGTCCGGAGGCGCACAGCGGGCCGCACAGGTGATGTAGACGCCCTGGAGCGTGAGCCCGTCATCCCGGTGCTGGCTCGTGGGCTGGTTGGCGAACCCGGCGCGGTGCAGCCCCGCGTAGAGGAAGTCTCCGGAGCGATCTCCCGTGAAGATCCGGCCGGTCCGGTTCGCGCCATGCGCCGCTGGCGCCAGCCCCACGATGACCAGCTGGGCCCGTGGATCGCCGAAGCCAGGGACGGGCCGCCCCCAGTAGGACCACTCGCGGTAGGCGCGGCGCTTCACCCGCGCCACCTCCTCCCGCCACTCCACGAGCCGAGGGCAGGCCCGGCACCGGGTGATCTCCGTATGCAGTCGCTCGAGCTTCGTCACCTGCTCTGGCCTCGCACCGCTTCCTCCAGCCGCTGGACCCAGGCCCGCGCCCGCGCCAGCTCTCGCTCTCCGTGCCCGGCCTCGACCTCCAGCTCGGCGGAGGGATCGCGGCTCAACAGCGCCACCAGCGCTGTGTCCTCGGGGAAACCTTTCATGAGGACGCGCCGTCCCAGGCCGCAAGTCTCCGTGACTGTCCCCTCCTCCACCCGGAGGGAGACCGTGGCCAGGGCCCCATGCCAGGGGAGCTCGGGACACAGCGGGCCCATGGGCGCTGTAAGCGAGAGCAGCTTGCGGCCGGGCAGCTGGGCGAAGGCTCCCCAAGCCTCCAGGCTCACGTCCGAGGCCCCAGGAGTCCAGAGGATCCACGAGGGACGCAGCGCCCTCACCCGCCGGGTGATCTCCGCATCGATCGCTCCGCGAAGCTCCACCGCGCTCCGCCGGGGACCGAGCCAGTGAAGCCCGCGGCCTGTGAGCGTCTGGGCCTCCAACCAGGCGCCCACCCGAGGGGCCTTGCGGAGCTGACGGATGTGCTCCTCCGTCACGGGCGTCCGGAGCTGAACATAGGCCTCGGGGAAGAGGGCCAGGGCCTCGAGGGTGGAGTCCCGCAACGTGTTCGAGCGCGTGCGCAGCCAGAGCACCGTCCCACTCCCAGCGAGCGCTCGCAGGTTGTCCGCCGCCACGGACTCGTCCACCACCAGATGCAGGCGATACCCTGTGAGGGCGAGCTCGGCAGGGGCTGGAGCCTGAGCCAGCAGCAGCACCAGCACGGCAGCCGCGGCGCTCACGGCTTGGCGGCCCCACCGGTGTAGAGCGACATCCGCTGGTACCGCAGCACCACCACGCGCAGCACCACCTTGAGGATGGCGCTCACCGGCACCGCCAGCAGGATGCCCACGAAGCCGAACAGCTCGCTGAACGCGAGGATCGCGATGATGATCGTCACCGGCGGCAGCCCCACCTTCTCGCCGACGATGCGCGGGGTGATGACAAACCCCTCCAGGAGCTGACCTACCACGAAGGTCCCCGCGATCACCGCGAGCTGCCAGGGGCCCTGCCACGACAGCATCAGCCCGAGCGCCGCCAGCAAGATGCCCAGCGCCGTCCCCAGGTACGGGACCATGTTCCCGAAGCCCGCGATGACGCCGATGACGATGGCCATGTCGATCCGGCCGATGGACAGCCCCACGCTGTAGATGACCGACAGAATGGAGCCCACCGTGAGCTGGCCCTGCACGAAGGCGGAGAGCACCTCATCCACCTCGGAGAAGCGCTGGCTCACAAGGCTCACCGCCCGCCGCGGGACGAGCTCTCGCACGAGCCCGATCAGCCGCGTGTAGTCCTGCAGGAAGAAGAACCCGAGCACCGGCACCACCGACAACCCGAGCAGCGTCGCCACGAACCGGGCGGTGTTGCCCGCGAAGCTCGCCAGGAGCTTCGCCGCCGTGGGCCCGGCGCTCTGGACCAGCTCGGAGGCCTGGGCGCCCAGCTCCGCGGCCCGCTGCCTCACCAGCTCTGGCAACGACACCCCCAGCAGCGCCTCCAGCCGGGGGACGACCTGTGTGCTGGCCCTGCGGAAGAAGTCCGGCAGCTTGGCCGCTTCCTCCCTGAACACCGGGATCAGGTAGAGCACCGCACCAGCCAGCGCCAACGTGCAGCCCGCGAACACGATCGTGGTGCCCCACGTCCGGTTCACCCCGCGCCGCTCGAGCACACTGACCACCGGGTTGAAGACATAGGCACCCGTGAGCGCCAGCAGCACCGGCACCGCCACCCCGCCGAACACCGAGAGCAGCCCGAACACCAACCCCAGCGCCACCACCATCACCAGCGACCAGGTGAGATCGATCCGCCGTGCCTCCTCCTCGGGCAGCTCCGGGGACACGTTTGCGCGGACCACGTGCAGCGGGGGAGCGGCGGCAACGAGGGGCTCGGGAGCCGGAGGCGTGACCACCGGCTGGGGCTCCTTCGGAGCCACTCCCGCGCGAGCACTGCTTTTCTTGCGACGTCCGATGACGAGACTCCTCTTCAGAGACCTACTGGTTGCGATCCACGAAACGGCCGAACGCGTCCTTCATGGCGTTCGTGTCCAGGGGCTGTGCCGAGCCCAGCTCCTCCCCTACCTCCACCTGCTTCATCGCCTGGAGCTCGACGAACTTCTTCTCCCACTCCTCCTGGGAGATCTCCTGAGGCGCGGCGACCTGCTTGCGCTCGCCCTTCTTGGGGGGCTTGCCGCCCGGAGTCTGGCCCTTCACCGCCTTGCGGACCATCTGGCTCACCACCACACGCCCCTCCACCACGCGCACCACCATGCGCAGCTTCTGCGCCGGCACCATCGTCTTCGCGGTGTTCTCGTAGTCCACCCGGAAGATCGTGCCGCGCACGCCCGCCACCGCCCGATCCGTCTGCACCTCGAACTTCGACTCCGAGCCCGCCAGCGCCTTCTTCACCTTCGCCCAGATCTTCCCGAACCCGAGCCTCGCCGCGAAGCCCTTGCGATCCTGCCCCTCGAACGTGGCCTCGTCGATGATGAGCCGGCTGCCCTCCGACAGCATGATCACGCTCTCGTCCGTCAGCAGGAGCTTGAGGTTGGAGGCGGGCCCCACGTCGATCGTGTCGTTGAGCTCGATCTCCGAGCCCACCTGGAGCTCCTGCGTCTGGCCCCCATTCGTCCGCTTCGCCGTGCCCTCCAGGGCCGAGATCTTCCCAATGCTCGCCAGGGCCAGCCCCGGCGCCAGAAGCAACACTGCGGCCGCCCAGCCCCACCTGCCCACGGTCAACTCGCGCCTTGCCTTCATGGAGCCCCTCCTCCCTCGGGAGTCTCGATCCCCATCGGCCGCAGCCGCACGTCCAGCACAGCCCTGGCCCCATGGGGATCGATGTAGGTGGTGTACGGCCAGTGGCCTTCCTTCTTCACCTCAATGTGGTGCAGCCCCTCGCCCACTCGCAGCCCCCGGGGATCTCCCCGGAAGTCACTGCACAGCCCCTGGGTGACACCATCCAGGGAGACCTCCGCATCCGGAGGCTCGCAGCGCAGCACTACATCCCCGCTCGGAGCCTGGGCCGTGAGCAGCAGCGCCCGGGCCTGGGCCATCGTCGGCGGCTCCTCCTGGCGTGCGGCACAGCCCAGCACCATCAGCGCCACCGTGGCCCAGCCCCCGCCGCGCATCAGCGCGCCAGCGTCAGCTCGATGGTGTTACCCGTCACGCCCGTCACGCTGACCTTCTTCCCCTTGTACGTCTTCTGGCCCACCGCCTCGGCGAAGGAATCCGTGGTCCCCACGAAGACCACGTCGAAGGTTGCCTTGCCCTGCTTGAAGTCGCCCTGCCTCACGTCTCGCATGCCCGTGATGGACTCGGCGAGCACCTTCTTGAAGGCGCTGACCGCGGCGTAGTCCGACAACCCGGTCACTGTCACCACCACGGAGTTGCCGTTCTGCTCCGCCTTGGACAGGTACTCGACCACCGACTTGCGCGCCTGCTCGACGACGATCTTGCCGCGGGCCTTGATGATCGAGAACGCGGTCCGCTCGTAGGACACGGTCAGCGTGTCCCCCGGGGACAGGTTCTTCGGGTTGCTGTCGAACTTGTCGCTCAGGCGCGCGATCTGCGTCCCCGAGTCCGTGGCGAACACCGAAAGCTCCCACTCGCCCGTCACCGGGTACCAGCCGCGGATCTCCTGGCCGGACACCGCCCCGAACACCGTAGTCGGCGTCTCGTGGCGCAGCGTGACGACGCCCGTGATGACGTAGTCCGCGGAGCGCAGATCCTGGATGACCTTCTTCTCCGGCGAGAGCAGCGAGATGCCCGAGGCGGCCTCGAGCTTCCCAGCGGCGTAGGACGGGTCGATGATGCGCCAGCCATCCTTCTGGAAGGACTCCGTCAGCTGCTGCGCCATATGGCCGCTGCTGATGATGACCTTGTCCGACCCGATCGATTGCTCCTGGATGACGATGAGCAGGCGGCTGCCGCCAAGCCTCCGGATGAGCGCCTGCACGGCCTGCAGATCCTTGTCGAGCTGGGCGGCGCCCACCTCCGCGCGGACGGTGACCTTCATCACCCCGCGCTCCTCCTTCCTCGCGAGGACGTCGTACTTGCGGATGTAGCCAGCGCTGTTGGTGAAGATGCGATCGCTGATGAGCTGGCTGTTGGACGTGAGCGTGTCCGAGGACACCATCACCCCCGCCACCTGCTCAACCGCCTCCCGTAACGCGGCGTTCTTTGCATCCTGGAACGCCTTCTCGAGATTGACGCCGACAATGGCCGCCTCGCCCGTCACCTCCTTGGTGAGGAACTCGGGCTGAGCGTCAGCGGCCACCGCCACGGAGGCCAGGATCCAGGACAGGACTGTCAGCTTCAACGCCTTCATGTGCGCCCTCTCACGTTACTGCGTGACGATCGCTACCCGGCCCTCGGCCAGGAACAAGGCGTTCGCTTCGTTCAGCTGCTTCAGCGCATCCTCGGGCAGCACCAAGTCCGAGCCCTGGAGCTGCGCGGCCTTGACCACCAGGGGCTTCTCGCCCACCAGCGCGCTCTTCTGCGCGTCCTCAACGCTCTTGAACCAGGCCGCCACGGCCGCGGACTGGCGAGTCTCGACAGAGAGCACCTCGGCGCCGTAGACGGCCTTGCCAGCGCCATCCAGCAGCCGCGGCGCGAGCACCGGCTTCGCGCCCAGGCCTCGCGCGTCCACCACCAGCCCGGTGTACTTCCTCGAGCCCAGCGTGTTGATCGGGGGGGCCGTGTCCGGGCCCGGGAGCAGCACGGCGGTGAGCGCCGCCAGCGGCACCTCCACTTCCATCTCCACGCCACTGTCCGAGTAGTAGCGCTTGTTGACGACCTTGAAGCCGCGGATGACTCCCTCGACGCGGCCGCGGATCTCCTCGGTGCTCATCGCGTCACCCACGGTGCGGCCGGCGCTGATCTGCACGCCCTTGGCCTGCTCCAGCAGGTTGCGGAACGCGTCCATCTTCGCCGCGCGCTCGGCGCCCAGCCGCGCCTGGGCCGGGTTGGAGGCCTTCATGTCTGGGGCACCGGCCCCGGTGGCCCGGAGGATCTGCCCCTCCCAGTTGACGCCGGCCTCCGGCTTCGCCGGAGCGGCAGCGGGGGCAGCGGGCTTCGCATCCTTGCTACCACTACCCTGGGCCATGGCCGACAGCGGCACGACCAGGGCCAGCATCCACAACGAGCGCTTCACAGGGGGCCTCCGTCCTCGCCTTCGCGGCGAGCTGACGCGACTGAACGGCAGGCCATTCAACCGACCGCATTCCAGGGAAGTCAAGGCGCGCTCCCGTCGTGAACACGCCTGCTCGCTGGAGGTTTCGCCCCCCGAGAGGCAAACCGCGACGCGGCGCGTCAGTTACCCTGGGCGCTCCGGCTGACGTAGGCGTCGATCATCCGGCGGTGCCGCTCGGTGAGGAGCGTGAAGCGCACACCGGAGTGCTCGCGGCTCGCCGCATCCAGCTCGGCCCACTCACGGACCACCTCGCCCTCCGCGTAGATGACCTCCTCCGAGCCGGGGAGCTGGAACTGGAGGCCGACCCGCCGGGCGGTGTGCTGCGGCTCGATGAGCTGCGCGAGGCTCAGGCCATCCTGGCTGATGTCGGAAGCGCGGGTCAGGTAGGGCACGCCGCCCATGTACTTGTTCAGATAGATATCGATTGGAGCCCGCTTCGCCTTCCGCTTGTCGCTCATCTGGTCCCTCCCGAGCTGCAACAACCTGCTCCTGAGATGAAGCAGGGTGTCGCGAGGGTAGAGGCAAATGACGAGGTGGCAAGAAAACGGCCGCCCGTGCACAGCGTGCTCCCTCCAGGAGCACCGAGGCATGCCACCAAAGTGGTATCCCCGCGTGCCTGAGCGCTGAATTCGCTGGCGAGTTGCCAACCCGGCTCCTCCTGCTGCCGCACTCACCAGGTGGCGGATACACTCAAGGAGGAAGCCTGCCGCTTCCTCGGCAGCTACTACGCACCCAACCGGTTGATGTTGGTCGTTACGGGCAACTTCGATCCCGATGAGGCCGTCCACGTGATCGCCAGACGCTTCTCCCGGATCACGCGGCAGACCGAGACGGCGCGAGCCTCCGTCCCCGAGGTCAGGTTCTCTGCTATTCAGGTGGGGATGGCGGACCCGAAGAAGCAAGAGTGGGAAAGGACGGTGACCTCCCAGGAGCCCCCGAAGCTGGATGAGGCTCCCGCGGTGGCCTCCGCGGGCCGCAGCACGGTCCTGCCCCGGGTGGAGTGGATGGGGGATCAGCCCAAGCTCCTCCCCCCGCAGCGCGCACGCTTCGAGGAGCTCGGCCCGCTGGGGAAAGGAGGCATGGGCGAGGTGGTGCTGTTGAAGGACCACGACATTGATCGCACGGTGGCCCTCAAGCGCCTGGTGGGTGGATCCAACGTGGATCGCGTGCTGCGCTTCGTCGAGGAGATCCGCACCGTCGGACAGCTCGACCATCCGAACATCGTCCCGGTGCACGACGTCGGTGTGGACGATCAGGGCCGGTACTACTTCGTGATGAAGCACCTGGAGGGAGAGACCCTCAGGTCCATCATCAGCCGGCTCAAGAAGGGCGACCCCCAGGCGCACGCCATCTACACCTTCCCGGTACGCGTGCAGATCTTCATCGGTGTGCTCAACGCCCTGCTGTACGCCCACCGCAAGGGCTTCATCCATCGAGACCTCAAGCCCGCCAACATCATGGTGGGCCCATATGGCGAGGTCACAGTGTTGGACTGGGGGCTGGCGCGGCGGCCTCGCCAGCCGGGCGGAGCGGCCCCGGAGCCACAGCCTGCCCAGGACTCCGAGATGGCGAGCCCGCGGGAGGCGAACGCGCTGCTCACGCAGGAGGGCGCCGTCATCGGGACGCTGATTTACATGTCACCCGAGCAGGCGCGCGGGGAGCAGAACGCACTCGACGCGCGCAGCGACATCTACAGCCTGTGCGTGCTGTTCCACGAGTTCCTCTACCTGGAGCACTACCTGAAGGGACGCAAGTCGGCGAACGACATCCTCAAGGGGGTCCGCGACGTAGTGCCGGAGGTGCATGGCTTCAAGGCGAACCGGCACCAGCGGCGCGTGCCCACGGAGCTCGGGTGGTTCGTCGTCAAGGGCTTCGCGAAGGATCCCGCCCAGCGCTACCAGTCCGTGGAGGAGATGCTGGACGAGCTCCACCGCATCCAGGGCGGGCGCATCAAGATCCAGTGCCAGCGAACCTTCCTCAAGCGCTGCCTCCACGAGGTGATGGACTTCATGGACCAGCACCCGATCGCCGTCATCGTGGGCAGCACCGCGGCGATGTCCGTGCTGCTAGGTGCGCTGGTCAAGGCCCTGATGACCCTCTTCGGCTGGTAGGCTGCGTCTCCATGACCTACCAACGCACCCCGGTGAAGGCTCCGCGTGTCTCGGGCCTGACGCTCAAGGCCTTCGTCAACACCCTGGAGAGCGGCATCGGGTCCGTGATGCTGGACAAGCTGGTGAAGGACAGTGGCATCGAGCACTGGCGTCAGCTGTCCCCAGGAGATGCACCGCCGATCCAGCATCCCCTGCCGCATGGCGCTCCGGCAGCCGAGCCCCAGCCTCCACACGAGCAGGCCGCGCGCGCCATCGCCGCATCGCCCGTGCAGCCAGATCGTGAGACGGTGGCCGCGTACGTGCGCGCCTACCGTGAGGGCGGCGCGGATCCCGTCATGGTGGCACGGCGGATCCATGAGGCCATCGAGCAGCTCGACGGTGGGAAGCAGCGCCTGGGCCTCTTCGTCTCGCGCAAGCCCGAGGAGGTCCTCCAGGCTGCGGAGGCGTCGGGAGAGCGGCTTCGCGCGGGCAAACCCTTGAGCGCGCTCGATGGTGTGCCCGTGGTCCTCAAGGACGAGGTCGACCTGGCCGGCCACCCCACCACGCTGGGCACGAAGTTCCGGACCGAGGTGGCCACGACGGACTCGACGGTGGCCACGCGCCTCAAGGCTGCTGGCGCCGTCATCCTCGGCAAGGTCAACATGAACGAGATTGGGATCAACCCCATCGGGTTGAACCCGCACCACGGCGCCGCGCGCAACCCGTGGAACCGGGGCCACATGACCGGCGGCAGCTCGAGCGCCTCCGGTGCCGCTGTGGCTGCGGGCCTGTGCCCCTTGAGCATCGGCGCGGACGGCGGTGGCTCCATCCGCATCCCCGCGGCCCTGTGCGGCATCGTTGGTCTCAAGGCGACGTGGGGCCGCATCCCCGAGACGGGCGTACCGCCGCTGTGCTGGAACGTGGGGCATGTCGGGCCCATGGGGCTCACCGTGGACGACGTCGCCGCGATGTACGCGCTCCTGGCCGGGCCCGATGGCCGCGATCATGTCGCGCAGATGCAGCCGACGCACCACCTGTCAGGCTACGAGAACGCCAGCCTCGCGGGAGTGCGGCTCGGCATCTGCTGGCCCTACTTCGAGGATGCCGACCGCGACGTGGTGGCCCGCTGCAAGGAGGCCGTGAAGGCACTCACCCAGGCAGGAGCCACGGTGGTGGAGATTCCGCCGCCCGATCTGAACACCGTGCTGTGGACACACAGCTGCATCATCCTGAGCGAGATGGCGGCGTCGATGATGCCGCAGCTCCGGGAGCGTTCCTCGGACTTTGGCCTCGACTCGCGCACGAACCTCGCCATCGGCCGGCACTTCCGGGCGACCGATCTGGTGCACGCGCTGCGGCACCGGCACAGGCTGACGCGCGAGCTGCTGGCGCTCATGGCGAACGTGGATGTCATCGTCACGCCGACGACGGCCACCACGGCTCCGGCGATCCCCGAGGCGACGCTGCCCGATGGAGAGTCGAACCTGCCGGTGGTGGACGCGCTGATGCGCTTCGTGCGTGTGGCCAACCTGACGGGCTTCCCTGCCCTGTCCGTACCGGCGGGCTTCGACAGCGCGGGCCTGCCGGTGGGCGTCCAGCTCATGGGCCGGCCCTACGAGGAGCACCTGCTGCTGCGCATGGGGCGAGTGGTGGAGCGCGCCACGGAGCACCGCACGCCGACGACTCACGTCAGCGTCCTGCACCGGGGCTGATGCACCCGATGCCGCCAGGCTCACACCTGGATCGAGCGTGAGAGCGGCAGCTCGCGGATGCGCTGCCCCGTGAGCGCGAAGATCGCGTTCGCGATGGCCGGCGCAACCGGCGGCACACCCGGCTCGCCGATGCCTCCCGGAGCTCCCTCGCTCTGGACGATCTCCACGTGGATCTTCCGTGGAGCATCACCGATGCGCACCAGCCGGTAGTTGTGGAAGCTCGTCTGCTGCGCCACGCCTCCCTTCATCGTGATGGCCCCGTGCATCGCGATGCCCATCCCGAAGATGATCGAGCCCTCCATCTGGGCCCGGACACGGTCCGGGTTGATGACCGTGCCCGCATCCACCACCACCCAGGCCTCGTCGATTCCAATCCGGCCATCGGGCTTGCGCACCGCCGACACCACCACCCCCACGTAGGACAGGAAGCTCCGGTGCGCCGCGAGCCCCAGCGCCCGGCCATCCTTCTTCCGGTCCTTCCAGCGCGCGAGCTCCGTGACGCGCTCGACGACCCCTCGCAAGCGCCCTGCGTCCACGGGGTGCTGCTCCACCGAGGCGCCATAGTTCGCCAGCTGCTCGATGCCGAGCTCCTTCAGCGTCGCCACTCGGGGCGGCCCGATCAGCTCCAGCCTCACGTCGCGGGGATCCTCGCCCCGGGCATGCGCCAGCTCGTCGATGAAGGAGTTCACCGCGAACGCGTGGAAGATGTTGTACACGGACCGCAGCCAGCCGATCCGCACGTAGGCCTTTGCCTCGCACACCTCCGCCCGGACGTTGGGCACCGAGAGCGCCAGATCCAGCACGCCCTGCTGGAGATCCCGCGCCGACGGCTTCCCAGGCGCTCCGAACAGCGTCGCGATGGGCGGGAATGCCGTGCGGTGCCTCCAAGCGATGACCTTGTTGCTCGCGTCGAGCCCCGCGCTCAGCCGCTGCGCGCTGACCGAGTGGAAGTAGTCGTGCCGGATGTCATCGTCGCGTGTCCACTGCACGCGCACCGGAACACCCGCCTCCTTCGCGAGCCAGCAGGCCTCGGAGACGAAGTCCGCCTTCGACTTCCGGCCGAAGCCGCCGCCCAGGAACGTCACGTGGACCTGGACCTTCTCCTCGGACAGCCCAAGCACCCGCGCCGCCTCTGTCCGCGCGGCCTGCGGGTTCTGCGTGGGCGCCCACACCTCACAGGTGCCTCCCTCGACGCGCGCCAGTGCCACTGGCGGCTCCATTGGCACGTGTGAGTGGTGCGGGATGTGGTACTCGGCCTCGACCAGGCGCGTGGCCTTGGCCAGGGCGCCCTCCGTGTCTCCCACGTTGCGGACCGGAGTGCCTGGCGCCCGGATGGCCTCGAGCAGCGTCTGTTGGTACGCCTCCGAGTCATACGCTGCGTTCTCTCCGTGCTCCCACGTGATGTCGAGCGCCGCGCGGCCTCGCATCGCCGCCCAGGTATTCTCCGCCAGCACGGCGATGCCGCCCCACGGCTGGAACCTGTACGGCGGCGTCGGCGCGGGAATCTCGATGACGCGCTTCACTCCCGGGATCGCGAGCGCCTTGCTGGCGTCGAACTTCGCCACGCGCCCGCCCACCACGGGAGGCCGCGCAATCACCGCGATGAGCATCCCCGGGAGCTGGACATCGGCGCCAAAGGCTGCCTTGCCCGTGACGTAGGCAGGACCGTCCAGGAGCGGCAGCGGCCGTCCCACGTAGCGCAGCTCGGACCGGGGCCGGAGCTTGACGTCCGCGGGCTTGGGCACCGCCAGCTTCCCGGCCTCCAGCGCGAGCTCCCCGAAGCCGAGCGTCTCCTTGCCGCCACGGCGGAAGACGGCATGGTCTCGCGCCTCGCAGTCCTCCGGCTTCACCCTCCAGCGCTTCGCCGCGGCCGCCACCAGCATCACCCGCGCGGTGGCACCCACGCGGCGCATGTCCTCGTAGATGCTCCGCACGCTGGCGGAGCCATCCGTGTTCTGGTCGCCGTAGGCCTTGTCTCCATCGGCCTGGAGGATCTTCACCCGCGCCATGTCCGCGCCGAGCTCATCGGCGATCAGCACGGGCAGCGAGCTCCGGATGCCCTGCCCCATCTCGGAGCGGTGGCAGACAATCGTCACCACGCCATCCGGGGCCACGTGCACGAAGACGTTCGGGTTCAGCCCCGGCACCGCATCCTCCTGGGCCTGGGAGCTCGTCTGCGGCTTGGGCCCCGGGCGCCCCGAGGGCTCGTTCGTGGGCTTCTGCGCCTCCGCCTCAGGGGCGAAGAACCCGAGGGCCAGGCCCCCCACCGAGAGGTTCAGGCCCGCGAGGAAGGTCCGCCGGGCGATCAACATGCGCTCTTGGCTCATGGCGTCCTCGCTACTCCTCGGGCTGGCCCGCGGCCTTCTTCACGGCCGCGCGGATGCGTGTGTACGTGCCGCAGCGGCACAGGTTGCCCGAGAGCGACTGATCGATCTCGGCATCGGTGGGCTTCGGCTTCTTCGCCAGCAGCGCCGCCGCGGTCATGATCTGTCCCGCCTGGCAGAACCCGCACTGGGGCACGCCCAGATCCACCCAGGCCTTCTGCAGCGGATGACTGCCGTCCGGCGAGAGCCCCTCGATGGTCGTCACCGAGCGCCCCTCCGCGCGGCGCATGGGCGTCACGCACGCGCGAACCACCTGCCCGTCAAGGTGGACGGTGCACGCGCCGCACAGGGCCTGCCCACAGCCGTACTTCGTGCCCGTGAGTGCGAGCACGTCACGCAGCGCCCACAGCAGCGGCATCTCCGGATCGACGTCGAGGTCCTTCTCGACACCGTTGATGAGAACTCGAATGCTCATGGCCGTGCCTCCTCGCTCGGGCACTCGGCGCCCGTCTCCGCCCAGGCCGCGACGATCGCCCCGAAGCTCTCCTGGGTTCCCGGCGCGGGCTCGCGGTCCCAGCCGGGCTTCCATCCCCAGCCCACGAGCTCGTCATGCGCATTGTGCTCGACAATCTGGGCCAGCGTCTTCCCGCCGTTCCGGGACGGGTCCTTCAGCTGCTCGCAGATCTGGCGCGGCGTGCGGCCCACCCACGCCATCGAGCGCGGCGCCAGGTGCCAGCCCGGAGCCCCGGGCACGCGCGCCAGCTCCAGGTTCTTGTCCTGGTGACAGCTCGTGCACTCCATGCCGACGACGCCTCGGTCCTCGGGGCCGCGCACCACCGGAGGATCGTGCGGGGCCCACTGGGACCCCTGGTAGGGCGAGTCCCCATCCGGATGGCAGTTGGCGCACCGCGGGTGGAGCAGCACGCGGCTGGCCTCCAGGAAGAGCGCCCGCGAGCGATCCGCCCGGTCCGTGATGATGTTGAAGGCCTCGACCGCGCGCAGTTCGTGGGGTGCGGCCTGGGGAAGGACATCGGACAGCCGAGAGGTGGGCTCGGGCGCAGGTTTGCTGCAGCCCAGGGCCGCGAGCAGCACGAGGGCGGAGGACCAGCCACACAGGATCGGTGGCCTCCAAGGGTGGGACAGCCGGTTCATGGTCGAGCTCGAGGACAGAGTGCTCAAGGAAGGGGGGCGCAAGATACGGCGGGCAGGACGCCTCGCGTAGAACTTCCTCCACGCCGGGAGCCGCCAGGAGCGCTGACTGCTCAATCCGCGTCACTTCGGGTCGGGGCCCATGACAGTCTGGCGGATACGACGGCCCCCAAGCGACATCCTCCGCCACAGTACATACAATGGCGTCACCTACCGCCCCATCACCACGCGCATGCGTCCAGAGGGCATCACCCCCTGACTCACACTGAGCCGCTGCACCCACGTCCGCCGAGGGGCATGGGGAGGATTGAAGGCTTGCTGAGGGGTGGCGCACTGGATCGGTTCCCACCCGACATGAGTCCCAAGTACGTGGCTCGAGCCTTTGGCTCTCGAGTCACTCCGTCCGCTCCGCGAGGCCTTGAGATGGGTGAACGGCGTTGGGCCTACCGCGGTTTGTACCGCTGGCGAAGAGGAGCGGTAGAGTCACCACCACCATGACGAGTCCTCTCCGCCTTTCGTGTTTGTTGCTCCTGTGCTTCGCGGGAGTGCCACTTCTCGCGTGCGGCACTGCATCACCTGCCGTACGCGCTTGGGAGGCAACAAAGCAGGAGGGCCACAGCACGTGCGACGACCCCAATTCTGACCAATGTATCGTCTTCGCATGTGACGATGGAGAGTGCGGTGTCTTCCGCTGCGAGGACGTGGACCTGGAAGCCGCGGAGAGTGCCCCGCTGGCGCATGGTGCTGAGTTGGCGAGAGGTTTCCGCCCTCCCATGCGGAGCCCTGGCACCAGCCGCAACGAAGGCACACAGGTCTACGAGC
>Ga0247825_10000556_pt1 | contig 23758 bp, 23 predicted proteins | sample 13C_Vanillin_Day_FD_194413 | JGI IMG/M metagenome (GOLD analysis project Ga0247825, IMG submission 194413) | Soil microbial communities from agricultural site in Penn Yan, New York, United States - 13C_Vanillin_Day48 | ecosystem: Environmental > Terrestrial > Soil > Agricultural land | place...
CTCGCAGGAATCAGCATCGTCCACGCGTCGCAGCTTCGTTGCGTGTCCGATCGTGCGTGATACGAAGACGCAGCCTTGCTGGCTGGCCGAGTATGAAGGGGAGTTGTATTACCTCGGTCAGCAAGGTGGCGTCGCGAACGACTTCTATCCGCCGCAGCTCGGGCACGAGGCACTCGTGGAAGGCACCGTCGGCCAGGGTCGCGTGTGCGGCGGCATACCACTGCAACCGGTCAAGGTCAGCGTGATGCGAGAGCTGACGCCGGCGTGTTCCACGATGTTGCCTGCAGAAGATGGCATCGACGCGCCTCCGCCGATTCCATCGCCGCGGGGACCGGCGCCGTCATGGGTGAAGGTTGTCGGCCCCGGCGACGTGACGCTCTACTTCGACTTCGATAACGACTTTTTCAGTCTGCACGTCACGGTCGCCCTCACCAACCTCGCGAAACATGTCGTGGAGACGAGGGCGTCGCGGGTTGAGGTGACGGGGTTCAGGGCGGCCACCCGTCTGTCGAATGGCCAGGTGCTGTCTGAACGTGACGCGATTGGCTCCATTCGTGCGCGGAAGGTGGCGGATACGCTGGCCGGGCTCGAGTGCCTGTCGGACTGATCACGGTCAAGACGACGTCACAGGCCCAGCCAGCCGACGGCGTCAACGACCCGTGGAATCGCCGGGGCGAGGTTCGCGTGCAGTAGTAAGGTGAAGATCATGTGCCGACACATCTCGCCAATGTCTCTCGCGTTCGCCATCCTGTTGACGACCATGGCGCAGTCAGGCGTCGAAGGACAGACCGCCCGCAGCGATCGGACTGCCTCAATGCCGTGGTCGCCGCCTCGCACCGCTGATGGTCGTCCCAGCCTGGAAGGCGTGTGGGAGAACAACAGCGCAACGCCGCTCGAGCGGCCGGCTCAACTCGCGAACAAGCCGCGACTGACCGACGAGGAACTGGCGTCGATGGAGCGCCGCGCACGGGAGCTCTTCACGCCGGAATCGGATGCGGTCTTTGGCGACGGGTTGTATTTCGCGCTCCTGGCGCAGAAGCCGGCGAGCGGATTGGGCGCCACTGGCACCTACAGTCAGAACTGGCTTCCGGATCGCTACTTCGAACATCGCACCTCTCTCATCGTCGATCCGGCTGACGGCAAGCTGCCGCCGGCAACGGCGGCCGGCGAACGAATACGCCGGGCTGCCGCAGGCCGATTCGGGCGAGTCGGTGCGTCGGCACAGGAGATGTCGATCCAGGATCGCTGCATTCATTACGGATTTCCCGATCTGTTCGCGGCCTACATGAGTGTCTATCGCATCGTCCAGACACCGGACTACGTCGCGATTCAGATGGAGAAGATTCACGACACCCGGATCATTCCGCTCGACGGCCGGCCTCATATCTCGTCCCCGCTGCGCCAGTATCTCGGTGATGCGCGCGGGTACTGGGAGGGCGACATGCTGGTGGTCGAGACGACTAACTTTCATCCGAACGGCAACCCGATGGGCGGGTACTCCACGCTGTCTGATCTGAACCTTCGACTCGTCGAGCGCTTCAAGCGGGTGGCTGCCGACACACTCGAATACACGTTTACCGTGGACAACCCGACCATGTGGACGCGACCGTGGACGGCGGTGATCAACTGGAAGCAGTCGAAAGGCGAGTTGCTCGAGTATGCGTGTCACGAAGGGAACTACAGCCTGCGTGGCATGCTGAGCGCAGCCCGGGCCGACGAAGCCGCCTCGCGCTAAGCGTGTTTTCTGGATCTTTGTAGCCTGGGCTCACTAGGCGATTCGACGTACGCCGACCAGCGACGGCGGCATGGCTGGGCCTTCGCTCCGGTTCGACGCCGCGGAAAAACGGCTCGTCCGCGCGCGTGCTGACGGTGCCGGCGGCGGCTGAAGTGATCCGCGCGACTGTGGAACAATCGGGTCGATAACGAGCTGCTGGGTGCGTCTGTGGCGAGTCACTGCCGCCGTCGAGGACGCTTCCGTGCCGTTTTCAACCGAGACGTAGAAAACGCACTAAGTGACGGGTTCTCCTCGGCTAGCCCACGCAACCGCATCGTCCAGCCGGTCGTAGCCGAAGTGCCTGACTTCGGCCTGCACGAAGGGATCGCTCAGCGACGGAGCCATCTCGGCAAGTGCACCATCTGCTGCGAGGGCCACCCGTGCGACCTTGCGGTGATGGTCGCCAACGAACCGCATGTGCCGCAAGAAGCTCCCCAGATTCTCCCATCCCGGAAACCCACGCGTGTGGATGACAATCCCCCGAAGGGTGCCTTTCGCTTCGATCCAGGGATCGACGGTCATGGACAGCTCATCGAAATCTTCCGCACGAAGGGGGCGGGTGGGTTCAACGATGACGACACCCGCGTCGGCGAGCAGACGATGCTTGACGGTGTCCTCGGAGGGAGCGGCGAGCCACCGCACAGCCTCCTGCTCTTCAACGTTTCGGTAGACCCGCACCGGACACGTCATCATCGCCCCGAATAGTTGTGAAGCCTCGCGAATCCACGTCACGTCACTCACGATCGCGCAGCGCTCGAACATGCGGAGATACTTCATTCCCAGTCGCATATCCTCCCAACCGGCTCCCATCGTCAGCGCCTTGAAGTCCGGAGCGAACACGTACAACAGACGAACGCGTCGACCCTCGGCATGAGCGCTCTTCAGCAGCGGCCAGACGACGCGATCGTAGTCATCTTTCGTGACCGTTCCGCTCGCGCGCACCCCGACGATTCCTGCCGGCAGATTGTTAATTCTCTCGAGCATTTGCGTGTCCTCCCTTGCTGAATCAGTGTGCGTCAGAAACTATCGACGTCCACCGACCTCGTCCAGGTGCTTGAGCAAATCGGCGGGGTCCTCATAAACGCGATATGCGCCGGCGCGCTCGAGTTCTTCGAGGCCATATCCGCCGGAGAGAAGTCCGATCCCGAGTGCTCTCGCGCGTGTCGCCGCCAGCATGTCCCACACGCTGTCGCCCACCACCGACGCGGTCTCGATGCGTACGTCGAGTCGCGCCGCGGCGGCGATGAAGAGATCGGGTTCAGGCTTGGCGAACTTCACCTGGTCGCGCGTGATGACCGGCGTGCGACTGAGATCGACCCCGAGTTTCTCGAGCACCGGCGCAGCCGTTTCGAGGCGCCCGCTGGTGGCGATCGCCCACGGGATCTCCGCGTTGGTCAACGCCGTGAGCAGGGCGGTGGCGCCCGGGAGCGGCCGTACGTTCGCGAGGTTCCGCTTGTATGCCTCCGCGTGGAGACGCTGCAGCCGTTCGACGCGAGCCGGGTCGATATCGACCTGCGTTTCCCGCAGCAGGATGTTGGTCAGCAGTCCGCCGCTCATGCCGATCTTGCGATGCACGCGCCAAACTGAAAGGTCGATGCCTTCCGTCTCGAGCGCTTCGCGCCACGCGAGCACGTGCTGATAGACGCTGTCCACGAGCGTCCCGTCGAGGTCGAACAGGAAAGCGGTCTGCATGAGTCCTCCTGACCGCCATCATTGTCCTTCCACGCTGTGACGAAAGGGGGCCGCGAGCGGTGCGGGACTCAGGATGCGACGCGGGGCTCGACCCTCAGACTATCTTGAGGCGATATCGCCGATCGCCGCCGGGCGCATTCTGACCCGGCGCTCCGGTTCGACGCCGTGGAAAAACGGGCTCTCCACATTGTTCTCGCGTAACCGCGCAGCTCCGCGAGCTGCGCGGCAGTCACGCTCCGAGCCCGTTTTACTTTCTGTAGCGCGTCACGGCGCTCACAGTCGCGCCTCTCAGAAGCGCCCTGCGGCGTGGGAGTCGAACTGCTGCCTGATCGACGTGCGGCGGGACACATGCTGCGTCAGCGAACCATGCGAGCGGCGCGTCGCACGCGACAGACGGAAACCGCGAGCGGAGGGCCGAGTCCGGCGCAGGTCACGGACCTGCGCCTGCTGCAACCAGAACCAGGAGCCGCGGTTTCCCGCGCCGTCGAGCGGTTCGCAGAGCAGTGTGTGTCCCGCCGCGAGCTTAGAGCGTGGCTAGCACAGAGGCGCACGGCGGGTCTGCGTGAGACCCGCCGTCGGAGCGGGTTACTTCTTCGGAGGATCGACCGAGATCAGCATCGCCTCTGTCCAGGTGAGGTCCAGCTGGTCCCCGACCTTCAGTTGATCGAACGCCTTCTTGTCTTCCACCTTGCGGCTGTAGTTGTAGCCGTTCGGTCCCTTGACCGTGATTGACCGTGCCTTGGGATCCATTGCCGTGATGGTCACCGTCATCGTCTTCTGCGTGGCAGCAGTGCCGGCGGGCCGTTGCCCCTGGCCTTTAGTGAGCGCCGCAGAGTCCACATCGACAGCGGCCTCGCCCGGCTTCTTCACGCGAACGACTACGTTGTCGTAGTAGCGCACGGTGATCTTGTCGCCTACCTTGAGCTCCGAGAACCGAGTCACGTCTGGCCCAGCCTGTATCGTTTCGTAGATGCCCTTGTCGTTCTTGACCGTCAGCGTTCTGGTGCTCTGCTCGATCGCTTCGACCGTGACGGTCGTCGAAACCATCTCTCCGGGGATCGTTTTGGTTTGCCCATTCACGATGCTGCTGGCCAGCAGCACTACCCAACATGCCAGAACTCCCGTCACAGCTATCGATCGAACCGTCGTCATGTGCAACTCCTTGTGATGCCGCGTCCAGCTGCTCGCCCGTGACGTTATGTTACGCCGATCGAGGGTGCCGGAGCGGTCCTGTGTCTCGGTGGCCTGAAGTGCAAAATCCGAACCCGCTCGAGGTAGTCAGGCGCTGCGGAATCTGCAAGGATCTTCGCGATCCGCGCAGCTGTTCTTTCGGCCGCATCGGGTTGGTGATAGCAAGGCCACGAGTATCCGTGGCGTGGAGGGTCCCGCGCGGGTCAGCCACACTGGCCGATCACGTCCCTCCTCTCGAGCGCTTCGCCCCACCAGGAGCTGTCGACGAGCGTCAGGTCGAGGTCGAACAGGAAAGCGGTCTCGATCAGTCCTGCAATGCTTGACTGGCCAACAGACCAATCATGTTAGACGATTGTGACCATTCCCGATTCGCGAGGTGACGTCATGAAGACGCTCGGATTCATCGGTGCAGGACACATTGGAGGCCAGGTTGCCCGTCTGGCCGTTCGCGGCGGCTACGACGTGGTGATCAGTAATTCGCGAGGACCCGAGACGCTCTCCGACCTCGTCGCCGAGCTCGGGCCGAAGGCGCGAGCGGCGACGGTGCACGACGCCGCAAAGGCTGGCGACATCGTCGTCGTCACGATCCCGATGAAGAACTATCGCTCTGTTCCCGTCGAGCCACTGGCAGGGAAGATCGTCATCGACACCAACAACTACTACCCGCAGCGAGACGGCCACATCGCGGAGCTGGATAACGAGACGACGACCACGTCGGAGCTGCTGCAGGCGCACCTGCCCTCGTCGAAGGTCGTCAAGGCGTTCAATCACATCTACGCGTCGCAGCTTACGACCGACGGCACGCCTGCCGGCACGAAGGATCGTCGCGCGCTGGTGATTGCAGGCAACGATCGCGACGCCAAGGCGACCGTCACGCGTCTGCTTGATCAGTTCGGCTTCGACACCGTGGATGCGGGTCCGCTCGGTGAGGGGTGGCGCATCCAGCGCGACACGCCGGGCTATGGGCCGCGTCGCACGGCAGAGGAGTTGCGCAAGGATCTTGCGGCCGCGAGGCGCTACGCCGATCGCAGTTGATCTCCGTCGATGTGGTGCGCGTGATTTTCCTCGGCGTTGCGGCAACTATCGCCACTCTGTATCCGACGAGTTCCTGTTGCGGCCGCGTGAGGCCACGCCACCGTGGCATGGTGGTTGCTCGACGATTGGCATGTTCACACTGCTCTCGGCGACTGCCTCGATGAATTGTCCGCTCTGCGGGCAGGCGGTGGGGCCGACTCGGACTGGTCGAGGGAACGCAATAATGGCCATGGAGAGGTGGCGGTCCGTGCGCGCGACACCGGATGAGAGGACCCACGCGCTGCCCGGCGATGAGATGATCAAGGAACCGATCGGCTCGCTCGATCACGCGATCACAATTCGACGAGCGCGAGAGGAAGTCTGGCCGTGGCTCGCGCAGATGGGCGCCGGGAGTCGTGCCGGCTGGTACAGCTATGACTTTCTCGACAACGGACGCCGGCCGAGCGCTGAGCGCATCATCCCTGAGCTCCAGAAACTCGCGGTCGGCATGATCTTTCCGGCGTTGCCCGGCGCCACCGACGGCTTCACGGTGCTCGCTTTCGAGCCGCAGCACTTTCTCGTCCTTGGTTGGACGACACCCGATGGCGCACGGCTCATGTCGTGGGCCTACGTCCTCGAAGATGGCGAGCACGGCTCGACACGCCTCGTCGTACGTGCACGCGCCGGACCGGGATACCGCTTTCACGGGCTGCCGTGGTGGGCGACGAAGCGCATCGTGGCGGCGATTCACTTCGTCATGCAGCGGAAACAACTGCTCGGTATCGCCAGGCGCGTCGAGCGGGGCGCGACTATCGAGATGTGCGGTGCCGAACAGCCATGAGTCTTCCCTTCACACCGGATTTCGCGGTCTTCGTGCCGCCACAGGCGTATTGAATACCGATGCTTCGCCCATCCCAGCGTCCGCGTAGCCGAGGCTCTCTGCACGTCGAGCCACTGACCGCATTGGGTATCGCGCAGCACTACATTCGCGATCTCGTTTACGGCGCCAATGACGGCATCATCACGACATTTGCCGTCGTCGCCGGCGTCACAGGAGGCACGTTAGCGCCGGTGACGGTGCTCGTGCTCGGAGTTGCCAACCTCCTGGCCGATGGTCTGTCGATGGGCGTTGGAAACTACCTGGGGATCCGTTCGGACGAACGCGTACGTGAGGCGCAGCAGCTTCCAGAACAGGAGGCGTTGCCGTTCCGACATGGTCTTGCCACGTTCATCGCGTTCGTGACCGCCGGAGCCGTGCCGCTCGTGCCGTATGTCTTTTCGAGTATCCAAGCGGATCGGTTCGTGTGGTCTACGGTCCTGAGCCTCGCCGCGCTCTTCGGGGTGGGGGCCGCCCGCACACGAGTGGGCACCGGAAGCTGGTGGTCGAACGGGTTCGAAATGCTCGGCCTGGGCGTACTCGTCGGGGCAGTGGCCTACGGCAGTGGCGTTGTGATCTCAACCCTCCTTCGGTAGCCAGGGATTCCCTCCTGGACTAAGCAGCATCAGACCGATGCCTCTTGACATCGGCCCGCCGGCGGCGGGCGAAGTCCTCGAGGCGACGCCGTGCCACGTCAAAGGCATCGCGTATTGCGACGACGACATCCTTGTGGTCCGGCTCCTTGACTCGGTTCCCGTTGGCGATCTCCGGCAGCGGATCTCCGAGCGTCGAGTAGCGCGACGTTTCCTGGTTCACGATGATGTCTTCACCCGGCACCGAGAGCTCGATGCGCACATGAATGGGCCGTCCCGTCGACCGGTGCCGATGCGGAAACTCGATCAGCACGCGGCATCCCACGATCTCATCGTAGAAGGTCTCGAGCCATGCCGCGCGTGCGCACACTTCGTGTTCGAGAGAGGGTGCGACTGCCATGTTGCGGAATGTGACTTGGACTGGTCGTGTCATTGGAGTCCCCCCGATTCAAACCTGACTCTGTTGTCATCTGGCAATGCACATGCCCGTCTCCGCATTCAGAAACAGCAAGCTTTCTTGCGTGTGCTACCTGACGCGCGCGTGATTTTCCGCAGCGCCATGACAGATTCCCTGCCGCAACCTGTGGTGCGCTCGACTTGCGCCCGCACGACGCGACGTCACCGCGGCATGGTCGTTGCTCCTCGCGATGGCATGTCCACGACAGCGATCACCGCAGAGCAGCCCAACCTCACGGCCAGCCGGCGTCCCATCGTCTTCTGGCACCGTCAGCTGCCGCCCCTTGATGCAGAACTGCTCGGCGAGCACGTCCTCGAGGCCACCAGCGGTCGGGTGCAGGGCACCCTGGCGCACCGAGACGAGCTGTGGGATCGCTGCTACCGGGAACTGATCGCGAACACCGAAGCGCGAATCGGGCAGGAAGTGGCCCGGCTTGGCGGTCATTACGCGCACGTGCTGGACGAGTCCATTCACAGCCGCCGTGACGACATCGCTGGCGAGGCGTGGCTGCAAGGACGATTCACGTATGTGTTGTACCGGCGTGGCGCCACGATCGTGTGAGGTAAGACATGGATACCCGGACCTCGTACATGGGCCTGCAGCTGCCGCATCCATTCATAGCGGGCGCATCTCCGTTCGGGTACCAGCTCGACAGCGTGCGCCGGCTCGAGGAGGGCGGCTGCGCCGCCGTGGTGCTCCACTCGCTCTTCGAGGAACAGTTGACGCAGATGACGACGGGTCGAATCAGGCAGATGGATGTCGAGGCGCCGGAGTTCGCCGAGGCCATATCGCAGTTTCCCAACCTTGCGGACTACCCGCTTCACCCGTTTGAGTACGCCGAGCACATCCGTCGGGTGAAGAACGCAGTCGGCATCCCGGTCATCGGATCGCTCAACGGCGGATCGGCTGAAAGCTGGTTGCGCTTCGCTGAGATCATCGAGCAGGCCGGCGCCGACGGCCTCGAGTTGAACCTGTACGAGGTGGTCACGGATCTCAAGGTGCCCGCGGCGGCCGTGGAGCAATCGCTGGTCGACGTGGTGCGCGAACTGAAGCGCGTGCTGCGCATCCCGATTGCGGTGAAGCTCTCACCCTTCTTCACCGCATTTGCGAACATGGCGCATCGGCTGGACGAGGCAGGGGCCGATGCCCTCGTCCTCTTCAACCGCTTCTATCAGCCGGACATCGACATCCGCACGTCCCAGGCTACGCCGCACCTGGAGCTCTCGACGAACACGGAGCTGCTGCTGCGGCTGCGCTGGCTGGCGATCCTTCATGGTCGCGTCCGGCCGTCGTTGGCAGTGACAGGCGGCATCGCGGAGCCGAACGACGGCATCAAGGCCATCCTCGCCGGAGCCGATGCCGTGCAGAGCGTCTCAGCGCTGCTTCGGCATGGTCCGCACTACACGCAGACGCTGGTGCAGGGACTCGAGCAGTGGATGGAATGGAACGAGCTCACGCGTCTCAACGAGATGCGCGGGCAGGCCAGCCTGGAGCACACGTCTGATCGCGCCGCGTTCGAGCGCGCGAACTACATACGTGCCCTTCACAGCTGGACCTAGCAGCTAGGGTCGGCGTGCATGGGTCATTCGCTGGAGTACAACGCGACGATTGTCGGACGAACCGATCTGACCGACACACTCTCGACATTTCTCATCCAGCTCGATCAGCCCCCTCGCAAGCATCCGTGGTTCACAGCGGGGCAATACTGCGTACTTGGCCTCGACAACAGCGAGCGGCCGGATCTCGGCTCGGTTCGCCGCGCCATGTCGATCGCCTCACCGCCCGAGGCCGAAGGTCCTCTCGAGTTCTACATTCGCTACGTGGCCAGGGCGACATCGCCGAACCCTCTGACGCACCTGCTGTGGAAGCGCGCGACCGGCGATCGGATCTACGTGCGCCCCGTCGCAGCCGGTGTGTTCACCATCAACGACACCATTGGCGCTGACGATCCGCGCATTCGCGTCATGGTCGCGGCCGGCACCGGGGTGGCGCCATTTATCAGCATGATCCGCAGCGAAGTGCGTCGGAATCCGCTCATCGATCTGTCGAAATGGGCACTGGTGCACGGCGCGTCGTATCCGACGGAGCTCGGATATCGCAAGGAGCTGCTCGAGTTGTCGGTAGCCAACCGGTTGAAATACTGGGGCACGGTGAGTCGACCGAGCGCGGAGCACCACTGGGCAGGCGACGTGGGTCGTGTGGAATCGTTCTTTGCACCGAACCGGCTGCCCGATCTCGAGCATCGACTGGGCCTGGCGGCCAACGATCTCACGCCAGACCGCGCGGTGATCTTTGCCTGCGGGGCGACCGGAACGATCGGCGCGACGCTCACCCTGTTGGTCGACCGCGGGTTCGTGCCCCACGCTCCCCCGATCCGCGAGGCCCTGGGTGTCCCGCCGGGCGCTCGCGACAGCATGTTCTATGAACTCTACGACCCCACGCCGGTGATCGACGTCGACGATCCAGAGGTGATCGAACCGCTGCGCGCTCGCATGCGGGCAGCACTGACCTAATCCTCTTCCTTCTCGATTGGCGGCTCGACCCTAATCAGGTTGTCGACTCGCCTGATCCCGGGTGCGCCGGCGGCCGCCCGTTCGGCGATGTCCCGCTGCAACCATGTGCCGACGTGGCCTGTCAACGTTACGACGTCGCCCGCCGCATGGGCGGTCACGTGACGCGCGTCGAGATCGGCATTGCGATGGAATGCCTCCACGATCCGATGGTGAACGTCACGGGTGGCCATCCCTGGCGCCAGGCCGATCCGGTTTGCCACTCCACGCACGCCGCGGACGTGACGGACCGCCTTCTCCGCATCGCGACGTTGGAAGTCCCACATCGCCTCGCCGGTCAACGTGATGTGACCACGATGGACAGTTGCCTGCACGTTATCGGGCACCGTGCTGCGCAGCTCGAGCGATCGCACGACGTCATGAGCGATGTCGGTATCCGTCCGTTCGAGCTTGAGTCGCACTTCGAGGTCGTTGGCCACGGCCAGCACGCCGCGGACTCCCTTTGCGGAGCGCTCAGCGGCAAGTTTGCCAGCGTAGGTATCGATATATCCCGTCAGCGTGACGGCGCCATCCTTCGCGGCGACGCCGATCGCACTGGCATCGATTTCAGGATCCCATTCCAGTTGCCGCGTCACGGCGTCTCTAATCCGCACGTCGATGTCAGAGAGGTTCGCGATCGCCATAAGTTCCTCCCGCTGTCTCTGTGTGCAGAGGCTAATCACGTGCCAGGGACGACGTGCGCAATCACACACCGATACGCGCTCGAGCGCGCGCTCTTCATCCACGCCGCGAAAGATCCCGCTCTGCTCGGGAAGACTTCGCGACCGCATGTCCACCGGAAATCCTCGCATCGCCTGCGAAAACTTACGCGGTCTATCGGTGTTCCTCAATGGGAGGGGGCCCAATCAGCAAGCGGGAGGCCCGGCCGCGCCATCCCGACCATGGCATCGGGTTCGCAGAGCGTTAGATGGGAGCGGACCAATGGGACGAAGACTTCTCTGCGCGGCGGTAACCATGACGGGATTCGTCGTGAGCGCATGCGCCACGATGCAAGTGAGCTCGCACGTGGAGCGAGGCCTCGACTTCTCGCAGTACCGAACCTTCGACTGGGGTCCGCCCGACAAGCTTCCTCCAGGCGACCCGAGGCTCGATCGGGATCCGTTCTTCAGGGACGAGGTGGAGGGGGCGATCGAGAAACAGATGGCGGCTCGCGGGTTCGAACTGTCGGCCGCCTCCGAAACCCCCGATGTTCGGGTTCACTATCACGCAAGCATCAACCAGCGCTTCGACGTCCGCGAGGAGCGTCACTCCGGGAATTGCGATGACGACGACGCCTGTCCCGCCCGCGTGATCGAGTACGAGGCGGGCACTCTGGTCGTCGACATCGTCGATCAACGAACCGACAGGCTGATCTGGCGCGGCTGGGCGCAGGGCAGTGTCGAGGGTGTGCTCGATAACAAGGGCAGGCTGAGGCGCAAGATCGATGAGGGCGTGACCCGGATGTTCGCGAGATTGCCGCGAGCTCAGTAGGGTCGAAAGCCTCGAGAGAGAATGACGATGGATCGGCCGACACGAATCGCGAGCCTGACGACCGCGGCGCTGCTTGCGCTGGCGCTCAGTAGCTGCGCTCCCGTGCGGATCAACTCGTATCTCGATCGCGGAGTCGACGTCCAGCAATATTGGACCTACGCGTGGGGCCCCGCCGATGGGCTCTCGACCGGCGACCCCCGCCTCGACAACAACCGCTTCTTCAGCGAGCGTGTCGAGAGGGCCGTCAACCAGCAACTGGCAGCGCGCGGATTCGAGAAGCGGGAGTCAGGGGCGGCAGACGTCCTGATTCACATGCACGCTCGTATCGATCAGCGTATCGAGTCCGATGCCATCGACCGCGAGTACGCGCGCTGCGACGTCTCGGACTGCCGGCCGTTTGTCTACGACGCCGGCACGTTGCTCCTTGATTTCATCGACACGCGTACGAATCAACTCGCCTGGCGCGGCTGGGCCGAGGGCAGTTTTGATGGTGCCATCGACGACCAGGATTGGATGGAGGCCAGAATCGACGATGCCGTCGCGAAGATTCTGGCGCGGCTACCGCGCGACGCTTCCCGGAGCCGCTGACCACGTCGCTTAATGAGGAGCACGCAAATGACACGCAAGGTACGCAAGCCGCTCATGTTCGCCGCCGTTCTTGCCCTGGTGGTCCTCACCGCCCGCCCGGGTCAGGCTCAGGCTGCGCACAACGACATGGCCGCCATGAAGCAGGGCATGGGCGCGCACATGATGGCCGACCATCAGAAGATGATGGCGGACATGAAAGCATCGCAGATGAAACTCGATGAGCTCGTCGCGGCGATGAATCAGGCTACGGCCGATGACAAAGTCGATAAGCTGGCCGCGGTGGTGACTGAACTGGTGGCGCAGCACCGTGACATGTGCGGGCGCATGATGTCCGGCAACATGATGCCGATGTCGATGATGCAACACACACCTGAAGCCACCGCGCCAGCGCCGACAGGGAAGCCCGAGGACGACCATGCGACGCATCACCCGAAGCCGTGACGCGAGCCATTCGGGGATGGCTCGCGTCGGACGTCAGACCGGATCGAAAAGTTCGGCCTGAGCGCGTAGCACGTCACTCGAGCCGGTGCGTCGCTCCGACCTCAACGGGGGGCGTCGAACTGCGTATGAGCGTTTGCTTCGTGCGGACCGTGAGCACCGGACACAAGGCCGTTCGCGCGACTGCCTCGGCGACGCTTCCCAACAACAGATGGGCGAGCCCTGTGCGGCCATGAGAGCCCATTACGATCAGATCGATACCAAGTCGCGCCGCGCTCTCAACGATCCTTGTTGCCGTGTGGCCGAAGACGACCTCCGCCGATGAAGTGCCGGTTGCGCGCTGGCTCAGATGCGCCCTCGCATCATCGACCAGCCCGCCCCGAATGGCTGGGGGTTCGCTCATGTACGCCTCCGCAGCCAGGCCTTCGGCGAGGAGCGGCTCGTGCAAGACGTGCACAAGATGCAATGACGCCCCGAACCGATCCGCCAACATGCGTGCGTACTCGAGGGCCGCGTCTGACGATTCGCTGAAGTCCGAAGGCACGAGGATGCGAGTGATGAGATGGTCCATGGCGTCCTCCGTTGATGTTGCGGCTAGGCGACCCTCGTGGTGGGGGAGGTGGGTTCCGCCGGCTTGCTCGCCGCGTTCTGCGGATCACGGACGGTGAGCACCGGACAGGGGGCGATGCGGCCTACGTGTTCGGCGACGCTGCCAAGCAGCAGATGCGCAACCCCACGGCGGCCGTGCGTACCCATCACGATCAGATCGATGCTGTGATCAGCCGCATACTGGGCGATCTGCTTCGCTGCCAGCCCCGTGACGATGGCGCGAGCTCCGCGGAAGCGTTGCTCTTCTTCCGCATCGAGGCGTTTGAGTAGACAGGCGCGGACATCCTCGAGCATGCGCTTTCGTAGCTCTGGCTCCATCGGAGTCGGAACGTCGAACGGTGCCACAACATACGGATCGGAGAGCACGTGGATCACATGCAGCGACGCGTTGAGCCGACCGGCGAGAGTCTTTGCGTAGGTGAGCGCTACATCCGCGGTATCGCTGAAGTCGGTCGGAACCAGAATTCTCGTGATATTCGGAGCCATGTCGGCCTTCTTGGGCTTGGGCGCGGTAGCGAGCGCCGCCACGCTCCAGAGCAGGGGCTGTGCCAGGCACCGGACACGGGAGGTCTGTATTTCTTCCAGCTAATAGAGAGGGTCCTGTGGAGAATTTCGCGATGACTGCGAAGTATCTCGACTCGAGGTGCTTAGGAAACCAGGTCAGAACACTTGCCGCCGCCCGTGAAGCAGATCGTCAGTGAGTGCGTCGGCGTTTCCCAGCACCTCGGCGGCAAGTTGCTCGATCCGACCTCGCGTGGCCGGACGAGCAGCATGATCGTCGACGGCCACGTCCGCGAGGAACGGATCGCAGACAGGTCGTCCGATTTGACTGACCAGGAGACATTCGGCGGCATTGATGTCCGCGATCTCACTGACGATGCGGCGCGACAGGTCGGTTGACATGAGTTGATAGAGCTTTCCCACGTGTGTCACCGGATTCTTGCCCGCGGCCGCCTCCATCGTCATCACTCGATAAGGGGTGATGAGTCCGGAGCTCCGATTCCCGCGTCCGGTCTCGCCGTCATCTCCAGCCTCGGCCGATGTGCCAGTCACTGTGAGATATCTGACGTCCGCCGATTCGTCGTCAGCAGCATTCACGAGGACGGTGAGATCACATGACCCGACGGATCGAGCTGCGTCCATCGCGATGCGTTGAGCGCCGATCTTGTGCTCCGAGTAGTCGGTCGCATTGCGAATAAAGCGGTCGACCATCGCACATGCGATGGTCATGGTGACGGAGCCGGCATGCCGGACGGCCATGACCTTGACGTCCTCACCGATGGCCGGGTAGCCAGCCTTCGTGCGTGGGTCGTTCAAGGCGTTCTCGACCTCGAGCACCATACGTTCGAGGTTAGAGAGCGGTGCGAATCCAGCTCCGCACGACGTGTCGTTTGCCAGTACGGACTCAGCGCCGCGGGCGAACAGCGCCTGTAGATCGCCCGACCCTGGTCGCACCAGCGGTGTGATGTGAACGTGACGAGACACGTCTTCCCGAAGATGCGTACGGATCCACGACAGGCAGGCATCCTCAGCGAGTTCAGCCACCGGAATCACGCTTCCAAACCATTCCGCTGTCGCGCGGCCGGCGACGAAGATTTCGATCGGCCGAACGATCTCGCCGCCGCCAAAGCGGGGTTTGCTGGAGCCGCCGACGAGCAACACCTTGTCGACGTTGTGATGCAGGATGCGACCGAATCGTTCGAGGTAATACCGGCAGAGCGCGCGTGACACCTCCTCGGACAAGGCGTCGCAAATCGTGTCCGGGTGTCCGCGGCCCTTTCTTTCGACCACCTCCACCTCGTTTGCGCCGGGGTCGAGTGGCGAACGCGAACGAATCACAAGGGTCACGACATGCCTCGAGGGCTGGCCAGAGAGACAGCACTCGACGTGCCACGTACGGCCGCTGAGATCGCACCCGTTTTCAGGCGATGAAGGGTTGGTGCCGAGGGACCCGCGCAGAAAACTTCCCTGGAGGGCGGAATTGTTCGACTGCGGTGTCGCGTCATTCGGCCGCTCGCACCGGCGGGTGTTGAGGGCGCAGCGGGACGCCAGGTACGCCCATTGCTCTCCTTCGCGATCGAGCGGTGACTCCGGATTGAGCACCGGCTGGCAAGGAGCGCCCATATGGCGGACATATTCAGCTCTCATCTCGAGTGGACCGGAGCAGCGAAGGGCCCGACTCGCGATCCCGCGACGTTCAGTCGCGATCTGAACGTATCGGTGGATGCCATCACGCTTCCGATGTCGTCAGCGCCGAGCTACCGCGGCGATCCTTTGCGGGCGAATCCGGAGCAGCTCTTCGTGGCCGCGCTATCCGCGTGTCAGGCGCTCACCTACCTCGTCCTCGCTGCCAAGAACCAGATCGCCGTCGTTGATTATACGGACGATGCCGAAGGGCGACTGGAGCTCGTGGACGGCAAGATCCGGATGTCTCAGGTGACATTGCGGCCGCACATCACGTTGGACGTGGGCGCGAACGAGACGCGGGCACGCGAGTTGGTGGACAAGGCGCACCACAACTGCTTCATCGCCAATTCCGTGACAGCGACCGTAGAAATCGCTCCGACCCTTACGTTTGCCGAGGTGACTGTCGGAGCGCGGTGAACACCGGGCCCGCGATTTCACTCGCTCGCCAATCACGCGCCTCGCCTCGGAGAGGCGAGTGGTGGTTCCGTTCCTCACGGCACGAGGGCGGCAACGCCTGATAGACGCCCGGTGCGCAAATCGTCCAACGCGCGGTTCGCGTCGGCGAGGGCATAGATCTGAACGTGCATGCGCAGTGGAATGTCCGCCGCAAGCGTCAGAAACTCCGTCGCGTCCGTGCGAGTCAGGTTTGCCACCGATCGAATGACTCGCTCTTCCCACAACAGTCGATAAGGGAACGACGGAATATCGCTCATGTGGATGCCGGCGCAGACGACGACACCCCCTGGCGTGGTCCGTGACAACGCCTCGGGTACGAGGTGCCCGACCGGCGCGAAGATCAGCGCGCTGTCGAGAGGAACCGGCGGCGGCTCATTTGACGGCCCGGCCCACGTTGCGCCTACCTCTCGCGCGAAGCGCAAAGCTTGATCGTCACCAGGCGAGACGAACGCGTACACGTCGCGACCCTGGTGCACAGCGACTTGAGTGATGACGTGAGCGGCCGCACCGAACCCGTAAATGCCGAGTCGCGTGCCGGGACCGGCCATTCGATACGCACGGTATCCAATCAGACCAGCGCAAAGAAGGGGCGCCGCGTGGTTGTCGTCGTACGTGGCAGGCAGTCGAAAACAGAAGCGGGCGTCGGCAACGGCGTATTCGGCGTACCCGCCGTTGATGTGATAGCCAGTGTAGCGAGCGTCCCGACACAGATTCTCCCGTGCGGCACGACAGAACTCACACTCGCCGCATGACCATCCCAACCACGGAATGCCGACGCGGTCACCAGGCGCGAACGTCGTGACCTGATCGCCCACGCGTTCTACGCGACCGACGATCTCGTGGCCGGGAATAATCGGGAGCGTCGGTCCTGGTAGCTCGCCGTCGACGATGTGAAGATCGGTTCGGCAGACACCGCACGCGAGCACGCGGACCAGGACGTCACCAGGACCTAGTTCGTGGAGGTCCACATCAATAGCCTCCAACTTGCCAGCGCCGGGTCGCGTCAACGCCATCGCCCGCATCGGATTTCCTCGTTGATCCTCTCGATGATCGCAGCAAGCCGCTCGCCACGCGAGCCCTGGTGCCGCTCCTTCCTCTTGATTAGCTCTTTCTGCACGCCTCTCTTGCCACAGCCGATCCGAAGCTTCGCCGTTCACGAGACTTCGCCGCGATGCGAATTGAACGGATAATCTCGCTCAACCAAGCCGCCATGATGAAGGCAACGGTTCCGGCGTCGGTCGCTGATGCTCCTCCCGCGCTCACGCTTCGCCGCGAACTCGGGAAGTGGGACCTCACAGCCATCGGCATCAACCAAGTGATTGGGAGCGCCGTATTCATCCTGCCGTCGCAAGTGGCAGCGCAAATCGGCAACTGGAGCCCGATCGCGTTTCTTGCCGTTGGCATTGCGTCGCTGCTGGTTGCGCTGTGCTTCGCTGAAGTGGGCAGCCGGTTCGAAGGGACCGGTGGACCCTATCTGTATACCCGCGCCGCTTTCGGCCGATTCGTGGCGTTCGAGGTGGGGTGGATGCAGTGGTTCACGCGCGTCACGGGTCAAGCGTCGGTCGTCAACGCCATCGCGCTCGCTCTCGGGTTCTACTGGCCTGTGATGACAGGGGGCGTCGCCCGAGCCTCGATGATCACGGCGGTGACCCTGGTCCTCGGATGGATCAACTTACGGGGCATCCGCCAGAGCGCCCTGGTCATCAATCTCCTGACCATCGCCAAACTGGCGCCGCTCGCGTTGTTCATTGTCGTCGGCGTCTGGTTCATTGATGCCAGCCGCTTCACTCCCGTGGGTGCCGTATCACTGACGGAGGCGACGACGGCGGTGCTGCTCTTGGTGTTTGCCTTCGGCGGTTATGACGTCATCGGCGTCCCAGCTGGCGAGGCGGCCGACCCACGCCGGCACGTGCCGTTTGCCTTCGTGACCACGATCGTTGCGGTCACGGCGATCATGACGCTTGCACAGGTGGTGGCGATCGGCACGCTCCCTGATCTGCCGACGTCACGGACGCCGCTGGCCGATGCCTCGTTGCTGTTCATGGGCAGTGTCGGGGCACTGCTCGTCAGTGCAGGTGCAGTGGTTGCCATGATTGGCAACAACGTGGGCCAGGTGCTGACCGGGTCTCGCATGCTCTTCGCCCTGGCAGAACATGGTGAGCTGCCTGGGCTCTTTCGAGCCATCCATCGGCGCTACCACACTCCATCGAACGCGATTATCGTTACGACGATCGTCGCGTTGGGTCTCGCACTGTCGGGGTCATTCTCGGTGCTCGCGGTTACGAGCGCGATCGCGCGGCTTGTGACGTATATCGGCGCCTGCGCGGCGACCCTCCGCCTTCGTCACCCGTCGTTCCAGGGAGCGGTCCAACCAGCCACGTTCGTCACTCCGATGGGAACGCTCGTGCCGCTGCTTGCGATTGGTGTGTCGTTGCTGATGCTCGCGGGAGCGACACGCCAACAACTGCTCGGCGGCGCGGCAGCGCTCATGGCCGGTGCGGCACTGTTTATCGCGAATGACAGATTCGGTCGTTCGCAACAGGATGCACGCCGGTATATGCGTGGCACTCAGAGCAGGGCGAAAGGCGACACGGTCTAACGCGTGTATGTCGCCAGAACCAATTCGTGGGACATGACTCGGTACCGGCGCGCGTCCGGCAACGCCAGCAGCCAGTACTACGTTCAGCGCTGCTCGGCGGTGATGACGATTTTCTCGAGCTCGGCGACGTCGAGCGGCAGCTCCGATGCGCCGGTACGTCCGCCGTTTGCGTTGAGCAGGAATGCGATCAGGTCGACGTAAGCGCGGTCGCCGAGGGTGTCTGGCGCGTTCTGCGGCATCGAGGCACGCACGGCCTGCACCATCTCGTGCGCCGTCTGTCCGGTGAAGCGCCCGAGGAACGCGGGTCCGATGAGCGTTGGGGACACGGCGTCGCCTTCCAGCGTGTCGAGGTGGCAGACGGCACACGCGCGCCGGTAGACGTCGCGGCCGCGCTGCGCCTGCGCGTCGGTGTAGACGCCGTCCCAGTTGGTGCGCGCGTTCGCGGCGAGCGGCGTCGCTTTCACCACCGGCACCGCGCCGCCGATGTGCTCGATCTCTGGAATGGCGAGGCCGCGCTCGCGCATCAATTTGCGGATGAGCGCCGCCGCTTCGGGATAGCGGCGGATGCCGCTGCTGGCATACACGACGCCCTCGGCAGCGACGAGCGGCGTCCAGTGCTTCTTGTTCTCGGCATCGAGGCGGGCGCCTTTGTCTGCGAGGAACTGGATCACCGGCACCGCGCCGCCGCGGTAAACGGCGCCGAGTAGCGCCGTCTCGCCGTCCTTGTTGGCGCCGTTCACGTCGCCGCCGCCCACTTCGAACGCCAGCTTCACGGCTTCGAACGCCTCTTCGGCCGTGCCCGGACTTTCTCCTGGCCCGTAGACGCCGACGCCAGCCGCCGCCATCAGCGCCGACGTGCCGTCGGTGGTGGTGATCTCCGGATCGGCTCCGGATTCGAGGAGCACGCGCATCAGCGGAACGTCGGCCGATTTCGCTGCCGTGAGGAACGGCGTGCCGCCGATCCGATTCAGCATGTTGCGGTTGCCGTCGCGCGGCTCCTTGGTAATGCGGGCGTTCACGTCAGCGCCGCGCGCGACGAGCCGCCGCACCAGCTCGAGGCTGTCGAGCGTCCCGGTGGGAACCGCCCCCGGCATGTTGAAGCCGCGATTCGGCCGGCGCGACCAGGCGACTTGGTGCAGCACGCTCCACCCCTGCGCCGCGGCGTTCGGGTCGGCGCCGCGCTCGAGCAGCGCCGCGGCCAGCTCGTAATGCGCGTTGTACACCGCGAGCACCAGCGCGCTCATCCCGTCAGGCAGGCGCTCGTTGACGTCCGCGCCGGCATCGAGCAGCGCGCGCGTGGCGTCGAGGTGACCGCCGCGCACCGCGAACAGCAGCGGCGTGAACATGCCCGATGCCGACCTGGCGTGGATGTCGGCACCGGCCTTCACCAGCACGCGGGTGGCCTCCGCGTTGTTCTCGCTTGCCGCCCACATCAAGGCCGTCTGCCCGCGCCACGCCTCATGCGCGTTGACCTCAGCGCCTTTGGCGATCAGCGCCTCGATGGCCGCCGTGGTGCCGGTGCGCGCCGCCATCATCAGTGGTGTCTCGCCAGCCGGCGTTGCGAAGTTCGCGTCCGCGCCGGCGGCCAGCAGCCGGTTGACGATCGACGCGTTTCCGTTGATGGCGGCGCGATGGAGAGGGGCGATGCCGTGACGGTTGACGACCTGCGCCTTCGCGCCCGCCTGCAGCAGCACCGCGACGAGTGCGTCGTTGTCGTTCTCGACGGCCCAGTGAAGAGCGGTCGTGCCGTCCGCTTCCGTCGCGGCGACATCTGCCTGCTTCGCCAGCAGCGATCTCACCGCCGCTAGGTCGCCGGCCTTCGCGGCATCGATGAGGGAGATCGGTCCTGCGGCGGCGCTCAGCGCGATGGCGCTGGCGAGCGTCGCCGCACATCCGACGACGACCGCGGCTCGACGCCACCGGCGCGTGAGCGGCGTGCAGCGGCGACGGATGGCGCTAGAGCTAAACATCGGCAAGCCCGCTCACGGGCATCGGGCCGGTGCTGTCGCCGAGCGTGTCGGCTCGAACGCCCGCCTTGTCGAGGAGTGTCAGCAGCAGGTTCGTCATCGGCACCTGACGGCGGACGACGAGGTGCCGATTGCCGTCGATGCCGAGGCTACGTCCGCCGATCACGAGGAGCGGCAGGTCGACATGTGCGTGCGTGTTCGGATTGCTCAAGCCGGCGCCGTAGAGGAAGAGCGAGTGATCCAGCAGCGTGCCGTCGCCCTCGGGCGTTGACTGCAGCTTGTCGAGGAACCACGCCAGCAGCTCCGCCTGATAGGTGCCGACTTTCGCGTACTTCGCAATCTGCTCGGGACGATCCTGGTGATGCGAGAGGCCGTGATGACCTTCGGTCACGCCTATCTCCGGATAGGTGCGGAAGTTCAGCTCGCGTCCGAGCATGAAGGTGACGACGCGCGTGAGGTCGGCGCGGAACGCCAGCCACTGCAGCTCGTACATCAGCTTCACGTGCTCGTCGAAACGTTCGGGGACACCGGTCGGCCGCTCGAGCGTCGGGAGCTCGTCGTTGCTGCGCTTTTCAACGCCCGAGATACGGCGCTCGACCTCGCGCACGGAATCGACCCACTCCTCGACGACCGCGCGATCGCCGGGTCCGATCTGCCGCTGCAGGCGATTGAAGTCGTCGAGCACCGAATCGAGGATGCTGCGGTTGCGCCGCGCTTGCGCGGCACGCCGCTCCGCGGTCCCGCCGTCGCCGAACAGCCGTTCGAATACCACCCGCGGGTTGTTCTCGGTGGGCAGCGGCGTCGTCGGCGACGTCCATGCGAGCGTGTTGAGGTAGGCGCAGCTGTAGCTGTTCTCGCACTGGCCGGCGAGGAAGTTCAAATCGATGGCGAGCTCGAGCGACGGCAGTGCCGTGTCTTTGCCCAGTACCGGCGCCGCGATCTGATCGGCGGAGATACCGTTGCGAACGTCGGCACCTTCGGTGCGCTTGGGATAGACGCCGGTCAGCCACGAGCTCGTGCCGCGAGTGTGATCGCCGCTCGCGCCGTCGTTGCCCGCTTCCGCCTGGTTCTGGTCGAGGCCGCTCACGACGAGCAACCGATCGCGGAACGGTTCGAGCGGCGCCAGGATCTGCGACATCTGGAAGTTCCGTCCTTCGGTGGACGGCGTCCAGTAGTCGATGCCCGACGAATTCTTTGCGACGCCGTTCGGCATGTAGATGAATCCGAGTCGCGACGCCACCGCCGCAGGCGTGTCGACGAGCGCCGAAAGCGCCGGCACCATCGCGTCGAGCAGCGGCAACCCCAGCGCCACGCCGGCGCCGCGAAGGAAAGTCCGGCGTGGGAGTGCCCGTTTGGTGATGAACCTCACTTCGCTCTCCTCATCTGGAACGGAACGCTCTGAACGACGCCGCGAATGAGCGACACGAAGCGGAAGTCGTCGCGCGACGCGGTGCGGACGATGCCGCGGACGGCCGGTTCATCGTAGTAGTCAACGCCGCGGCCGAGTGCGTACGTCATCAGCTTCTCCGTGAGAGTCATCACGAAGCGATCGGATCCGAGCAGTGCCTGCCGCAGCCCGTCCGCACCGTCGAATTTCGTGCCGTCGGGCATCGCTCCTGAGGCATCGATTGGGCCGCCGGACTCGTCCAGCGCGCGCCATTTGCCAACCGCATCGAAGTTCTCGAGCGCCAGCCCGAGGGGATCCATCATCGCGTGGCAGCCCGCGCATGGCGGGTTCCGCCGATGATCGATCATCCGCTCGCGTACGGAAAGAACCTTCGTCGCAAAGCTTGGCGGTTTGAGCGGCGGCACACCGGGCGGAGGCGATGGCGGCGGCGTGCCGAGCAGGTTCTCGAGGATCCATTTGCCGCGCACAACCGGTGACGTGCGATCCGGATACGAAGTGACCGTGAGAATGCTGCCCTGGCTGAGCAGGCCACCGCGGCGGCTGCCCGTCGGGAGTGTCACGCGGCGGAAGCGGGTGCCCTTGACGTCGGCAATGCCGTAGTGCCCGGCGAGACGCTCGTTGAGGAACGTGTAGTCGGCGCGCAGTAGGTCGAGCGCGCTGCGATCCTCGCGAACCACGCTCTTGAAGAACAACTCCGTCTCGGTACGAAACGCCTGGCGCAGCGTGTCGTCGAAGTCGGGGTAGTTCTGCTGCACCGGAACGGAGGCGGGGAGGTTGCGCAAGAACAGCCATTGCCCGGCAAAGGTCTCGACGAACGAGTCGAACCGCGAGTCGGCGATCATTCGCCGCACCTGCCGGTCGAGCACGGCGGGGTCGTTCAGCCGCTTCTGCTCCGCGAGCGTGAGCAACTCCTCATCGGGAATGCTGTTCCAGAGGAAGAAGGACAGCCGCGAGGCCAACGAGACATCGTTGATGCGATACGCAGTTCCGGGCGGCGTCTTCGGCGGGTCGGTTTCGACGCGCAGCAGGAACTCGGGGCTGATGAGCAGCCGGTTGAGGGCGCGCTCGATTCCCTGGTCGAAACTTCCCTCGGCGCGACCTTCACGATAGAACGCGAGCAGCGGCCGCACGTCGGCCGCCGTCACCGGCCGTCGAAACGCGCGGCGCGCAAGCGCGGTCAGGATCCGGGTAGAACACGCCTCTTCATTCGCCGGGATGGCCGGCGTGCAGATCAGGATGCGCTGCCGGCTCGGCGAGTTGCCAGGACCCGTTGGTTCGAACGGTCCTGCGATCTCCACGCTTCGGAGATAAGCACCCGTTCGCGTCTCCGCGATGTTGACGCCGGCTGGATACGGCCGGAGGAATGGCAGACGCGCGGTCTCGGCGATGGCGTTGCTCTCTTTCGCGAACGCCACCTGCACGACGTGCGGTCCTGCCTTCACCGGCACGCGCACGTCCCAGTCGCGGTCGGCGCGATTGCGCGCCTCCTGCCCCTGGCGGCCGCCGCCGCGTCCCGCGCCGCCCGCACGCGCCCCGGTGCCACGACCCTGCCCACGTCCTGCGGGTTGTGCGGCGTCGGCGTCGCTTGCCGCCACGGGCTCGCTCGCCGGAGGGCCGGCAGGCGCGGCAGCACCCGGCAGCGTGAATACCTTGACGCGCTCACCATCTATGCTGACTTCGAGATCCTGTGGCTCCACGTAGATTGGGACCTGCTCGTTCAGGTCGCGCGAGAGCTGGACGCGCACGGTGTACGACGCGTCCATCGGGAAGGTGTAGCGGATCGACGCGCCCCCGCGCGTGCCGAACGGCTGCCCGGGCAGTTCCTGCTCCTGCGCGCGATCGTCGGCGACGCGAAAGTAGTCGACCGT
>Ga0247825_10000558_pt1 | contig 23745 bp, 23 predicted proteins | sample 13C_Vanillin_Day_FD_194413 | JGI IMG/M metagenome (GOLD analysis project Ga0247825, IMG submission 194413) | Soil microbial communities from agricultural site in Penn Yan, New York, United States - 13C_Vanillin_Day48 | ecosystem: Environmental > Terrestrial > Soil > Agricultural land | place...
CTTGAGGTAGTGGGCGGCCGACCCGAGCGCGTCGGGCACCGATCCGACGATGTCGCGCCGGCCGTCGCCGACGAAGTCCACCGCGACCTTCTGGAACGTGGACGGCATGAACTGCGTCTGGCCGAAGGCGCCCGCCCAGGAACCCACGAGCAACTCGGCCGGGACGTCGCCGTCCTGCAGGATGCGCAGCGTGGCGATCAGCTCCCCGCGAAAAAACCGCTGCCGGCCGCCGAAGCACGAGACGGTCGCCAGCGAACGCACCAGGGGCCGCCCGCCGCGGACCTTGCCGTAATCGGACTCGACGCCCCAGATTGCCACGACGGCGTGCCGGTCGACGCCGAACTTCTTTTCGGCGTCCGCCAGCACCGCGGCCCATTCCTCGAGCTTGGCGCGGCCTTCGGCGATGCGCTGCTCGTCCACCAGCACGGCGAGGTAATCCCAGATCGGCTGCTTGAACTCCGGCTGGTTGTCCATCGCGTCGAGCACGGTCTGGTCGGGCTCGATGCCCGCCAGCGCCTGGTCGAAAGTCTGTGCGCGAATGCCGCGGTTGGCCGCCTCGGCGCGCACGTCGCGCAGGCACGTGTTGAAATCCGCGGCGGGCGCCGCCCACGGCGCGACACCAAGAGCCAGCGCGAGCCAGCAGCGGCGGCAGCCCGTCTGGAGTTTCATGGAGAGACGCATCCGCTTGGATTCTCGAGTGGAGCGCACGCGCAGTGGACGTGCGCCGCGCTCATGATAAGCGATCGCATCCGGTACGGGATTTGCTCTCCCCGCATCTCAACGCGGCCGGGTGAATTTTTCGAACGCCTGCTTGTCCACGCTGCATCGACACACCATTCGCGTTGAGCGATTACGAACGACTTGACCGGGATCATCGAGCCCCGGACAACAACCGCCGGCAATCCCGCGCAAGCGGGAAGCAGCCCCTCGCATGAACCCCCAGCGGAAATGGGAACGCGTTTCCAGCCACTGAACCGGGTATGACTTGCGGGGGGCTGTGCCGGCCCCCACGTGAAAGGTGCCAGTCTAAAGGCGTGCTCGCCAGCACCGGAGCGCAACCGAGACGATTCACGATTCACGACTCACGCCGGCTCCGGGGTGTAGCCCACCTTCTTCATCATCGCCGGGGTGACCGATTGTCGCACCTTGAAGAAATCGGCCCACGGGTCTGCGCGCCGCCGCTCGAGGTGGGGCGGCACGTTTTCGACGCGGAAGTGATCGAAGCGCACGTCGCGGGCGTCCAGCTCTTCCCACGAGAGCGGCATGGCAACCGGAGCGTGTTCGCGCGCGCGCGTGGAATAGGCGCTGATGGCAGTGGCGCCCTCGGCGTTGCGCAGATAATCGATGAATATCTTCCCCCGGCGCCGCGATTTCGACATCTTGGAGGTGAAGCGCCGCGGAAACGTGCTGGCGAAAAGGTCGGCGACCGCCTTGCTGAATCCCTTGATGCGCTCCCACGGCTGACTGGCGACGATGGGAACCACCACGTGCAGCCCCTTGCCGCCGGTCGTCTTGAGAAAGCCGCGCAGCCCGATCCCGTCCAGCAGCGCGTTCACCTGCCGCGCCGCATCGGCCACCTCGGCCCATTTCACCTCGTCATCGGGATCAATATCGAAGATGATCCGGTCGGGACAGCCGAGCTTGCGATCGGTGGAGCCCCACGGATGGATCTCGAGGACGCCCATCTGCACGAGCGCGACCAGGGCATCGGTGGAATTCGCCATCATGTAGAGCGCGGGACCGTCGCTCGTCTGCACGGTCACCCGGTCGATCGCCTCCGAGACGCTGTCGTCCGCGTTCTTCTGGAAGAAGCACTGCTTGCGCCATCCGTTGGGACAGCGCACCAGCGACAGCGGCCGCCGCGCGAGGTGCGGCAGGATCCATGCCCCGACCGCCTGGTAATAGTGCGCCAGGTCGCGCTTGGTGACGCCTGAATCCGGGTACAGGACTTTATCCGGGTTGGACAGGCGCACGGGCCCGATCTCGACTTCCTCGCCGTGCCGCGCGCGTCCGGCGAAGCGCTTCGGACGTCCGCCGGTTTTTCGAGCGGCGGGCTTGGCGGGCCTCGGTTGGGGCGCAGGCTCCGGCGCGTTGGCGGGCACTTCGCGCACGACATCGCGCGGGTTCTTGTCGTGCCGCAATCCCTGGAACGAAGGATGGCGCAGCGTGCCGTCGTTGGTCCACTCGGCAAAATTCACTTCGGCCACCAGCTCCGGCTTCACCCAGTGCGCCCGGCGCGCTTCCCAGCCGGCAGGCGGATTGGCGAACGAAGGGCGATCCTGCACCAGCGGGTCCAGGCGCTTGCGCAGCTCGACCAGCATGCGGTCGTTGAAGCCGGTGCCGACCTTGCCGGCGTAGCGCAGCTGCCCGCCCGGGTCGTAGACGCCGAGCAACAGCGCGCCCAGGCCGGAGCGCGACCCCGCGGGATCGGTGAAGCCGCCAATGACCATTTCCTGGCGCAGCACGCACTTGATCTTCACCCAGTCGCGTCCGCGGCCCGAGACGTAGCCGGACCGCGCCCGCTTGGCGATGACGCCTTCCAGCTTCATCCGGCACGCCTGCTCAAAAAAATCCGACCCCGAGCCCGCCACGTGTTCGCTGTAACGCAGCGCGCCCGCCGGGGGAATCAGCCCTTCGAGCACGCGCTTGCGCTCCAGCAGCGGGACGCGCCTCAGATCGTAGCCGTCGAGATACAGCAGGTCGAACGCGTAGAAGTACAGGCGCCCCGTGTCATTCATCGACAGCACGTTCTGCAGCGACTGGAAGCTCGAGATGCCGTTGGGCTGCATCGCGACGACTTCGCCGTCCAGCCACGCGGACGCGACGGGCAGGCGCGCGATCGCCTTGGCGATCGAGAGGAATTTGGCCGTCCAGTCGTTGCGGTTGCGCGAGAACATCCGCACCTGCCGGTTCTCGACGCGGCACAGCATGCGATAGCCATCCAGCTTCATTTCGTGCACCCAGTCGGATCCGGCCGGCGGCGCCTGGACAAGCGTCGCGAGCTGCGGCGCGATGAAGTCCGGCATGGCCGCCTTGCGCGCCCCTTCCAGCGCGGCCGGATCGGCACGGCGCGCGCGGCGCTTGCGGATCGCACCTGCCTTGACGTTGGCGGCGACGGAGCGGTTCGACTGCCACACGCGGTCGGCCTCGGCCGCAATCTCCTCGAGCGTGCGGCCGGTGGCGACGCTGTCGGGCTGGTCCTCGACGATGGGCGCGTCGGATGCGGGCCGGGCCTCGTCGTCGTCTTCCTTGATCAGCAACCACGCCTTGTCCCCGTCCTTGCCGCCGTATCGGCCGCCGCGGCTTCGCACGAGCGTCCAGCCGCCGCGCAGCTTCTCCCCCTGAAGCTCGAACTTGAGCTTGCCCTTGCGGTATCCCTCGACCGGATCTTCTTTGGGCGTCCACGTGCCGCGGTCCCAGAGCAGAACCGTGCCCGACCCGTACTGCTTCGGCGGGATCACGCCCTCGAACTCGCCGTACTCGATGGGGTGGTCTTCGACGTGCATGGCGAGGCGCTTGACGTCGGGATCGAGGCTCGGACCCTTGGGCACCGCCCAGCTCAGCAGCACGCCGTTCAGCTCGAGCCGGAAGTCATAGTGCAGGTGACTGGCGGCGTGCTTCTGGATGACGAAGCTCAACTGCTTGCGCCGCGACGGCGCGGCCCGGCCGCGGGGCTCGGGCGTCACCCGGAAATCGCGCTTCTTGCGGTACAGCTCGAGGGCCACGGTCATCCATGAGGCAGGGCTCTTCCGGTTGGTCCCTGGCCCGGGCGAGGAAGTTTCTCTTAACACCATGCTCGAGTAGCGGGTAGCGGATAGTGGGTCGACGCCGGAGACGGTTAAAATCGCGGTTCTCTTCCCATTTGTCCATTCGCCATCCGCCATTCGCCATGACGAACTCCCCCGCCGTCTGGACTGCCGCTACGCTTGAAGCCGGCCGCGGTCAGTGGATATTTACCCTCGACGACCATGCGCGGCGCGACCTCCTCGCCGCGCTCACGCAAGCGCGCGAGCCCGGCAAGGACCTGCTCGATTACCGGCGCAGCGATTTCGACTTCGGCACGGCCTGGCCGGTCATCGGGCGCGCCTTCGAAGAAGCGAAGCACGGGCGCGGCGTCGCGCTGGTACGCGGCCTGCCGCGCGCGGAGCTCGGCGAAAAGGATTTCGAGCTGCTCACCTGGGCTCTCGGCCTGCACGCCGGCGTGGCCCGCCCTCAGGGAAAGGCCAGTCACTATCTGTCGGCGGTGCGCGATGCCGGCACGGCTTACCGCACCGGCACCGGTCGCGGCTATTCCTCGAACGCCGAGCTGGATTTCCACACGGACTCAGCCGACATGGTGGTCCTGAGCTGCTACAACAAGGCCGCATCAGGCGGCATGAGCATCACCACCAGCACGCCGGCGGCCTACGGGCGCATGAAGCAGGAATATCCCGACCTGCTGGATTTCCTGCACCAGCCGATCCACTTCAGCCGCCAGGGCGAGCAGGCGCCCGACGAAGCGCCCTCCTATCCCCATCCCATCTTCGACGAGGCGGACGGCCGGCTCTTCAGCAAGTGGAACTGGAACCGCGTGACGTCGGCGCAAAAGCTCGACGGCGTGCCCCGTCTCTCCGCGCGGCATCGCGAGGCGCTGGAAACGTTCGACCGCCTGGTTCGCCGCGCGGATCTGGCCCACGAGATGTGGCTGGAGCCGGGCGATCTTCAGATCATCAACAGCCACGTCACGCTGCATTCCCGCACCGATTTCACCGATCACGACGACCCGGCACGCAAGCGCCTGCTGTTCCGGCTGTGGCTCGCGCCGCCGGACGGCGACCGGCTGCCGGAGAGCTGGCGCGTGCTCTACAGGGCGGTGGAGCCGGGCACGGTGCGCGGCGGCATAATCGGCCAGCAGCACGACGAGCGCTGCCGCGCTTTCGAGCGCAGGCAGGCGCAGGCGATGGGCATGCATATTGCGTGACTGGGCGTAGCGTCGCCGAGTCGCGACAGCGTAATTAAATTCCGTTGCCTCTTCCGCAGACACTCTGTAACCTGCATGCAAAGTTTTTTCACAGAGCGCGAGAACACCTTTGGATGTCAGGCAATACTTCGAGTGTCTCGCTTGCGGACTCGAAAGCGAGCTCATCGACGGGGATGAACCCAAGTGCGCGCAATGCGGCTCGGGCAACGGCATCCTCTCCCCCATGCGGGCCGACGAACGCGAACGGCGCGCTGCAACCGAGAAGTAACGCTGTCGACTAATAGCGACATACACGGAACGAGCGCGCGTGTATTGTCTTTCCATGCGTTACACGCTCACCGTCGAGGAGCTGCTCTTCCTTCAGGACATGTGCCTGGACAGCGAATTCCGCTGCCATCAGCGCGCGGCCGATGCGCAAGTGCGCGGTGATTACCAGACCGCGGCTTACGAGATGCAGGTCAAGGAACAGTACACGCAGCTGAAGCACAAGCTGTTCGGCGCCCTGCACGAGCGCGGGAATCACAACTTGCTCGCCAACGTGCGCCAGCTGCAGACGGAACTGAAGAAGAATCTCACGCAAGGCGCCTGACCGGCGCAGCGCAGCGAGCGCGCCCCAGCCTGACCGATCTGTTGTCGCTCATCGTGAGTCGTCACGGACTCGTGAATCGAACGGCGCTCGATTCACTTGAGCGTGGCGAGGTAAGCCGCGATGTCCCGCGCGTCGCGCTCGGTGACGCCCAACCCGGGCATCGCCGTCAACGGCGCGACCTTTTGCGGCGTTCGGATCCAGAGAGTCATGTTTTCCGGGGAATTGGGCAGCACGCCGCCGAGGGTCTGGCGCGACGCGATGCCGGCGAGCGGCGGGCCGACGCGGGCGGCCGGTCCCGTGATGCCGGGAATCTCGTGGCAGCCGACGCAGGCGTACTGGCGCAGCGCGGCTTTCCCGCGATCAACGTCGGGCTGGTAGGACTCGGCCGGGGTATCCGCGCGCTCGACCCGGCCGGACGTCAGGCGCCGGTATTCTTCGGGCGAATAGGACGGCAGCCGCTGCACCGCCGCGACCACGGCCCACAGGTCCGCCTCGGACAACCGGAATTCCCAGGCCGGCATGCCCGTCATCTTGATGCCGTGCTTCACCACCCAGAAGATCTGCTCGGCCGGCCATTCGCGGCCCGTTTGCACCATCGGCGCCGGAAGCGGCGTCATGCCGAGCGCGAACGGCTCGGGGGCGACGCCCGGCGCGCCGTGACATTGCGCGCAGTGCACGCGGTAGAGCGCGAGGCCGCGCGCGACCTGCTCCGGTGCGCCGAGCGGCGGGACCTGGACGCGCCGGCCGCGCCGCTCCACCGAGTACTTCATCGCCATTTCAATGGCCCAGTAAACGGGGGGCAGGTGCTGATCCGTGGCCGAGATGTCATAGAGGCCCGAGCGTATGAACGCCGCGCCTCCGGCGACCGCGGACAGCCCAAGCAGCGCGATCAGCCAGGCCAGTCTCATTCGAGCGTGTACAGGTAAGCCACCATGTCGCGGGCATGCGCCTCGGTGACGCCGAGGTCCGGCATGGCGGTGCGCGGATCGGCCCGGTGCGGGGCGCGGATGAAGGCGGCCATGTTCTCCGGCGTATTGGGCAGCACGCCGCCGAGATACACCCGGCGCGCGATGCCGGCGAGCGGCGGGCCCACCTTGCCCCGAGCGGCCGCGACTTCCGGGATCTCATGGCAGCTGCCGCATCCGAACTGGCGCAGCAGCAGCCGGCCGTTTTCGGGATCGCCTCCCAGCGCGGAAGGCAGCTGCGGCGAGCAGCCGGCGAGCGCGAGGCTGCACGCGGCCAGAATCATTCGCATGCGGGCACCATCGCCGCGCCGAGAGCTTCGTAGACGATCGCGATCAGCGCGAGCGCGGCCACGGCACCCGTCATCCAGCCGAAAAAGCTCGCGCGCTGGCGGTAGCCCTTCAGGATGAGCGCGCCCGCCAGTCCCGCCGCGACCAGCGACGCCGCTGCCACCGCCCAGGGGATCACGCTCGGGAAGGCACGCGCGCACGCAAGCGCCGTGACGCCGTAGATCACGGCGAAGTGCAGCGCCCAGACGGTCGCTCCGGAGCCGATCCAGAGGGCCGCGACGCCGTGGTCACTCGCCTCGCGCATCAGCTCACCCAGCGCGGAAAGCCGTGCACCAGCGCCAGGCCCACGAGCGACTGCGCGACGGTGTAGTGCCAGAACAGGCGCGCGTTGTCGAACGTGACGCGACGCTCGCGATCGGCGCGGCCCGCCAGCCGCCGCGCCACCGCGAACAGCGACAGAACGACGGCGACCGCCGCAAAAAAAGCATCCACCGCCAGCAGCGCGTGCACGATCGCCCCGTAGGCGCTTTCCTGCGGAGAGAGATCGCGCTGCGCTGCGATGCTCACGAGCACGGCGGCGGCCAGCAGGGGCACCGCGAGGAGCAGCCAGCGGCAGTCGCCGCTGCGCGCGACGGCCCGGTTGGCCAGCCCGACCGCGCCGCTGCCGGCGAGGAGCAGCGCGGCAGCGACGGCCGCGTACGCCGCCGGCGGCGCGGCGGCGGGCCACACCTGCGGCGAAACGGTCCACAGGTAGAGGTACGAAAACACGAGGCAGCCGTAGAGCGACCCCGAGACCAGCATGAGAATCACCATCGCCCACCAGGCCTGGGAGTCCGGCCCCGAGCAGTACACCGGCAGTCGCACGCCGCCGCCGATTTCCACGGGCGGATGGTCCGCCGGCGGATCGAGCGACCAGGCCCAGTGAAACAGCGCGGCCAGTGCGATCGCCCCGCACGCCGCGGCGGCGAGCACCAGCTTGAACGTGAGCAGCATGAAAAACGCGGCGGTGAACCACGCAGCGAGGACCGGCGCCCAGCCCGGCATGGGCATGCGCATCAGCCACAGCGGCCGCGCGTCCACGGTGCTGGTGATGATCGTCTCGCGCGCGCCGGTGGCCGTGCCCGGCAGGTAATACCGCCCCGCCTCCACGTCTCGCGCCAGGCCCGGCTGGTCCCACAGCGGCTCGCGGCTCGTCACGATCGGGACGCTGCGGGTGGAATAGTTGCCGTTGGGCAGCCACTCGAGCGTGCCGGCGTTCCACACGTTGCCGGCATTCTCCTCGGCCGACATGCGAAAGCGGCGCGCGACATCGATGAGGAAGAGCAGCACGCCCGCGGCGACCATGAACGCGCCGATCGTGGAAACCAGGTTGAGCCCGTCCCAGCCGAGCCCTTCACGATACGTGTACACCCGGCGCGGCATGCCGGCGAGCCCCGTGATGTGCATGGGAAAGAACGCGACGTTGAAGCCGACGAAAGTGAGGCCGAAGACCCAGCGTCCCACGCGCTCGGACAGCGCCTGCCGGCTGGTGTAGGGCATCCAGTAGTAGAAGGCGGCAAAGAGCGGGAACACCATACCGCCCACGAGCACGTAATGCAGGTGAGCGACGACGAAGTAGGTGTCGTGCACTTGCCAGTCGAAGGGGATCACGGCGACCATCACGCCGGTCAGTCCGCCGAGGAGGAACACGAAGAGGAAACCCAGGATGAAGAGCGCGGGCGTCGCCAGCCGCACGCGGCCCCGGGCAAGCGTGGCGATCCACGCGAAGAACTGGATGCCGCTCGGAATCGCAACCGCCATGCTGGCGGCCTGGAAGAAGGACAGCGAGAGCCGCGGAATGCCGGTGGCGAACATGTGGTGCACCCACAGGCCGAAGGAGAGAAAGCCGGTGGCGATCAGCGCCAGGACGACGAAGCGGTAGCCAGCGAGCGGCACCTGGGCCATCGCCGGCACGATCATCGAGACCATGCCGGCCGCCGGCAGAAAAATGATGTACACCTCGGGGTGTCCGAAAAACCAGAAGAGGTGCTGCCACAGCAGCGGGTCTCCGCCCTGCGCCGCCGCGAAGAATGGCCAGTGGAAGGCGCGCTCGAGCTCGAGCAGCAGCGTGGCGAGGATCACGGCGGGGAAAGCGAACACCACCATCAGGGCGAATACGAGCATCGCCCACGCGAATACCGGCATGCGGTCGAGCGTCATGCCCGGCGCGCGGGTGCGCAGGATGCCGACGATGATCTCGATCGCCCCGGCGATGGCCGATATCTCGATGAAGCCGATGCCGAGGAGCCAGAAATCCTCGTTGATGCCGGGCGAATAAGTCGCGCTCGTGAGCGGTGGGTACATGAACCAGCCGCCGGTGGGCGCGAGCCCGAAGAAGAGGCTGCAGAAGAAGGTGAGGCCGCCGACCAGGTACGCCCAGAACGCGTACGCCGACAGGCGCGGAAACGGCAGGTCGCGGGCGCCCAGCATGTTGGGCAGTAACAGCACGCCCATCGCCTCCACTGCCGGCACGGCGAACAGGAACATCATCATCGTGCCGTGCATTGTGAAGAGCTGGTTGTAGAGCTGCGGGCCGATCAGGTCGTTATTCGGCACCGCGAGCTGCGCGCGCATCATCAGCGCCAGAATGCCGGCCAGGATGAAGAACAGGAACGCCGCGCCGACGTACAGCACCCCGATGTAGTTGTTGTTGATGACCGTGAGAAAGCGCAGGCCGCGCGGAGGCTGCCACACGGCCTTCAGCCGCGCGAATTCGTCCGCGGGGCGAGGCAATGCGTTGGGCAGGGCCGGGCTCATTGCGACTGGCGAGGCGAGGCACTGCGGAAGCGGGATGGCGATCGCACAGTCATCGCCTCCACAGCTACTTCAAGCTTTCGAGGTAGCCCGCCAGCGCGCGCAGGTCCTCCCCGCCGAACGCCTGGAACGACGGCATGAGGTTGCCGGGCTTGATGCGCTGACTCGACGCAACCCAGCCCGCCAGCGTGCCCGCGTTGTTGGGCAATAGCCCGGCCGCCAGCGTGCGCCGGCTGCCGACGTGAGTGAGGTCGGGCCCGCGCTCCCCTTCGGCCGGGGTGCCGCGCACCGCGTGGCAAGCGGCGCAGTGCGCCAGAAAGAGCTCGCCGCCGCGGGCGTGCGCGCCGCCCGCTGCCGGCTTGGCGGGTTGACGTTGCTCTTCCGCCCATGCCTCGAAGCGATCCGGGGTCTCGGCCACCACGAAGAAAGCCATGAACGCGTGCGGTCCGCCGCAGTATTCCGCGCACTGGCCGCGATACTCGCCGGCCCGGTCCGCGCGGATCTGCAGCCGGGTGGTCCTGCCGGGAATCATGTCGAGCTTGCCGGCCAGTGCCGGCACCCAGAAGCTGTGAATGACGTCGCCAGACGACAGCGCCAGCTCGACCGTCCGCCCCACGGGAATGCGCACCTCGTTGGCCGTCACGAAATCGGGCCTGCCCGCGCGATCGAGGTAGCGTACCCGCCACCACCACTGCTCGCCGGTGACCTCGATGCGCAGCGTGTTCTCGCCGCCCGCCGGAGCCAGGGCCGATGCCCGCGCCAGGCTGTAGACCAGCAGCAGCGTCAGGACGACCAGCGGGAAGACGATGCCGCCGCCGACGATGAGCCACGACTCGCGCAGGCGCCCGGCCACTTCGCGCGGCGCAAAAACCGCGATCGCCACGATCGCCATGACGCCGACGAATATGAGCGCGCCGCCGGCGAACAGCAGCGCCGCGATCTCGGCGATCACCGCCGCATGCGGCCCCTGGGGATTCAGCGCCGACTGGATGCCATCGGTAAGGCTCAACAGACGCTCCGGAAAATGTCGCCGGGCGCAGCCCGCGCCGCGATGACGGAAAGGCGGGCGGGGCTCGCGACGAAGGAGGCTCGTTGCACGCTGGTAGGACCGCACGGCGGCGGCGGTGTTGCTTCCCGGCGTCATGAGCCGGCCGCTGCGACGGGGCGCGGAATTTTCCGCCGGCTCGAATGTCCAGACTGTGCTTGTTTCGCTTTTACGTCTCGAGATGGCGCGAGCCAATTCGACACGGTGTAGCGGGACCGCGATGCAGCGGTTTCGCGCGGCGCCGCGTCACGCCATCGCGACCCTGTTACCCCAACCGAAAGGAAAGCCCATGAAACTCAGACTTCTCGTTTTAGCCGTTGCGGCCGCATTCTCTGCCAGCGTGTTCGCCCAGGCGAATCAGGGCGCGCAGGACAAGGCCACCCGATCGCCGAGCGCTCAAGGATCAGCCGCCCAGACGCCATCGGCGCAGGGATCGTCTGCCGCGGGATCGTCCGCGCAAGGATCGTCCGCGCAAGGTGCCGGAGCCAGGCAAGCGCAAGGCATGTCCGCCGACACCGTAAAGCAAGCTCAGCAGGCGCTGAAGGACAAGGGCCACGATGTCGGCCCGGTCGACGGCATGTACGGTCCGCAGACCCAGAAGGGCGTGAAGGAATTCCAGGAGAAGCAGAACATGAAGGCCACGGGCCGACTCGACGCGCAGACCCTCAGCGCGCTGGGCGTGCAGGAAGGCTCCTCCGCCGTTGGGGCCGGCGCCGACAAGGACGCCAAGAAGAAGGGCAGCGGCAAGAAAGACGGCAAGAAGGAAGAAAGCAAGGACAAGATGTAACAGCGTACCGTTACGGCACCGGGGCGAGAACCTCCGGTGCCGTAGCAATCACCGCGGCGCTGGCCCACCCTCTCCCTCCCCTCCGGCGCGCCCGGATTCCACCTCGACTCCCGTCGCAATCACGCCGCCTTCGATCGGCACGCAACTTGCGTTGTGGTCGGCTGCACGGAAATGGCGCGCCTGTTGTGCCCGGCTTCGGCAAAAAGTGCACGGCGACGGGAAAATTTCGCAGGCCCCTCCTTCTCCACCCAGGAGCGAACGAACATGAACCGCATGCAGATGGACTCAGGCCGGACGCCGGAAACAGCCGCCCCTTCCACGGGGTCCCCGGGACAGACCGCCCGCGAGAATGCCGGGGCGCTGTGGCACGACGCAAGGGATATCGCCCGCAACAAGCTGGGCGAGCAGCAGCGTGAAGCCGCGAGCGGCCTGGGCGATATGGCCGGGGCACTGCGCGCTGCGGCGCGGGAAGTGGAAGGCAGGCAACAGCCGACCGTGGCGAAGCTGGCGCAAAGCGCGGCGGACGGATTGGAGCGGCTGTCCGGCACGCTGCGCAACAAGGATCTCGATGGCATGGTGCGCGACGCCGAGTCGTTTGCCCGCCGCCAGCCGCTCGTCTTTTTCGGCGCCGCCATGGCCGCCGGATTCCTGGCCGTGCGTTTTCTGAAAAGCAGCAGCGAAGCCACGCAGCCGCCACCCGCCGATCGCGCCGATCGTCCCATGAACACCTTGCTCGAGGAGTAATTCACATGGAAACCACAGCCACCCGCACCGAGCGGGACGGGCGCCCGCTGCTGGGCCTGTTCTCCGATCTCTGGCGCGAAACATCCACGCTGGTGCACGACGAAGTCGCGCTTGCCAAGGCCGAATTCTCGGAGAAGGCGTCGCGTGCGGGGTCCGGCATCGCCGCCGTCGCCGCGGGCGGCGCCATCCTGTTCGCGGGCTTCCTGATGCTGCTGTTCGCGGCCTCGGCGGCGCTCGAACGGGCGCTGCCCCCTGAACACGCCGGGTGGCTCGCGCCGCTGATCGTCGGCATCGTCGTGCTCATTGCCGGCTACATCGCGCTGTCCGCAGGACGGCGCAAGCTGAGGGCCGAGAGCCTCAAGCCGACGTATACCCTGGAATCGCTGCGCCGCAACGGGCAGCTCGTGAAGGAGCACGTGCGATGAAAACCAACGGCGAACGGCACCCCGAGGAAATCCTCGCTCACATGGAGCACACGCGCGCCGAGATGGACGACACGCTGTATGCCATCGAGCGGCGCCTGACCCCCGGTCAGATCGTAGACCAGGGCATGCACTATCTTCGCAACAGCGGCGGACGCGAGTTCCTCTCGAATTTCGGCAGCTCGGTGCGCGACAACCCGATTCCGGTCGCATTGGTCGGCGTCGGGCTCGCCTGGCTGATGATGCGGGGCAACGCGCCGCGTGGACGGCCGCCGGAGACTGGAGAGTCGCTCACGGATCGGGCTTCCTCCATGGCAGCGACGGCCCGCGACAAGGCAAGCCACACTGCAGAGTCGATGAGGAACAGGGCCAGCGAGACGGCAAGCTCGGTGCGAGACAAGGCCAGCGAGACGCTCAGGGCGGTACGCGGCGGTTACGACGCCGCGCGGGCCCGCGCCGGGGAGTTCAGTCAATCGGCGCGAGCCCAGGTCGAGCGCGCTCGCGGGGGCTATGAGCGGCTGGTCAACGAGCAACCCCTGGCGCTCGGCGCGATCGGCCTCGCCATCGGCGCTGTCCTCGCGGCCGCGGCGCCTCGCACCCGGCAGGAGGACGAGTGGCTGGGGCCGGCGAGCGACCGCGTGACACGCAAAGCGCGCGAGCTCGCGCAGGAGGGACTGGGGGTCGCCCAGGAGGCGGCGACGACGGTCGTGGCCGGTACCCGGGAGGCGCTCCAGCCGGAAAACCGCACGCCCTCTCAGAACGAGCCGCGGCGCGAATCGCCGACCGCCGAGCCGGGCAATCCGGTCTACCCCGCCGGCTAAGGCGCGGCTACCGCCCCCGTCGCTCGCCAGACGCTGGCCAGCCACGGCTGCTGGTCGCGGGGCAGTCCGGCGGGGCGGTAGTAATGCTCCAGCTCGATAAAGCCCGCGCCGGTGAGATAGCGGCGCCACGCCGCCAGGTCCCACCACGCGCCGTAACGTCCCTGGCTCCACCCCTCTTCGTTGCGCCCGCGAGGGTTAGAGCTGAACAGCACACCGCGCGGCTTGAGGCTCGCACGCAGCGCCCCCAGCACCCGCGGCAGCTCCTGCGCCGGGACGTGAAAAAGCGCGGCGTTTGCGTAGACGCCGTCGAAGCGGGACGCCGGAAGGTCCAGATGCAGGAAGTCCTGGTGCAGCACTTCACAGCCGCTCCACGCGCGCGCCATGTCCACGAAGCGGGCGGACCCGTCCAGCCCGACCGCCAGGTGTCCCCGTTCGGTGAGCGCCTTGAGATCGCGCCCCGGCCCGCAACCGAAATCGAGAATCGTGAACGGCGGCTCGCCCTCGATATGGCGGAGCAGCGCGTCCAGGTTCTGGCCGACATCGTGATCGCGCGTGCCGCGCCAGAAGTCCTCGGCGTTGCGGTCGTAATGCTCGAGCGTGCGACCGGTAATGGCCGCGAGCGCTTCGCCGCTCAGTTGCGACATGCAGGGCTTCCTGGAGGCGAGTTCACGAATGGCATTCGGTTTGGCTGCTAAGCGCCTCTGACCATTCGCGATTCACGATTCGCGAATCACGCATGAGGCGTCCACGGTAGTCGACAAATTACAGCGCGAGTAGCTTGTACATGACAGATAAATAAGCGCCGGAATCCTAGACTGATTGTGCGCGCTGTGCGCTGTCTTCCGGAAGCCGACATGCGAACCTTCGAATGCCTGAGGTGCGGCACGACGAGTCCTCTCGCCGCGTTGCCAGCCGAGTGCCCGCAATGCCATCACCGCACCGGGATCATTCATAACGCAGCGCCCGGGCGCGCCGCCGGTGTTTCGCTACCGGTGGCCGACGGCTCCTATTGGCGCGGCGCCGCGGTGGGGACCCGGCAGTTCACTTCCTAGCGCTTGCGACGCGCCGGCGCGTCACCGCCGGCCACCTCACTCGGGCTGTATGCCCGCCCGCTGGACGACTTTCGCCCAGCGCTCGAGATCCGACACCAGCAGGCGCGAGAATTCTTCCGGCGTACTGGTGCGCGGGTCGACGCCCTGGCTCGCCAGCTTTTCGCGCACTTCGGGATGGGACAGCGCCGCGACAAGCGCGCCGTGGAGCCGCTGCACGACGGGGGCCGGGATCCGGGCCGGGCCGACGAATCCGTACCACAAGCTCGCCTCATAGCCGGCCACCCCGGATTCCGCGACCGTCGGCAGATCGGGCAGCGCGGGCGAGCGCTCCGCGCCGGTGGTCGCGAGCGCCCGCAGCCGACCCGAGCGCGCGTGGGGCACGACCGACAGGCTCGTGCCGAACGTCATGGTGACCTGGCCGCTGATGAGGTCGGTGACCGCGAGCGCCATGCCCTTGTAGGGGATGTGAAGCATCCGGGTCCCGGTCAGCGACTCGAACAGCGCGCCTCCCAGATGTCCCGAGGAGCCCACGCCCGCCGAGCCGTAGGTCAATTGCCCGGGCTGCGCCCTGGCCAGCGCCACCAGGCTCTTCACGCTTCTCGCCGGCAGCGACGGGTGCACGGCGAGCACCAGGGGACTCGAGCCGGCGAGCGAGAGCGGAGTGAAATCGCGGATGGAATCGAAAGGCAGCTTCTTGCGCAGGCTCGCGTTGACGGCATGCCCGCTCGGGATCAGCACGATGGTGTAGCCGTCCGGCGCCGAGCGCGCAGCGATTTCCGTGCCGATGACGCCGTTGGCGCCGGCGCGATTCTCGATGTAAACGGCCTGCTTGAGGTTCTCCGAGAGCCGCGGCGCCACGATGCGGCAGAGCGTATCGTTGCCGCCCCCCGGCGCAAAAGGCGAGATGATGCGCAACGGCTTCGAAGGATAGGCCTGGGCGTGCGCGAGCGGCGCGCTGCCCATCGCGCACCAGAGCGCTGCGACATACCCGGCGGCTCGTGCCAGTGGACTCGCATCTCGAAACCCGGTCATTTTTTCCTCCGAATCATGCATCACGACTCGCGAATCACGCGTTTCCGCTCAGGCGACCACTTCGTGCAGCAGCGTATGTTTCTTCAGCGCGGCCTCGTCGAGCGTGATGCCCAGTCCCGGCCCCCGCGGCACGTCGACGTGTCCGTCGCGGATGACGAAGCCGCTGTCCACGCAAATCGGGTCCCGCGCGGTCGCGTTCAGGCCCATGACGAATTCCGCCGCGCCCATCATGCGCGATGCCGGGGTGCTGGCGTAGAAATGCGCGCCGGCGGCCGCCTCCAGCTGCGATTGCACGGCAAGCCCGCCGCAATTGAGCTGGATGTTCGCCGCCTCCGCGACTGCGGCGATCTTCTTCGCAGGCGTGATGCCGCCGAGCTTGTAAAGCTTGATGCAGTACGCATCCACCGCCCCCGCGCCCGCGAGCGCGTGCGCGTCCTCGAGGGTGAAGATTCCCTCGTCGGCCATGACCGGCACGCCGTCCGCCGCCCGGCGGATCTCGGCCATCGAGCGCAGGTCGCGCCGGTTGACCGGTTGCTCGAAATAGCCGACGCCCAGCGGCAACAACGCCTTCACGGCGGCCAGCGCGTCGGCCGGCGACCAGCCCTCATTGGGATCGGCGCCGATCAGGACGTCGTCGCCCACCGCGCGGCGAACCGCCTCGAAATTGCGGATGTCCTGGCGCCAACCGCGCCGGTCGCCCATCTTGAGACACAGCACCCGGATGCCGAACTCGTCGATCGCGCGCTTCGCTTCGGCGATCATGATGGCGACATCGTCGGCCATGCTGACCGACCATTCCAGCGGAATGCGCGGCTGGCAACAGCCGCCGATGAGGTTATGAACCGGCGTGCGCAGGGCCTTTCCCACCGCGTCGTGCAACGCGATGTCGAGCACGGCGCGCGCGGCGGGGTTGCCCGCGAGGCGCTTCGCAAAGAGCTCGTTGCTCGACTCGATGTCGAAGATCGATTTCCCGAGCAGCCCCGGCCCGTAGATCTCCCGTATGGCGGCGACGACGCTTTGTGTCGTGTCCGGCACGAAATGGCCCGGGCTGATGGGCCGGATCTGGCCGCAGCCGACGACGCCGTCGGCATGGATCTTCACGAGCACGGGCTTGCCCAGCAGCCGCTCCGCCGGACCGGTGTCGTAGCTGCCGCTGGAGAAGATGCGCTGAACTCTCGCGGTCAGCGCGGTGACAAAGATTTCGATGCGTTCGATCATGATGGGGTCCTCGCGCCGCTATTGTAAACGCGCCGCGCACTATAACCGGCGGGCAACCGCGCATAACCGGCGGTGCGCGCGGGCGTCGCGCCATCGATCGCGCTACAATTTCTCCATGGGCCGGAACGCTCGAGGAAGAAGGAGATTTCAGTCATGACGGCGACTTCGCTGGCAAACCGCAGCGGGCAGCGCGCCCGGTTCGAGATCGTGCCGACGGCAGCGGCGCTCGGGGCGGAAGTGCGCGGCCTCGACCTGAGGACGCTGGACGACGCGACTTTCAGCGATCTCCATCGCGCCTGGCTCGACCAGGTGATGCTGGTGTTCCGCGGCCAGAAGCTGGTGGCGGAGGACCTGGTCACGCTGGTCAAGCGCTTCGGGGTTCCCGTGACTTCTTCCGGCCTGCACAAGCGCGAGCTGAAAGAGCGCGCCGGAAACGAGCTCTTCAATCTCCCCCCCGAGGTCACCGTCGTCTCCAACGTGAAGCAGGAAGGCAAGTCGGTGGGCATCCTCGGCGACGGCGAAGTCGTCTGGCATTCCGATTTTTCGTTCAAGGAGCGGCCGACCGCCGCGCGCATGCTGCTGGCCGTGGAGGTCCCGCCGCAGGAGCTGGGCGGCTTCACTTATTTCCTGAACTGCTACGCGGCCTACGACGCGCTGCCCCCCGATCTGAAGAAGCGCATCTCCGGCTTGACCATCAAGCAGGCCGACATCGTCGACACGGCCATGAAAGTGCGGCCCGGCATGTCGCTCGACATGGATTATCGCTCCGTGCCCGGCCCCAGCCACCCGATCATTTCGACGCACCCGGAAACCGGTCACAACATGATTTTCCTGGGGCGCCGGCACGGCGCCTGCGTCAACGGCCTGCCGCCCGAGGAATCGGAGGAGCTGCTGAACACGCTGTGGGCGCATTGCACGCAGCCGCGCTTCTGGTACGAGCACCGGTGGTCCGTGGGCGACGTCGTGGTCTGGGACAACCGCGCGACGCTCCATCGCCGCGATCCTTTCGATTCCACGAGCCGGCGCGTGCTTTACGCCGCGCAGGTCGAAGGTCACAAGCCGTTCGAAGCGCCCGACGCGCTGTCCCGCCCGCCGCATCCGAGGGCGATGCCCGCCCGGTGACGACTGACGACTGACGACTGATGACTGATGACTGATGACTGATGACTGATGACTGACGACCAGCATGGCCGGGGAGGCCTGCTTTCGCAAGTCATCAGCCGTCAGTCATCAGTTGCCACGCCGTCCCGCGTTCAGGAACTGCACGACAGCGCCGAGCATCCTGGCCGGTGCCGGGCCCACTCCGGACGCTTCTCCGCCAGGTCGTCGTGCGCGGGCTGCTCGTCGTAGGGGCGCTGCAGCACCGCCATCAGCCGCTCCATGACCGAAGCATCGCCGCCTTCCAGCGCGTCGATCGCCAGTTGCGCGAGATAGTTGCGCAGCACGTACTTCGGATTGACCTGGTGCATGCGCTCGCGGCGAAGCGCATCCGGAATCCCCTCAGCGCGCACGCGTGCGCCGTAGCGACGCAGCCAGCCCGCAAGCCGCGCCTGGTTTTCCGGGCCGCGGTCCGTTGCCTCCGGATAGAAAGCCCGGCTCAACGGCTCGATCAATGCGCGCTCGCCGGCTGCGGGATCGGCCGGCACGTCCGCCAGCAGCCGGAAAAACAGCGTCATGTCGGTCTCGTCCTGTTGCAGCACGGTCATCAGGTCGCCGAGCAAGGCATCGTCGCCCTCGCGGTCGAGCGCGGTCAGACCGAGCTTGCGCGCCCACATCAATCCCGAGTCGCGCTCGTAAGTCTGGACAAAGGTTGCGAGCCCCTGCTCGAGCGGCGCCTTGTCGCCGATCAACGGGTAGATCGCGTTCGCGAGCCGCACCAGGTTCCATTGCGCGACCTGCGGCTGCTGGCCGTAGCAATAGCGCCGCCCCGGCGCGTCGGTGGTATTGGGCGTCCAGCGCGGATCGAAGCCCTCCAGCCAGCCGTATGGCCCATAGTCGACGGTGAGCCCGAGTATCGACATGTTGTCGGTGTTGAGCACGCCATGGACGAATCCCACGCGCATCCATTCCATCGCCAGCGCGGCGGTGCGCCGGCAGATCTCTTCGAACCAGCGCGCATAGTGGACGGGCGACGGCCCGCCCCCGCCGGGCAGGCACGAGGGGAAATGCTCGCGGATCACGTAATCGGCGAGGCGCCTCAGCGCGTCGTGCTCCTCGTGAGCGGCAAGAATCTCGAAGTTGCCGAAGCGCACGAACGAAGGCGCGACACGGCAGACGATGGCGCCCGGCTCGGCCCGGGGATGGCCGTCGTAGAACAGGTCCCGAACGACTTCTTCGCCGGTCGCAACGAGACTCAGCGCGCGCGTCGTCGGCACGCCGAGGCCGTGCATCGCCTCGCTGCACAGGAATTCCCGGACCGAGGAGCGCAGCACGGCGCGGCCATCGGCGGTGCGCGAATACGGCGTCGGTCCCGCACCCTTCAGCTGCAGGTCCTGGCGCCGGCCGTCCGGCGCGATCACTTCCGCCAGCGTGATCGCGCGCCCGTCGCCGAGCTGCCCGGCCCACGTCCCGAACTGGTGTCCGCCGTAGCGCGCCGCATAAGGCTGCATGCCGGGCAAGACCCGGTTGCCACCCAGTACTTCGGCCGCCAGGCCCGTCGGCGAATCGGGGCGCGCGAGGCCCAGCATCTCGCCCACCGCATCCGCCCAGCCGAGCAGCCGCGGCGCCGGCACGGGGGTCGGCTCCACCCGCGTATAGCAGGCGTCGCGCACGGGGCGCGGCACGTTGCGCGTATTCGCATCGCCGGGCAGCTCGCGCACGAAGCTGTTGTCGTAGCGCAGCTCGCTCAGGCTCGCGAGGGCGGCGCGGCGTTCGGCGGCGCTGTGCAGGTTCATCGTGATCGGCGATGCGTCGTCACCGGGGAAGCGCGGCCCGGACCTTCGCCAGCAGCTCCTGCGTCGCCAGCTGGAAGAGATACTCGGGCGTCTGCAGGAAAATCATGTCGATGCCGTGATCGTGGAGACGCCGCACGCGCGCGGCGATGCCGTCCCATGTCTTGTCGGCATAGCCGGTGCCCGCGGTGAGATGAATGCCGCGCGCCTTGGCTTTCCGGGCGATGCGGTCCACGAATCGCCAGACGTCCGGGTGATCGTAGTCCATCGGGTGTCCCAGTGCGATCGCGGTATCGGTCATGGCGATGCCGAAGGCGCGCAGGCCGGGTATGTCGAGCATCTCTTCCGCCTGCTCGATGCCGAGCCGGCTTTCCACCGACGGGATGATCAGCGTGCCCGCCGCTTTCTGCGCCTCGAAGGCCTGGAACTGATCCGGGGTGGATCCGCCCGGGCTCACGAACCGCGCGATGTAAGGGCGGCTATGCCAGCCCGAGCCGGCGGCCACCGCCCAGCGCGCCTCGTTCTTCGAGTAGACGTTGACCTTGACGCCGTCAGCGCCGATCGCGAGCGCGCGGGCGACCCGCGACGCCACGCCGGGATCGTCGCCGCTGTGCCACGGGTCGTTCTCGATGCGAGCGAACACCGCCAGGTCGGAACCCTGGGCTGCGCGCACCATGTCGCCCAGCTCCTTCCAGCCGATGGTGGTGAACATCTGGTCGACATGGACGAAGTCGAATCCGGCGAAGGCGAGGATCTCGATCAGCTCCACGCTGTACGACATGTTCAGCACGCCGATCGCCGGCTCGCCGGCATTCATCTTGTCGATCAGGCGCTGGACTTTCGAGGCGGCCATTCATGACTCCGGGGCGGGATGAGGGCGACGATACGGGACAGGCACGCGGGTGATGTGCAAGCCGCCGCGCCCGCACCAGTTTATCCGACGCACGGGGAGCTGATAAGCAGGCACCGTATCGGGGTGCAGCCCCCGGCGGCCGGCGGCTGAACTTCCGCGAGAAAAGCGGACTAACCGTAGTGCAGCGAATCGCGATCCTCACCAGCGGCGGCGATGCGCCGGGCATGAACGCGGCGGTGCGCGCGGCGACCCGCGCCGCCCGCGGGCTCGGCTGGGAAGTCTACGGCGTGCGCAAGGGCTTCGCGGGCCTGATGTCGGACACGATGGAGCCGCTCAGGGCGCGCGACGTGGATGGCATACTCGAGCGCGGCGGCACCGTGCTCGGCAGCGCGCGCTCCTCTGAATTCAAGGAGCCCTCCTCCCGCGCGCGCGCGCTCGCCAACCTCCGCCAGCGCCGCATCGACGCGCTGATCGTGATCGGCGGCAACGGCTCGCAGTGCGGCTCGCGCATGCTGGCCGAGGCGGGATATCCGGTGGTCGGCGTCGCGTCCACGGTGGACAACGACCTGTTCGGCACGGACGTCACCATCGGCGTGGACACCGCCGTGAACGTCACGCTCGAGGCGATCGACCGGCTGCGAATCACCGGCTCCTCCCACCAGCGCGCATTCCTGGTCGAGACGATGGGGCGCCATTGCGGCTACATCGCCCTCATGGCCGGCATGGCCGGCGGCGCGGACGTGATCGTCGTGCCCGAACGCGAGGTCGAGCCGCCCGAGGTCGTGGACCGGCTGCGGGCCGCCTATCAGAGGGGCAAGACCCACGCGATCGTGGTCGTCGCCGAAGGCGCGCGCAACAGCGCGCGGGCGATGATGCAGTACTTCGAGGAGCACCGCGCGCGCATCGGCTTCGGCCTGCGCGCCACGACCCTCGGGCACGTGGTTCGCGGCGGCGACCCGACGGCGGCGGACCGGGTGCTGGGCACGCGGCTGGGCGCGGGCGCCGTGGACCGGCTGGCCGGAGGCGCCTCGGGCGTCCTGGTCGGGCTGGCGAGCAACGAGGTGGTCGCCACCCCTCTCGCGGAAGTGGCGGGCCGCACCAAGCCCATCGATGGCCGCCTGCTCGAGCTCGCACGGGTGCTGGCCCAGTAACCGTGGCGGTCTCGCGGGGGTATAGTATGGCTACGTTGTTCCTCTCACCTGAAAGGAGTCCTGCATGGAACTGAAGGTCGGCAGCACGGCGCCCGATTTCACGCTCGCCGCGCACAACAGCGATCAGAAGGTGGCGCTTGCGAGCTATCGCGGGCGGCCGGTCGTCGTGGCGTTCATGCCATTCGCATTCACGGGCGGGTGAACCAACCAGGTCAACGGGTTCCGTGCGAACTACGAAGAGTTCAAGAAGCGCAATTGCGAGATCCTGCAGATCAGCGCCGATCCGGCGCCGAGCCTCAAGGGTTGGGCCGAGAAGCTGGGCGGCGTGCCCTTTCCCCTGCTGTCGGATTACTGGCCGCATGGCGCGGTCGGCAAGGCCTACGGCATCTTCAACGAGGAGCGCGGCATGGACAAGCGCGCGGCCTACGTGCTCGACGGCAAGGGCGTGATCCGCTACATGAAGGTCTACGAGCCGGGCACCATCCCGGAAAGCAAGGAGCTGCTGGAGCAACTGGCGAAGCTCTGAAGCGAGAGACGCGTCATGAAAAACCCCGCCTCGGCGGGGTTTTTTTTGGAAGGCTCAACGAGGTCAGCCCTCGCAGAACTTCGTCACCGGGACCGGGTCGTTCGCATCGCGCCCTTCCCAAAACATGAGCTTGCCGTCAAGACCCTTCGAGACGAGGTAATCGCGCACGGCTTGAGCGCGCTGCTCGTCGAGATTGGTTTTGCCGTCGGCGGCCTCCAACTTGTCGATGTGCCCGGTGATGATGATCGATCCGACGTTGGTCGGCCGCTTGTCGCGACCGGCGCCGTCGCTGATGGTCTTCACCAGCTTGTCGAGCTCAGCCTTGCCGCCGGCCTTGAGCGTCGCCGAGCCGGGTTCCCACGCCGAATCGCCCTGCGCCAGCGCCTTCAGCATCACGTTTTCCCGGCCGGGCTTGCCGGGCTTGTCGCCCGGCTTGGGCTTGGCGGGAGGCTTGATCTTGATACCGCCGACTTCGACGGTGACCCGCCGATTGGGTTGGAGGCAAGTGAGGGTTTCCGGGCTCGTGGCGCAGCCCGACACGACGACGGCCGCAAGCGCGGCCGCCCATGGCAGCATCTTCATTGCTCTCTCCTCGTATGGTTTTTTGGATTTCCGGCGGGCTTACGGCCCGCCGTTGATCGATTCTAGAACCGGCGCCCGCGGCCGGGCAAGCCGCCGGGCAGGTCCGGTCTCGCGCTAGTGCGTCCGCGCAAGATCGTTTTTCATGCCGGGCAGCGCCTGCTGCGTGTCGGTGGTGGTGATCACCTGGATCTGGTCGCGGCTCACGTCGACGAACTGCGCGCTCAGCACGAGCCCGCCTCCTCCAATGCCCCAGACCTCGGCTTCGGTCACGGCGATGAAATCTTTCGCCGCCAGGATGTAATCGGTGACCCGCGCGCCGGGCAGCAGGTCGATGTAGCCCTTGATGCGGTAATTCGCGGTGAGAATGATCACCTTCGTGCGTTCCTGGTGCGACGCGCCCATGGAGGAGTCCTGGAAACCGGCAGAGACGGTGTGACCGCCGCGCACGCACCGCGGTTCACCGGGCAGCGCTCCCGGCGTGCCCCACCCCGGCGTCATATCGTTGATTCAATTGGCGAAGTGCCGTATCATGCGCGCCTTTTGCCCGGCGGCCGCGCGGTTGCATCCGTGTCCGCCCCGACCGATCGACATGAGCCATTCAGCGGAAGTCTCGCGGCGGCGCACCTTCGCGATCATCTCGCACCCCGACGCGGGCAAGACGACGCTGACGGAGAAGCTCTTGCTGTACGCCGGCGCGATCCACATTGCCGGCAGCGTCAAGGCGCGCAAGGCCTCGCGCTACGCCACCTCGGACTGGATGGAGATCGAGAAGCAGCGCGGAATCTCGGTGGCCAGCTCGGTGATGCAGATGGAATACCGCGACTGCGTCATCAACCTGCTCGACACCCCGGGTCACCGCGACTTCTCGGAGGACACCTACCGCGTGCTGACTGCGGTGGACGCCGCCTTGATGGTCATCGACGCCGCCAACGGCATCGAGCCGCAGACGCTGCGCCTGCTGCAGGTATGCCGCGCACAGAACACGCCGGTCATCACCTTCGTCAACAAGATGGACCGCGAGGTCCG